>Ga0265780_10008179_pt1 | contig 12733 bp, 10 predicted proteins | sample P1T30metagenome_FD_192432 | JGI IMG/M metagenome (GOLD analysis project Ga0265780, IMG submission 192432) | Plant litter microbial communities from East Loma Ridge, Irvine, California - P1 T30 | ecosystem: Environmental > Terrestrial > Plant litter > Unclassified | place: USA: California...
ACCAATAAACCATAGCAGTATAGCTAATAACGCAAAAGATCCGCCTACAGAAATAATCATGGCCCAGCGGCGGCTCAAATTGGTATGGCGTTCTATCATATCGCCCAATCCATGAAAATATACCGAGATTAACACGCCGCACAAGATCATGAGTAGCACGTTGAAAGCAACCCGTGCTATTAAAATGACCACTACCAGCAAGGCTACTATGGCAACCGTATGCCACACTTTTTGTATATATGTTAATTCCTTTTTTGTTACCTCGGGGTTTTTGTCGTCATATAACATAATAGTATAGCGCTTAATATAATCAAAGGACACGCATCACTCCTAAATGTTTTAAAGGATTTAATATGCACCACCTATACTTTGTATGTTACCTCATTCATATGTCATGAACATTAGTTGCTTTCATGCTAATGTCATCTGTCGGGAAAAGATAGACATATCGGGAAAAGCCGATATATATTTGCAGCATGGATCAGGTAGAAATATTTAAAGCGCTTTCCAACAAGACCCGCCTGCAAATTTTAGGCTGGCTTAAAGATCCGTTATTAAACTTTCCAGACCAAGCCGCCAATGGCTTTGATAATGGCGTTTGTGTAGGCCAAATTCAGAACAAAGCCGGCTTAACCCAATCTACTGTGTCAGAATACCTGTCTACCCTGCAACGGGCCGGGCTGGTAAAATCCACCAGGGTTGGGCAGTGGACCTACTACCAGCGTAACGAAGACGCCTTTACCGTACTAAGTCAAATTATTCAAACAGACATATAATAAAATATATCATTTTTAATATGAATACCGATAGCTTATTCAGGCCGTTTAGCCTCAAATCATTAAATATCAAGAACCGGATAGTAATGGCTCCCATGACCCGTTCTTTCTCTCCTAATGGTGTGCCTACCGAAACTGTGGCCGCTTATTACAGCAAGAGAGCCGAAGGCGAAGTAGGATTGATCTTATCTGAAGGTACCGTGATCAACCGTCCGTCATCATCAAACGATGCCAACGTTCCGCATTTTCATGGTGACCAGGCTTTAGCCGGTTGGAAAAATGTAATTGACGGTGTACATACTGCCGGTGGTGCTATGGGTCCGCAAATATGGCACATGGGTGTAATGGCTAACCATGCGTCGGGCTGGGTGCCGCCTGTACCTTTCGAAGGTCCATCGGGTTTAAACAGCCCCGGCTTTAACAACGGCCGCACCATGACCGAAAGCGATATTGCCGAAACCATTACGGCTTTTGGTAAAGCTGCCGCCGATGCCAAAAATTTAGGCTTTGATACCGTAGAGATACACGGTGCCCACGGTTACCTGATTGACCAATTTTTTTGGGGACCAACTAATGAGCGTACCGACATTTGGGGTGGTAAAACCTTGCCCGAACGCAGCCGTTTTGCCATTGAAGTGGTTAAAGAAGTACGCAGACAAGTAGGCGAAGATTTTGCGATCATTTTACGTTTATCGCAGTTTAAACCTACGGCTTATGATGCCAAGTTAGCTAACAATCCGCAAGAAATGGAAGCTTGGCTTACCCCACTGGCCGATGCTGGTGTAGATATTTTCCATTGCTCGCAACGCCGCTTTTGGGAACCTGAATTTGAAGGTTCGGACCTGAACTTTGCCGGCTGGGCTAAAAAGGTGAGTGGTAAAGCTACCATTACGGTAGGCTCGGTAGGTTTAACCGGCGAATTTTTAGCTGCCTTTGCAGGCGAAAGCTCACAACCAAGCTAGTTAGATGAATTATTGCGCCGTATGGACCGTGGCGATTTTGACCTGGTAGCCGTTGGCCGCCCGTTGTTGTCTGATCCGTTTTGGGTTAAAAAGATACGCGAGCAACGCACCAACGAATTGAAAGGCTTTAGTAAAGAAGCGTTAGGCGAGTTAGTTTTAAACTAACCACTGACTATATAATATTAATTCTTACAAAAGAGATAACAAGCCAGTTTGCATAAGCAAGCTGGCTTTATTGTAGCACATTTAACTACTTACCCTATTTACTAGTTCTTCTCCTCTTGCAAAGGCATCAATGTTACCGAAAGTAATGGTGGCTATTTGTTCCATAGCTTCCTTTGTAAAAAAACCTTGATGCGAGGTAATGAGCACATTAGGAAAAGATATTAGACGGGTAATTAATTCGTCGGGGATAACATCTTCAGAGTAATCGTGAAAAAACAGCTTGCCTTCCTGTTCATACACATCCAATCCTAAATAACCCAGTTGACAGTCTTTTAAGGCTTCGATCACATCAACTGTATTAATGAGCCCCCCCCTGCTGGTATTAATAAGCATAGCACCTTTTTTAAGCAATTTAAGCGTTTGTTTATTAATTAGATGGTGGGTGTTATCCATGAGCGGGCAGTGCAGAGAAATTATATCTGCATCGGCCAAAGTTTGTTCAAGGGTACCGTAAGATACACCCTGTGCCACCAGTTCGGTATCAGGGTAAATATCATAGGCACTTATTTTACAGCCGAAGCCCTTTAAAATATTACAAAAAGCTTTACCAATATTACCGGTACCTATTACGGCCACTTTGCGGTTGTGCAGGTTAAAACCCATTAGCTTTTCGAGCGAAAAGTTACCCTCGCGTACTCTATTATAGGCTTTATGCGTTTTACGGTTAAGCGTGAGTATTAACGCCATGGCATGTTCGGCTACCGCTTCGGGCGAGTAAGCTGGTACCCGCAGTACCGGTATGCCCAGTTCATTGGCCGCCTTTACATTTACATTGTTAAAGCCGGCACAGCGCAGCACAATCAGCTTTACTCCGTTGGCATTCAAAATAGCTAATACGGATTCGCTTACAACGTCATTCACAAAAATACAGATAGCGTTAAACCCAACGGCCAAAACAGCAGTTTGCTCGTTAAGCGGAAGAATGTAATAAGTAATTTCATGCCCGGTATTAAACTCGTTAAAATAATCCTGATCGTATTGATGGGTACTGAATATGGCAATCTTCATGATATGTTCGGCTAAGGTTATAGTGCTAAATTTGGTAAGATAACAGAATTAAGGCGGTAATCACTATTAAGATTTGCTTAAACATTTAATATAACATCTGGTGCGTAACGCAATAAACATTTTCAGCATTATTAATAAAGCATCTGCCAAACTATATTTCATTATTCGGTTTATATAAGCAATCGTTACTTAAGAACTGTACAAATGGATTTGAATATAACCCCCGACCCCACTCAAAAAAGCTGGATCAATGTGTATGTGATAGCCTGGTTTATTGGGCTGCTCTTTTATTTTTTAGAGTATGCGGTAAGATCTTCTCCCTCCGTTATGATACCTGAGCTTTCTGCCCATTTTGGAGTGAATGCAGTAAGTGTGGGAGCAATTGTTGGTACTTACTACTATACCTATTCTATTACCAGTTTAATAGCCGGCATAGCTTTAGACAGGGCTGGTGCCAAATATGCGGTTTCTATAGGGATAGCCATATTAGGACTGGGATGTATGTTATTCGCACTCTCAAACTTTTACACAGGCAATATTGCTCGCCTGCTACAGGGCGCAGGTTCGGCATTTGCATTTCCGGGTTGTGTTTATTTAGCTGCTAAGGGATTTTCGGCACGCTCGTTGGCTACGGCTATTGGCTTTACGCAGTGCCTGGGTATGCTGGGCGGTACCGCAGGCCAGTTCGTGGTTGCTCCCATGATTCATAACGGTGTATCGGTAGCTGCTTTTTGGATAGGTCTTGGCATAATTGGCTTGCTGCTATGTATTGCCATTTTTTTTGTTACGCCTTTAGAAAATCACACTACCGAAAGTGATGCCACTGTGCAAAAAGGCCATTGGCTGGCGCCGTATAAAATAGTATTTGGCAACGTACAATCTTACTTATGCGGCCTGGTTTCGGGTTTGTTATTTGCCCCTACTACAGTTTTTATAATGATATGGGGAATAGTCTTTTTTCAGCAAGACAGGCAGTTTAGCTACAGCCAGGCAACGTTAATAAGCGCTATGGTACCCTTAGGGTGGGTATTGGGTTGCCCTTTAATGGGTTGGATGGCCGATGTAATGGGCAAACGCAAGCCCATACTTATCATCGGTTGTATTATTATGATGGTAAGCTTGCTACAGCTACTTTATATACCCGCAATGCTACCTGCTTACGTGAGTACCTTCATCATGGGCGTAGGCTCGGGCGTTGCCATGATTCCATACTCCATCATTAAAGAGGTTAACCCCGATAAGGTTAAAGGTAGTGCTACCGGGGCAATTAACTTCATCACATTTGGAGTAACATCGCTGCTTGGACCTCTGTTTGGTAAATTTTATGGTAAAACTTTAGGTACCACCAGCAATCATGAGATGCACTTTCAATCGGCTGGATTATTCCTCGTAGCCGGTATTGCTGTTGCTTTGATTATCAGCTTTTTCTTAAAAGAAACAGGACACAAAGGTGCAAGCAAGTAAGCTCATATTAATGACCTGTTATTGGCAATACCTATCTGCGCTTGCTAATCTTATTTAGCGTTACCTGCCTTTGCAAATTACATTTAAACCTGTCAACCTCCTTGCCGCGTAATTGCTGATGCTTGGTAGCCCGTCCCTGCACCCTTTGGCGCCACATTTTAAAACTCGAAAGCTTCATTTCTCGGCGCATTAGCTCAATTACCTGCTGCTCGGTTAAACCAAACTGCAGCGTTATGGCATCAAAAGGGGTACGGTCTTCCCACGCCATTTCAATAATGCGGTCGGTTTCTATTGCGGTTAAATTAGCTTTTGCTGTTGACATTTAAATAAAAGCGGAAACTTTGCAGTATGTTTTGATCCACACAGATAAAAAGCATATTGATCGATTACTCACTTATGAAAGTAACGTAGCTACGGGCGGGCAACTTAAACTGTAATTGTCCGTTCAACACCTTCTTGCTGCCGAATGCCTTGGCATTATTTTCGGTATTGGTAATATAAACTTTAAACTTTTGAGCCTTGGCTGGCAAGCCGGTTAAGGTCATTGGGCGGTCGGCACCGTTGTTAACCAGGTGTATGGTATAAATACCTTTAGTGTTATTGCCCAGGGCCGCACACGAAATTTCTGCTTTGTTGCTACTCACCGGCATGGCATACAAGCTGGCCGGTGTTAACGATAGTTGCTTTAAATTCCAGAAACGCTGTGTGGGCCGCAAAGGGCCATTATCGCCAAAAATACCACCACCTGCCAGCGGTGAATAATCGGCCGTGAGCTGCCATTGCAAGATAGAAGCTGGCTGGCAAATAGCCAACAAGCGGGTGTAAAGATTAATTTCATCTATGGCATAAGTGGGTTCCTGAAAAATAACCGGGTACTGCCATGCGGCTGCATCAATACTGCCCTCGCCTACCAGCAGCGGCACGTTTAATTGCGTAGCGGCATCGGCCCATTTTTTCAATGTCTCGGTTTCCCAGCCACGCCAAGAGTGAAACGATACGGCACCAATATACGAACGAGCAGCAGCATCGTTCATGGCGGTTGTGATGAATGCAGAAGTGGTGGCGTCCGAATTATCGCCCAGCAGCAACTTGGTTTTTAAGCCCTTGGTATCAATATAGGAGCCAAAGCCTTTAATAAAATCGGCATGTTCCTGCGCCGTCATACGGATGTTAATACCCAGGTCCGACTCGTTGAACGAAAACAGCTTAACCTCTACACCGTAGTTTTCTTTTAGGTAAGTGATGTAGCGCGTTAAGGAGCGGTAAATATCCGTCATTACGTCTTTATTCAATGGGTTTCCCCAAACGCCGTTAACAGGGTTCACATTCTCTTTTCCCACAATAGCCCAATCAGGTGCAGACCAGGCCGACAGCACCACAGGTATCCCCATTTTGCTTAAACGCTGCGCCATTTCCATTGACTGAATCACTTTGAGCGGCAGCTTATTATCGTGCGCAGCATCTAAAGGGTTACCATCTTTTTCGGGCTGCCATAAGCGCCAGGGCAGTTCTACCCGCCCCCATGCTACGCGGAGGTTAGCCAGGCTGTAATCTATTACCTGAGGATCGGTTTTAGGGTTTTGCAGCCTGAAGTTACCACCTAAACCTTCAAATGCCCTACCCTGCTGTGCACTGTTTAGCACCACGCTCACCGGCGTATTGTCTATATCGCCATCGGCTTCCAGCTTGTAGGTCTTTTCAATAACCTCACCCTTTTTTAACCCATTGGTCTTAATGGTAAAATACACCAGTATATCGCCTTTGTTCTCGTCTTTACGTATCAGGATAGAATCTTGCTGACTGCTGCTAACCTTCATTGTAAAACCAGCTGATTCAAATTTAAACCCTTTGGCGGTTGACGAAGTGCGGCCTTTAATTGGCGTTGTTGTTAGGGTGCTGATGTTGATCGGCAGATCGGCATCGGTTAAGCTTAATTGCGACCGGTTGTTATATTTTTTAAGAATACGCACTATAAAATATGCGCCAACTAATGTGGTATCGCTATGTGAATTGAGCTTTACACTTATATCGGCCTTACCCCCGCCTAAATCGGTTACGGCTTCTTCAAAATAAAGGCTATCCAGGTTAGTAACTACCGTTTGTTGATTGCCGTTCCTATTGTAAACAGGGCGTTGACGTTCGCGCGCTGTGGTGAGTATTTGTATGCCGTCTTTTTTAATGAACTGCAGGCTGGTTTCAAAATCTAACAGTTGCCCTTGCTTGCGTATACCGGTAACATTGCCCCAGGGTGAAAGTTCGGCCTGGCTGTAGCCTTGTTCAACAAAACCCACCATAGCTATCATTATAAAAAAAAGATATTTCATACAGGCAGTAAAAATATAAAGATTTAATTTATAAGGGCGTAATCAAGGTATGTTTGATGCCAATTACATGTTCACTAAACTTTAGCTTTACACATAAGCAAATCCGTTCTTACTCGCCCCAGGCAGTGATCATCAAGTTACGGGGGCCGCCATGATCGCGGTGCTCACACAGGTATATGCCCTGCCAGGTACCTAAAGCAAGTTTGCCGTTACGCACCGGTAGCATTACCGAAAAACCCAGCATGGCGGCCTTCAAATGGGCGGGCATATCGTCAGCGCCTTCATAATCATGTAAATAATCGGGGTCGTTTTCGGGTACGGCCTTGTTAAAATACATCTCAAAATCTTGCCGTACGGTTGGGTCGGCATTTTCATTAACCGTAAGTGATGCCGAAGTATGCTGTATAAACACCTGGCACATTCCGGTACGCAACTCGCTAATTTGCGGAAAGGCCTGCAATATTTCGCTGGTAACTAAATGGAACCCGCGGGAACGTGCCCTTAACTGAAGCGGTTGCTGGTATATTTTCATAAACGTTGTTAGCCTTAAAGCTATGCCATTAAACTTACAAAACTTAGTCCAAATACTACTTTACTGTTAAATATAAAAGCCAACTGCCGCTATCGGGCTTATTGAGCTTTAAAGAGTTGTTCAGATCTATATTTGCCTCAATTGTCTTTTGATTGGCAGGGTTATACCAAACAGCTTTGTATGCTTGCGCAGGCAGCTGGTGTTCCAGCTCAATAGCATTGCCGGTAAGCGAATAAATAAGTATCGCATTTTTGCTGGCATTAGCCAGGCACCAATTGTTGGCTGCATCTTTCAGCAATCCATCTAATGGAGTCATGCTTACCAGTTTTTTAGAAAGGTATTTAGCCACAAAGCCATCAAAAGGCGTTTCATCGTTAGTACTACCCTGGCTTTGGCCCGCGGCAGGGTTTTGCAAGTATACCTGTGCTGCGCCGCCCATAAGCGCCGGTATTTGTCCAACGCCATTGTGCCAGGCAACAAATGCCTTATCGGGGTATTTATCGCGGTATTCTCTTACCTGTTTGTAGGCCAGTTGCGGTGTGGTTGCCGGTGGAGTATCTACCCCTTTACCTAACAGTTTTGCATTCAACTCTCTAAAAGCCAGGTTTTGTCCGCTTTGAGGTGCCCAAATACTGCCATCGGGTTTATATTGCCAATAACGCATGTCCACAACATTGATCATGCTGCTAAACTCCGGATCGTTTAATATAGCATCGGTAATATCTTTACTGGTGCCAATTTCGAGGCGTACTTTTTTATGGTTGCGTTTTTCCCAAGCAGTTACAGTGCGCAAAAAGAACTTTTGAAAATCAAGCGGACCAACAAACTGATAACCTAAATTAAATACAATATTTTTATAACCGGCCAGTTCATCCAAAACATGATTAATGTATGCCTCGTGCAGCTTTTTTAAGCCGGGATGTGCTGTGCTGTAAAACTGGTTACCCAAGTGCAAACGGTTGTTAGGTTCCAGCGGTGGTGGTTCGGGCAAACCTGTATCATTAATATTATTGGCCGGCCGCCATGGGTAATCGGCCCAGTGCGCACCTATTTCGAGCACATTATGCGTGTTGTACATGCTGTGATAGTAAACAAAACCGGCTTGGTCTACAAGTTGTACAAACTCTTTAATGCGGTTAAAATACCAGGGATTATAGCGGCTTAAATTAAACTTGCTTAACCCGTCCCAAGCCTTACCCTGCCCGCTTCTTGCCCAGGGAAACTCATAAAATGCGGCCCAAACATTGCTATCCATACGCTCTACAACAGAATGTTCATCGCGCCTGCGGTCGTACCATAAGCCTGGGCCGCCCTGGTAAAAAGGCATTCCGCCGGTTTTCATCTTGGCAATCATATCGGGCAGTACTTCGGTTAAGCCTCTGCCGCTTTTGCCGGGAACATAACGCGTAATACTTACGCCGGCATCTAAGGCAATTGAGGGTATAACATGACCCAGCCACCATGACTCATTAATTTCTCCACCCCAAATAACCTGCCCCTTGCTTGCAAAATGACCGTTCAATACAGTTATAGGTTTATCCATAGGCTTTGGAACAGAAATAGCCGGAATATCTTTCGTAGTAAAAAGGACAGCTTTTTGAGCGATAATTGCCGGTGCTTTTGAAGGCTTTATATTTCTTCCGTCCAACTGCGTTTGATAAAGCGATACCGCCGATGTATTGGCCAGGTTTGGCGCAAGCGCATGACCTTGGGTAATTATATTATTGGCTTTGCAATTCCAAACTACCGAGTTGGCGGCCGTATATCCGGCAGCTTGTACACGCTGCATATCGTAACCTAAAAATAAATCGGCATTTTGGATCGTCACATTTTCAAACAAAGTTCCGGCCGACCAGCTTTCGAGCCCGCCGCTTGCACCTAATGCATTTTTAGCGGTACAGTTTAAAAATACATTTGGCCCGGCAGCACACAGGCCGGTTGCAAAATCGGCCATACCATTTTCGGAGAAGCAGTTTTTCACTAACACCTGCTGCCCCTCTACATAAAAATTTCTGCGGCGGTAGCCGCCTGTTTCAGAAACCGGCTCAAGCGCCGAGCAGTCATCTACGGTAACCCTCCGGGCACGCTGCCCTACCCAAAAAGCCGACCCTACAAAATGCTTTGCAGTTACCGCTTTTACGTAAACATCTTGCGCATGGTTAATGGCAATACCCGTCCAGGCGTGCTCTTCGTCTTTAGGGTTGATAGTTCCATAAATACTTACCAACGTTAAACTCTCAATAACAATATTGGTAGCGGGTTTGCCACTTAATACCTTGCGTATAATAGCTCCTCCAAACTTTTCTTCTAAAGCTTGTGTAAGGGGTGCATCAATTGTAATTTTATTGGTAGATTTATTGATGGCAGTAATTGTCCTGTTCCAAACTAAATCTCTTGTACCTACATGCCATTGTAAACCCCGCAAATCGGCAAAAACGCCTTTAATGGTATCCATACCTAAAGCCGCTATCCACTCTTTGGTAGATGGTCTTTGTATCAAAACCCTATCGCCAATATGCAGATCATCTGTGGATGTTAGATACAATTGCATACCTCCTGTCGGCGCATCGCCTTTCAGTTGCAGTGCGTTACCCTGAAAAACAGTCTCATCCGAACCAATTTCCATCAGTGCGCGGCGATCAATTCCTGTAGCGGTAACAATTGCGCCTTTAGCTCCTCGTATTACAATACCTGATGCCTTAATTTTTAACTGCCCGCTTACCTGGTAGTTACCTGCCGATAAAAGCAGTGAACCACGGAAACCATTTTGTTGTAAAGGGAAGGTTGCTAATTTTTCAATTGCTGCTTGCAGCAAACGCGTATCATCTTTACCTGTGGGTTTAACCTGTAAAACGTTTGGAGGAGCAGGCACTTCATCGGCCCCGGCTTTATAACCGGCATACGAAAAATCGATTTTTATGGCTGCCGGTAAAACCTGCGCAAGCACTTTTCCCGTAATTATATTAAAGAGTATAACCGCAACAATAAGGGAACGACGAAGGTATTTTGTAGACATGAAACGTATGTTTAATAATTGGCGGTGCTAAAATATCTTTAATTCACTTCCCTACCAACCTGACGTATCCTGCAAGCCAGTGCAATTTTTTGAGGTGATCATAATGTATTTATCATAACCTTTTTACTAAATAACAGTAAAAGGTAATTTATAAACCCAATGCTGATATAATATAATGAACCTAATATTGCCGATGCCTGCCAACGAACTGGAAAGATTAAAAACCTTATCTGATTTGGATTTGGATTATTCCAGCCTTAGCGAAAATTTAAAAAGCCTGAGTAAGTTAGCCGCAAAAATTGCAGGCACCGATATTTCTATGGTTAATTTGATTGACTCGCTTACCCAGTGGACCATTGCTAACCATGGTTTGGAGTTAGACCAAATGGACCGCGAAGATTCTGTTTGCCAGTATACTATTGTAGAAAAGGAAGAATTCGAAGTAAAAGACCTCTCGGCCGATGTGCGGTTTAAGGACAAATTTTACGTAACCGAAAATCCTCGTTTACGCTATTACTACGGTGTACCGCTACGTGCAAATAACGGCAGTCATTTAGGTGCGCTTTGTGTTTTAGACACGCAAACCCGCCACCTTACCCCCGAAAAGGTAGAGATGCTTAAAATAATTGCTGATGAGATAGTAAACCGTTTGAATGCGTTGCGCATGTTGGATTCGTTAAGAACACAGGTGAGCGAAGTGAACGAGAACCAGCGCCGGGTGGCTCATGATATTAGAGGTCCTTTGGGTGGTATTATTGGTTTGGCCCGTATTATAAGCGAGCAAGGCGAAGAAAACACCATGGATGAGGTACTTGAATTTATTAACCTGATCCAAAAAAGTGGTCATTCTATATTAGAACTGGCCGACGAGATCCTGAGCATTGACAGTAAACCCCAAAATAAGCTAGCCGCCCTGAGTGGCGATGAGTTTAACCAATTGGCGCTGAAAGAAAAGCTACTTAAATTATACGGTCCACAGGCCATTAACAAGAAAGTGGAATTCGAGATCGTCACTAATACCGATACCCAGGCAATTCCTTTTTCAAAAAATAAATTACTTCAAATTATTGGCAACATTGTATCAAACGCAATGAAGTTTACGCCAGCCGGTGGTAAGGTAACGGTTAATTTAGGCCTGGATGTAACGCCCGAAGCGAATAATACACTCAATATACAAGTAAGCGACACCGGTGTAGGCATTAGCGCTGATAAAATACAGCAAATTTTGGAAGGCAAAGGCGAAACCACCAGCGGAACCAGTGGCGAACAAGGTTACGGCTTTGGCCTTGCCCTGGTAAAACACCTGGTTGATAGCTTAAAGGGCACCCTTCAAATTAATTCGGAATTGGGTAATGGTACTACTTTTACGGTTAGCCTGCCGCAATTTGCAAAGCGGTAAAAAGCATTATCAAATTGATCAACTTCCTCAGCATTGTAAAAGTATTATAACGGTAGAATTCAGGCATAAAAAAACCGGGTACATTTCTGTACCCGGTTTAGTAGAAAACTATTTAACAATTAAAACTTATATCCTAAGGTTGCAGAAACCATTCGTGGGGGTATAGGGTTTACGCTATAATTTTCATGTACCAGATAGTTAAGCTCATTGGTAATGTTGCTAAGCTTAGCCAGTAACGACAGCTTTCTTTTGAATGTATAACCGGCCGAAACATCAATGGTAGTATAACCGTCTAAATGTACAGGCGCACCGCGCGGTGGTGTTTCATTAGGTTTCTTTACAGTGTTAAATCCATTATCACGTCCGCCCGTAAAAAAGCCTGATAAGCCAAGCTTCAAACCTTTAACTGCACCTTTATTGAAAGTGTAGAACACTGTTCCGTTTGCTGTATGAGGTACGCTTCCTACAACACGTTCACCTTCGGTAATTCCATTAGGCAGCGTTGAAGTATAACGAAAGAAGTTATAAGAGTAACCAGCCAGAAAATAAAGGTTACTAGACAGTCTGCCGGTGATGTCTACCTCCACACCGTCGCTTTTAGTAGCACCACCAAATTCTCTGAATACAGTGCTTATGTTGCCATCTATATACGCAGCTTGTGCAAACCTGTTATTTGCAATACGGTAGGCAGTAACATTTACCGACAGCTTTCCATTTAAAAGGTCGTTTTTAACACCTATTTCATATTGATTAATGATCGAAGGCCCTAAGGGGACGTTGTTAACGTCTATACCCGTATTAACAGTAAAGTTGTTGGCGTAGCTAACATAAATAGATGTAGTTTGAAGCGGCTGGTAAATTAAGCCCACCTTGGGCGAGAATGCTTTATCAATCTTCGCTTTGTTAAGCGCTTCAACTGTATTAACAGGAACTGTAGTTACACCAGTATCTTCATTGTATGTACTTGCCCTTGGCTGTTTTTGCCAGGTATATCTAATTCCAGCCAATAATTTGAACTTATCGGTTA
>Ga0265780_10008180_pt1 | contig 12732 bp, 15 predicted proteins | sample P1T30metagenome_FD_192432 | JGI IMG/M metagenome (GOLD analysis project Ga0265780, IMG submission 192432) | Plant litter microbial communities from East Loma Ridge, Irvine, California - P1 T30 | ecosystem: Environmental > Terrestrial > Plant litter > Unclassified | place: USA: California...
GAGGCGACGGGGGTCGCGGCGGCGCTGGGCTCGGACGAGGCCGAGGAGGACGACGAGCTGCCGGTCGAGGACGTGTCGTCCATCGAGCAGGCGGCGAGCGAGAAGACGAGTGCGCCGGAGGCGACGAGGCCGAGGGCGGTCTTGGTGATGGTCTTGCGCGTGATGGTCACGATGGGACTCCTTGTCTGTGATTCCCGGTGGGGATGTCAGGTGTTCGCCGCCCCTCCCGAGATCGACTGGTCTCGTTACCCGACCGTGACCTCTGGTCTCCCGCCGCCTCCTCAGGCCGCGATCGCGAACAGCCCGCCGAGCCCCACGAGGTAGAGGACGAGCACCACCAGCGAGTCGACTCCCATGCCCGCGACCCGGCGCCGCGGGCGGAAGACGAGGCCCACGACGTAGACGAGCGTGAGCAGCGCGGCGAGCGCCGTGAGGTAGATGTCGGAGGCCTGGGCCGCGGGCAGCACCGCCTCGCCCGAGATGACGGTCGCGACGAGGAAGAGCACGGGCAGGAAGGCGTTGCCGCCGAAGATGTCGCTCACGGCGAGGTTGTCGTCGCCCTGCCGCACGGCCTCGAGGCCCGTCGAGATCTCCGGCAGCGAGGTCGCGAGCGCGAGCACCGTGGCGCCGAAGAGCACGCCCGACAGCCCCAGCTGCGACGAGGCCGCGTCGCCCGCCCGCTCCAGCACGACGCCGGCGGCCAGCGTCGCGAGCGCCGAGGCCGCGAAGACGACGGAGGCGCGGGCCGTGCTCATGCGCGCGTGGCGTTCCCGGGGCTTCCGCCGGCGGTGGCCGGTCGTGTGCGGCGACGCGTCGGGCGCCCTGCCCTCCTCGTGCCACGGCAGGCCCGTGCCCGCCCTCTGCACGAGGAGGAGGCCGACGACCCAGAGGGCGGCGATGAGCACGACGTCGGGCGTGAGGCGCAGCACCACGAGCCCGTCGGGCAGCTGGCTGCCCGCGACGACGACGGTGAGCACGGCGACCACGACGACCGCCTCGAGCACGAGCGTGAGCGACGCGGCCCGGTAGGTGAGGGGCGCGACCCCCGACCCGCGCCTCCCCAGCAGGTCGAGCACCACGAGCACCACGGTCTGGATGGCGATGCCGCCGAGGATGTTGCCGACCGCCACCGACACGTCGCCGGAGAGCGCGGCGCTCACGGTGATGGCGATCTCGGGCAGGTTCGTCGCGACCGCGAGCACGATCAGCCCGCCGAGCGCGCTGCCGATGTGCAGGCGGTCGTCGAGCACGTCGGTGGTGCGCGACAGCTGGATGCCGGCCACCCAGGTGACGGCCGCCGCGGCGACGAAGATCACGATCAGGAGCCAGAGGGGGAGGGAGTCCACAGACCGAGGGTGCTCCCTCGCGGGCCCCGTGTCCGGCGCTCGCCCGGACGACCGCACCGGCGCCTCCGGGGGCTCGGCCCTACCACCGCGGAGCAGGCTCCGCCCTGTCGATCCGGGAGGCTCGACCCGGCGCGCCGACCGGGGTAGGGAAGGAGCATGAGCACCGCACCTCGACTCCCCCGGGCCGGAGGCGCGACCCGCCGCACCGGGGCCGCCCTCCTCCTCGTCGCGGCCGTCGTGGCCTCGGCCACCGGCTGCGTCGGCGCCGCCGACGAGCCGCGTCGCGTCGGCGAGGCCTTCGCCGCCGCCGTCGCCGAGGGCCGCCTCGACGACGCCTGCGCCCTGCTCACCCCGGCGGCGCGCGACGACCTCGGCGACGACTGCGCCGCCTCCCTCGCCTCCCTCGGGCTCGACGACCCGGGCCCGGTGGAGTCGGTGGAGGCCTACGGTCGGGCCGCCCTGGTGCGGCACGCCGACTCCGCCACCTTCCTCGCGCGCACGGGCGACACCTGGCAGGTGCGCGCGACCGGCTGCAGCCCGCCCGCCGACGCGGTGCCGGCCGACTGCCCCGTGACGGGAGGCTGACGTGAAGGCGCTGTTCGTCACCTACCTCGGCGGCATCGGCCTGGGGCTCGCCTGCTTCGTCGTCGTCGGGGCCCTGGGCCGGTGAGCGCGCTCGCCCGGCTCGCCGACCGGCTGCGCCCCTCCGGGCTCGGCCTCGTCTTCGGCGCCCTCTTCCTCCTCGCCCTGGCGGGCCAGTCGCTCGCGGGCTGGTCGACCTTCAACGACGACCAGACGAGCGCCCGGCTGCGGCCGATCGACTGGCTCGAGTACGTGACGTCGTCGAGCTTCGCGGCCGACGTCGCCGAGAACTGGCAGTCGGAGTACCTGCAGTTCGTCCTCTACGTCGTGGCGACGGTGTGGCTCGTGCAGCGCGGGTCCCCCGAGTCGAAGCAGCTCGACCAGGTGGGGCCCGAGACCGACGAGCAGCAGCACGTCGGGTCGCACGCCGAGCCGTGGTCGCCGCGGGGCGCCCGGGCGCGGGGCTGGCGGCTCTGGGCGTGGTCGCACTCGCTGGGCCTCGTGATGGGGGGCGTCTTCGTCGGGTCGTGGGCCGCCCAGGCGATCACCGGGCACGTCGCCTACGACGAGCAGCAGCTGCTCGACCTGGAGGCGCCGGTCACCCTGGCGCAGTACGTCGCGTCGTCCGACTTCTGGGCCCGCACGCTGCAGAACTGGCAGTCGGAGTTCCTCGCCGTGGGCAGCATGGTCGTGCTGTCGGTCTTCCTGCGCGAGCGCGGCTCGCCCGAGTCGAAGCCCGTCGGGGCGGCGCACGACGACACCGGCGTCGAGGGCTGACCGGCCCTCAGGAGGCGCGGGCAGCGCCCGTCGCGCCGGCGACGGCCGTCGAGGCGGTCGCCCCGGTCGCCGCGCCGGTCTCGTCGACGAAGAAGTCGGCGTACCGCAGGTCGGTGCCGGCCGACGCCGAGGCCGGAGCCTCGCCGAGCGGCGAGCGCGACGGGCGGCGCTTGGCGTAGGCGCCGATGACGGCGCGGGGGACGGAGGACTCGCTGGCGTAGGCCGTCACAGGCCGAGGCCGATCATCAGCACGCAGGCGGCGGCGGAGACGGCGGCGAGCGCGGCCACCGTGGCGCCGGTGGCGACCAAGGGCAGGGCGCGGGCGGGAGCAGGAGGAGCGGAGGCGGAGGGGGAGGTCGTGCGGAGGGCGCTCATGCGCACCGTCATCTCTGGGGCGTCGGCACCCCGTCGGGAGGCGCACGGACCGTGCCGCCTCGATCGCGACGCTACGGGACGACGCGCCTCCGCCGGGTCCCGGGTGACGGCTCGCGAACGGGACGGCCGCCCCCACCGCGCTCAGCGGACAACGGCGGCCCCCGGAGGGGAAGACCTGGGCCGACCCCTCCCGTCGTGCCGAGAGTGCAACTAGTGTCGTGCAGGTCAGCCCCGACCCGATCGAGACCATGCCCGCACCCGCCGTGAAGCCCCCGCCCCTGGACACCACCGGGCGGCGCGTCGTCGACGTCGCCGACGGTCTCTTCAACGCCCGGGGCATCCGCTCGGTCCGCCTCCTCGAGGTGGCCACCGCCTCCGGCGTCGAGCTGACCGCCGTGAACCGGCTGTTCGGCTCGAAGGCCGGGCTGGTCGAGGTGGTGCTCGAGGCCCGCCACGTCGCCTGGTCGCAGCACATCGCCGACGCCACCGTCGAGGTCGACGACCCCCGCGACAAGCTGCTCGCCATCTTCGGCTACCTCGAGGAGTGGTTCGCCGAGGACTCCTTCCAGGGCTGCGTGTTCATCAACTCGTACGGCGAGCTCGGCCGCAACAACGCCCGCATCGCCGAGATGGCCCAGCGCCACAAGGAGTCGTTCGTCGCCCTGGTCACGGCGCTCGCCCTCGACGCGGGCCTGCCTCCCGAGCTCGGCGCGAGCATCGCGCTGCTCGCCGAGGGCGCCCAGGTCTCGGCCGCCATGACCCACACCGTCTCGCCCGCCCGGGAGGCCCGCCAGGCCGCGGCGATGCTCATCGCGCTCTACCAGGACGAGCCGGCGGCCTGACCTCGGGGCGCCCCGCCGACGGGTGCCACCCCCACTGGGGCCGCTCCCCCGGCCGGTCGGCTGTCCGTCCCGCGCACGACGGTGGTGGGGGCTCGGCTGGGCGTGCGACACTTCGCTCGTGCGTGCCCTCGAGAACTCCCCCGTGAGGCTCGAGCTCACCTCGAACGACGTCGCCTCGGCGCGCGAGGCCCTCGAGGGTCCCTTCGCCGTCGGCCGGCTCGCCGCGACCCCCGTCGCCGACCGGGCCTTCTCCTTCCGGCACACGGCCGTGGGCGACACGTCGATGACCCTGCGGGAGACCCGGTTCAGCGGCTCGCTCGGCGGCCCGCTGGCCCCGCACGACGAGTACGTCGTCGCCTGGATGCAGTCCGGCCGGGGCTCGTTCACCGAGGGGCGCGACCAGACCGAGTTCCGGACCGGCACCCCCGTCGTGCTGCCGCTCGAGACCAGCTACTCGTTCGAGTTCGACGACTTCGTGCAGAAGTGCGTGCACTTCCGCACGGCCGACCTCGAGCGCGTCGCCGCCGAGCGCGACGGCGCCGCCCCCGGCCGCCTGCGCTTCGACCGCCGCGCGGCGCCGACCGCGGCCGCCCTCCGCGCCTGGTGGAACACCCTCGCCCTCGTCTCGCGCACCGTCACCGACCCCGAGGTCAGCCCGCTGCTCGCCTCCGAGATGTCGCGCCTCGCGGCGGTCGCCCTGCTGCAGCTCTACCCCTACCGCAGCGCCGACCTCCCCCCGCAGCTCGCGGCGCCGCGCAACGCCCGGATGCGCGTCGCGGTCGAGTACGTGCACGCCAACGCGCACCTGCCGATCACCTCGACGACGATCGCCAAGGCCGCCGACCTCAGCCTCCGCGCGCTGCAGGAGGGGTTCCAGCGCACCTTCGACCTCGCGCCGACCGCGTACCTCCGCCAGGTGCGCCTCGACCGGGCGCACGACGAGCTGACCGCCGCCGACCCGGCGACGACGTCCGTCGCCGCCGTGGCGCGCACCTGGGGGTTCGCGCACCTCGGGCGCTTCTCGGCCTCGTACGCCGCACGCTTCGGCGAGTACCCGCGCGAGACGCTCGCCCGCTAGGCGGGGTCGCGGTCCCGGGGTCCCGGGGTCCGTCTAGCGGCGCCGGGCGCGGGCCGTGCGGGCGGGGCGAGCCGGGCGGGTCGCGCGGGGCGGCAGGCCGAAGATCGGGATGACGGGAGCGAGGCCGGGCTCGGCGACGACGTCGGCGGGCCTGACGGGCTCGACCCGCGACTCCCACCTCTCCCCCTCGTCGATGACGAGGCCGGTCAGCTCGGCGCCGTCGGGCACGAGCTCCTCGAGGGAGCTGACCAGCGCGAGCCGGTCGCGGGCCTCGCGGTCGCGGCGGACGGTCGGGGCCGCGGGGGTCGACGGGAGGCGGCGGTAGAGCACGTAGCCCTTCATCGGTTCCTCCTGGCCCTCGGGTCGTCGTGGTCGTCGTGGCGGTGCGACAGCGGCTCCGGCGAGGTCCTGGCCGGCCCCGGGAGACGCGCTCCCGGATGACCCGAGGCTACGCGTGCGCGGCCGCGCTGTCCGCAGGGAGCGGACACGTGCCTCCTGAGCCTCTCTCAGTGGGTAGCCTGTCCTCCGGACGGGACACGATCCCGGCCATCCTCGGGGTCAAGGGCGACCACCGGCTCGCACCACAGATCGCAGGAGTCAACTCATGGCTGAAGACAGTCGCCCCCACATCGTCATCGTCGGCGGAGGGTTCGCCGGCATCGCCGCCATGAGGGCGCTGCGCCACGCCGACGTGCGCATCACCCTGGTCGACCGCCACGTCTACAACATGTTCCAGCCGCTCATGTACCAGGTGGCGACCGGCGGGCTGAACGCCGGCGACGTCACGTACTTCCTGCGGAGCCTGCGCTCGAAGCAGTCGAACGCCGAGTTCCGCCACGGCCTGCTCACCACCGTCCGCGCCGACGAGCGCATCGTCACGCTGCGCGACGGCGAGGAGATCGCCTACGACGCGCTCGTGCTCGCGAACGGCGTCAACACGAGCTACTTCGGCACCAAGGGCGCCTACGAGTACGCCTACTCGATGTACTCCCGCTCGCAGGCCCTGCGCATCCGCGACGAGCTGTTCACGCAGCTCGAGAACGCGGCGGCCTCGGTCGGCAGCGGCGAGGTGCGGGTCGTCATCGTCGGCGGCGGCGCCACGGGCGTCGAGATGGCCGGCTCGCTCGCCGAGCTGCGCGACCAGGCCCTCAAGGACGCCTACCCCGAGATCGACGCGTCGAGCATCACGATCACCCTGGTGCACCGCAGCGGCGAGCTGCTCAAGCCGTTCTCCCCGCGCCTCCGCAAGTACGCCGCCAAGGTGCTGCGCAAGCGCGGCGTCGACCTGCGCCTCGACACCGGCGTCGAGGAGGTGCGCCCCGACGGCGTGGTCGCCGCCGACGGCGAGTTCATCCCCGCCGAGCTCGTGATCTGGGCGACCGGCGTCGCGGCGCACGCCGAGGTGGCCGGCTGGGGCGTGCCGCAGACGCACGGCGGACGCATCCAGGTCAACGACGACCTCACGGTCAAGGGCCTCGACCGCATCTTCGCCGCGGGCGACATCGCCGCGACCGACGACGCGCTCGCCCAGCTGGCTCAGCCGGCGATCCAGGGCGGCGAGCACATCGGCGAGCAGATCCAGCGCATGCTCGCGGGCAAGCCGCTCGAGCGGTTCAAGTACCACGACAAGGGCACCATGGCGACGGTCGGCACCAACGCCGCCGTCGTGCAGCTGCCGAACGGCTTCACGATGACCGGGCCGGTCGCCTGGCTGCTGTGGGTCTTCGTGCACATCACGAGCCTCCTCGGCAACGGCAACCGCCTGTCGACGCTCACGCACTTCTTCGTGCGCTACCTCTGGGCGCTCCGCAAGCGGGCGATCCCGATCGTGGGCGACGTGCGGCCGGTGCGCCCGAACGGCGACCGCGCGCCCGAGAAGTGGCAGACCGAGAAGGCGGAGTAGCTCCGCTCGCGCCGCTTCCCCCGCGCCGACGGCCCCGCCGCTCGCACCCGCTGAAGAACCCCGTTCCGGACGAAGAACCCACGAGCAACGGGGTTCTTCGTCCGGAACGGGGTTCTTCGCGGGCGTGGAGGGGCGGGGGCACGCGGGAGGCGCGGTGCCGGTCGGGCCGGCACCGCGCCTCCTGGGGGCTGCTGCGGGCTGCTCAGCCCATGTGCACGACGGGGCCGGAGGGGAGCAGGTCCTCCTTCGAGCCGCGGATCATCGCGAAGGAGATGACCGCGGCGACCAGCGTCGCGACGCCGGCGGCGACGAACGCGGCCGAGTAGCCGTCGACGAGGCCCGCGAGCCCGCCGGCCGCGCTGCCCGCCACGGCGGACGCGTAGAGGTTCGTGTAGACCGCGAGGCCGACCGACCCGCCGATCTGCATCATGGCGTTCGACGTGGCGCTGGCCGCGCCCGCCTCGTGCGGGGCCACGCCGGCGAGGGCGAGGTTCTGCATCGGCACGAAGACGCCGGCGAGGCCGACGCCCATCACGATCAGCGGGGGCAGCACGTGCGTCGCGTAGGCGCCGTCGACGGTCACGGCCGAGAGCCAGAACAGCCCCGCCGCGGCGACGACCGGGCCGACGACCATGAGCACGCGCGGGCCGATGACGGGCAGCAGCTTGGTGAGGATCGGCGCCATCACCATGATGACGAGGGTCATCGGCAGGGTCGCGAGGCCGGCCTCGAGCGGGCCGAAGCCGAGCACGATCTGCAGGTGGAAGGTCAGGTAGAGCAGGGCGCCGATCATGACGCTGCCGACGATCATCTGCACGAGGAACGCCCCGCCGCGCACGCGGTTCGTCAGCACGCCGAGGGGCAGCAGGGGGTGGTCGGAGCGCTTCTGGATCAGCACGAAGAGGGCGAGCAGGCCCGCGCCGAGCGCGATGAAGCCGATGACGACGGCCGAGCCCCAGCCGTCCTCCGCCTGGGTGAAGCCGTAGACGAGCGAGGCGAGGCCGAGGGCCACGACCACGGTGCCGGCGACGTCGAGGCGGTTGTCGCCCTCGGCCTTGCTCTCGCGCACGACGAGCGCGGCCGCCACGATGGCGACGATCACGATCGGCACGTTGACGAGGAGGCACCAGCGCCAGCTGACGAACTCGGTCAGCACGCCGCCGAGCACGAGGCCGACGGCCGCGCCGGCGCCCGAGATCGCGCCGAAGACGGCGAAGGCCGTGTTGCGCTCGCGCCCGCGGTCGAAGGTGGTGGTGAGCACGGCGAGCGCCGCGGGGGCGAGCAGGGCGGCGAAGACGCCCTGCAGGGCGCGGGCGGTGACGAGCAGCTCGCCGGTCGAGACGAGCCCGCCGAAGGCCGAGGCCGCGCCGAAGCCGACCATGCCGACGATGAAGGTGCGCTTGCGGCCCCAGAAGTCGGCGATGCGGCCGCCGAGGAGGAGCAGGGCGCCGAAGGCGAGGGCGTACGCGGTGACGACCCACTGGCGGTTCTCGTCGGTGAGGCCGAGCTCGGCCTGCGCCTGCGGCAGGGCGATGTTGACGATGGTGCCGTCGAGCACGACGACGAGCTGGGCGAGGCCGACGATGACGAGCACCCACCAGCGGCGGCTCGGGTGGGCGGGCGCGGAGCCCGGGGTGCGCGACGCGCCGGACGCGGTCGTCGGGACGGAGCCTGTTGCTGAGGTGGTCACTGTTCTCCTGGGTCGGACGGGTCCTGGCGTGAGGACCGGGCAACACTACCAACCATTTGGTTGGGGCGCCAGCGTGGGCTAGGTTCTCGCCCATGGCCCACGACGCGAGCGAGACCCGACGACGCATCCTCGAGGCGGCGAGGGCGGAGTTCTCGGCGCGGGGGCTCGCGGGCGCCCGCGTCGACCGCATCTCGGCCGCGGCCGGATGCAGCAAGGAGCGGCTCTACGCGCACGTCGGCGACAAGGAGGCGCTGTTCACGACGGTGCTGAACCTCTCGTTCGCCGAGCTGGGCGCCGCCGCTGCCGTCCCCTACGAGAGCGCGGAGGACTTCGCCGTCGCCCTCTTCGACCACCTGGCCGAGCACCCCGAGAACCACCGGCTGCTCAGCTGGGCCCGCCTCGAGGACACCCACGACTGGCAGGCGTCGTTCGCCGTGCTGCAGGAGACCCGCGACGCGTCGATCGAGCAGCTCGACCGGGTGGGGGCCGTGCGCGCGACGCCGTGGGGCGGCGACGACCTCTTCGCGGTGCTGCTGTCGATCGCGTCGGCCTGGGTGCAGCTGCCGGGCCTCGAGGGCACGCCGACCGCGACGACGGGCCGCGACGCCCAGCGGGCGATCGTGCGCGAGGCGGTGCGGAGGCTGGTGGGGGCGTAGGAGGCGCGCGGGGGCTGGCCACGGCAGCGTCGGTGGTCGGTCGTACGGTCCGGGGATGGACCAGACCGTCGTGGCGCCCTGCGCGGGCAGCACCGAGTGCCCCCGCGCCGCCGAGGCGGGCGCGCCCGTGCCGCTCTGCCGGCAGCACCTCGAGCTCGCGGCGGGCTGGTGGGCCGAGGTCGACGGGGGCGGGGCGGCCGTCGGCGTCGAGGACGCGCTGCCCGCGCCCTGCCCGGCGTGCGGGGCACGGCTCGGGGTGCGGTGGCCGTCGGGCTGGCTCTGCGCGGTCTGCGAGTGGCGGCAGGGGGACGTGCCGGACGGCGAGGTCGCGCCTCCTCGGGTCGACGTCGTGTACTACCTGCGGTTCGGCGACCGGGTCAAGATCGGCACGACGGGCAACCCCCGGCAGAGGCTCGCGGCGATCTGGCACGACGAGCTGCTCGCGTTCGAGCGCGGCGACCGGGCGGTCGAGCGGGCGCGGCACGAGCAGTTCGCGGCGCAGCGGCACGGGCGGACGGAGTGGTTCGCGGCCGACGCCGAGCTGACGGCGCACGTCGCGGCGCTGGCGGCGGGGCATCCCGACCCGTGGGCCCTGCACGCCCGCTGGCGGAGCGAGGCGGTCGCGCAGCGCGTGTGACCGGGGCGGGCCCCGGCGCGACCCGGCCCTAGGGGCGCGACCCGCGCCTCCGGCGGAGCACCACCAGGCGGCCGAGCACCCCCGCCGCGACGACGCCGAGCCCGCCGAGCACCGACCCGAGCGGCAGCGTCGCCGCCAGCACCACGCACGCCACGGCCCCGACCACGGGCAGCACGCGCGGCCAGCGACGGTGCTCCCCCGTCTGGGTCAGCGCCGCCACGTTCGCCACCAGGTAGTACACGAGCACGCCGAACGACGAGAAGCCGATGACGCCCCGCAGGTCGGCCGTCGCCACGAGCACGCAGACGACCGCGCCGAGCGCGAGCTCCGCCCGCAGGGGCACCCCGCGGCGGGCGTCGACGACCGCGAGCGCCCGCGGCAGGTCTCCCTGGCGCGCCATGGCGAGGCTCGTCCGCCCGATGCCCGCGACCAGGGCCAGCAGCGCGCCGGTCGCCGCCACCCCCGCCGCGACCGCCACCACGGGAGCGAGCCAGCCCGCTCCCGCCGCCAGCACCGCGTCGACGACGGGACGGTCGGACGCCGCCGTGCCCGCCGCGCCGAGCGCCCGGAGCAGCACGAGCGCCACCGCCGCGTAGACCACGAGAGCTGCCGACAGGGCGACGACGACGGCGCGGGGGATGGTCGTCGACGGGCTCCGCACCTCCTCGGCCAGCGTCGCGATGCGCGCGTAGCCGGCGAACGCGAAGAAGAGCAGCCCCGCTCCCTGCAGGACTCCCCCGGGCGACGCACCGGCCCCGTCGACGACCCCGTCGACGACGGCCCCGACCCCCGGAGGCGCCGCTCCGACCACGACCACCACCAGGCCCAGCACGGCCAGCACGCCCACCACGATCACCGCGGTCGCGAGCGCCGTGCGCGTGATGCCGGCGGCGCCGAGGGCCGTCACGGCGACGACGAGCACGACGGCGGCGGGGCGGGTCCACGGGTCGGGCACCAGCGCGACGGCGGCCGTCGTCGCCATCGCGGCGCAGCTCGCGGTCTTGCCGACGACGAAGCCCCAGCCGGCGACGAAGCCGGGCCACTCCCCGAGCCGCTCCCGGCCGAACGCGTAGGCCCCGCCCGAGGTCGGGTGCTGCGCGGCCAGCTGCGCGGTCGAGGTCGCGTTGCAGAAGGCCACGACCCCGGCGATCAGCAGGCTCACGAGGAGCAGGTCGCCCGCGGCGGCCGCGGCCGGCGCGAAGGCCGAGAAGACCCCGGCGCCGATCATCGAGCCGAGCCCGATCGCGACGGCGGCGCCGAGGCCGAGCCGGCGCTGCAGCCCCGCGGGCACGGAGGAGGGGGAAGCCGAGGGAGGCGGGACGGCGGTCACGCGCGGAGCATACCCACCGCGGGTGACGCGCTCGCGCGGGGCGCTCATCCCGGCCGTGCGCAGCGGTCGGGCGCGGAGGCCCGGCGCAGCGGTCGGGCGCGGCGGTCACGCGCAGCGGCCCGGCGCAGCGCTCAGGCGCGGCGGTCGTACTCCTGCTGCGACCCGACGACGTCGCCGAAGTGCTCGATCGACCAGCGCTCGAGGGCCTTGAGCGGGGCGCGGAGCGTCTGGCCCGCCTCCGTCAGCTCGTACTCCACGCGCGGCGGCACCTCGGCGTAGACGGTGCGGGAGACGAGGCCGTCGCGCTCGAGCCCGCGGAGCGTCTGCGTCAGCATCTTCTGCGAGATGCCGTCGACCTGGCGCCGGATCTCGGAGAACCGCCGCGGGCCGTCGTCGAGGGTGCCGACCACGAGCACCGTCCAGCGGTCGCCGATGCGGTCGAGCACGCGTCGCGTGGGGCAGCCCGCCTGGTAGGGGTCGAGCTCGTACGTCGAGGGGTCGACGTCGCTCGTCGACGCGTCGAGCGCGCCCGGGGCGGGATCGATGGTTACCAAAAAGTGCCTACTTCCCGTTGGATACCAATGGACGTAGCGTAGCCCCGTACCGCCCCACCGCGACAGAAGGAGAACCACATGACCCGCATCACCGTCATCGGAGGAACCGGCTACGCCGGCAGCGCCATCGTCGCCGAGGCCGCTCGTCGGGGCCACGAGGTGACCTCGGTCAGCCGCTCCCTGCCCGAGCAGCAGGTCGAGGGCGTCCGCTACGAGACCGGCTCGATGACCGACGCCGACGCCCGCGCCCGCGCCGTCGCCGGGGCCGACGTCGTCGTCTCGTCGCTCTCGCCCCGCGGCGAGCTCGACGGCCGCATCGTCGAGGTCGACCGCGAGATCGCGACCCTCGCCGCCGAGCACGGCGCCCGCGTCGTCGTCGTCGGCGGCTTCAGCTCGCTCCGCCTCGAGGAGGGCGCCGAGCGCCAGGCCGACGCCGGCCAGCTGCCCCCCGAGTTCGCCGCCGAGGCGCTGCAGATGCACTCGGTGCTGCTCGAGCTGCTCGACCGCCCCGAGGGCCTCGACTGGACCTTCGTCTCGCCCGCCATGGTCTTCGGCGCCTTCGCGCCCGGCGAGGCGCTCGGCCGCTACCGCGTCGGCGGCGACGTCGCGGTCTACGACGCCGAGGGGAACTCCGCCGTGAGCGGCGCCGACTTCGCCCTCGCGATCGTCGACGAGATCGAGACCCCGGCGCACCGCCGCGAGCACGTCAACGTCGCCTACTGAGCGACCCCGTGGTCACCGGGTGACCAGACCGCCGGAGGCGCGGTGTCCGTCTGACGGGCACCGCGCCTCCGGCGTGTGGCGGGGTGGTGCGCTCGGCCCGCCTCCGGGCGCGTGCGGCGCGGCTCAGCGGCGGCGGCCGAGCGTGCGGCGCGGCTCAGCGGCGGCGGCTCACCGTGAGGCGGCTCAGCGGCGGCGGCCGACCGCGACGGCGAGCGCGAGGACGGCGACCGTCACGCTGC
>Ga0265780_10008181_pt1 | contig 12732 bp, 9 predicted proteins | sample P1T30metagenome_FD_192432 | JGI IMG/M metagenome (GOLD analysis project Ga0265780, IMG submission 192432) | Plant litter microbial communities from East Loma Ridge, Irvine, California - P1 T30 | ecosystem: Environmental > Terrestrial > Plant litter > Unclassified | place: USA: California...
TACTTCCTGCGGCATCCAGTGGTTGGCGCAGCCGGCCAGGTACTTGTCCCACGCCCATTTGTATTTGAACGGGACCAGCTGGTTGACGTCGGTCTGGCCGTTGATGATGCGCTTGTCGTCGGCATTGACGCGCTTGGCGATCAGCTCGGCGGCGACAGGTGTATCGGTACCGTTGGCCGCTGGCAGTGGCGCCGGCGCGGCGGTGGTTGGTTCTTCATCCCATGACAACATTTTTATTCCCCTCCCCGCGAAGGCGGGGATCCATGACATTTGTGCAGTAGCGCAATCACCACGATTGCGCGAATCTGCTGTGAACCCCCGCCATTGCAGGGGTAACGTGGTTTCGATTTATATTACTGGCAAGCTTCACATTCCTCGAAACCGTCGTCACCAGGACGCAGGTAGCAGGCTTCGCCGTCTTCTTCTTCAGCCTGGGCCACAGGTGCCGCCGCCATCAGTACTGCCGGCGCTGCCGCAACGGGTACGGAAGCCGCCGGTGCATTCATCAACGGACCCGATGCGCCGCCATCCACGTTCACGGCGTTCAATGCACCGGTACGGGACGTCGATTTTTCCATGTGCGTCGCTGCAATGGTGCGCAGGTAGTACGTGGTTTTCAGGCCGCGCAGCCATGCCAGCTTGTACGTCTCGTCCAGTTTTTTACCCGACGCGCCGGCCATGTAGATGTTCAGCGACTGGGCCTGGTCGATCCATTTCTGGCGGCGCGACGCCGCTTCCACGATCCACTTCGGCTCGACTTCGAACGCGGTAGCGTACAGCTCGCGCAGGTCTTGCGGAATGCGGTCGATCTTGGCCAGCGAACCGTCGAAATATTTCAGGTCCGAGATCATCACTTCATCCCACAGGTCACGCGCCTTCAGGTCACGCACCAGGTAAGCATTGATGTCAGTGAATTCGCCCGACAGGTTCGATTTCACGTACAGGTTCTGGAACGTCGGCTCGATGCAGGCCGACACGCCGATGATGTTCGAAATCGTTGCGGTGGGAGCGATCGCCACGCAGTTCGAGTTGCGCATGCCGAACTGCTTGATGCGCTCGCGCACCAGCGTCCAGTCCATGGCCGAGCTCGAATCCTGCTCGAGGTAACCGCCGCGCTCATCGGCCAGCAATTGCACCGAATCTTGCGGCAGGATGCCGCGGTCCCACAGCGAACCGGCGTACGACTCGTAGCGGCCGCGCTCTTCGGCCAGTTCGGTCGAGGCCAGGTAGGCGTAGTAGCAGACGGTTTCCATCGACGTGTCGGCAAACTGCACCGCTTCCATCGACGAGTACGGAATGCGCATCATGTGCAGGCAATCCTGGAAACCCATGATGCCCATGCCGACCGGACGGTGGCGCATGTTCGAATTGCGCGCCTTGTCGACCGCGTAGTAATTGATGTCGATAACGTTGTCCAGCATGCGCATCGCGGTGCGGACCGTCTTTTGCAGTTTGACCGCATCCAGCTTGCCCTCTTTCATGTGGGCAGGCATGTTGATCGAACCCAGGTTGCAGACGGCGATTTCGTCAGCGCTGGTATTCAGGGTGATCTCGGTGCACAGGTTCGAGCTGTGCACGACGCCCACGTGCTGCTGCGGCGAACGGATGTTGCACGGATCCTTGAACGTGATCCATGGGTGGCCGGTTTCAAACAGCATCGACAGCATCTTGCGCCACAGGTCCAGTGCCTGGATTTTCTTGAACACGCGCATTTCGCCGGCAGCAGCCTTGGCTTCGTAGCCGAGATATGCCGTTTCAAACGCCTTGCCCATCTTGTCGTGCAAATCCGGCGCTTCGGATGGCGAGAACAGCGTCCATTCGCCTTTTTCCATCACGCGCTTCATGAACATGTCGGGAATCCAGTTGGCCGTGTTCATGTCGTGCGTGCGGCGGCGATCGTCGCCCGTGTTCTTGCGCAGGTCGAGGAATTCCTCGATGTCCATGTGCCAGGTTTCCAGGTAGGCGCAGACCGCGCCCTTGCGCTTGCCGCCCTGGTTGACCGCGACAGCGGTGTCGTTGACCACTTTCAGGAACGGCACCACGCCTTGCGACTTGCCGTTGGTGCCCTTGATGTGGGCGCCCAGGGCGCGCACTGGCGTCCAGTCGTTGCCCAGGCCGCCGGCGTATTTGGCCAGCAGCGCGTTGTCCTTGATGGCGTCGTAGATGCCTTCCAGGTCGTCCGACACGGTCGTCAGGTAGCACGACGACAGTTGCGAGCGCAGCGTGCCGGCGTTGAACAGCGTCGGGGTCGAGCTCATGAAGTCGAACGACGACAGCAGGTGGTAGAACTCGATGGCGCGCGCTTCGCGGTCCGCTTCGCGCAGGGCCAGGCCCATGGCGACGCGCATGTAGAACGCCTGCGGCATTTCAATGCGCACGTCGCGCACGTGCAGGAAATAACGGTCGTACAGGGTTTGCAGGCCGATGTAGCCGAACTGCAGGTCGCGGTCGGCCACGATGGCTTTGGCCAGGCGCGGCAGGTCGAACGACGCCAGCACCGGGTCGAGCAATTCGTTGGCGATGCCTTTGGCGACGTATTCCGGGAAGTATTCCAGGTACTGGGCGGCAGCATTGGCTTGCGCCACTTCCTTGCCGAAGACTTCCTTGCGGATGGTGTGCAGCAGGATGCGGGCCGTGACCTGGCTGTAGGCCGGGTCTTTTTCCATCAGCGCACGCGCAGCAAGAATGGCGGATTTGTGCAGCTCTTCCACCGGCACGCCGTCGTACAGGTTTTTCAGGGTCTCGGCAAGGATCGCGTCGGCGTCGACGTGCTTTTCCAGGCCGACGCAGGCAGCGTTGATCAGGCCGGATACGGCGCTCATGTCGAGGTTGCGGCGCACGCCGTTTTCAACGACGGTGATCTGAGGCGCGGCCGGGGCCGAGCTGCCTTGCGCCTCCTTGGCTGCGCGGCGCTCTTCCATCTGCTTGGCGCGGTAGAGCACGTAGGCACGGGCCACGTCATGCTCGCCCGAACGCATCAGCGACAGTTCGACCTGGTCCTGCACATCTTCGATGTGGAACGTACCGCCGGTTGGCTGGCGCCGCACCAGGGCCGTCACGACATTGGCCGTCAACTCTTCCACCAGCTCGCGCACGCGGGCCGAGGTGGCGCCCTGGCCACCGGACACGGCCAGGAACGCCTTGGTCATCGCGACCGAGATTTTCGATGGCTCGAATGCGACCACGGCGCCGTTGCGGCGCAGGATGCGGTAGTCGCCGCGGGCAGCGATCGATGCCGCCACTGCCGCCGGGCTCGTGTCTGCCGCAGAACCCGTCACCCCTGGCGTGGCGTTCTGTGAGTTGATGGAAATGTCTGACGATGTGTGCATGAAGCCTCCAGGAAGGCGCGCAGTCGCGCTGGCGCCGGTAAAACAAGCAAAAAAAAGGTCCTGCCGGCTGCAATGTGCGCCCGGCAAACTGGTTCATTGGGGTGTTGAATAGCGTCGTTCAATGCTGGTAGAAAAAGCTTGGTGAAAGTTTCTTGGCAACATCAACACGGTAGGGCTTACTGGAGTGCGCTAGACGCTGCTACCACTACATCTAGTATCCTGCCTTGATCTGAGACTAATTGTAGTACCGGCACCGGCGCACGGCAAGTGATTAAATTCTCAATTTGGGTGCATTTTCAAGGCGCGCGCCCTTGACATTTTTAAAGGTCAAAGTGTGTGGGGCATAGGGGGTTAGCGAGCGCTAACTTAACGGCCTGGCACGCGCAAAAAAGGCGGGACAATTGTCGCGGCCAGGCGCATTTTCCCGTCACGGCTCCGGCGCATTGATACCCAACTTTTGCATTTGATAACGCAGTTGGCGCACGCCGATTCCCAGCAGCGCTGCTGCCTGGGTCCGGTTGAAATGCGTCTGCGTCAGGGCGCGCACGATGATGTCGCGCTCAATCTGGTTCAGGTAGTCGGGCAAACTGTTGGGCAGCGGCGTGTCGGCGCGCTCCGCAACCGGCGCGGCCGGGGCTGCAAGGCTTTCCGGGACCGGCGCCATTGGCTCTGCCGCGATCGCCATGACGTTCGAAACTGGAGCCGCCGGCGCCAGTTTCGCCCCCTTCAACGCCAGGTCGCCCACTTCGATCACGCCATGGTCGGCATACGCCAGTGCGCGTTCCAGCACGTTTTCCAGTTCGCGCACATTGCCGGGAAACGAATACGCGCGCAGCGCATCGAGCACGCCCTCGCCCAGCACGGCCCGCTCGCCCGGCCCGGCCAGCCGCGTCAAAATGCCATCGGTCAGCACGGCCAGGTCGTCGAGGCGTTCGCGCAGGGCCGGTAAACCTAGCTCGATGACATTCAGGCGGTAAAACAGATCCTGCCGGAAGCTGCCCTGCTCCACGCATTGTTCCAGGTTCTTGTGCGTGGCGCTGATGATGCGCACATCGACCGGTTCCTCGGCAGTGGCGCCGATCTTGCGCACGCGCCGCTCCTGGATCGCGCGCAGCAGTTTCACCTGCATGGGCAGCGGCAGGTCGGCCACTTCGTCGAGCATCAGCGTGCCGCCGTGCGCAGCCTGGAAAAAGCCTTCGCGCTCGTCGACCGCGCCAGTAAAGGCGCCTTTTCGGTAGCCGAAAAACTCCGCTTCCATCAGCGCTTCCGGAATCGCGCCGCAGTTCACCGCGATAAACGGCTGGGCCGCGCGCGCGCTCTGGGCATGGATTTCGCGCGCAGCCAGTTCCTTGCCGCTGCCCGATTCGCCGGTAATGGCAATCGGCGCCATCGAACGGGCCAGGCGGTCGATCTGGGCGCGCAGGGCCTGCATGACGGCGGAGTCGCCAATCAGGCGCGAACGTGCCGTGCCCCCCGCAGCCGGCTTGCCCGCGTCTGCGCCCGGCAGGCGCAGCGCCGACTGCACCATCACGCGCAATTCATTCAGCACCACCGGTTTCGACACATAGTCGAAAGCGCCGGCTTTGAGCGCGATGACGGCGTTGTCGGTGCTCCCGTACGCGGTGATGACGGCGATTGGCGTGTTTTTACCGGAGGCCGCCACGTCGCGCACCAGTTCCAGTCCCAGGCCATCGGGCAGGCGCATGTCGGTCAACACCAGTGCGTAGTCGTGGCTGGCGTACAGCGCCCGCGCGGCGGCCAGCGTCGCGGCGCCGTCCACGTCCAGCCCCATTTTGATGAGGGTCAGTTCGAGCAATTCGCGCAGGTCGTCTTCGTCGTCGACGATCAGGATGCGGGGTGAACTCATGGCGGGCTTTCTGTAACGGGGAAAACGGAATTGGCGTGGGTGGGAGCGCCCGGCGCGGCAAAGGTAATCACGAAGCGCCCGCTGGCCCGGCGCGCGCCGTCCGGCGCATCGTCGAAGCGGACATCGTAGTCGAGCATGGCCTGGTTGTTCAGGCACAGTTCGCGCGCCAGGTACAGGCCCAGGCCGGTGCCCTTGGACGACGTCGTGTAAAACGGCTCGAACAGGTGCGCACGCACCTCCGCCGAAATGCCGGGACCGTCGTCCTGCACGTGCAGCTCCATGTGGCCGGCGCCGTTGGGCAGCGCGAACAGCCGGATCGAGCCGGGCGTCTTGCTCGCGTAGCGCGTCGAATTGGTCAGCAGGTTGACTACCACTTCGCGCAGGTGCAGCGCGTCGAAGCGCACTTCAGTGTTGCCGGTGGCGCCGATCCACACCACGTCCGTGCCGAGCGCGTGGGTCTCCTCGAACTCGCTTTTCAGCTCGGCCAGGAACACGTCCAGGCGCACCGGCTGGCCGTTCGGCTGCACCTTGCGCGACAATTGCAGGATGTCTTCGACCATGCGGTTCACGCGCGCGACGTTGTCGCCGACGATTTTCAGGAGGCGCTGCTCGGCCTTGCCGGGCAGGTCTTCCGCCAGCAGCGCAGTGGCGTGGCCGATGGCCGAGAGCGGGTTGCGCACTTCGTGGGCAATGCTGGCGGTCAGGCGTCCCATCGACGCCAGTTTCAGTTGCTGCGCCTGGTTTTCGATGGCGCTGACGTCATGCAGGAAAATCACGTAGCGCTCAAGGCTGTCGTCGCCCTTGCTGCGCGGCGCAGCATCGACCGGCTCGACGCGCGCAAAGCGCAGCTTCAAATGGACCGGGGCGTCGCGCCGCCCCCGCCACGCAGCGCCATCGTCTTCGTACGGTTTCACCGAGACGAACGCGGTCTCGAAGCCGGCCGGCGCGCGCAGCCACCTGGCAAACGCGCTTGCCACGGGCGCGAGCGCCCGCACGTCGGCCAGCCGCACCTCGGCCAGACGCATCTGCCCCGGCTCGCCGAAACCGGCGCCCGCGCTTTCAATACCCATCATGCGGCGCGCAGCTGGATTGCTGGTAAACACGCTGCCGTCCTGGCCCACCACCAGGATGCCGTCGTCGACGTCGGCAATCACGATGCGGTTGATCGCTTGCTGGCTTTTCAGGTCGGCGCCGTGGCGCGCGGCCAGTTCTTCCTGGCCGATCAGGCGCGCCGCCAGGCGGTTCACGACCAGCGCCACCACCATGAACGCGGCGCCGTACAGGCCGGCCTGGACCAGGCTCCCCTCCTGATCGGACTCCAGGATGCGGTAGACGCCGTCGCCGAGCACCAGCAGTGCAGCAAGCGAGGCGGAAAACAGGGCCAGCACCAGCGGCGCCAGTACGGCGGCGGAGGCCAGCGGAAACAGGTACAGGATGCCCATGCCGCTGCGCGCCCCGCCGGCCGACATGTACAGCAGCGACACGGCGGCGATGTCAAACGCGATCTGGACACTCAGCTGCACCAGGAAATGGCGGCGCCGGTAATGGGTCACGCCGGCAAACAGCAGCGCCACCAGCGAATAGGCCACGCAGGTCTGGGTGTACAGCTGCGGCAGGCTGGCGCGCATGCCGCGCGCATCGATCGTCACATAGGCCAGCAGCACCAGCGCAATGACGATGCGCGTGATGTTGAGCGTCTGCAGCGAACGCCAGAACGACGCGCGCGACGCTGGCATGAGCGCTTGCTGCGGGGATTTCACTATTTATGCAGGGGCAGGCGCACGTGGGCAGGGCTGCAGTAGTCGAGGCCATCGGCGCGCACGGCTTCCGACGCGGGGAAATGCAGTCCGCAGTGGGCGCAGGTGGTCATCGACTCGGCCGCGATGACGGGCGCGTCGCGCAAACCCTGCGCGCGCGCTTCGGCCTGCGCGCGCGCGGCAGCCGAGCGCACCTTGGCGCGAATGGCGAAGACGACCAGCGCAATGAGCGCCAGCCAGAAAAGAATACGCATCATGCCAAACCTCTATGTAAGACGACTTCCAGGACAAAACGGCTGCCGACGTAGGCCAGCGCCAGCGTGGCAAAACCGGCCAGGGTAAAGCGCAGCGCGGTCTTGCCGCGCCAGCCGCGCCAGCTGCGCCCGACCAGCAGCGCGGCAAACAGGACCCACGAAATGACCGCAAACACGCTCTTGTGGTCCCAGCGCAGCGCCTTGCCGAACAGCTGTTCCGAGAACACGATGCCCGACAAAACCGTCAGGGTAAGCAGCACGAACCCGATCCAGATCAGGCGAAACAGCAGCTTTTCCATTGTCAGCAGGGCCGGCAACTGGTCCAGCGCCCCGTCCAGCCAGCCGGTGGTGGCGCTGCGCGTATGCAGGCGCGACTCCTGCAGCGCCATCAGAATGGCGTGGAAGGCGGCAATCGTCAGCGTGCTGTAGGCCAGCACGGCAACCACGATATGCCAGCCGGCCGCCGGCGACTGGCCCTGCATTTGCAGGATCGAGCCCGGGAACAAAGGCGGCAAAATGGCGGCTGCGGCGGCGCACGGCATTACCAGGCGGCGCAGGCCGTCGAGGGCGAAGTTGCGGTTTTCCAGCCAGTAGGCAGCCACCGACAGCCACATCGCAGCTGACAGCATGATCGCAAACCCGACCCGCACGCCGCCGGCGCCGCCGACATCCATGCCCAGCGCCGCGCCATGCACCAGCCACGCTGCGAAAGTCACGCCCGAAATTGCGCCGCGCTGGCGCGAAGGCATCAGCGCGCACGCGGCGTAAGCCAGGGCCGCGCTGTAGAAGAGGATGGTTTGCATGGGGAGAGTTTACACCATCGCGGCCGGGTTGGCGGCCGCACCGCCAACTGCACTAGTCGACGGCCGCCATGCGCAACTCGTCGTGGTGATGGCGCTGCTGCTCCTCCATTACCAGCATCCCCAGTTCGCGCTTGAGCGTATTGAACTCGGGCGCCGCCGGGTCGCGCGGACGTGGCAGGTCGACCACGATGTCGCGCTTGACGGTCCCGGGGCGGTACGTCATCACGACGATCCGGTCCGCCAGGTAGATGGCTTCTTCGATCGAGTGGGTGACAAAGATGATCGTTTTATCCAGTTCAGCCCAGATGCGCAGCAGTTCATCCTGCAGGTTGCGCCGCGTGAGGGCATCCAAGGCGCCGAACGGTTCGTCCATCAGCATGATCGGCGAATCGAGCGCCAGCACGCGCGCAATGGCCACGCGCTGGCGCATGCCGCCCGACAGGTCCTTGGGAAACCGCTGGCGGAAGTCCGACAGCGACAGCATCTTCAACAGCTCCGCCACGCGCGCCCGGATCTGCGGCGCCGGCAAGCCCTTGATTTCCAGGCCGAAGCCGACATTCTGTTCGACTGTCATCCAGGGGAACAGCGCGTACTCCTGGAACACCATGCCGCGTTCGGGCCCCGGCCCCGTCACTTCGCGGCCGTTGGCATGGATGCTGCCGGAACTGGGCAGCGCAAAGCCGGCGACGGCATTGAGCAGCGTCGATTTACCGCAGCCGGAAGGGCCCAGCAGGCAGGTGAACTGCCCCGGCGGGATCTCCAGATTGATGTCCTGCAGCGCCACCAGCGGGCCGCCCGCGGTCGGGAAAATCTTGTTCACGCCGCGGATGATCACGTTCGAGGATTGCATGGTCAAGCCTCCAGGCCGCGGTGCCAGCGCAGCAAATGGTTGTTCAGGCGGTTCATGCCCAGGTCGATCGCCAGGCCCCAGAGGCCGATGGTGGCCATGCCGGCGACGATCTTGGCCGACCAAAAATACTCGCGCGCTTCCAGGATGCGGAAACCCAGGCCGTTGTTCACGGCGATCATCTCCGAGACGATCACCACGATGAAGGCGGTGCCGATCCCGATGCGCATGCCGCTCAAAATATACGGAATGGCGGCCGGCAGGATCACGCGCACGAACATCGTGCGCCGGTTGGCGCCCAGGCTGCGGGCTGCGCGCAGATAAATGCCGTCGACCTGGCGCACGCCGGCGATCGTATTCATCAGCACCGGGAAAAAAGCGCCCAGCGCAATCAGGAACACGGCTGGCGGGTTACCCAGGCCGAACCACAGGATCGACAGCGGGATGTAGGCAATCGGCGGGATCGGGCGCAGCACCTGCACCAGCGGATTGAGCCAGGCATACGCATGCCTGTTGGCGCCCATGGCAAGGCCGAGCGGCAGCGCCAGGCCCGCGCCGACCGCAAAACCCGTCAGCACGCGATACATGCTGCCCACAGAATCGACGACCAGCTCGCCCGAAAAAATCCAGCTTGACCAGCTCATGCCGGGCACGCGCTCCTGCAGCGGCAACAGATACGCAATCCATTTGCGCACCACTTCCAGCGGCGACGGCAGCACGCTCTCGTTGATCCAGCCGATATTGGCCCCTGCCTGCCAGAGTGCGATGACTAATACCGGCACCACCAGCCCCACCCCGCTTTCCCGCCAGTTCGCTTTTGCCATTGCGTCTCTCCCCTCGGTTGAACGTCACGCGACTCACTTCACATTCAGGCGCTGCTTGGCCGCGGCCAGCAGGTCGGTGCGCACCCAGTCCTTTGCCACCGGCGGCCTGGCCATGCGGCCCACGCCGGTTTTGACCATGGTGTCGGTGGTGATCTGGATGTGCTCCGGCGTGATGTCGTAGGTGAACATCGAATTGCCGATGGCGTCGTCGAAATCGTCCTTGCTGATCTGCCCTTTGAAGACCGTCTCGCGCACGTATTTTTCAGCCAGCGCGCGGTTGTCCAGGAAGGTCCTGGTGGCCGTGACGAAGCACTGCATGAACTTTTCCGCCACCGGCCGCCGCGCGTTGTAGAATTTTTCAGTCATTACCATGGTGCGGATCGGCGCGCCAATGGGCGTGTCGTATGGCTTGAGCACTTCCACGCCAAAACCCTTGTTGATGGCCTGCGACGACTGCGGCTCCGACTGCATCATCGCGTCGATGTTCCTGCCCATCAGCGCCTGGTTCAGGTCCGCGTACGCAAGGTAAATCAGCTGGACGTCCTTGCCCGGTGCGCTGTCGGACGACAGGCCGGCCTTTTGCAGTTCCGCCATCATCAGCACTTCCTGGATGCCGCCGCGCGTGACGCCGACTTTTTTACCCTTCAAATCCTTGACTGCCTTGACGTTGGCGCCGGGCCGCGCGACCAGGCGCGCGCCGCCCTTGGCAAAGCCGGCCACGACAAAGATCGGGGCGCCGCCGGCCCGGCCGGAAATGGCTGCTTCGGAAGCGGTGGTGCCGACATCGAGTTCACCGGCAATGATCGCCTGCATGACGTCGAGCCCCTTGGCGAAGATTTTCTCTTCGACCTTGATGCCGCAGGACGGCGCAATCTCCTTGATGTACGAGACCGCGCCGTAATGGGCAAACTTGAGGTTGCCGAGCCGGACCACCTCCTGCGCATAGCATGGGGCAGCTGACAGCCCAGCAATAAGGACAAGAATGGTCTTGCTGAACACAGATGCTTTCATTGCCTGGTTCTCCGCTGGAAGCTCACTGGGGTGGATGGCGCTGTCTTTACGCCTGGGCCATTATCCATGGAACTGCAACGGTTTCAAGGCCACAAATCGTTTCTTTGAGGAAATGTTGATCCAGGAAAAGGATGACGCAAAAAAGACAAGCGCCCCCAGCGACCACGCCGGGAAGCAATGCTGCATAGGGTAAAATGCCTGCTTTATGCGCTCCCCCTCATCATAGTCAGGTAGAACATGCTAGATAACTTAACCCAACGCCTTGCCAAAGTCGTCAAGACGATGCGCGGCGAGGCACGTCTGACCGAAGCGAATACCGCGGAAATGCTGCGCGAAGTGCGCCTGGCGCTGCTGGAAGCCGACGTGGCCCTGCCGGCCGTGCGCGAATTCATCAGCAAGGTCAAGGAAAAGGCCCTTGGCGAAGAAGTCATCTCGTCCCTCTCGCCAGGCCAGGCCCTGGTCGGCGTGGTGCAGCGCGAACTGGGCGCCCTGATGGGCGCGGACCTCGGTCCCGAAGCGTCGCAACTGTCGTTCGCGCAGCAGCCGCCGGCAATCATCCTGATGGCCGGTTTGCAAGGTGTCGGTAAAACGACGACGGTCGGTAAACTCGCCAAGTACCTGCGCGAAGAAAAGAAAAAGAAAGTCTTGACCGTCTCGGCCGACGTCTACCGTCCCGCCGCGATCGCGCAGCTCGAATCGGTGACCAAACAGGTGGGCGCAGACTTCTTCCCATCCACCAGCGCCGACAAGCCGGTCGACATCGCCCTGGCCGCGCTGGACTGGGCTAAAAAACATTATCACGACGTCCTGATCATCGACACGGCCGGCCGCCTTGGTATCGACGAAGCGATGATGCAGGAAATCGCCGCCGTGCACGCGGCCGTGAAACCGATCGAAACGCTGTTCGTCGTCGACGCGATGCTGGGCCAGGACGCCATCAACACGGCCAAGGCGTTCAGCGACGCCCTGCCCCTGACCGGTATCGTGCTGACCAAACTCGATGGCGATTCGCGCGGTGGCGCGGCGCTGTCGGTGCGCCACATTACCGGCAAACCGATCAAGTTCGCCGGCGTGTCGGAAAAGCTCGACGGCCTCGAAGCCTTCGACGCGCAGCGCATGGCCAACCGCATCCTGGGCATGGGCGACATCCTGGCGCTGGTCGAAGAAGCGCGCAAGGGCGTCGATTCGAAAGCAGCTGCCGACCTGGCCAACAAGATCAAGGTAGGCGGCCGGTTCGACATGAACGACTTCAAGTCGCAGCTTGGACAGATGAAGAAAATGGGCGGCATGGCCAGCCTGATGGACAAGCTGCCGGCCCAGTTCCAGCAAGCTGCCGGCGGCGCCAACATGGACCAGGCCGACAAGCAGGTGCGGCGCATGGTGGGCATCATCGACTCGATGACGCCGGCCGAACGCGCCAAGCCTGAACTGATCAAAGCCACGCGCAAGCGCCGCATTGCCGCCGGCGCCGGCGTGCAGGTCCAGGAAGTCAACCGCATGCTGGCGCAGTACGACCAGATGCAGGCGATGATGAAAAAGCTGAAAGGCGGCGGCATGATGAAGATGATGCGCGGGATGAAGGGAATGATGCCGGGAATGCGCTGATCCCCGCGCAGGCCTCGGCGGCCCCGCGGTGATCCATGGCACCTGGCAGAAATCGCGTCTGAAAAAGTAATCGCAATCCGCATTAAAACGCCGCTTTGAACCAACGTTCCAGCGGCCTTTTTTTATCCCTTTTCCCCTCTGTAGCGCCATCTTTTGAACCCATCCGTCGGTTAGCACGCTTTCTGGTATAAAAATGGCGAAAAACACTTGCATGAACAGTAAAAGCCAACCAATATAAGCCGTGCGACGAATTGCGCAATTTCCCCATGTGTTAGTTTAGGAGGCTCGAAGATGGCAACAGCCAAAAAAACCCCAGCAGCAGAGGCGAAGAAGCCAGCTGCGAAGCCGGCCGCAAAGCCAGCCGCAGCAGCAAAGCCGGCCGCAGCCGCGAAGCCGGCAGCAGCGGCCAAGCCTGCAGCTAAAAAAGCCGCAGCA
>Ga0265780_10008182_pt1 | contig 12731 bp, 7 predicted proteins | sample P1T30metagenome_FD_192432 | JGI IMG/M metagenome (GOLD analysis project Ga0265780, IMG submission 192432) | Plant litter microbial communities from East Loma Ridge, Irvine, California - P1 T30 | ecosystem: Environmental > Terrestrial > Plant litter > Unclassified | place: USA: California...
TCCAGCCGTCGCCATGCTGATGCCAGCTATGGCTCGCATTCATCCCGCTGGTGACGCGCTTGTCCGGCTGCGCGAACTGGTCGCCGCGCGCCGGATCGTCCATGAAGTAGGTGAAGTTGGAGAACAGGTCCAGCTGGTTGGCGATGATGTAGGCGTTTACCTTGGACGCGCTGTCCTGCGTCGTACGGCGCCACGCCCCCGAAAGGCTGTAACGGTGCGCCGCGCCGCCATCGGTCGGGTCGACTGCGCCATAGCGGCCGATCTGGCCGTCCCGCACAGCGCGCAGCGGGATCTGGTCGGTGGCGTTCCAGTCGGCGCGGTACGCCATCAGGCTGACATTGAAACCGTTGTTGGCGTAGCCTTCGCTGTAGCGCAGCACCGCGTTGAGCTTCTGGTAGTTGTCCGGGTTATCGTACGGGCCGTCGTTGTGCAGCACCTCCAGCGCGTACAGCAGGCTGCCGCGCGGCATTTCGACGGAGTCCGAGAGCAGCGCGCGGCCATAGCCGTTCTGGCCTGCCGATACGCTGGCCAGGCCCTGCGTCAGCCGGTTGGCGTACACCACCGACGCCGTGCCGGCGGAGGCGAAGTCGCCTTCCTCGGCGGAGTAGGGGCCTTTTTTGTAATCGAGCCGCACCGCCAGTTCCGGTATCAGGAAATTAAGATCGGTCCAACCCTGGCCGTGCGCGTGGCTGCGCTGGTTGACCGGCATGTCGTCGACCGTGGTGCGCAGGTCGGTGCCGTGGTCCAGATTGAAGCCCCGCAGGTAAAACTGATTGGCCTTGCCTTCGCCGCTATGCTGGCTGACGATCAGGCCGGGCATCGCTTCCAGCAGTTCGCCCGGACGATAGACGGTGCGCGCGGCCAGTTCCTTTTGCGATACGCTGCCCGCGCTGGCGGCATCGGCCAGGCCAAGCTGGTTGGCGCGCGAGCCGTCGATGGTCACCCGTTGCAGCAGGTCGTCGGCGTGGGCGGGCGTATGGAGCGCGATCGCCGCCAGCATCAAAGGAATAAGCCGCTTAGCGGGCGGTTTGATCGATGCTGTCTTGATCGAAAATGAGGGTTTGGATGGCGCCATCTGTTTGCAGGTTTACCGTGTTCTTTTGCGAAGGCAGGAAGTCTATCAGCAGGGCGTTGTGAATGCGAGTGCCGGGCTTGAGTTTGGTGCCGGCGATCTCCTGGAAGATCACGACGCTGTCGGCATCGGCCTTCACACCGACCCACTGCAGCGGCAGGCGCTTGTTGTCGGCGCCGGAAAGATGGAATTGCTTTTCGACGTAGCGGCGCAGCGGCTGTTCGCTGTCCGGCTGGCCCAGATCGAAACTGCGGCCATACAGATTGGCGAGCAGGGTGGAGACATCGTGCGACGTGTAGGTATGCACGATCTCCGTGTTGCCGGTGCGGTCGTTGTAGCTGATATCGGCTATGCCCATGTGAAAATTATGGGCGGTCGCTGTGGTGCAGGCGAATGCCAGCACCACAGCGGCGGCCAACGTGCGTAAGGCGCGCACCATCATTCGCCCGCCGCGTCCTTATCGTCGCCTTCCTTGCCGGACTTGTCGCTTTTGCCTTTGAGCGGCGTATTAAAGTCGCGCATCAGGTTATTGCGGTCACGTTCGGTCTTGAACAACTCAACGCGCGACTGCGTCGGTTTGCGCGGCCAGGCGTTGTTGCTGGTATCGATATCGGCGGTTTCCCAGTACGGATCCTGCGTCAGCCCGACCATCGGTTCGTCGGTCACGATCAACTTGGTGATCTTCTTGGGCGAGAAGCGCCAGACTTCGGCCGGAACGCGTTCGATATACTTCTTGCCGCTCTTGAGTTCAATCTCCAGCACCAGCGGCATCACCAGGCCACCGATGTTCGAGAAGTCCACCAGGTACAGGTGCTTGCCTTGATCGAGCAGCTTCTTCTCCCAAGGCTCGAGCTTCTCGATCGCATCGGCGTAGCTGTTGCGGTCCTTGTTGGTGACGGTGAATTCGTCGTGCTCGTTGTAGAAATCCTTCAGCTCCGGATGGCTATCGAGGCGCTTGGGCATGGATTTGTTGAGCTGCTGCGACACCGAAACCGGCTCTGCTTCGCGCTGCGCCTTCTTCCAGGCCTTTTCCTTTTCCGGGTCCTTGGTGCTCACGCCGTATTCGCTGATGCCGTCGACGCTGATGTCCACCGCGTCGGTGGTGTAGAACCAGCCGCGCCAGAACCAGTCAAGGTCGGTGCCGGAGGCGTCTTCCATCGTGCGGAAGAAATCGGCGGGGGTGGGGCGTTTGAACTTCCAGCGGCTGGCGTACTCCTTGAAGGCATAGTCGAACAGTTCGCGTCCGAGGATGGTCTCGCGCAGGATGTTGAGCGCGGTGGCCGGCTTGGCATAGGCGTTGTTCCCGAACTGGAGCAGCGACTCCGAGTTCGTCATGATGGGCACCTGGTTCTTGCTGCGCATGTAGTCGACGATGTTGCGCGGTTCGCCGCGCCGCGACGGGTAGTTTTGTTCCCACGCCTGCTCGGCCAGATACTGCACGAAGGTGTTCAGGCCTTCATCCATCCAGGTCCACTGGCGCTCGTCCGAGTTGACGATCATCGGGTAGTAGTTGTGTCCCACCTCGTGGATGATCACGCCGATCAGGCCATACTTGGTCTGCTGCGACCAGGTCAGCGCGCCGGTCTTCTTGTCCTTGGACGGACGCGGGCCGTTGAACGAGATCATCGGATATTCCATACCTCCCACCGGGCCGTTGACCGAGATCGCCGCAGGGTAGGGATAGTCGAAGCTGTACTTGTTGTACTGTTCGATGGTGTGGATGATCGCCTGGGTGCTGTACTGGCCCCACAGCGGATTGCCTTCCTTCGGATAGTAGGACATCGCCATCACGTTGGTGCCATCCTTTTTGTAGCCTTGCGCGTCCCAGATGAATTTGCGGCTCGACGCCCACGCGAAGTCGCGCACATTGGCAGCCTTGTAGTGCCAGGTCTTGGTGGCGGTGCTGACCGATTTTTCGGCCTTCTCCGCTTCCTCCTGGGTGACGATCAGCACCGGCTTGGTGGAGGTCCTGGCCTTGGCCAGGCGGTCGCGCTGCGCCGCGCTCAGCACCTCGCCGGGATTTTGCAGGTCGCCGGTGGAGGCGACCACGTGGTCGGCCGGCACGGTCAGCTGCACATCGTAGTCGCCAAATTCCAGCGTGAACTCGCCGGCGCCGAGGAACTGCTTGTGCTGCCAGCCCGTCACGTCGTAATAGGCCGCCATGCGCGGGAACCATTGCGCGATTTCGAACAGGTCGTTCTTGTCTTCCTCGAAGCTCTCGTAGCCCGAACGGCCGCCAAGCACCTTCTGCTCGTTGATGTTGTAGGACCAGTCGATATTGAAGGCGTAGCTTTGGCCCGGCTTCAAAGGCGTCGGCAGGTCGATGCGCATCATGGTGCGGTTGATGACGTATTTCAGCGGCTGGCCGCCGGCGCTCACGCTCTTGATCTTGAAGCCGCCGTCGAAGTCGCGGCCCGCCAGCACGCCGCGCAACCCGTCGAACTTGTAGCCGTCGTCCTGCGTCGGCGGCTTGGCCCACGCCTCGCGCGACGGCTGCGTCAGCATCAGGCGGGCGTCGGAGTCTTTTTTGTAGATGTTCTGATCGAGCTGCACCCACAGGTAGTTCAGCGTATCGGGAGACTTGTTGTGGTAGCGGATTTGCTCGCTGCCGGTGAGCGAACGTTTGGCTTCGTCCAGCGAGGCGCGGATGGTGTAGTCCGCGCGCTGCTGCCAGTAGGCGGCGCCTGGAGCGCCGGAGGCGGTGCGGTAGGTGTTGGCGCTGGGCAGAATCTCGTCCAGCTGGCGGAACTTGTCATCGAAAGGTTCCGCCGCGAATGCGGACACCGTAAAGCAAATGGCGACGAAGCCGATTGTTTTTCGCATATTCTGTATTCCCGATCTTTGCCAGAAGAAAAGGGAATAGTGTATAGCAAGTTTTCAAAGTATCACCGGCAGATACAATAAAATACAATCGATGATACGGTTTATATTATTTAGCTAAACCGCCTTCGCCGCCGCCTGTCCGGGTCACTGTTTTTTTCGCATCTCGGCGTCCTGGAACTGGAAGCGCGCATCGTCGGTGGCGGTGACGGCGCGCGAGGTCGCGTCCAGGTGCATCAGGCTGGAACCGGCGCCGCTGCGTGCTTGCGGCCATTCCGGCAGGCCGGCGCCATTCGGATTGCCGGTTTTGATGAAGTTGGCGAAGTAGCCTTGCATCAGCGTCGATAGCGCGCGATCTTCCCCGGTCCAGGCATAGGCTTTGTTCAGGTTCAGATTGCCCAGGGCGTATTCGATTTCGGCCGAGTGGGCGGCGCCCGGATCGCCGGGGCGCGGCCGGCTGTAGTAATAACGATACACAGGTTTGCCGCCGGTGCGGGCATGGGTGTCGATCCACTTCCAGGTGCCGTAGACGATGAAGCCGTCGCTGGCCAGGTCTGTCGCCGCTTGTTTTACGTCGCCCGTGTAGGCCATGCGCGCGGCGCCGGCCTGGTCGCCGTAGAGTTTAGTCAGCGCAGCGTTGAAGTTTTCCTCGGTTGGCTCGGCGTCGCCCAGCACCTGTTTGTAGTGGCCCTCGTGCGAGTTCCAGCCGGCCAGCAGCGGCACCTTGGCCTGTTCGCCGGCGGCGTACATGGCGCCCGGCGCGCGCGGGAGCACATAGCCGTCCTGGGTCGCGCTGAACCATGGCGCTCCCGGTTGGCTCAGCGTCTCGAGCAACTGCTGCGCCGGCAGCGCGCGCAGCGCGGCCAGCGTCGGCGCGCCGATTTTCGCGGCAAAGGCGGCGCCTGATTTTTCGGCGTCGGCCAGCGGAGCAGGTGGTTTCATGCCGAGCAAGGAGCCGCTTTCGCCGATGGCGCCGGCGATCAATCCCTTCGACAGCGGCGTAATCATCTGCGCGCTGACCGACCACGAACCTGCCGATTCGCCGGCGATGGTCACGCGCGCCGGATCGCCGCCAAAGGCCGCGATATTATTCTTCACCCATTTGAGCGCCGCCGCCTGGTCCATTAGTCCGTAGTTGCCGGATGCCTTGTTGGGCGATTCCGCGCTCAGTTCCGGATGCGCCAGGAAGCCGAACACGTTGAGGCGATAGTTGACGGTCAGCGTGACGATGCCCTTGGCAGCCATGCTCTCGCCGTCGTAGCGCGGCTCGGAGCCGTCGCCGGTGGCCAGACCGCCGCCGTAGAAATACACCAGTACCGGCAGCTTCTCTTTCGGCGATTTTGCGGGCGTCCAGACATTCAGATAGAGGCAGTCCTCGCTCATGCCGTCGGAGCGGAACACCATGTCGCCGAACAGCGGCAGCTGCATGCCGCGCGGGCCGAAGTGGTCGGCCTTGCGCACGCCTTTCCACGTCTGCGCCGGCTGCGGCGCCTTCCAGCGCAGATCGCCGACCGGTGGCGCGGCAAAGGGTATGCCTTTGTACGATGCGACACCCGATGCTTCCAGCGTGCCTTGCACCACGCCGGTGGCGGTGGTGGCGCGCGGCGCGGCGGCGGCCGTCGCGTAGGCGGTGAGGGAGGAGGCGAAAACCCCGGAGGCGAGCAGCAGCAATCCGAATTTATTCATGTCATTTGGCAAAAAAGGATGGGATGGCAACTATAGCTGGAAGCCCTTCCAATGGCGACAAATTTCGATGTTGTGTCCGTTGCATTATGGTGCGTTAGCGAACATACATTGCGTATAGGCATTGTTAGGATGGCTCATCGAACTCATCCGAACTTATCCAAAACGAGGCAAACATGGCAAACGCAAAACAAGTACTGGTTGTCGACGACAATGTCGATGTGGTGGAATCACTGTCTGCGCTGCTGCAGTGCCATGGCTACGAGACCTCGGCCGCGCATAACGGCTACGAGGCGTGCGACTCGGTGCGCGACGCCATGCCGAAGGCGATCATCATGGATTTGGGGATGCCGTGGATGGATGGTTTTGGCGCGGTGCGGGCGATCCGGCGCATGCCTGGCACGCAGGCGTTGCCGATTATCGCGTTGAGCGGTTCGGCCGATAGCGAGTCGGCGCGCAAGGCCGTCGCCGCCGGCTTTACGCATCACTTTTCGAAGCCGCTCAATTTCGAGCATTTGAATCAGTATCTGGCCAGCTTGAACTAAGCCGGCCCGGATTAAGCGCGATTGACTAGCGCAGGGTCTCGGTCAGCACGCGGCCTTCGGCGCCAGCTGGCGGGCGAACGCGCAGGATGTTGGCCAGGGTCGGCGCGATGTCGACCACTTCCGCATACTGGCCATAATTACCCGGCTTGACCCAGCGCTTGCCCATGATGAGCAGCGGCACGTTGGTGTCGTAAGCGTATGGCGAACCGTGGGTGGTGCCGGTGTCGCCGTAGCCGAAGTACCAGTATGGCTTGGTGATCACCATCAGGTCGCCCGACGATTCGCGATTCCATGCGCGACGCATCAGGGTGGCGATGCGGGTTCCTTGCACCGCGCCGCTTTCGAACTGCGTGCGCGTGAAGACGTCGGCGATGCCTTTTTGCTCCAGCAGGAACTGCGCGGCGGCGTTTTCCACATCCGCGTGACGCAGGCCGCTCTTGTCGATCTGCGCGTAGTCCAGATGGATATTGGGCAGCGACCACGCGGTCAGCAGCTTGGCGCCACCGAATTTATCCGACAGGTGCTTGCCCAGATCCTTCATCAACTGATCGCCCTTGATGCGCTGCGCGTCCAGGTGACGCGACTGCGAGAATTCGGCCGTGTTGGCAAATCCGTGGTCGGCAGTCAGCACCACCAGCACATTGTCCATACCCACGCGCTTGTCCAGGTACGAGAAGAACTGCGCCAGCATGCGGTCGACCCGCTGCAGGTGGTCGTGCGACAGCTTGCTCTCGGGGCCGAAGGCGTGGTTCACATAATCGTGCGCCGACAGGCTCACGCCCAGCAGGTCCGGCACGCCGGCAGGATTGCGGCCGAGGTTTTCGCCTTCGATCGCGGCCTGCGCGAAGTCCAGCGTCAACTGGTCGAGGAAAGGGCCGGTTTTCAGGTTGTTGTAATAGCCCGTGTCGATTTGACCGCTCTCGCTGTAGTAGGTGTACGGCAGGCGGTTATGGCCGCCCGGCTTGGCCGGGGTCAGCTCTTCGCTGGCGTCGCCGGCATACGCCGCTTCCGGCAGCAGCGGCGCCCACGCCTTGCCGTAGTAGCGGTCCTGCGGCTTGGTCGCCTGGTAGGCCTGCACCCAGGCAGGATGCGATTTCATATAGAAGGTGCTGCTGGCGAAATTACCGGTTTGTTCCATGTACATGTACGCGGTGCCGGTTTTGCCCGCCAGCAGAATGGCGCCGCGGTCCTTGCCCGAGATGGCGACCACTTTGCTGCGCTCGCCCGTTGCGTAGCGCAGCTGGTCGCCCAGCGTATCGACCCGCAGCCTGGTCGGCGCGGTGCCGTCGCTCGGATCGGTGTGCTCGCCGATGTAGGTGTAGTTGGTGTCCTCGGTGCAGTACACCGATTTTTTCGTGACCGGATCGATCCAGTTGTTACCGATGATGCCGTGGACGTAGGGGTAGGCGCCGGTCAGCACGGCGCTGTGGCCGATCGCGGTGACCGTCACGCCGTGCGCCTGGTGCGCATTGCTGAACGACGCGCCCTGGTCCAGCAGGCGGCGGAAGCCACCCTCGCCGAATTGGTCGCGGTAGCGCTGCACCTGCTCATTGGGCAGCCCGTCGACTACCAGCACCACGACCAGCTTGGGCTGTGTGGCGGCGGTGGCCTTGGTGGCCGGTGCGGCGACTGCGCCGGCGTGCAGGGCGAAACAAGTGGTCGCGATCGCGAGTACGGGCAGGGACAGTTTCTTTGTCATGTTGGTTCGTCGTCAGGTGGGAGGGGTTGGCAAAGCCGCAAGCCTATCATGCGCGCCGATATGCTACCCGATTCTTGTGACAATGCCATGACAGCGTGGAGGGCAGCGGAACGACGCGGCCAGTGTTACGCTGGCCGCGTTGGATCTGGGCGAGTCGGTAACCGCTACGGCTGCGGGTCCCAGCCCGCGCCACCATTCCAGTCGGCGAACACCAGCGCGCGGTTGGCGAAACCGGCGGCGACGTCCGAGGCGCTGAGCTGGAAGCCGCCGACGCGCGCCGCCAGGTTGATCGGATCGCCGCCCGGGGTGGTGCTGCCGTATTCGCGCCAGCCGCTGACCGCCGTCGGCGTTACGGGGTTGGGCGCGGGCTGGCCGTTCACGCCCGCGCCGGCCCATCCCGCCGCCGCGACGTGGGTATCCATCTTCGTGTTGATGAAGGCGATGTTGTCCCACGTGGCGGTGCCGCCCGGGCTGCGCGCCAGCCAGGTGGCGCCATCCGGCACGTCGCCGTGCAGCGGGCCCGGACCGGGACCGTGCGTCAGGCTGCTGTTCAGGAAGACGAAGCCCTTATCGGCGGCGTTGGGCACGCGCGCCTGCAGGATGTAGCCGCCGCCGGTGGCGCTGGTGGTATCGCCGACGGAACGGATTTCGCTCTCCTCGAACAGGGCCGCGCGACTGCCGCCCCAGATAAAGTCCACGTTGCCGGCCACCAGGCTGCGGTAGAACCAGGCGTAGCCCTTCAGGTTCAGCGTGTCCTGCTCGCTGAAGAAGGCGGCGTTTTTCGCCACCAGCCGGCCGCTGTCGCTGTTGAAGTAGATCGTCTCGGCCTGCGCCGAGATGGCGCTCGAGCGCAGCGTGGTGTTGCGCAGCGTGAGCTTCTCGAGGGTCAGCATGTCCGCCGCTTCCACCAGCATCACCGAGCGGCCGCCGGACGTCGCAGCGCTGTCGGGCGCCTGGCTGCCGCCGGTGCCGCTATTGAGGCTATCGTGGTTGGTGTACTGGATCACGGCGCCGTCGCGGCTCTCGCCGACGATGGTGACGTTGTTCTTGCCGCGCAGGTAAAGCAGTTCTGTATAGGTGCCGTTGCGGACCGTGATCGTCAGCGCATCGTTCGCCGCCACATCCTTCATGGCGTAATTGAGGGCCGCCTGCACGGTGCTGAAATCGGCATCGCCGGCCGCGCCCACGGTCACGCTGGCACTGCCTGGCGCCGGCCCGGCCGCGCGGGTGGTGAACGACCAGTCACCCAGCTTGCCGATGCCGACGAACGGGATGCCGCCCAGCGAGGCGCCGGTGAACACGCCGTTGGAGACGGCGACGTAGTACTCGGTGCCGTATTCAAGCTTGCTGGTATGAGGTTTGATCGTCACCGTATTGCCGCTGATGGTGATCGGCGTGGTGTTGACCTTGCGGATCGCCGCCTGGCCGGCGTAGCCCAGCACATCGGTCTCGCCCGAGAGGCGGATCACATCGACCAGCTTGTCGTCGGCCTTGCGGAAGATGCGGATGCTGCCGCCCGCACCGAGCGTGGGCGGGGTGTCGAAGCTCAGTTTAAGCGCGGTGTCGATGTGGGCCGATGGGGCGGCGACTGCCGGCTGCGTGGCGCCAGCCAGCGGATAGGTTTGTGATGGCTGTACGAACTGCGGGCTGATGGTGGCCGTGATGGTCCGCTGCAGCGTGGGGTCGGAGCCGCTGGTGACGGTGATCGCGGCGGTGCCCGCGCCGACCGGCGTGATGGCCAGTGTGCCGCCGCTGGCGACGACAGCGGCCACGCCAGGCTTGCTGGAGCTGGCGGTGAAGCCGTCCGCCGACCCATCCGGCTTGACGGCGTTGACGTTGACGGTCAACGGCGTGTCGCCCACCTCGGCGATGTAGTTCAGCGACGCTGGATCGAGCGTCAACTGTGCGGGCTTGATCGACGGATCGCCGATGCGCACGTCGTCGATCTGGAACGATTTGTTGGTGGTGTACAGGCCGACCAGGCCGCGCTCCGCAAACAACGCATCGGTGATGGTGCCCAGCGCCTCGCCGTCCAGGTAGACCGTCAGCGACGTGCCGATCATTTCAAACCGCACCGTGTAGAACTGCGCGTCCATCAGGATCGGCTTGCGCACCTGTTTTGGACGCGACAAGGTGGCGTTGAGCATGCGCGCGATCTCCACCTGGGTGCTGGCGCTGCTGTTTTGCACGTTCAAGCCGGCGCCATACCAGTTGCCGGCGTCTTTGTAGCGCGTGATCAGATACAGCTGCTTGTTGCCGGTGGTGCTGTTGGTCATCGGCTTGATGCGCGCCTCGACGTAGTAGTCCGCAGATGGCACTGCGTTCAACGCCGCCGGCTTGAGCAGCGCCAGCACGCCGCCGGTCGAGGCGGCGCTGTACTGCATCACCAGGTTGGTCGCGCCGATGCTCTCGGCCTTGACACTGAAGCTGCCGTTGGCGCCGGCGACCGGCAACAGGTTCCAGTTGGCGGTGCCGCCGTTCTGGAAGTCGTCGCAGAAGTACAGCCCCGACGGCGGGCAGTTGAGGGTGACGCTGGTGTCTGGCGTCACGTCGCCGGTACCGCTGATAGCGGTGGTCAGCTTGCCGCCGCCGGCCTGCGCCAACGCGTTGGCCTTGACCAGCGCCAGTGGCCGCGCCGCATACGCATACGGCGCGGCGAAGGCGACGCCGTTTGGCACCGAGCATCCAGCCAGCGCGGCGCCGTTGAGCGTCGATCCGGTATCCCTGAACGCACCCGGGACGGTGCCGCCTATCGGTTCGATGACGTCGTCGCAGCGCACAGCCTTTTCGCCGGCGCCGGCGATGTCGAACACGTTGTTATGCGACAGGATCTGCGACGCGTGACCCACGCCGATCGAGTATTCGTGCGGGTACACCGGGTTCGCCTTGCTGCCCACGAAGTAGTTGTTAAACATATGGATCTGGCCATAGCGCACGCGAGGCGAGCGGCTGACGATGTCGCGGAAAACGTTGTTGCTGAAGCTGACGCGCAGCTTGCCGGTGTCGGCGCTGTCGCCGTCGCTGGAGCCGATCAAGTTGTTTTTGCGGTGCTGGCCGAAGACGTTGTACGACACCGTCACGTAGTCGGACGCCTTGGTGATGTCGACCGAGCCGTCGTGGCACTGCTTGATCTGGCCATTCTCGATCGGCAGCTTATCGTCGGTCATGTCGCCGTCGGTGAAGGTGTTGTGATCGATCCAGACGTGATCCGAGGTAGTTACGCCGATGGCGTCGAAGGCCGAGTTCCAGTTGCCCAGCGCGCCGTCGTTGGGGTCCCAGACCGGCCCGACATCGCAGGGATTGACGATTTGCAGGTTGCGCACGATGACTTGCGAAACACCGCTGACGACGATATGGCCGTTGACGATACCGGCGCCCGCACCGTCGCCGATCAAGGTGGTGTTGCCGGGCAGGCGTATCAACCCCCGGCTGGCCTGGTCGCCGGTGTTCGCGAATGGAACACCCTCGCTCATGTCGATGGTGCCGCGCAGTTTGACGATCTTCGGATTGGCGGCGCCGCGCCGTAATGCCGCCAGCAGCTCGGCGCGACTGGTGGCGGTATAGATCTGCGCGGGGATTGCGGCAGAACCGCCGATGGTGCCGCCAGCTTGGCCGGCGAAGCCGTCGGCCGGCGCGATATGCAGCGCTGGGTCGATGGCGGCGGCGCCGGCGGCGGTGGCGGCCGCCAGCAGCGACAGCGACAATACCGCAGGCAGTGAACAGGACAGGCGTAACGCGGCCCTGAAGCGTGTCAGTTTCATATGAAGCTCCTTGTATGGACGGGCGTTGTTAGCGTGGCGCGCTATCGCTAATCACATTGCGGCGGCGCGCCAGCATGCCGATGCCGGCCAGGCCGGCCATCATCATCCAGGCGGTGGCCGGTTCCGGCACCGCCGTCACCGGTCCTTGCAGCGCGATCGCTGTGGTCAGCGCGCTGAAGTCGCCGTTCCAGGTCACGCCGGACAGGTCGATCGAGATGGTGTGGGCGTTGACGATGCTCAGTACCGGCATGCCGGTCGTAATGCCGGCATCGAGCACGCTGAAACCGACGATGGGCGCGGCCAGGGTGGAGCCGAAATCGAAGCGGGCGCTGTAGGCGCCGGCGGGCAGGGTGCCGTTATTGAAGATGGTCAGGCGGCCGTCGGGCGCGAAGTCGAAGCCAAGCAGGTAGTCGCTGGTAAGGAATTCCGCCCCCGGCTCGTTTGGATCGAGGCCGCTGACATTGCTGCCCGCTTCATCGGCGAACAGGTGATCGGCGCCGAGCATGCCGGCGGCCTGGCCGTTGTAGCTGGCGGTGATGATGGCGTTGTGCAGTGGATTGGCGGCCGCGTGCGCGGTGCCGGCGGCCAGCGCGAAACATGCGGCGGCCAAGGCTTGGTGTAGCGAGGTGTGCATTTTGTCTCCAGATATTGAGTTCAACAACGCCGGTCTTTGCCGGTCGCCGGTCGGCACACCTCGCGTGTGCCGTGCCACCGCCAGGAGGACGCAGGAAGCGCCGAGCTTGCGGTTGGTCAAAAATCTGTCGTAAAGGTAGAGCGGGAATGTGATGCAAGTTTGCTAATTCCCGTCACCAATTCTACGGTGGTCTGACCAATCCCGCAACCGGACTGGCCAATAAAACAACAAACCGGCTGCGCCTAAGCGAGCAACTTCATTTGTGGAAACTATGACAATCCATAAGCAATAAATTTTTACCATGACGCCGGTTCTTTTTCGTGTGAAAAATGAACTTTTCAGCCCCGCAGGCCGCTAAAAATGGTGCCTGTTGGGAAATTTCTTGGTAGAATTGTGCTGTGAGGAATCTCCCAACAGGAGTCGATGATGATTATGATTAATGCCATAGGTGGCGCCACCCGGTTTGCAGCAGTTGTTGCAGAGGCGGCGCTCGACCCGAACAAAAAGCCTGATCCAT
>Ga0265780_10008183_pt1 | contig 12729 bp, 8 predicted proteins | sample P1T30metagenome_FD_192432 | JGI IMG/M metagenome (GOLD analysis project Ga0265780, IMG submission 192432) | Plant litter microbial communities from East Loma Ridge, Irvine, California - P1 T30 | ecosystem: Environmental > Terrestrial > Plant litter > Unclassified | place: USA: California...
TGAGGCATTTGTCTTTGTGATCGGCGAAAAGTACACTTTCAGTACACTCAGCAATTACAGAGGCTTCATGGCAACCATCGTTCCTACCCCTTCCGGCACCTACAAAGCGCTTGTGCGCATGAAGGGTTGGCCTACAACTTCCAAGACTTTTCGGCTCAAACGCGACGCAGTGGACTGGGCACGCAGGACCGAAGACGAGATGGTTCGTGGCGTCTACATCTCGCGCAGCGGCTCAGAGCGCATGACCCTTGAAAAAGCGGTGGAACGCTACTTGGTCGAAGTCACACCTACAAAGAAACCGACGACCCAGCGTAGTGAGAAAATCACTGCTCAGCACCTTATTGGCGTCCTTGGGAAATACTCGATGGCTGCCGTGAGCAGCGAACTCGTAGCATCGTACCGCGATCATCGCATTGACTTAGGGAAATCCAACAACACTGTCCGTATCGAGCTTGCCATGTTGAGCAACCTCTTTACTGTAGCCATCCAGGAATGGGGCCTTGGCCTCACCCACAATCCAGTAACAACGATTCGGAAACCAAGCCCCGGAAAGGGACGCGACCGCCGACTGTCTGCCGACGAAGAAAAGCGATTGCTCGAAACCATCGACCGCTACAGCAACCCGATGCTGGCCTGGATCGTTAAGTTGGCCATCGAGACCGGTATGCGTCAGTCCGAAATATTGAATCTGCGCGTGCCGCAGGTTGACCTGCGCAGCCGAACGGCCCGACTTGCAGACACGAAGAACAACACGGCCCGCACTGTACCGCTCTCAGTTGCTGCAACGGCCGTGCTCACGAGCGCAATCGGTAATCCACTTCGCCCAAAGGAGACCGATCTGGTGTTCTTCGGAGAACCAGGCCGCGACGGAAAGAGGCGCCCGTACCAGTTCACCAAGATATGGGGCGATATTAAGGCGACGGTTGGCATTCACGACCTGCATTTCCACGATTTGCGTCATGAGGCCGTCAGTCGCCTTGTTGAAGGTGGTTTAAGCGATCAAGAAGTTGCCTCGATCAGCGGGCATAAATCGATGCAAATGCTGCGACGCTATACGCATCTCCGCGCGGAAGACTTGGTTGCAAAACTCGACGGCATAGCAAAGGTGAGCGTGAACGGGTGGGGGGAGTAGATACACGACGGTATGCTGTTGCGCAAAGACAACGCAAGATAGAAATATTTTGGCCCATTCTTCAAAACTACATTTGGTCAGAACACTTACCTGACAAGTTGAGTCTGGCCGAAAATCGCAAGCATTTGTTTTATATGAATAAACTTCCCTAAATACAAAAATCCCGCTAAAAAACTGCTTTCAAAAGCGTGAAACTTTACGGAAAAAAGTTACCCAATATTGACTGCTAAATTCACAAATTTTGCATACCAAATTAAGTCATTTTCGTTTTAATAATCAATAACTTATAAAAAATTTTGCTTTAAAAACGTTGATACGTTGCTTTCGTCCAATTAGACTCGATGCAGGTTTTTTACTGACTAATTGCACAAGGATACGTATGACAACGGAAGAAATATTAGTGGCCCGCTTTGGGGTTTTGCTCGATCTTGCACAGGTCGCCGAACTGCTCAAGCGAAAAAGCGCCGATAGCGTTCGAGTCGCAATGAGCGGCAACACCGATCTGGCCCGCCAACTATAGCCAGCTAAGGTCAAAATTGGTAGACGCGTCCTTTTCAAAGCCAGCGTCCTCGGTCAAATCCTCGACAACGCGCATACATCGTTGTGAGCATTAAGGCAATGAATTGGCTTGGGAACAACGGCTGGCACCAGGACCAAAATTGATATTGATGGCACTTGCTGATGCGGCCGACGACGATGGTGTCTGCTGGCCTAGTGTGGCCAAGGTCGCGTCAAAATGTTGCGTCTCAACCCGCACGGTCCAGCGAGTAATTCAGGAATTCAACGTCAGCGAGCTCTTGACCGTGAAAAGCCGGTTCACCGCCACTGGTCGCCAGACATCGAATGGATACCGGTTAAGGCTCAGCAATCGAGCCGTCCACGACAAATTGTCACCCTCCATGGGTATCAAGCAATCCAAAGATGACAATTTGTCAGAGACGGGGATGACACCTGGTGTCATGGCCGGGGGCGACAACATCATGTCACCCCAAGAACCACCATATGAATCGTCAAAACAACCACCATGCCCGCCGGCGTCAGTCAGTTGCACTTTACATTTTCCAGCTGCTCTTCGACCTGACGAGCGCGTAGCGGCTAAATCAATAGTTTTGGGAATCGAGCAGGTCGCAGCGCAAGCGCTCCTGGACGAGCTTTGTGCTGCAATGGAAAGTCGTTCAATCAGAACAAGCCCGATCCAATGGTTTCGATCAATTGCTCGCCGGTTCCGCGATGGAAAATTCGAGCCTACTGGCGGCGTGCTTGTGGCCGCTAGGCGTAACCGGCGCGAACATCTTGAGGACGTCCAACGCACGCCATCTGAGACTGTGCCTTCATCAAAGGCGGTTGCACTCGCTGCCATTGCAATGGCCAAAGCCGCGCTAGCGAAAGGAAAGGAACGACAGGATGATAATTGAGACCCTGACCGCGGCAACCATACATCGTCCCGCTGGTAACGTACAAGTTTGCTTTCTATAGCTTTCGTCTCTGAGACCACCTTGCACGAACGCACAGCCAATGTAAGCGCGCAGGGCGCGCTCGAAATTTGAACCAAGGTAGTCAGTGTATAGGCCGCGCACTGGACTGGCAGTTGACATCTCCGTTTTACTGGAGACCGGGACGCGAGGCGCGGCCCTAGCTTATGAATAGGCAGATTTGTCTTTACAGATTCACTTGTATTGTTCCGCGCCACGATAACGCGCTGCGAGATTATCGTTAATACGAAGAGCCTTGCGCTTGAAAACCTTGGTATTTCCAAGAGATTGTTGACGGTTGAGATTAATGCAGGATAGGCTTTCGCCACCACTTGTAATACAGATGGTCACACGTAGACCGTCGCTATGATTGTCGGAAAGTGAGATTCTTGTTATGGAAGAGAAGGAAAAATCATCGACCGCTAAGAAACGGGTCGTAACGAGCTTTGAAATCGGCAGCCTCAAGGAGCCGTGGGAGGCTTACTGCCAGGCGAACGGAGTGAGTTCCGGTGAAGCACTCTGCCGTGTGATCCAAAAGCTCACGGGCGCGGACACGTCGAAAATTCCTAAGTCCGCCACACGTAGCGAAGCCAAAGTGACAAACCCGACTGGTGTGCTTTCGACGCGAGAGGGCACAGAGAAGAAACGCCATCGAATATATCTGTCATTGACGGCATCTGAACATAGAGCAGTCGAAGCACGCGCTAGGGCTGATGGCTTCGACAAGCCGGCCGCGTGGGTTATTGCTCTAGTTCGAGCAAAGTTGACGGGCCAGTCACAGTTCGGCATGCAAGAAATCAATATTCTTGGAGAGTCTAATCATCAACTGCTGAGGATTGGCCGCAACTTGAATCAGATCGCACACGCGTTGAACGTTACACGAGGAGACGCAGTGGACCGGTATGATGCGGAGCTGATTGTAGCTTTAGCCACTAGCGTGAAGGAGCACGTCAAGAAAGTTGGCAATGCACTGCGCGCCGCGGTCTATCGTTGGAGTTTAGAGTAAATATTCGCTTCAACTATAATTATAGTAGACGTTTCACTAATATAAAAATTTGACTTATTGGCCCCGCATCTTCGACGGAGTACTTTGCCTTGTATACTGCCGTCGAACTTGGCGGACAAACCATTTGCTGGTGATGAGAACTGAAGCATTAAGAGCTATGCGGCCCATGTTCCGGATCTAGGTGGCTTTAAAAACACAAACTATTGTGTGTGAAAACACGTGTGGGTCCCTAATGGGCCTACCTACTTCCCAGTATGCGTTCGCAACCTAGAGGCCTCGGGCAGGCATTGAACGAACTGCGAAGCTGCGAGCAGCAGGCAAGGTTATTTTGTCCTAAGCGCCAAGTATTCGTCCATTGTGATTTCCCCGTTTGCCCAGCGAAGTGATTGCTGCCAATGCTCCTCCCCGATGGTGAAACCGGAAAGCTCTACGTTTGCCCGCGCCGCGTCGAGCGCTTCGTGGCGCTCACGCTGTTCCTTACTCATCCCTCGCCGATCTATGTTCTTCTGTTCCTGCTCTCGAGCATAGACCTCCATCTCGGCGTCGTATTGCACGCGCATTCGAATGAATTCGGCATCCAAACGCTTTCTGTCGATCTCTAGCTGCTGTCGTTCTTGTGCTGTGTACACGTACTCGCGTGCATGTGTGTAGAGGTCCGCCAGGGTAGCGGTTCCCTCAATGTACTGGTCCAGCAACGCTTCGTGTTCTGCGTCCGGAGCCCCGCCTTCATGAGCAAAATTTGCGCGCATTTGGGCGACGCGCATTGCGCGTTCGTCTTTCGTCGTATTCACGTTACCTCCAACTGTTCCACGTGGTTCAAGTTTCATAATGGAAGCTCCCGGTGCAGATCGGTGCGTTCCAATGTTGTCGAAAGGCTCAGTTCGAGCGAAATTATTTCAATGGCCCAGCCGGGAAGGCGGAGCGGACAAGTCAGCTCGCTGGTTTGCTGAACCCTTGGCGACTCAATTGAGTGTCCGCCCGCTCTGGCCGATAGCGGACCTTTCGATGTCGTCCGTTTTCGAGCAGTAACGAACTTTCCGGCACCGAAGATTTCACGCTTCAGGTATGCCTTATCTTAGTCGTGGCTGTAAATCGATTCTGATATCTTCGTAAAAATCATGATGTCCACCAGAGCAAATTCCACATATAACTATGCATACAAAGGACTACAGCCTACGCCGCTAATGCGTATGGGGTGCGGGCAAACAGGATATAAATAGTGGCTATAGCGTGGGTTTATACGTAGGAGTTGCCAGGCCACTAGGACTAATCGTCAAAGGACTAATTGCAAGCGGACGCTTTAATTTCCCTACTGCTGAGCAATAAAGAAATCGAGCTTCTAGCTTGTCAATATAATTCCACAGTCTTCTGCACGAAGCTTTGTCGACGCTATATACATAAGATAATAAACCATTGATCCTTGCAAAATCATCCAACTTATTCGTGAATAAGTAAAAGATCTGCGCTCTTATATCTCTAAACGCGTCCCGTCCAATCCCGACTCTACTGTCAGACAATACGAGTCCAGTGATTTCCTTTCGCCGCATTGTGCCCTGGATCGCAGTTTTCTTGCGATTTATTTGGAGACCTTCCGACGAAATGATTTGCTCGAGAATGGACCGGGCATTCATGATCTTTTTGATCGTCTGGGCGGATATTGATATATCATCCGCATAACGGGTGTAAATCAATCCTTTTGGGCCGGCATATCCCTGAATACGTGCGTCCAGCCTTAGGCAAATCAAATTCGCCAGTTTTGGCGAAGTAGGTGCGCCCTGGGGAAGTCGCCCATCAAATACCGTCAAATTAGTCAAAATTGCGGCTACCGATTTTGAGTAACCTATTGAAGAAAAAATACTATATACTTTAGGTGCATTGATACTAGGAAAAAAATCTTCAAGATCGACATTTAAGATAAAATTTGCTCCAACGTGAGGGGCGGCATTATCTAAAATCGAGCATCCGATTTCAAAGCCTTTACAGTTATCTGATGAACTTAGTTTGTTAAGTATATTCCTCAAAATCCAACCCTGGATTGCTTTCAGTTCTCGGGAAGGTTGCGCAATAACCCGCATTGAGCCATCCTTCTTAGGGATCTCATAACGCTTATAAAGATAATTGGCACGATAACTTAAATATCGAACGAGTTGAGGCGAAAGATGGGTTTGCTCTGCCAGATCATCTACTGTTCTGATGAGCGGCAGCCCGAAATTCTTGAGCTGAAAAGTCTTGCTAGACGAGGACATTGAAGTGCGCACCTTTACGCCAGAAGAACCAGATTTAAGTCCAGCGAGTGCTGCCGGGCGGCAGTGCGAGTCTGGAGTTAAATTTGACATTGCATCAGATTGAATACAGGACAGCGAATCACTATCCAGTGAGAGGTGAGCTTCTCACTTGCTAAAGGTGCGCAATCGCATCCTATCATACTTTATTGCGGAGTTGCAACGTAATTCGAAGTTAAGAATTTCAACGCGAGCGGCATCTAAGTGACGGTGACCGAAACTTCTGCGCACATGCTCTGTTCCGAGCATGGTTATAGAATATCCTGTCAGGTTTCTGGTGATAAATCGTTTCGCTGTCAACCTACTCAATGCAGACCTCGTCGCGATTTCGCAAAATTTTGCATCCAACTTAGTGGTCTCTTCCAATATTTTGTACATGCTTACGTTATCTATATTATTCACTAAGTAAATGCACGGAAGTAGAAAGTTTTCTGCTTCTAAAATATTCCCGATATGACGTCGCGTCGGATTAAGCTTTCGAATTTTTGCGATTGCGTCAACAAGGTGCTCATAAATTTTGATCGACTCTAACGTATCATCAAGATCGTCGTAATTTATATGAGAAAGAGTCCCTGATCGAGATGATTTGATCAGTCTAAGTGGTCCATAATTGATGAAGCTCTTATTCCGCTGATACTTTTTATTCGCAAAGCAAATTAGCTTATCACGCAGTCTTTCATCGTTCGAAAAAGCCCCAATCTCAGCCAGTGAGCCGGGGCTTTCAGGAAAGATAACAATAGCGTCTACTGAATCTGCTAAGATAGACTCCAATGTTAAAAGACTGTGGCCTGGTCCTACCAGCAGGTCGTCAAAGATGTCTTCAGGATAAAATACTTCATATCGTTTTTTCTCCGCAAGAATAGCGGCCAGCTTCGCACGCGCCTTTGTCTTATCATTGATATCGGCACCGCACAAAAATATAGCAACTTTGTTTGTCTTGGAGGGTGAATAAATCTTCTCCTCGACAACCTTGGCGATTTTTAGTATTTCCGGAATTGACAGTCGTTTTATCATCGTTATTTTCGAATCAGGCTTTAGAAGATTTTTACTGCAGTTTTGCATACTAACGAGCAATTTTTGCGGCAAACACATTTGCTCAAAAACCTCGCGGAGATCACCTTCTTTACCAGATCAGCTGCGTCTTTTGCTGTCGAGTTCTGATTCGCTTTTTCACTGCCTGCGAACTGACTGCCACAAGTCCGCGCTTTCCGATAGCAAGCCTATTGTATTGTCCGCTACGCTCCCAAGCGGCAGTTGTAAGCTATCTCCAACGTGCTTTCTTAGCGGCCCTGCAATTCTTTAAAGCGCTCAATCTCCTTGGTCCATTTCTCACTTATATCTTTAAGGATCAAAGCGAGGCTTTGCAAAAATTCGGAAGTAAAAATAGTCTCGTTCGTATCAGGAACTTTCTGAAAGTATTCGAACACATTACCGTGGCACAGGTTGTTCCGCACCCTTATTAGCTCAACAGAAACTTTGCCCTTGAGCTTTTCTTCGAAATCTACTTCGCCTGGAAACGCTAGCATTTCGACCTTCAATCCGATTGCTTGAGCTTGCCGTAACAACGGGTTCTTCATGATGTCCACTTTGCTCATTGACTCTTCATCAAACTTGCCGTGGTGGTAAAGAACGTTAGTGCGGATACTGGCTTCGATACCGTTTATGAAGGACAGTACCGCTGCAATGTATAGCTCGTGACGCAAAGCCTTTTCGGCCTCCACGAAAAACCAGTGCGTTTCGGCCCCTCTCAGGCGACGGTAATAATTGTGTTGGTCAGCAAATGACCTGAAGTGTTCAGCGATATTGTCGGGCATGGTCGAATTCTTTCTTCTTCTTGCTGCAGGAGCACGTGGTGTGCTGTTCGCTGATGATAGGCGTCAACTTCGTCCAAAGGTTCATTGTCGGCGTTTGGACGGTCAAGGGCTTCTGGCCATAGCACGTGGTCGGAAAGGCTCAGTGTAAGACGTTGTTGCTAGAAGAACAAGCTGAAGTTTGGTTGCGAGCCCTATAAAAAGACGCAAATTTCTACAAATGTATTGTGTAGCGCAACGCAATACAGTAGCATTGGTGTATGGTTGATCCTGTAGACACACCGGAGCGTCTAATGAACAAATTTACAACGAAAGCAGTTCCACATCCTGGCGAGCGAGCCAGAAATGAAGTCATCCCGAAGAACATGCCCGTTACGAAGGCTGCTGAACTTATGGGCGTCGGGCGGCCGGCCCTGTCGAACTTCTTAAACGGGAAAGCGTCTCTTTCTGCTGAGATGGCTGGACGTTTTGAAAAGGCATTCGGTGTCCCTCGACAAAACTTACTCGAAATGCAGGCTCAATACGATGCGTTTAAGGCTGCACAACAGGCTGCCCCGATAGGTGCGCAAGCGTATGTTCCTCCCTTCCTATCAATCAAGGCGAACGATATCGAGGCGTGGGCTACGCACAATATTGCTGCCCGTAGCAGATTTGCCGTTCTGTTGAGGACTTTAGTGCATTCAACCGGAAGTGGTCTTACAGAAGTGGATTTCCCAGGCAACGACGATGCCGAGCGTGCAGGATGGGATGGCACTGTCAATGCAGCAGTTGGGACTTCCTGGGTGCCTGAAGAACGCTCTGGCTGGGAATTCGGAACTAACGAAGATCCGAAGGCAAAAGCTGAAAAGGACTACGCGAAGAGCATTTTGGCGACTAACGCGGTAGAGCGCGCTGAAATGGTTTTCGTTTTCGTCACTCCACGCCGGTGGGCCGGCAAACGAACGTGGATTGCTGAGAAGCAAGCCGAAGGGGCGTGGAAGGATGTGCGGGCTTATGACTCAAGTGACTTAGAGCAGTGGATGGAGCAGTCGCTGCCCGCGCAGACATGGTTTGCAAACGAAACGAAAGTTCCAGCCCAAGATGTTCGTTCGTTGGACAAGTGCTGGGCGGACTGGGCGAACGTCGCTGTGCCTCCCCTCCCAGCTACTCTCTTCAGCTCAGCCATTAACGAAGCCAAGGAAAAGCTTGAGGCACGCCTGAGTAAGTCGCCGTCAGGGCCAATAATAATCGCTGCCGATTCTAGTGATGAGGCGTTGGCGTTTGTCGCCCAGTGCTTCAGTTCTGAAGCAGCAACAGGACTTGAGCGCTTTCGATATCAGATCCTTGTTTTCGACAAGGCCGGCGTGCTGCCTCGGCTCGCAGAAGGAGCACGATCCTTTATACCAGTCGTTCATTCGCGCGAAGTCGAAATTGAGCTTGCTCCGTATGCCAAGCTCATGCACTCAATAGTTGTGTACCCACGAAATTCGATCAACACGGAACCAGATATCGTCCTTGAGCCGGTTAGTTTCGAGACTTTTGATACTGCTCTTAAAGGCTTGGGCAAGAATCGGGACGAGATCCGAAATCTCGCAAACAGCTCGGGACGGTCGCTAACGGTCCTGCGCCGGCGCCTTGCAACTGTCGAGGCAGTACGGACACCGCTCTGGGCAATGCAGCAACAAGCTCCGGAAAAACTTGTTCCGTTCATGCTGGTAGGGGCGTGGCACTTCCTTAACGAAACCGACAAGACAGGACTTTCTCTACTGGCACACGATCGCAGCGCAGATGACCTAGAGAGAGATTGCCAAAACCTGTTGCAACTGGCTGATGCCCCGCTCTGGTCTATAGGCACTTATCGTGGAGTTGTGTCGAAGATAGACCTTCTCTATACAATTGCTCGCTATGTAACCCGTGCCGACCTTACGCGCTACTTTGAAGTGGCGCAAATGGTACTGGGCGAGGATGACCCATCTCTTGACCTCGCTGAGGACCAGCGCTGGGCCGCTCGAATTCACGGGAAGACCCGTGAATTTTCAGTCACGTTTCGTCAGGGTATTTCTGAAACACTTGTCCTTTTGGCAGTACATGGCGGTAGCTTTAAAGAGCGTGTTGGATTCGACACGGAAGCTCGAGCAACCTCTTTAGTGCGCGAATTGCTGACTCCCCTAACTACACGCTTACTAGAGGCCAACGACAAGGACTTACCGCTCTACGCCGAAGCAGCGCCGTTGGAATTCATGTCAATAATAGAAGGTGACTTGAAGAGCAGTAACCCGGCGGTATTTGGCGTCTTGCGCCCTGCAACCTCTGGATTATTTAGTAGTCCTAGCCGCACAGGACTCCTCTGGGCCTTGGAAGGGCTTGCTTGGAATCCGGTCACGCTCCCTCGAGCAGCGCTAATTCTCGCGAGACTGGCACAGATCGAGATCAACGACAACTGGACAAATAAGCCAGAGCATTCATTAAAGGCAATTTTCCGCGCGTGGATGCCACAAACCGCAGCAAATTACGAAGAGCGGTTAGGCCTTATGAATACACTGTTTCGAAAGTTCCCAGACGTCGCTTGGCGGGTCTGTGTCGCCCAGTTTGGAGAGCATAGCCAGATTGGCGATTACAGCCACAAGCCGCTATGGCGGCTAGATGGTCACGGCTATGGTGAACCCATCACAAGCCCAGAACAAATTCAGAAGTTTGTCGATGAAATGGTCGAGTTATCCCTAACTCGGGAGACGTATTCGCTCACGATGCTCTGTGATCTCGTTGATCGCCTTCATGCCTTGTCGAATGTTGAGCAAGACCGTGTCTGGGCATTAATAGAGACTTGGGCAAAAGAGGCTTCCGACAACGATAAAGTTGTAATGCGCGAGAAGATCCGGGTCAGAACACTTTCACGTCGTGCAAAAACCCGCGCTATGAAGACTAAGGAACCCGCCTACGTAGCAACTGCGGCCAAAGGCATTTATGCAGCTTTAGAGCCGGGCAACGCGCTAGACAAGCATGCTTGGCTCTTCAGCAACATGTGGATAGAGGAGTCTGCGGATGAGCTCGAAGATCGCGACGATTCGGATTACCAGCAGCGCGATAGACGGATTAGTAACCTAAGAACCCAAGCACTCAAGGAAATCCACCACCAAAGTGGCATCGAAGGAATCTTAGATGCCGCCAGCCGTGGAAATACATCATGGATAGTTGGTGAGCTTTCAGCAAAAGACGTTCTAGGGAAACTGGACCTGCTCAAACTCGTTACGGCAGCGTTCCAAAAAATGAAGATAGGCGACGCTGCGACGCATGCCTCCTCAGGTCTCATACGAGGGGTTCTTGGATCAATAACGGACGATGCAGAAAGAGAAGCATTCATCAAGTCTGCTATATCCGAACTTGGCGCCGATAACGCCGTTCCGATCTTGCTACTCGCTCCATTCACCGAGGCAACTTGGGCAATGATCAGCTCGCTCGGTGACACAGAGGAAGAACGGTACTGGCAGGAAGTCGTTCCAACATGGCTCGGGGATGACACGCATGTAGTACGTAAAGCTGTCGATATGCTCGTAAATGTCCGCAGGCCGCGTGCTGCGTTCTCGCTTGTTAGAAGCCGTCCCAGCGTTCTGTCAACTCAAGACTTGTTTAACGTGCTTACAAAAATGGCGTGGGACAGTGCTGACAGGCCTGGAGAGTATCCTCTAGAGCATTACTACGTCGAAAATGCGTTCAAGTGTATTGACGCAACCACTGAGCTTTCTTTGGAACAAAAGGCGGTACTTGAGTTCGCTTACATCGATGCTCTAGTTCGTTCGTGGGAACGTAATGCGAAATCTTCGATTCCTAACCTTGAGCTATACATCGAGACACACCCAGAATTCTTCGTTCAGGCTATTTGTTGGACGTACAAGCGTAGGGACGGTGCGATAGATCCACCAGAGTTTGCGGTGGAGGCTGAGCGTAAGCAAGCAATGGCAGAACGGGGTTACAAGCTACTAGACGCACTAAAGCGAATTCCTGGGTCAATGGAAGACGGCACAATTGATATGAAACGACTGGGGCAATGGATTGCAACGGTACGCCAGTCGTGTTCCGCGCTGTCTCGCTCTGAGATCGCAGACATTGTAATCGGACAGCTCCTGTCCTCTGCACCGATTGGAAGTGACGGAGTTTGGCCGTGCGAACCTGTTAGGACGGTGATGGAAGACATTCAATCTGAAGAAATCATGAGAGGAGCACATACCGGCGTGTACAACTCGCGCGGCGCACACATGCGCGGCCCGGGTGGCGGACAGGAACGCACTTTAGCGGACAAGTATCGAAAATGGGCACAACAGATTCGAACGTCGTCGCCGTTCGTCGCTTCCGAGCTCCTGATGTCGCTGGCACGTACGTACGACGCAGAGGCGGCGCGGGAAGATACCGAAGAGAGAATCAACCAAAGACTAGGCTAACAGTTAAAACGCAACCCCATCTATGCCGTCGGAAAAGTACGCGTACAGTACACGTAGCAAATATTTCTATGTCCGCTAAATTACGCTAAGTTGCTGATATTAAAGTACTTTTAACCAGCTTAAATTATGGTACTATTCGCTTAATAATCAAAGACATACTGTTTTCTCTGCTAATTTGTAATCATCAGGTGGCCAGTTCGAAACCGGCAGCCGGCACCAGACATTAGTAACAAGCAGCATGCAAAAAGCCCAGCCTCACGGTTGGGCTTTTTGCTTTTCGGGCGCTTTTGGTCGTGCAATTTTTTGTGAGCTTTGGGTATTTCTTAACAGATATACTCGCTCTGACATTACTTCTTATCGCCTCATGAAAAAGACCCCTCTTCTCGCTGCCGTTGCCGTCGCTGCTGCACTCCTTGCCCTCAGCAGCTACGCCAGTCCCTACTGGACCCTGCACCAAATGAAGACGGCCATCACCGAGAAAGACGCCGACGGCTTGTCCGAACACATCGACTTCCCTGCCCTGCGCGAGAGCTTCAAGGGGCAGATGATGACGATGATGAACAAGCACATCGAATCGGCCGAGATGGCCAATAATCCCATCGCCGCCATGG
>Ga0265780_10008184_pt1 | contig 12728 bp, 9 predicted proteins | sample P1T30metagenome_FD_192432 | JGI IMG/M metagenome (GOLD analysis project Ga0265780, IMG submission 192432) | Plant litter microbial communities from East Loma Ridge, Irvine, California - P1 T30 | ecosystem: Environmental > Terrestrial > Plant litter > Unclassified | place: USA: California...
CCAGACCACATCAAAGTAAGCCTCAATGCAGCCTTCAATTTACACGTTGCCCACTTCCAATTCGGGGCTCCATCATTCCTGTGGTGTAGTCACCCAATGCGGCCATGGTGCCAACGCACCCGCATTCAGCCCTGTTGCAATACCACCACGCATCCTTGATATTAAATCTGACTCACTTTCCAGGACCCGAACATATCAGCCTTTTGAACGTCTTGTTCCTCGACCCAGCCATACAAAGCCTGCCACCATTTCTGTCCAAGCCCGAGACACCGAGTCATCGATACTTTGTCACCGCATTGCGCATTCCCGACCAAGACTCATCTTCGGTACATCTCATCTAGTCGGATACCCCGGGACATTTCCACTGTCTTCATCGCATCTCCACATCCACCTTACCTCCATCAAACGCTATAAACCCACCAAACAACATCCACAATCAAACCAACCCAACTCCACTAAACAACCCCACAAAATGCCCTCCGCAATCAGCCCCCGCCAGCGCCTCTCGCTCCTCACAAACTCCACGCTCGGCCACGACGTCAGCGCCGCATTCAAAGCCTCATCCACTACATCATCGCGCAGCTCAGACGTCAACGAGACACCCGCGCCGCCGCCATCGCCTGTGGACTTCAGCTTCCCGAGCACGCCGAAGGAGATGGGGAGTCCTCGAAGTTCTGTGGAGAGGAACTAGAGTGATTCTTGCATTGATGTTTGTATTAGCTAGCGATGTTCTTATGTATAACTGGATAGGTGTTTTGGTGTTCGATGAAGGGTGTTGAGCGTCTTGTGTCTTTGTTTCTTACTTCTCTTTTCTTCGACATATGATTCCCCGCCAGCCACGGCACTTTTCTATTTCACTTCATTTCACTTCGCTTCTTGGACTCGGCCCTGTACGATAGATAGACTTGGGCGCTTCTTCGCGGGAGTATATGGTAGCACAATTTAATGACACTTCCATTGCTGCATACCAACTGCTCCTCGGGAGCAAGTCTCAATACCTCAATGAGTGACCTTGACAGTAATCCAGTTACAGATCCAACGCACTCACGTCATCTCTAGTTGCCCGATCCGTCCGCCCCCCGTCTCACCGCCAGCGTCGCACACGAAATACGATACGCAGCGCGCCGCTCCGCTCCCGCTTCGGCAGCCAGAAACGGCTGGGACTATCGTCCACCTGAATCCATCGCAGTCATGCTCATCCCACAACAATCTGTTTGATGAATGCGACTGAATCCAAATTCGCGGACGGCACATTCCATCCCAGACCTTCCAGAACCCTCGCACACACTTCACCCGCACTATACAGCGCACGCTACAACACGAGCCGGCTGCAGAAATATACGGGGAAGCCTGAGGGGGCGTAGATGCAAGCAGGGGTGGTCATGTATATTTAGCCATGTGCACCAAGTAGGTACCAAGTTGGATGGACCTATAATTGACTTACATATAGTCTGATCCGGGTAAAGAGTGCGGAGGAAAGCGAGTAGAGGAAGCGCAATTACAAAGTCTGGAAATGAGGGGTTAGCCAAAGCACTGGAAGGTCATTTATAGGATCACGACGTGTAAGACGTGATGGTTCGAGCGATTGTGCGATGCGGTGCAATGCACGATCAACCCCCACCCATTGCGCCACTACAGCTGTACGCCTACATCTAGATCATATCATACGAACATATCTCCCAACGCCATTTCAACGCTTGCTGGTTCATCTCAATTGCTTACGACTATTTCTCCCCCGTTGAGTCTTCGACAGACGGCCAATCAGAAGCGCGATGCCTCTGCCCCTGAGCTTCAACCTCACGAACGTTCTCTGACCTTTCCTTCGCATTCGTCTCTGCGCCGTCCTCCGCCTGCTCCACATCGAAACTTTGTTTTTTATTCTTGTGCGGTGCTTCGTGATACGACTCGAGTCCGACGTAGTATGTTAAAGTCGGCGTCTTGCCATACCTCTCGACATCCTCCTCCGCCATCAGTTTCTCAACCGGCCTCGGCTCCCTTATCTTTCTCTTGGGCTGCTCAACCTCAAGAAGAGGGGTGTTTTTCGGCATTGCATCCTCGGTTCGATTTCCAACCTTGCGTACCCCAGGTGCTGCAGCGGCTCCGTGTTTTATGATCTTGGCGCGAATCCATGTGTCGGAGGAGGGATCGCGCGTCATACGCTTGAACTTATCGTCCGGGACGTTGGAGCTCATTTTTCGAAAAGTGGGTAGGATGATCGCGTTGGGGTTGCGTAGGGTACGCACGCGTTCGCGCAAGACGTCGGCATTATCAATGGCTTTGCGCGGCTGGAGTTGCAGCGCGCTAACGGACGTGTCCTTGAACGGCTTGCCAGATGTGATGGCAAGATTCATGGCAGTTTGGAAGCGCGATTCGAATTCTTCGGCCGTGTCCATCATCTCAAGGACGGAAAGCCAGTTCATGAAGCGCAGATCGTCGAGGGGGATGCCAGTGGTGGATTTGGGTTTGTCGGATGGGTTTGCTGGCGGCGGCTGGTGCGGGTCTGTGGTCATTTCGTCGTAGACTGAGCGGGAGAGGGCGAGCGAGCTGAGTGATGTGGTGGATGGATTGAGATGCATGTGGAAGGGCGACGTCGCAAGATCGAGGGGCGAACCAGACATTAGGACTGCTTCGACGTTCTTCATTTGAGCCTTGAGACGCTCCATCTCTGTCGTGGCGTCTGCGAGGGGCATGTCCTCGACTGATTCATGGCGTGTTCTTTTCTCATTGAACGTCATTTGGAGCTTCAGATGTTCCTCCACGCTGGATGTGGTCGTGTGTGAAAGCTTCGATAGCTGTTCGTTGAAGTATTCAATGTGACCAGCCCGTCTGCACGCCTTGGTGAATGTGATCCAGTCTTCGAAGGCGATCTGAGACCCTTCGGCACTCGCGTTGGCGACAATACCAGCCCACAGCTCCTCGATGAGCGCTGTAGCTCTCACCAGGCCAGCTGAGGTCAGTGCACTCCGGGTGCCGATCGGACCAAGATCCATCTGTGCCTTGGCGATGTCGGCGAGGGTGGTCGTGAGCAGGTCGGGCACGCGGTATCTACCAGCCAGCGAGATCAGCGCCTCGAACGGATGGATTTGAGCAGAGAAGCCAGCTTGGAGCAGGCCTGCCAGTATTTGATGTGCTGTGATGACAATGATGTTGCGGATAGCCGCGCGCTCGCCGAAGTAGTCCTCACCGACGCTTTGCTCAGGCAGCAGGTTCTCGAAGCAATGCACAAAGACGCCGACGTGGATGCTCTGTAATTTGCCGCCAGCCTGCTGGTAAGCGTACAGCGCATTTGCAACCGCTCGCAGGATCATGATACGATGTTCAAAGGTTGACATTGGCTGCATGGCAGTCTTCAACCTGGTCAGGAGTGCAGTGACTTGGCCCTGGCCCAGGGGTACACCGCTGCGACACGCAATCATGAAGGCAGTGTATGCTTCAGCGACTGGGCGTTCGATCATGAACAGCTCAAAGAAACGAGGCGGCGTCTGAGTGGGGAAGAGGCGAAGCACAGTGTCCAAGGCCAGGTACGCCTTCTTCCAGTCGCGAGCGAGGAGGCGGGCAGTACATATGCCCTGTAGAAGCAGAGTGGGAATGCCGAGAGTCAGGGTGGGCTGGCTTCGATCGTGCACAATGGCATCAGGCGAAAGGTGGTACTCGGCGAATGTGCCTGGGAAGCGCTTCACTCCTTCTGCGTACAGTTCCTCCAGCTCCGGCAGGCTCGACCGCCCCCCATAGGCCATGAGCTCAATGGCAGCGCCGTAGGCCGCCTGGGACACATAGCGCTCGTCCTGCTGCACCAGCCACTGCCAGAGCTCCTTCCCCTCGGCGTAGCGCTGGCAGTCCTTGTATATGCCCAGCAGATGCACAAAGGCGAATTGGTGCGGCTCGATTGCGCCCGAGCGCAGATCTGCAATGAATTGCTGCACGAATGGAAGCAGATCGGACTGCTTACTCTTGTTCCGGATGCGCGTGTGCAGTGTCTGGGCAATGGAGCGGATGTTGTTGCGCTCGAGGGCGCCCAGATCGCGTAGAGTGGGATACAGCTTCATCATGTGGTCGACATGCCGCGTGTCGCACGCCATCTGCAGCTCCTTGAGCAGGGGCGTAACATCGCTGACTATGGCTGCCCCCGCGGCTCTCTGCACCTTATCGGGACGCGACCATCTCCTTGCTGCGGGCGATTTGTACCCGGGTCTGGTGGAGTAGCACGATTTCTGGCATGATGGCGGCGTGCATTGTATAGCATGCACAGCAACAGGCACGGTGGTGCGCAGAAGGCGAGGGGCGAGGAACGGCGCGGAGGGGCAGACAATGGCAGCGAGCGATGTCCGCGACAGTTTGTGCATAGCGGGAGTGAGACTTCGAGGTGGATGTTGCCTCGCGCGCCCGTCGCAACTTTCTTCAGAGCACGCGCCAGCGCCTCTCTTTCCCGTGATTGGTCGCTTCTCCGCAAGACATCGCGACACCTTTCAGGACCCCACGGCAAGCTACAGACCAACGAGCCCCACGAAGCCTGCGAACACATCGTGCTGCCCAAAATGTCGCGCCCACTCTCCCTCTTCAGCGTGCAGGCCATTCTGGTCCTCGCAACCGACGACGGCTCGCGCATCCTCACCAAGTACTACTCGAATCCGCACCCTCCGGCCGGCGTGCACAACGACTTCCCCGGCCAAATAGCGTACAAGACCGTCAAGGACCAGAAGGCGTTCGAGAAAGGCCTGATAGGTGCGTGCTAAAGGCCATTGGGGGCCGGGCTGGTCTGACAACAGATGCAGAGAAGACAGCCAAGCAGACGACAGACATCATCCTGTACGACCACAAGGTTGTCGTCTTCAAGATGGAGTCAGACGTCATGCTCTATGTCGTTGGCGGTGCCGAGGAGAACGAGGTGCTGCTGTACAGGTATGGACCTTCATTCATAGAGGACAGTTCCACAACTGACATGCATGGTAGCGTGGTGCTCGCGCTGAGAGACTCGCTCAACATTCTCCTCAAGTATGTGACACCAAGAGCTTAACTGCAGCATATCTGACGATTCCAGGAACTCCGTAGACAAGCGGACAGTCATCGAGAATTACGATCTGGTGGTGCGTATGCCGAAATCCCATCATGCCAGAACATACTGACCATCCCAGTCGCTCGCCGTAGACGAGCTCGTAGACGACGGCATCATCCTCGAGACCGACCCCGTCGTCGTCGCCTCGCGCGTCAGCCGACCGCCGGCGCAAGACATGACTTCGATGAAGAACATCGAGCTCTCAGAACAGGGCTTCCTAAACGCGTGGGAATTTGGAAAGAGGCAGCTCGCCGAGAGAATACGGCAGGGTCTATGAGAGGGCAGCTTTGCATGGCGTTGGAGGCGTTCTCAGGGCAAAACTGGACTCGTTGGCATATGTGTCTGTATTGAACAGCGATAGGTCGGGCAGTAATTCGACTTCAACTACAGCGATCGTCTTCAATTTGGCTGACAGCACTTCAGAGCGATGACACCAGCATTTCTGTCTGCATGCCTCAAACGATTTGTCCTTTTGCAGCACTTTCCATGACGAGACTTCGAAATGATTCAACATGAGGAAGGATTGCTAATCCTCTAGCATTGATTATATGATACGTGATGCAGATGGTGGTTACTAAGCTTTCAGGTACAATTTCGATGATGGCCGATGACCCCTGCAACAGCTCGCGCGCCACTCCCGCGTCCTAACAATCGTCATCGCAGCCCACCGCAACCCCACCAAAGTCTCTTCACCGACAGCAACACCAACATCATGAAGCAGAGATTCTCTAGTCTGGACGTTAAGGTGAACTCCACTATACACGATGCTGGTACTTTACATTAACATCACCAGGTCATTGCGCACGAGCTTTCCAAGAGTCTGACTTCGTTGCGAGTGACAAACGTCTATGACCTGTCATCGGTATACCTCATGGCGCACAACACCAACCACTATCTAATAGTCTGCAGAGAATCTTTCTCATCAAGTTCCACAAACCAGAACACCGCGAACAGCTCCTCATCGACTCTGGCTTCCGCTGCCATCTCACCGAATATGCTCGCACGACCGCCGCCGCTCCCTCAGCCTTTGTCGCGAAGCTGCGCAAATACCTCAAGACGCGCCGAGTGACGTCAATCGCCCAGATCGGAACCGACCGCATCCTCGAGTTCCAGTTCTCCGACGGGCTGTACCGGCTGTACCTGGAGTTCTACGCAGGCGGCAACATTGTTCTCACAGACGCAGATCTGAAGGTGCTAGCGCTACTGCGCAATGTGGACGAGGGCGAAGAGCACGAGAGGCTGCGCGTGGGCTTGGAGTACAATTTGTCCATGCGACAGAACTACGGCGGCGCACCGGAGCTGACGAAAGAGCGGATACGAGAATCGCTACAGAAAGCAGTAGACAGACAGCAGGCTCAGCCCGCAGCAACCGGAAAGAAGGCAAAGAAGGTGGGCAAGGATGCATTGAGAAAAGCGCTGGCTGTGACCATAACCGAATGTCCGCCGCTGTTGGTCGATCACGCTCTGCATGTGGCACATTTTGACTCAGCGCTGAAGCCAGAAGAGGTGCTGGCGGACGACGACCTGCTCGAGAAGCTCTTAATTGTTCTCAAAGATGCGAGAAAGATTACCGACGAGATCACGCAGAACGAACAGACCAAGGGATACATCTTGGCGAAGCCCAACCCTGCCGCTCCAAAGGAGGACGAGGAAGGCTCCGGAAAGTCGAAGCACTTATACGATGACTTCCACCCTTTCCGACCGCAGCAGTTTGAAAACTCCGAGTACACTTTTCTGGAGTTCGATGGCTTCAATAAGACGGTCGATGAGTTCTTCTCGTCCATTGAGGGCCAGAAGTTAGAGTCTCGACTCACTGAGCGAGAACAGCAGGCAAAGAAAAAGCTGGAAAAGGCGCGCAAAGAGCACGAAGACCGTATTGGTGGTCTGCAGCAAGTGCAAGAGCTCAACTTCAGGAAAGCGGAAGCGATCCTTGCCAACGTGCATCGCGTTGCGGAAGCCACGGAAGCAGTCAATGGTCTGATACGACAAGGCATGGACTGGGGTGACATCGATCGGCTCATTGAGCGAGAGCAAGGTCAGGGCAATGCGGTCGCTGCGATGATCAAGCTGCCCTTGAAACTACACGAAAACACAATCACGCTTCTTCTCGACGAGACAAGCTATGGTCAAGAAGAGGACGAGGAGGATGACGAAGGCAACGAGACCAGTTCAGTCAGTGAAGACTCCGAGGACGAAGATGCTGGTGCCAAGAAGAAGCCTGCTCCGACCAAGGCGCCGGTTCATGCAAAGCTTTCAATTGATGTCGACTTGGCATTGTCGCCGTGGGCAAACTCGACCGAGTATTACGACCAAAAGAAGACAGCTGCGAGCAAAGAGGATCGAACACTGCAAGCTTCTACACGCGCTCTCAAGAGCCATGAAAAGAAGGTGGCAGAGGACCTGAAGAAGGGTCTAAAGCAGGAAAAAGATATACTGCGGCCAGTGCGCAAGCAGCACTGGTTCGAGAAATTTGTCTACTTTATCTCCTCGGACGGGTATCTCGTCCTCGGCGGCAAGGATGCTCAGCAGAACGAGATTATTTATCGACGGTACTTCCGCAGGGGCGATGTGTACGTCCATGCAGATCTCAAAGGCGCCGTCCCGATGATCATCAAGAACAAGCCCACCACGCCAGATGCACCCATACCGCCATCGACGCTATCTCAGGCTGGTCACTTGTCTGTCTGCACATCCGAAGCATGGGATTCAAAGGCGGTCATGTCGGCGTGGTGGGTGCTCTTCGACCAGGTCAGTAAAACTGGGCAGACAGGCGAGTTCCTTCCGCCGGGCATCTTCAACATCAAGGGCAAGAAGGAGTACTTGCCACCAGCACAGCTCATCGTCGGCCTGGCGGTGATGTTTGAGATCAGCGAGGCAAGCAAGGCCCGACACAACAAGCACCGAGTTCTTGATGGTGTCAATATCTCCGCTGTAGAAATGGCGCCGGAGCCAGAGGAGCAGGAGCAGGCCAAGGATGAAGATCAGGAAAAAGATGACAGCAGTGAAGATGACGAGTTTCCAGATGCGAAGTTGGATTCTGAATCAGAGGACGAATTTCCCGACGCGAAGATGGAACACACAGAAGAGAGTGATGCCGAATCGGATGCAGGTCAACACACCAATCCGCTTCAATCGAGCACAAAAGGAGCCCAGAACGACAACGCTGTCAGTGGAGACGATGATGAGCCTCAATCCGCAGACGAGGGCTCTGAATACGCCATGTCCGGAGGCAGAAGCGGTGCAAACCACGAAGCAGATGCGGATGAGGACACTTGGTCGATGGCCAATTCAGAGAACACTAAGGGCACTGGACGTCGCCATCTATCAGCTAAAGAACGACGTATGTTGAAAAAGGGACAACTACCCACAGTCGTCCAAACCCCTTCGCAATCCACACCCCCAGGCGACAGCGCAGACGCCGATGACAGCGCCTCACCCGAAGAGGACGCCACACCGGCACCCAAAGCCCCCGGCACCGTAACAACACAAGCCTCAAAAGCGACCAACGCCCCTCTGCCCCGCGGCAAGCGCTCCAAAGCCAAAAAGCTCGCCGCAAAGTACGCCGCCCAAGACGAAGACGACCGCGCCCTGGCCATGCGCCTGCTCGGCTCTCAATCCGGACAAGTCGCCGCAGAGACTGCTGCCCAGGAGAAACGCACCAAGGAAGAAGCAGACGCAGCCAACAAGCAGCGCCGCCGTGAACAACATCTCCGCGCCCAAGCAGCCGGTAAAGCAGCCGAGGAAGCGCGCATCGCTGCGCACGCACAGGACGCCAGTGACGACGAAGGCGACGAAGCCATGAAGACCAATTTGCTAGGCTTAGATGCGTTCACGGGCCGCCCCTTACCAGGCGACGACATCCTCAGCGCCATTCCCGTCTGTGCGCCATGGTCTGCCCTCGCGAGTTACAAGTACAAAGCGAAGATCCAGCCCGGCAGCACGAAGCGCGGCAAAGCCGTCAAGGAGGTGCTGAGTATTTGGGATCATGCGGGTAAGGACGCGAAGGCGCTGGACAAGAGTGCTGAGGATGTGGAGCGTATTTGGCCGCGCGAGATCGAGTTGATTAGGGGGTGGAAGGAGACGGAGGTGGTGGGGGTTGTGCCGGTTGCTAAGGTAAGTTGTATCTCTGAAGCAGTCTTCGAAGATCGTTGGGAGAACGAAGCTAATTCATCGCGTAGGTTAGGGTCATGATTGCAGGCGGACGTGCTGGTGCGGCAGCTGCGAAGGGAAAGACGAAGGGCAAAGCGAGAGGTGGGAGGGGAAGTAAGAAGAAGTAGACGCGATACTGATATATTGGAGAATGCAACTAATCAGCAATATGCTCCCGGTTCGGAAACGTATGAATCCAGTGTAAGACGAGAGAGAAGTGAGCAAAAAGGTAACCTGGAAGTGGAGAGACCACGAGCCTGGACACCATAAGCACATACATATAACAGTAGGTATTCGCCAGGGGTTACCCACCTGACTACTAACCCACCAGTATCCTGGTCAAATATCACTGAGCAAACGGTCGTGAAGCTACTCCTCAACGTTGAAGCTGACGCCGAGTTTGAAGGTAGATAGAATCAGTCACCAATGTTGTCTCCCGCAACGAACGTCATGAAACAGCAAAATCGAAGAAGAGGCTGATTTGTATTGCAGCGTCAAGGCCGCGAGGAGGAGTCACCGCAGCTCATCTTTGCGACACTTCAATTTGCGTCTGTGCCCGATCACTGATCAGACCGCATGCTTCCTACTCCTTCACGCAAGCTCTAACGAGACCAACAGTACGACGAAGACGGCTTCCTTTCGGCCTCCAAAAGGAAGAGGGGCAATTCCCGAAACACATTCGTATCCTGTGCAGCATGCGATGACGCTGCAAATGGCGTCTAAATATGGTTAATCTTCACGTCGGAAATAATTAGGGGAGAGAGTGCGCTGTGTACCTCCTTCGCCGCATACTTCTGGCAAGGCTGGGAGAAGATCAGCAGAGGTGATTCTCGGAACGAGGACGAGAATGGAGAATCTCATGATTGATGGATGAATGATGGAGGTTAAATGGTGTTCTGTTCGAGGACGCCTTGGGCTGGAAGCGTTGACTTAAGTATCAAGGTACAGAACGTCACTTCTTTATATGTGTTTTGTCAAGAGATAGGCAGACTATGACGAGCATGCTGACATTGCTTTGGCGTGAGCTGTGTGGGACAAGGGAGTACCAATATCTCAAAGGCTGTCACAGCTTTGTCGGATTTCCTCGATCTCAAGCACTCTATGGTCAATCGCCGATCATTCTCGAGACACTTTCCCGCTTTCAATGCATGGCTGGCACTTTGTGTAGTAAGAGTACGTCTTCGGCTTCGCTCTCACCAACGGATCTTGACAGTCATGCTGGATGTCGAAAATCTGCAAGCTACGCCACCTTCATAAGCGTGCGTGATTTGTCTGCCGGTATCCTGCTTAAATGTGCTGAGCGAAGGAGAAGTTCCTGTGGTGTAATGGGTTTATGTACGCGGTATTGGGTGCTAGGAGATCCAGTTCAGAAATTGGAGTAGCGTATGGGAACACGGCTTTGCAGCTCTCTCCATCGTTTTGTTCTGTCCATACAATTCGATCAAGTCTCTGCAGTATCGCATCGATCAGGCTCGCCTCTGCCCTCATTGAACGCCACCATCTGACAACATGGTTTTTGAAGCAGCGGATGGCAAGTTAATATGCAGTATTTCAACAGCTCGATTTCATGACGATGACATTTTATTATCACCGCGATGAACCACGTTACAACCAATACTACCTCAATGTGCGGACCCCGAGCCGAAAAGCCTTCCTGCACCCACAGACCTATGTCTCGCACTCCCTCCAAACAGTCTTCTGGATTCGGAATCTGTATTGGAGCATTACAGACATAGTCGTAATACGGTGCCCACACAAGGCGGACGTGGCGGAGTGACGCGCATTGCATCACAGCTCCGAGGCAGAGTTCCTGGATAATCTCGTGGCGTGGCTTAAGCGTGTGTTTGGTGTCTAAGCTGTAAAGATGTTCGTTATCGAATGTTAAAGTGAGAGTGTCGACATTTGGGCATCGAAGTAGTAGATCCGCGGCTAGGTTTCTGGCACTGTTTGTATCGAGGCTGCTTTCGAAGCTGCGAAGTTCGAATGCATGAATCAGATTGAACGCCCACAACTCACCCTTCTCATCGCGGCCAAGACTCTCAAGAAATTTGGCGAGGTAGTCGACAGCATCGCTGTTGGCAAGTACGATGTTGGTTGCGGAATGGAGGAGGACACGCGAGACTTCGCGGAGTAGCTGGGGACTCGTGACCGCGAGTGGTGGAAGAAAGGCGGGTAAAGAGCGCTCATTGTGAGACACGCTGAGGACCTTGTTGCGGCTGGAGGGAGCAAGGTAGTGGGCGTAGATTTGGTTGCGGAGCTCAAGCGGCAGGAGTAGGAAGAAGGACAAAGCAGCACTTGCGTGGGATGAGCCAGAGCTCTGCTTGATCGTAGGAGAAAGCATTGTTGGCAATGTGTGGATAATGGTGCGATATTGGGAAAGCGTTCTTCTGGGTCTGTTCGTGAGAAGGCGGCAAGGTACTCGGAAGGTACCGTATGCTTATTCGCACGGAAAAAGCTGGTTCTGGCGCTAGAGGAGCCCGTGCGGTGATGGGAATGATTATGGTCACGTGCCCTACCAGTCAACCCGGCCTCCCTCTGTACCTAGGTAGCGCGGGATCGTCATGCGACAAACGCTTCCCTATGAGCCGAGCAAAAACTCTTCGCGCTGATCTCATTACATCAATTTCACGCCGGTCAAGGCTGCCCAATTTCTGATACACGCACCTTTACAGACACCACCTGCATCATCAGTTCAGCGACAATGACTGGTAGCACGCATCACTGTGCCGATGGCGAGCTTGGTACCACACTCCCCGCGTTGCTCGCTCTCTCGTCCGCCCCCGAGGGCTATACGCGCCTCTTCGAACCAGGCTTCCACAGGTTTCTGGACCTACCCCGCGAAATTCGCGATCTCGTCTACGAAGAGTACATCAAGCGCGAGCAGTCCTACGAGGTACACTGTCGTCAAAGCAAGACAAAGCAGCTTTTCAACGCCTGCAAGTACAGCTGGCCCGGCTTTGCCATTCAGTACGACGCGGGAACCAACGTGTTCATGCCGAAATGGGCGCCTCGAATATTCGGTACCTCGCATCAAGTTCGGGGCGAGGTCGCCTACGTGATATTTGTTCGCGCTTGGTGGGTGCAGCTTGGCTCTGCTTTCGAGGCAGATCACTTCACCAAATTCCTCGAGACACTGCATCTGGAGAAGCCGTTCGAGGTTGTGCGCTTTCTCTTGCTACCAAAGATCCATCACTTCAATCGCACCACGGAAGACGCAGTATACGGCGGAAATTCCTACATGCAGCTTGTATTTCCATGCACTGAACTGCGTCGTATTCACCTCACATTCCATGCTTCGACCGTCTGCAAGGAAGGTGTGCCACACCCTTACTACACCGCAATCGTCGCGTGCCTCAGAGCGTCGATGAGGTGCTCGACCACTTCGAGCTACGATCCATTTTGAAGTGCACTGAGCTTGTCGTATAGAGCTCGACGGCATTGCTCTGGTCAACCACTATCAATACCAGGGTAATGACTCCCTCGCAGCGCTGGAGGGCATGGGAACATGGATGAAGAAGGAATTTTC
>Ga0265780_10008187_pt1 | contig 12724 bp, 18 predicted proteins | sample P1T30metagenome_FD_192432 | JGI IMG/M metagenome (GOLD analysis project Ga0265780, IMG submission 192432) | Plant litter microbial communities from East Loma Ridge, Irvine, California - P1 T30 | ecosystem: Environmental > Terrestrial > Plant litter > Unclassified | place: USA: California...
ATAGTGAGGATGAAGAAGAGGACGACGAAGCCGATCGTTCCGGTAATTTTGTTTACGGAGTTTTACAAGAGCTAATCCATTACGACACTGTGACGGCACTGAACAAGGCTGCAGAGGCTAGAGAGTGGTGGCCCGATATTGATCCAGATAGCTTGCTGTGTGATGAAAAGCCAGTTTGAGACATTGGGGTGCCACGGGTGTGTAGAGGCAATATGGGCGTGCAGCAAAGCAGCTCCACGAGGTAAATAGAGCAGATTAATACAGTCTATGTAATACGAATGAAATGAAGTAGGTTGACATACTCTATGGAGTTTGTACGTGCAAATTTACGACCTTGGGTTCTACGCCTTCGTCAAAACCCAAAATTACACATGATAACAAGTCAAATTGTGCCCACGTGGCAGCATAGAGAGCATTTTGGCTGGCCATGCGGAGTCCTTTGCCCCCAGTAACATGCATTCTGTGCTTGCGCAGGTGAAAAGGCGCTTGCCCCCAATTTCGCAGGCCGAAGTGCACTTCACCTAATAGTAAGAGTATTTATTCTTACACACACTACAACTCTACTTAGATATAGTGTAGTTAAATCGTTAAGTTTCTTATACCTTAAACAGTTGTCTGGTTAAGTGGTCCATACACCACCACCAAACGATGTTTGACGGGAGCTTGCGTTCGAATCCGCCTTCAGACCTTACTGGGAACTGCCCCTTTAGGCATAAGGCGGGTTCTTTTTTGCTCTGCCTTTTTGTTGTCCACAAATTCACTATAGCATTAAATTACATTCTACTAATATTACCTCTTTTTATACACTTGTGAAAGCTAATAAATTAAAATAATATTAACTATTTTAGGTTTAATTCTTTAATCAGTCTAAGCAGCGCTACAGCTACATAGCGTTTCTCAGACACCCAGAAATTGTACCTATCCAGATTCTGAGTGCCGTCTAGTTAACATATATTTCCCTTCTGTCTAAGACAATCCCGAAGATAAGTGTTTGCGCCTGTAGGGAGATGAGGTCCCGGAGATAGTTATATGCCCCTGTAGCAAGACGAGAAAGACAAAATTGTTCGGATCGTAGCCCTTGGTGTTCATTACAACCAGGAGAGAGAGTGTATGCGGATACCATCGCGTATGTGGCAGTCTCCGACGTGATCTCCGAAAGGTGTCGAAGAGACGCTGAGATTAGATTGAATGCCCCCCTGCTCCTCCATGTGTAGCATGATCTTCAGCCAAACAGCCTTTGCCGTTTCCGCACCCGCAGTAAATCCATTGATATAACGGCACGAACTCTTCTGGTAGTTATGTGCAACTATTTCAGAAAACTTTGGAAGCATTTTGCGTGGACCAGGGCATATGTGTCTTTAAGCGCTTTCTCATAGCAATTCATTGTGACAGGGCGTAATGCTTGTTCTCATATCAAACATTTCCATGGCATTCCTTAAAGACTCCAAAGCTCCGGTAGTGACCTCATACATCACCAAAAGTGAACGGATGTGGCACGGTTCGATCCCATCTCCAAAAATAGTGGCCCATAAGTGACGTTCTGGACCGAATGAGAATCGGACCGAGACAAAATGAGTCTTGAGATGGCTCGAAGAAGTAAGATGTCCTATCGTCGCGGGTGCCACGTCGCTATCGACACGTGACTTGCCAGTTGGAGCGCCTAACCCTTGCGCAAATCACACACCGCTCAATGGCCAAAAACAAGGAACAGCCTGTCCAACATGTGAATCATAACAAGAGTGACAACATTCACCAGCTGTCGCGCGGTATAATATATTACCTCGTCATGTGCATCGATCGTTCACCTGCACCAGCAAACTTCCTACGTTCTCTAGCCCAGGGTCTTCTTGCGCAACCAAAGAATCCCTGCATTAGCCTCAACCGCAACTGCCGCCATCCGAACATTACGTCATCGTCGCGCTACAAACACTCGCCATGTGCTATCACAACTACACTTCGCACAACGGCTGCGGTCACCTAGGAGAGTCGCACAAGCAGCCATGGACGCTTTGCCCTAAAGCGATCGCAAGGCTGAATGAACACCGCGGCGGTCCCAGCTCTCCGCCACTGTCTCCTCCAGCGACAGACGCCTTTGCAGCACCGCCGAAACGCTCTTCATCTGTGCGCGGCTTCTTCTCGCTGTCGCGCTCCAACACAACTGCATCGCGGCGCACAATCTCGGGGTCCTCGATAGGCACGGCACGTGACTCATCTTCCAGCAATGGCTCCTACACGTATGCGCCGAGCGTTGAGCTGAACTATGCGAACTTGCCAGACCACCAACTCGCAGCAGCGAAGTGCGCGCAACCGATCAAGCGCACGCATGTCAGTCGCGAAATGGATGTTTGCAAGATCTGCAAGCGCTGGATCAGTGACATGCGCTCCATGGTCATCCGCTATGACAAGACGGGTAGTATCAGGGGCACGAGCGCCTTCGAGAAGTTCTTGAAACCCGAGGGAGACTCGCTGGGCGAGCAAGAGGATGATGTGACGATCCCGCTCGACGACCGTGATGATCGCGGACATGTTCTAGGTGCCAGACAGGCCATTGTCATGGGTCACCCAGCCGGGATGCTGGATGGAGATGGAGGACTGCTGGCGCTGGAGAGGGAGTTGAATGCACAAAAAGGGTTCTATTAACCGGTGCTGGAATACCACCTAGTAGCGCGCGAGCGAGTTTGTATTGTTAGAATGTTGAACTAGTCCGAATCTTATCTTTGTTTGTTAGTAGTACAGCGTACGCTCCGCGGATTGGGTCGGTCGAAAGTTGGATCTCTCGCGTGTGAGTGGTGCGGCCACCTCTCCCTTCACATGAGACACAACCTTCTTAATCGAGACGGCCCAAAGTGGCCTGATTTGCTTTTTGGATAATTTGTCCCCACAAGTTCGCAAAGCAATAATGTTGGGATTGCAATCCTGCGGGCGATATTTGTTGTGGTCATGTCCATCATGCCAAAGCTCTTCACGACTTGAGACCAAAAAGAAACCACACCAAAAGCATTTAGATTGTTTCGATCATACAAACTTGTCTTTTCGAAGGAACTTGGCTAAGGACGATGGTGGCGTAGTGTTTCTGATGCTCGACACATGTATGCAAGGTATACACGATGATGACGCCCAGCAACAAGCCTCACGTTGTAAGTGGTGCGGCTCCAAAACCCACTGCTAGCACAGCAATCAACACACACCCCCAAAGGTTGCTGAAAAGGGCATGGAAATGCTCCTTGCATGTCATAGAACAGCAATAATGCATTTGTATCATGTGTGAAACAAGGGAGCGCGTCGATCAGTTGTTAACTTCACATCTGACTGGCACGGCATCAATGTCCTCGATTAGTGCAGGTATCGATACTTGCTCACAAGAGTTTCTGAAAGGGGAATGTATTTGCTGCGTGGACGCAATTGTGCAGTGATGTGCATCGGTTCAATACAAGACATCCGCGGAATGCCGTCGATCCAGGTTGACCACCACATCTGAGTGGTGCGGCATCTATATCCTGACTTAGTGCAGTCATCGACACTTGCTCCGAAGTTTGCTGTAAGAGGTACAGACATGCATCGGATTAAAACATGCCCTTCCGAATTTCCGCGGAATAAAAATCAGCTCCATATCTGATATCTGACTGGTGCGGCGTTCATGTCCATGGTTAGTGCTGTGAACAACAGCATCTTGCACAGCTTACCGAAAGAGGTAGGATAGCGCACGGGCACAATGCAAAGGATGGAGTGCGGCAAAAAATACCGACGAAGCACGCGGATCTGTTTTTGATGCTGGAAAGCACCTAGGAGCGCAGATGATGCATACCCCATGATATCTGCTCTACCTCAATGAAGAAGTGACAAGTACGAATGGACGACTTCAAGCTCCTTACAGCAATGGAGGAGTCGGGGAGGGAGTGAACTGGTGCCTAACAGGCAGCACAGCGTCTCGAGTCACTCCTCTTCCTCTGCCTGAAAGCAGGGAAACGCGGGCTCCCCGATCTCATAGCCATGACCTAATACGTCAACCTCTTCCTACATAATTTACACTAGCACCCTCACTCCTCACTCTCATTGCACACCGAACCGGATCACTCCAACTCTCCCATCAGCCATCAGCCGTCACAACTGCCACCATCTCCAACCACGCGCTCACTCCCTCCTTTCAACCCACAGCTCCTTTCAACCCACAATGTGCACAGAAATCTTCCGCCGCCCGCGTACCTGCCCCCACACGCGCTTCCTGCGCTGGGACTACTGCAGCGTCATCATCCCCTCGAACCGCGAACCCGAAGTAGGCCGCGCGTGCCGGCTCTACAAGACCAAGTACACGCACAGCAGTGACGGACGTGATTGTTTTGAATGCATGCGGGAGAACATGCTGCGGAATCCAGAGGTGAAGGATCAGCGAGCGAAGAATCGGCGAATGAAGAAGATAGCGACGAGACTGGGGCGGGTGTTTGGGAGGAAGTAAGAGGGGAGGAGGGGAATGGGTGGGTGGTTGTTTAGGTGTGATATGGTGTATTGTGCAGATTGGGGAGGATGTCTATCTATCCCCGTTGTACTTGCGTACTCCCCCGAATCCATGCACACTACCATATCCTCGTCTCGAAGCGCTCCCTCAACACCTCATACTTCCGCACATCACCAACAGACGGCTGAATCTCATGCACGCCCGCCGCAAAATCCGCTTCCTCGACAACATCGCTCTTGCGCCTGAGCGCAATCTGCCCCGCGCGCCGCAAAAGCGCCTCCAAATCCGCGCCCGAGAAATTCCTGCACTCGTCCTTCTCCCCGAAAAGCGCTAGGTCCGCACTCAGCACGCCCCTCTGTCTAATCAACGCTTTTAGAATATCTACGCGTTCTCTAGGGCTCGGCAAGCCCACATACAGCCTCGTTTCCAGACGACCAGGGCGGAGGATTGCCTCGTCGATCATCTCGGGGCGGTTGGTGGCGGCGATGAGATAGATGCCTTGGCGCATGGAGAGGCCGTCGAGTTCGGTGAGGAGGGTGTTTACGACGCGGGCGGAGGCTTCGTGGAGTTCGGTGCTGCGTTTGGGCGCCAGGGCGTCGAATTCGTCGAAGAAGACGACGCAGGGGGCCGAGGAGCGGGCGCGTTGGAAGACTTGGCGGATGGCACGCTCGGATTCGCCGACGTACTGGGAGGGGTTAGTGGAGGGAGGCGGATGTGATGGAGTTTGACGTGGGGAAAGAGCTAGTTGAGGGGGCGATGTAGTCGCCAGGCTGGGTGTTCGTATGCATGATGACTTACCTTGTTTAACAACTCTGGGCCCTTGACGCTTATGAAATTTGCTTTGGACTCTGCTGCCACTGCTTTTGCTAGCAATGTCTTACCGCATCCCGGCGGGCCCCATAGCAGTACACCGGTGGCGGCAGTGATACCAACCTTCGCGTAACGCTCAGGGTTCTTGATGGGTTCCACAATGGCCATTTCGAGCTCTTCGCGCACCCCTTGAAGTGCGCCGACGTCGTTCCAGGTTGTGTCGGGCACAGTTGCAAAGCCCTCTCGTTTTGATGATGGCACTATAGTAGGCAGAACTGCACTGAATGCTTCCATGCCGATTGCTCTTTCTTCAAATCCTGGCGGTCGTTCTGCGTCTTTGTTCAACACTCGTCTGATCAGCCTCTCTGCTTGATCCACAGCGGTACTAGACGCAGAAGCCGCAGGACCACTGTCGACTTCCATAAGTTGTGTCTCGGCATCCTCCGCCTGCTGCTCTAGCGCCTGACGGTAGCGGTCCATTGACCATGTTCCTGCTTTGCTCACGAGATCTTTCAGATCGGCACCAACAAATCCCGCTGTCTTCTTCGCAAGACCAGGGAAATCCATGTCGTCGCGAAGAACAAGCTCACGAGTTAGAGCTCTCATAATTTTCTCTCGCATCGGCTCATTTGGCACTCCCATGTTGATTTCCGTGTCAAAGCGACCTCCTCTTCGAAGAGCAGGATCGATACTATCAGGCCGATTTGTAGCAGCCAAAACAATGACAGGTTTGCCATCGTTCCCTTCCATGGCCAGGCCGTCCATCGATATAAGCATTTGTGCAACGATTCGCTTCTCCATTTGGCTCTGCGCACTGTCTCGCTTGGGTGCAATCACGTCAATCTCGTCAATGAAGATCAAGCATGGTGCTACTTCTTTCGCTTTGTCGAAATGTTCGCGAATCTGCTTCTCGGACTCCCCAGACATACCGGAAACAACCGAAGGACCCAGGATTTCGACGAAGGGAACGCCCAGTGTCGCTGCAAAGGCCTTGCAAATGACTGTCTTTCCGCAACCAGGGGGTCCATGCAAAAGGATACCTCGTGGTATAGGTAAGTGCTGGCTTGTGTACTCTTCCGGACTGAGTAGTGGTAATACAAGATGTTCTTTCAATTGGTTGATCACATTGTCCACACCTCCTAGATCGCGTAGGCTCAAGCCTGTCGGTGCTGTGGTATCGATTTTCGATTCCGGAGCTGCAGCCTTCTTCTGCCTCTTGCTCTCCCTCTCACTATCCGCCCTCTTCCCATCTCTCTTCTTGCTCTTCTTTTCTTCCCCGTTGGTTGCGGCTGGCTCCTTACTTGCCCAAGTATTAACGATCTGCTTATTCATCCAATCGCCACTCTTGCTACCCTTGACTTCAATCTTCTCGTCACCAAATTCGCCCTCAACTTCAAGCAATTCGTCCTCGTCGTCTCCGCTCTCGTCTTCACGGATCACGTCGATTACGCGCTCAATGCTATCTTCGATCTGCTTCTTTGGCCGCCGCTTCAAGCTCGAATTGGATCGCTGAATCCAGTCATAGATGGTATTGAGCCGTAGTTTCAACGGCGACTCATTTTTATCGTCCAGGTATTTGCGCACGATTTGGTACACTTCCTTGTCCAGCCCGGCTTGGAGTGTGGGCCGGGAACGGGGAGCCATGGGGCGATTGTGATCCCAGGAGCGAGTCAGAAGGTTGTAAAAGAAAGGGTCACTTCAGCTCGCTCTCCTCCTTTTCTAGTCAAATTTATAGGCTTTTTGGCGACGTTTGTCCGGAACGATGGTGCCCATGGGATGTCGAATGGCATCCACAAAAAAGTTGGATGCGCGGCTTATCGATAAGACTAGCGTCGGCGCGCGCTCGGCTAGATCCGTGCATACGTCAATCAAGGACACCCAGTGTCATGCGCATCACTGGGAGCTCATGGAGTCTGTAACACCATGGGGAACTCTAGTAGCTCGAACAAGATATCTGCCCAGGACAAGTATGCGACCACTCTGTGAATGATGCGCTGCGTGTACTGATGGTGCTGCGCAGGGCGATCCTGGATATGAAGAACCAGCGTGATAAGCTGCGACAGTATCAGAAGCGAATAACCGTTCTTACCGACCGCGAGAAGGAGATCGCAAAGGAGTGTCTGGCTAAAGGACAGACGGATAAGGCGAAGCTGGCGCTAAGGCGGAAGAAGTACCAAGAGTCCCTGTTATCGAAGACGGACTCGCAGCTGGCGCAACTGGAGATACTCACCAGCGATGTCGAGTTCGCGCTGGTGCAGAAGGATGTTCTGTACGGACTGCAGCAAGGTACTGCTGTACTAAAGGAGATCCATCGGGAGATGGGCGGCATCGAGAACGTGGAGAAGCTACTCGCCGATAACGAGGAGGCAAGAGCATACCAAGAGGTTGTCTTGCATTTCCGAATTATCGCCACTCAATGCTAACATGGGCCAGGAAATCTCCGAGCTTCTCGCGAACAAGATGTCCAATCAAGACGAGGACGAGGTGGAAGACGAGCTCGAAGCTCTCGAAGCCGAGGTCAACGGCGTTCCAGAACTGCCCACCGCACCTATCGCGCAACCACAATTCACGGCAGAGGAGAAGGCCCAGATGGCGAAGGACAGGGCTGCGAGGAGAGCACGTGAGAGAGCTGCTGAGCAGGCATCGCAGCCCATGTTGGCATGATCAAGCATCTAGACGGCATATAGAGTGCATTCAAGCGTGGCGTTGGGGTTTCTTCTGCACAACACGATCTTCCGACACGTTGCTTCGGCATAGTGACACAAAGCAAGATGTTGTCATATATCTCAAATCTGACCAATGAGTACCTGAATATGCTGTCCACGTGCACCATGTGAAGGCAACGATCCATTGCGGTGAAGTGAAGTCTGTCGCGGAGCGCAAGTGGCAATGTTTCACCTGCTTTGATCTGCGATATCACGTCATAGCTCTCGCGCCTGATATCGACACTTTTCTGTCTACCTCCACTCCAAGCTTCTTCCTCCCACCGATCGTACCTGACCGTATTGAACCCTGCCGATCCCAAAGCTCAAAGCTACCCCGCCCCCACCATCAACATCAACACCACCCAAACAACCCACCACAATGTCCCACTCCCACTCCCACTGCCACGATGAACACCACGACCACGGCGCCGACGGCCACGACCACGACCACACCGACGACATAACCCCCGCCCTGCAAAATCTTCTCTACGAACAAATCGACTTCAGCAAGCTCGTCACTCTCAACGAAGATGAATCCAACAGCGGCCGCGCCATCTGCCAGAAAACATGGGCGCAACGCCTGGACCCCGAGCCCGAGCTGAAATCCAGCGCCGACGAGCAACTCCTCATGATCGTGCCCTTCACCGGCCAAGTGCGCCTGCACTCAATCCTGCTCCGCACATCCCCCTCGCCCTCCTGCCCCAAGACACTCAAAGTCTTCCTCAACGCCGACGCCATGGACTTTGACACGGCGTCGGACGCTACGCCTACGCAAGAACTCTCCATCTCCCAGACGTCCGAAGTCCAGGAGATTCCGGTCAAGCGCGCGCATTTCAACACGACGCGCAGCCTGGCGCTGTTTTTTGAGGATAATTGGAGTGGTGGCGACGAGGAGGAGACGAGGATTAGTTATCTCGCATTTAAGGGGGATTTTATGAGGTTGAATAAGGAGCCGGTTAGTGTCATGTATGAGGCGGCGGCGAATCCGAGTGATCATAAGAGTATTGTGGGGATTGGAGAGGGGGTGGGAAGGAGTATTCAGTAGGGAGATGAGATTGAATCCAAGGATGATTTGCATGGAGGGCGTTAAGGTGTAGCGGTATTGCGCTGATAATTGCTGTCGCTCTCGAGTAGCCTCAACACGGGCATATGCAAACATGTCGTCGTCTGCAGGGTCAGCATAAGCGCTTTGTGAACAGCTCAAGTAAACATACTCAGTCTCTTTCTTCCAGTATCTTGGGTATCACACGTGCATCCCCGCATCCCATCCTCCGTATGCAAATCCAACTAAACACCATCCCACGCCTCTCCCCACACCCCTCCTTGCAAGCCGTCCAAGCAAATCTCCCAGCCAAATTTTTGTCCTTCCTCTTCCCCTCCCTCACGAATGTCTCGTACTCCCCAACACCTCCCCATGCACCTTCGTCCAATCAATCGTCTTGTCCAGCTCCTCATCCAGCCTGCCGACCACCGCCACGCTGTCGCCGCGCACAATATACAGCCCGAGCGGCACTTCTTCCGACGGCACTTCTTCTTCTCGCGGCCGGATGATTCGCTCTACGGCTTCTTGCAGGACGAGGTTCATGCTGCCGTCGCAGGAGAAGAGCGTGCCGATCATTGTGCGCCCGTCGAGGGTGAGGACGGTTACGCGCTCTGCGGGGAGTTAGCTGGGCTCTTATCTTGTGGGGATCTTCAGGGTGCGTGGAGTGTAGAAGGGATTTGCGCAGGCGTGTAGGAGAGGACGTACTGTTTAGGTATGCGTTCAGCGACATGGTGTGTGTTTGGAGATTTGATTGTTGCGCAATTGAAGCGCGCTGCGCGGTTTCCACGAGCTTTGGGGGGTTGGCTGTTGTCTTGGTAGAAGGCGCGGTCGACCTTCAACTTTCGAGGGTCTGTGCGTGGGCCAATCAGAGCGGACTTTCTCCGCGTCCCTCGCAGCTGCCTTGGGATGGCGGTAACTCCCGAACCTTGTTGGACCTGTGTTGCGTGGTGTCCTACACACATTCCACTCGTCTCACATCAAATGATGTCCAGTTTTGCTGCCAAGTTCTGAGGTCAATGTCTGAGTTGACATCTTCGGAACCGGCGCTGCTGGAGTCGAGCATCTTCTTTAAACTCCCTAGAGAGCTTCGCGATCTAATATACGAGTATGTCTTCTGGAACTCCGGGGTCGGGACGCAACTAGCATCCGTTCTTCATCCGAGCTTGCTGCCCATCTCCTCACGTGCAGCCAATTCCACAGCGAAGCCAACCTCATTGCATTGGCGAACATCGACTGGTGCATCGACTGGGCCCAGGTGCATCCTAAATACTACGACTGCAACATATATTGAACCTTGAGCGGCTTGTTTGGTCTGAATGCCTCAGCCCACAGGATGACCCCATCGTTATTGTACGCGCCGTGGCCTAAGCTATAATCACGCAGCGATGCGGCCTCCTAGGCTAGTCACCCAGTGCTCATCCATGGCTCATCTGGCTTTCGTTGTGTACTAAGAATCAGTGAAGAAGTTAGCTTGGTACCAAGAAGCATAGGTTGCCCTCAACATCTGGTTCAACACGCAACTGCAGCACTGCTGAGCCCACCCATTTTTCTGCTACGAAGTGCCTTATGGATCTCATATAACCATTCGTCTTACTTCCAACCCAGCTTAGCCACCTCGACATGCAAAACAACATGTCCTTCCGAGCTAGTCGCAGCGCTCCTGTAGCTGATGTAGCTGATTTGATCATATCTTCCAGACTGGATTACTGTACAGCAAACGGCGCGACTATGTTCAGCGCCTGGAGAAGTAGGATCTCGCTCCAAGGTCACCAAAGAGCCAACAAGACTACCGTTCGTATGCTGAACTCGTCGGCTTGGACTAGTCGGTGTGAGGGTTTCTCCAGCTTCTTCAATACATCTACGGAAATGCTGCGATCAACTTTGGCGGCATCTCCCTGTATAGCATCAAGCGCATGACGTACTGCAAGTTAGTGGGCAGAAATGTTGGGTGGGAGGACTGGCTTGCGCACGTGCCTTTCAACAAGAGAACGGGATGCAATCGGGATTTGTGACCTTTGGCTGCCAGATCTAGCTACTTTAGGCCCATTATGAGACTGGGTTGGGAGTAAGAATTTGTGTTTGTCGGGAAATGGTTGAAGGCCTTAGTGGTGATTGAACAGCAAAAGGACTACGCAACTTTCCATGGATCGCAAGTGGCTGCTGAAATCTCAATCACGGGACTAGAAATTGTCACACTTTTCACCCTGCGCCTGCGCCTTGGTTTGCGGGATTATTTGATCCCGCTTTTTCTGCCTGTTCGCCGCCCGTCCGCACCCACAACCTACGGGGGAAAGTCTCAATCAGTAAACCAAGTGCTATTGGGAACAGCAGCACTGAAAAGATGGGGAGATACGAGTGGATCAAGCTGCAGACCAACCGCGCAGTATCATGGCTAGTAGACACCGCGAGCGCCCATGGAAGCGAAGTGCGCACCGCCCAAGATCCGGCGACAGTACAGAATCTCACGACACACACTCCCCTCGCACCCAAACAAGGTCGACTCAAAGGGAAGGCGCGGATAGAAGCGCGGGAAGAAGCGCGAAAAGCAAAAGAAGCCGAAGCACTCCGCGTCGCCAACGAAGCTGCGAAGCAGGCCTCGAAGCCACGTCAAATCTCCACCGACGAGCTCCTCCGCCAGGGAAGATACTTGGGTAACCTTCAGGGGACGATCATAATGCCGAAACATATCTGGCGCGCATACAAGGACGCGATTCGAGGTCGCCAGAAGTACGCGGACAAGTTCGCAGCCGAGGAGCCTAAGCATAAGGGCAACGCGGGACATGTGTACTTCCTCGATATACTGCGGCAGATTGTAGGCATGCTCGAAGGGCGCGTCCGGGTGCAAACTTCCGCTTCGACGGCGATCTTCAAGAATGAGGATCGGGATCTCAACAACCGTTTCTCTCAGCTCAGCATCGACCTTGCTGAAGACGCGTTTGAGCAGGAAGAAGACTCCAACTCCGAAGAGAAAGACTATGAGGCGAGCGTTCCTGTTGCACCTGCTTGCTACGAAACGAAAGTCGACCTCGCTGAAGAGGCTAAGCTCTTGTGGTTCTGCTTCATGGACGACGCTGTTGAGCTGCGTAATTACGTGATCCTGTTATGGCTCCGCTTCTTCGAAGGAGGCAAAACTGCTCCAAGTCTCCCAGTAGCTGCGTTCTTGACAGAAGCCGCGATGACGCAAATCGAGATGCTGGGGGAGAGAATGACGACAGAGACTATGAGTGAGCTCGGAATACTTTCAAAAGTATTCCATGAGCAACAGGACTAGTCGCTTGCGGCTGTAGCGATTACGAGTATGAGAACAGCATTTGATGAGGATCAAACGTACCCAACCTCGGTACCCCTAAGTTTACCACGATTCGTGGAGCTTAGCCCTCACATAGTTGACTGTCCGGATGCCATAGAGAAGGATACATTCCTCATACAGTTTCTCATGGATCTGGTGGTAGAAGTAAGCAGCTCATCTCGCGAGCACGTCTACACCTAGAAGCGTTTTGCGTCGTGATCAACGGCTTTAACACTCTATCGAGGCGTAGACCAGGCATTTTAAAAGCTGTTTCGATGCAAGAAACTTCACTAACTTCCTCTGAGAGTAACAGTTCCATCAAGATCAAACGCGAGTCAAGCAATAATGTCTCCTCCCTCACTAACAATACGCTGGATACAATTTCACGGCTCCTGATGTCTGTCTGTGCTGGACCTTTCCCAGCT
>Ga0265780_10008189_pt1 | contig 12722 bp, 6 predicted proteins | sample P1T30metagenome_FD_192432 | JGI IMG/M metagenome (GOLD analysis project Ga0265780, IMG submission 192432) | Plant litter microbial communities from East Loma Ridge, Irvine, California - P1 T30 | ecosystem: Environmental > Terrestrial > Plant litter > Unclassified | place: USA: California...
TTGCCTGGTTAAAGAAACGGTGTTAAATAATTTGAGCGTTTTTGTTAGTCAACATGGTGCTGAAACTGCCTTCACCACTACTGATAGCTGGACGATATTGAGCCCTATAGAGCAACGAATAAAGGCTAAAATAGAAGCGGTGGGCACACCACTTAAGGATTGGGATATTAATATTAACAGAGGCATACTAACCGGCTATAACGAAGCGTTCATAATTGATGGTGACACTAAGGATGGACTTATAGCTGAGGACCCTAAAAGTGCTGAAATTATACGACCCATTTTACGCGGCAGGGATATCAAAAGATATAATTATGAATTTGCCGATTTATGGTTAATTTACATCCCATGGCATTTTCCCTTGCAAAATGATTCAAGCATTAAAGGTGCGTCTATAATCGCTGAACAAGCTTTTGAAGAGCAATATCCCGCGATTTACAGACACTTACTAAAACACAAAACAGAATTGTCTGAAAGAAATAAAGCTGAGACAGGGGTACGTTATGAATGGTATGCCTTGCAGCGTTGGGGAGCAAACTATTGGGAGGATTTTTCTAAACATAAAATTGTTTGGAAACGGGTAGGATCAATACTTAGATTTTCATATGACGAATCTGGCATAATGGCTCTGGATAGTACTTGTTTTGCTACTGGAACAAACATTAAATATTTAGTTGGAGTTTTAAATTCATGCTTTGGAAGATATTTAATGAAGGATGCACCTCAAACAGGCACAGGAGATTTATTAATAAGCGTTCAGGCAATTGCTCCTTTAAATATACCGATACCTTTGCCTAGTAATTTATCAGAAATTGAAGAATTGGTAGATAGAAAAATAGAGCATCCTACATCTGAAGTTGAATCTAAAATCAATGATATATTGTATAAAATTTGCGATTTTACAGAAGAAGAAATCGAGTATATTACATATAAGAGTTTATCATAAGATTTGTTTTCTAAATTTACACATAAATTTTATTTCGTCATCTGATAAATCAAAATCTTGATAAATCATATTATTTATTTTTTGTTCAAATTCTTCATAATTTTGATTGATCTTTATCAAGTTAATTATTTCTGTCACCACATCTTCATACTCTTTAATCCTCTCGATGTTTGGAGTGGGGACATACAATTGTTCTATTGTAAACTTCTTCCATCTTACCGTGCCGACACCAGTTGTAGTTCCTATTTTAGAAAATATATATTCCGAGAGTCTTGAATTCAAAATACCTAAAAGATAGACTAAATTATTTCCCGTCATTAAGAATGTAGTTGCTTCTGCAATAAATTCACCTCCCATTTCTATCGAAAATTTTGTTTTATCGGAAATTTCTCCCCAAACAATTTTCTGTCTATAGAAATCCTCCATATATGCACAATTTCTTAAATTGTATGGTGTGGCACCTTTGTCAGTCCTCTTTTCAAGTTCAGGATAATAATTATCAAGATGTTTTTTAATAGCGGGATAATCCTCTATATTTATGGGTTTTATATTTTTTTCTTTAAGACCGTTATGGGTATTAATCAGCCATAAATCGGCAAATTCATAATTATATCTTTTGATATCCCTGCCGCGTAAAATGGGTCGTATAATTTCGGCACTTTTAGGGTCCTCAGCTATAAGTACATCTTTTTTTTCTCCGGTAATTATGAATGCATTATTTAACCCCGTCTTAATGCCAAAATTGATATTTATATCCCAGTCTTTAAGTGGTGTGCCCACCGCCTCTATTTTAGCCTTTATTCGTTGCTCTATAGGGCTCAATATCGTCCAGCTATCACTAGTGGTGAAGGCAGTTTCAGCACCATGTTGACTAACAAAAACGCTGGTTTAGCTCTATATAATAATTGCCTAAATTTATTTTAGACAGTTTTGGTTTAAATTAAACAACTTAAAAAACATTAATACAAACACCTTAAAATTATGATTTACGGTTACATCAGGGTAAGCACAGACAAGCAAACGGTAGAAAATCAACGGTATGAAATAAACGGTTTTTGCAAAAAAAATGAGCTAAGTGTAAACAAGTGGATAGAAGAAACCATTTCGGGCTCTAAAAGCGTAGCCGACCGCAAGCTGGGCAAGCTGCTCAAAAAAATGCGCAAGGAAGATGTGCTCATCTGCAGCGAGCTATCGCGCCTGGGCCGTAACCTGCTCATGATTATGGGCGTGCTAAACGAGTGCATGAACCGCGACATACAGGTATGGACCATTAAAGACAATTACCGCCTGGGCAGCGACATCAATAGTAAGGTGCTGGCCTTTGCCTTTGGGCTTTCTGCCGAGATAGAGCGCAACCTGATATCGCAGCGCACAAAAGAGGCCCTCGCCCGCAAAAAAGCCGAAGGCGTAATATTAGGCCGCCCGCGTGGTAGTAAGTCGGCAAAGACTAAACTAACCGGACAGGAAAGAAAAATTCAGGATTTACTGGATAAAAATGTTTCCTATAGCGCCATTGGCCGAATTTTAGGGGTTCATAGATTAACAGTATCAAGCTTTACTAAAAATCACGAAATGAAAAAAGAGAATGCAGTTTAAATCAACACACTATTAAAATTACAGTCTTAATAGCAAAATAGTAATTGCTGTTTAAGTAAAACGCCTAAGTACATTTTAGGCGTTTTACTACCATTCAAAAACTTTACAGTTCAGGATTTGCCAGCTGGTTTATACTTCATGAAAAGATTAAATTAAGCTTCCGATAATTTATTCGCATTTGTATTGTATTTCGCAAAAAAGAATACTTTTGCAGCAATTAACAACTCTTTAACAATCCTCACTATGCCCAAACAGCTACTCATAGTTTGTGGTCTATTGCTGTGCAATTGCCTCAGTGCCCAGGACATCCTTTGGGAAAAATCATACGGCGGCAAGCATGCCGATTATCTAATGGATGCCCAGCCTACTGCCGATTACGGCTTTATACTCGCAGGGGCATCACTATCTAAAAAGACAGGCAACAAGGAAGAAGACAACCTTGGCAACCTGGATTACTGGATCTGGAAAATGAACGAAGGGGGCGACCTCGACTGGCAAAAAACCATCGGCGGCTCCGGCGCAGATATTCTTTACAGCATCCGCAATACTAAAGATGGCGGCTTTATCCTTGCCGGTACTTCTGATTCGCAACCCGGTTCTTTCAAGAAAGATTCCTGCCGTGGCCGTGAAGATATCTGGGTAATGAAGCTTAATGCAAAAGGTGGCGAGCAATGGCAAAAAACCGTTGGCGGAAGCGGGCAGGATATGGTTAAAACCGTCCAGCCAACAAGCGATGGCGGCTATATTGTAGGAGGTTCATCATCGTCAGACATAAGCCTTAAGATACTTGCTGGCGATACCGATAAGTATGGCAAGTGGGAAAAAACACGGGGCAGCCTCGATTACTGGGTTATAAAACTCGATGAAAAAGGAGATGTTACATGGCAGCGCACCCTTGGCGGGCAATATGTTGATATGCTGGAAAGCATTGAACAAACTGCTGATGGCGGTTATATCGTAGGTGGGTACTCTAATTCCCCCGGCAGCTTTGATAAAGACCATGACGGTTATGGCGAAGGCGATTACTGGGTGGTAAAACTGGACAAAAACGGTGCAACCGAATGGCAGAAAGTACTGGGCGGTGAGCAGGATGACCACCTTGCAGCAATTATCCCACTTAAAGAAGGTGGATATATAGCAGCAGGTAATTCGGCTTCCGCATCATCTGGAAATAAAAGCAAAACAAACCGTAGCGGCACTGATTTCTGGATTGTAAGGCTGGACGAAAAAGGAGATATCCTTTGGCAGGAAACCTACAATACCGGCAAGGTCGATATCCTGACCTCAATTACCCAAAATAATGACGGCACACTGCTGATAGGCGGCTATGCGCAAAGTGAGGTTATTGGTGCTCCAAAAAAAAATGATAAAAAAGAAATCAACGACTACATAGCCCTTAAGGTATCAGCCAAAGGCGAAGAACTCTGGAAAGAAGCTGTGGGCAGCAAAGGCGAAGACATCCTAAAAAAGCTTATCGAAACGCGCGATGGCGGCTATCTCTTAGCCGGTACGTCAAAAGGCCAAATATCACGCGATAAGAACAGCGGCAAAGGCAGTAACGACTTTTGGGTGGTAAAGCTTAAAGATAAAGACAAGGAAAAAGATAAGCATGTAAAAGCCACTATTGAGGCCATACCCAACCCTGCCTCGCAGTTTACCAATGTAATTGTAGGTTTTGAGTTTACCACAGGTACTGCCACAGTTGTAGATATGGGCGGCAGGCTGCTGCAAACTTTTGAAGTAAGCAGCCGTACCATCCCGGTAGACCTGAGCAGCTACCCGGTAGGCATGTACATCGTTGAAGTAAATACCGACGCTGGTACAAGCTCGGTTAAAGTAATGAAAGGGAATTAATATTATCTGGACAAAAATGAATACAAAATATTTTACAGCAACAATAGTGTGGATTATTGGTACCGCAGTACTATTTGCCCAATCTCCGCAAGTTAAGACCGACCTGCCCCAAATAGCACCGCCTGCCCCAACGGTTGCGGGCTTTATGAAATTTGAGGAAGTTCCGGTAGATAACTACACCGGCATACCCGATGTTTCCATCCCATTATACAGCATACAGTCGCACTCGTCTGATATTGGTGTCAACCTCTCATTAAAATACCATCCCGCAAGTATTGCCGTAAGCGAAAAATCAAGCTATGTGGGATTGGGCTGGAGCCTTTTTGGCGGCGGAACTATATCCCGGACAGTAAGGGGGCTGCCTGATGATGTGTACAAAGTGGGGGGGAGTGATTCCGAAACCCGGATAGGCATCCACCAATATTCAACAGGGGCTGCTAACCCGTATTATGCTGTAACAGATTTCTTGTCCTATACGGGTACATTATCGGCAACGCAAATCAAAATGATGAATGATTTAAGCTGGAGCACCTATGAAAAAGGCAAATATGATACGGAGCATGATTTGTACCAGTTTAATTTTATGGGCCATAGTGGCAGGTTTATCATTACCTACAAACTTAACCAGTACGAGGTTGTAAAGTTAGACAATGACAATGCCATACAAATAAGCTATAATGGCACTACCAAGACATTTACAATATATGATGATAAGGGCTACAGGTTTGAGTTTGATGTAAAGGAAGAGACAACACAGGGTACGTTATCCCAATACATCTATTTTGACATTGCTTTACTGCCCGCCACATCTGCCTCCGTCGACTATCCATTTATAAGTGCCTTTCACCTTTCTAAGGTATATGATGCCAATAACAACTTATTGATAGAATATATTTTTAACGATGATGCAATAGATCCTATGAATGAGGCTGACAAGGATGTCGTGCTAATGCAGAGTCAGTTCGTGGGTCAGGATCCCAATACTGTTGTGGGAATCATGAATAATCATTGTGGGCAGGTTGACAAGATTGAAGCCAAAGAAACCCGAACAAGCAATGCGAGGGTTACTAAAACAAAGAAAATAAAACGGATTAATATCACCGATAAAGCCAGGATTGATTTTACCCTGATAAATGACCGCCAGGATACCGGAATGGTTGGCAGCTACAGGTTAAAAGAAGTTATCATAAAAGACTGGGCCGGTAACGCCTTTAAAAAGTTCACGCTGGAACAGGGCTATTCAGAATTAAACGGCGCAACCAGGATGAAGCTAACTAAAGTATCTGAAAGCAACCCGGCCGCTACGACGTCCATTTCTTATGAAATGTTCTATGCCCCAAAACTTAATTCTTTAAATTATGAGAAAGACTACTGGGGTTACTATACAAAGAGGCCAAATAATTACACCGGATCCGGACTTTACAGAGAAACTAATCCCCTTGCCTGTAAGGCGGATGTACTTCAAAAAATGAGGCTTCCTTCCGGCGGCGCGGTAGTATTTAATTTTGAATCCAATACATATTCTCACATAGGCGACCAGCCTTTGACAAACTTTGATGACAACCCTGATAACTGGACATATAGCTCAGACAATACCGGTAATATGATCTGGACAGGAACCATACCTGGTTTTTATACTATATTGCCTTCAGCAACAGTACGCTACGCGTCCTTTCTGCCCTATATCGTAAGCGGGCAAGCTGGGACATTTGATCTATATGAAGTAAGCAGCGCCAGCAGTACAGCTCCTATTGGTGATATTTTTAGTTTCAGTTGCGGGATGGACGGTAATAATTGTTTTTATACGCCAGATTATACCCTATATCCTAATAAAACATACAAAATAAGGTATAAAACCCTCAATACAGGAAGCAGTACAGGAGGTGTAAATATAAAATATAAAACACCAGCTGCGCAACAGCTTAAGTATCTTTACGGCGGGGGCTTAAGAATAAAAAACATAGGCTATTTTGACGATAGTGCCGTAAGCCAGGCATATTATGACAGCCCGCTGAACCAGGAGGGTCTTGTTCCTACAAAGCAGAAAAATTTTAATTATGATTTTTTTGATATTCGTTCTAAAAGTAGTGGTTCACTGGTATTTGCAAAACCGGTGTTTGAATATACTTTGACAAAACATTATCACCAACAATGTCTAACTTTTAGTGGAATGCCTTTTGAAATTACATATGACTTTACATTTAAAACCACCACAAGCTTTAATAACCTGAAAGTACAAAAAACACATGGTGCAGATGTAGGTTATAAGAATGTTACTGTTTGGGAGACAGGAAATGGCTATTCCAGGTATGTGTATGATTCGCCTATCGATGTGCCAGAAAACAACTATACTATCACGTATCCATTCCTGCCCTCTGATAACTATGATTATAAGCGTGGGCTTTTACGAAACGAAAAACATTATAAAGAAGGCACCCAACTGCTTACCGAAACCATTTATGATTACGATGTGATTGAATCATCTGTTATGACAGGGATGTCTATATCATCGACAAATAATTGCCGTTTCTCATACAGATATAACAATCATGAGTTTTATTACAACCAGCTATTGAGCTGCGGTAGCAATTCGGGTCAGTGGCTCTGTAATTATCTTTGCAGCTATCCTGTATCTTATCTAGATACTTTTGTAGTAAGGGACTATTTTGGTTGGGCTAAACTGACCAGCAAGATAACAAAAGAGTATTTGGGAAGCCAGACTGTTGAAACTAAAGAGCTCTACACCTACAATTCATTTAATAAGAAGATAGAATCTCAGGTTACCGAGACCTATGGCAGCAATGAAACTATTAAGAATAACTATTACTATAACAACTGGGGCAATAACAACATCAGTGGAATTGAACGGATAGAAACCCGTAAAAACAACAACCTCCTTTCTACACAAAAAATGCTGTACAGCAATACATTCCCGGGCAATGCATCAGTACTCCCTATAACAGTACAGGCAGCCAAAGGTACCCAGTCACTGGAAAATAAGGTGCAGTTTGTAAAATATGATGAATTTGGCAATATACTGGAGGCTAAGCTGGAAAATGGCACATCGGTAGTATATATATGGGGCTATAACAAATCATTACCTATAGCCATGATTGAAAATGCTACATACGCCGGTATTACCCCCAGCCTTATTACCAATGCGCAAACGGCTTCCAACGGAACTGATGAAACTGTCCTTACGGCAGCCCTAACAGCATTGCGTAACGGGCTACCTAATGCTATGGTTACAACCTATACGCACAAGCCCCTTTTTGGTGTAAGCAGTATAACCGATCCTAAGGGATATAAAACATCCTTTACCTACGATACTCTCGGAAGGCTACAGTATGTTAAAGATGCTGATGGAATGTTACTCTCGGAAAATGAATACCGTTACAAAATGCCTTAACCGGCCTACAGTAAAAATTAACCGTAATAACTCAACATCATGAAAAACATACTATATATATTTTTATTGCTGCCGGTACTTGTTATAGGCCAGACTACCACTCAAAACTATATTAAAACACAGGTTTACAAACAGGCAACCGCTACCAGCGATGCCACAAAGGCAAATGCAAGTGTAACATATTTCGACGGCCTGGGCAGGCCCATACAGCAAATTGCCGGAAAGCAGTCAGCCACGGGGAAGGATATTATAACCCACATAGAATATGATGCCTATGGCAGGCAGGCTAGGGAGTATATGCCCTATGCCGCCACAACCAATAACCTTGCCTATGATGCCACAGCATTAAGCAATACACAGGCATTTTATAATACAGCAGCTTTTGAAAACACCACAAACCCTTACAGCCAGAAGTTTTTTGAAGCCTCGCCGCTAAACAGGGTTGTGAAGCAGAGTGCGCCCGGTGCAGCGTGGCTGGGTAATGATAACAACAATAATGACCATACAGTAAAAACGGCTTATTTTTCTAACATTGAAAGTGAAGTAAAACGTTTAAGTGTTAATGTAACCTGGGACACAGCAACCAATGCCTACTCGATTATTGCTTTTAGTGATAATGGCCAGTATGCAGCAGGCCAATTATACAAAACCATAACACAGAATGAAAATAAGGCCTCGTCAATTAGTACAATAAACAACTTAAATTCCAAATTAAATACCACAGAAGAATTTAAAAACAAGGAGGGTCAGCTCGTGCTCACGCGTACGTTTAATCAGCAGATTGATAGCTTCAATGGCGTTACCACCACAACTCCTCTTGATACGTATTATGTGTACGACCAGTTTGGCAACCTTACCTATGTGTTGCCCCCTAATGCTTTAGGAAGCATTACAAACCTAAGCAGTTTATGTTACCAGTATAAATATGATGCCCGCAACCGTTTGGTAGAAAAAAAATTACCCGGCAAAGACTGGGAATATTTTGTGTATGACAGCCTTGACCGTGTTGTGGCTTCAGGACCCGCTCTATCGCCCTGGGATGGCTCGACCACCGGATGGCTGATAACCAAGTACGATGCCTTTGGGCGCATTGCCTACACCGGGTGGTATGCCGGCAGTGTTAGCCCCACCCTGCGTAAAACCGCGCAGACAAATAACACATATAGCGTGGTCACTAAAACCACATCGCCCACAACCATCGATAATATACAGGTATATTATACCAATAGCTACCCTACCGATATGAAGGTGCTTACCATAAATTATTATGATAATTACACCTATGCCAATAGTCCCGGTGCACCTACTGCAAGCACAACGGTTGAAACGCAAAATGTATCTATAAATAACAAAGGCCTTGTAACGGGCAACTGGGTACGGGCCTTAGATTCGTCAACGGGAAGCACAGGGGAACTTACCTACAGCTATTATGATGTAAAAGGCAGGCCCATACGCACCCGCACTGCCAGCTACCTGGGAGGTTATGTGCAGACGGACACTAAGCTTGATTTTGACGGTACGCCGCAGTATACCATTACAAAGCACAAACGCCTGAGCAGCAGCACAGAGCTTACTACACGCGACGATTTTACCTATACAGACCAGGACAGGCTGCTGAGCCAAACGCATACCATAACCGGCCTCAGCACCCAGCTTATGAATTATAATACCTATAACGAGATAGGCCAGCTGACAAGTAAAAAAGTAGGTAATACAAGTGCTGCACCGCTACAAAAGGTAGATTATGCCTATAACATAAGGGGATGGCTCAAAGACATAAATAATGTTGCAGACCTTGCTGCAAACCCAAATGGCTCAATTGATGCCAACCCTATACAGGATTTATTTGCTTTTAAGATAAATTATAATGGCCCTATTGCACAAGATATGGACGCCAGTGTTACCCCACTCTACAATGGTAATATAGCCGAAACCACATGGCGTACTGCCAGTGATAACATACAGCGCCGTTATGGGTATACCTATGACAACCTGAGCCGCCTTACCGACTCATGGTACCAGATACCACAGGCAACGGTACCCGTACGCAACTCCTATGATGAGCACTTAAAATATGACCTGAACGGCAACATCTCCGGCCTGCAGCGCAATGGCGAGCTCGACAGCGCTACCACGGTTACCGAGATTGACAACCTGACCTACTTTTATACCGGCAACAGGCTTGATAAAGTAACCGATAGTAGCAACCAGACTGCCGGGTTTAAGGATGTAGAAGTGGCAGGTGTTGCGGATTACACTTATGATGTATACGGCAATATGCTTACCGATAAAAATAAAGGTATAACAGGCGTTACCTACAACCACATGAACCTGCCCATTACAGTTACAGTTAGTGGTACAACGGGAGGTACAATTTCTTACCTTTACAATGCGGCAGGCGTCAAGTTAAAAAAAACGGTAACAACAGGTGGGGTTAGTACCGTTACCGATTATCTGGGAGGCTACCAGTATGTAAATGCAATTTTGGAGTTCTTCCCAACCAGCGAAGGTTATGTAAAGAATACGGTAGTTAACGGGGCAAACAATTTTACCTATGTGTTTCAGTATAAGGATAACGTAGGCAACAACCGAATAAGCTATATAAAGGATAACGGCGTTCTTAAAATACTGGAAGAAGACCATTACTATGCGTTTGGGCTTAAGCACAACGGCTATAGTGCCACGCAGCAAATGATAAGGGGAAGCTCAGGAGGCTTTGGCGTTATAATCAACCTTGTACCGGTTATAAACCCTGCCGATGCTACCTATAAGTATATGTATAACGGCAAGGAGCTGCAAGATGAGCTGGGGCTTAACATGTACGATTTTGGCGCACGTAATTATGACCCTGCCATTGGCAGATGGATGAATATTGACCCGCTGGCGGAGAAAAGCAAGAGATTTTCGCCTTATGTGTATTGCAACAACAACCCTGTGTTTTTTGTTGACCCTGACGGAAGGGAAACCTACACCGGGCAGGATGCGGTAGATTTTGCTACGGGTATGCAAATAGGGCTTGACCAGAAAGAGGCAAGAGGAGGTGGGAAAAAGAATGAAAGCAAATATAATATTTCTGAGGATTTAGGTGGGGAGTTTGGATTTGAGAGTGCAGACAAAGCTGTTGAAGCATTTGCACAAGGATATGGGCAAAAATCTATCGATTCAAGCCATGAAATTGCTACATTTATATATAGTAAAATTATGGATGGCGTAACTCAATATGGTTATGTAGAACCTGTCATTGGAACCACGGAATTTAATATATTCAACCTTGAAAGAGAGAGCCATAAAAAAATGTATGAAAACCTAAGTAAGTATGGTGCAATTTTTGAAGCAGATGTCCACACTCATGGTTCAGCTGTTGACAGAAAGACGGGAATTGAAAATAAAAACTCTGATCGTTTTTCAAGTGGTTCAGATGGAGGAGATATTGCGTGGTATAGAAACTCATCACAAAAAAATATATATGGGAAGCCTGTTAAAGGTTACGTAATTACTCCTTATGGCAATGTATATTTCATTGATGGAAGTAAAAATTATAGAATGGATTCAAAAATAACGGTTATAGAGAAAGGAATGAAAATTCCAAAATTTCCATATGAAATTCCTTTACCAAATATTAAAGCACCTCGAGATCCTAAAATCCCAAAAGAGAACTGATTTTAAATACACAATTTATGAAATATGCTGTTAGTTTTTTAATTTCTATATTGGTAGGAAGTGTTTTTTGTGCTTCTTGCAACAATTCTTATAGATTTACACAATCTAAAAGAAATATAATGTTTAAAGATACTCTTTTTCCTTATCAAGAAGAATTTCAGGATTATGTTGATCAAATACAAAGTTTGCGACCGTTTAAAGTAGAAGACGAAATAGTATCTCCTGGAATGTTAGAGACAAAAGAAGATATGATATCTTTTTATGAATATATCATTAGTAAAAAAGCACCGATGGTAAAATGGTCGAAAATATTTATAGGGGAAGACAAGACGGGGAAAATTTGGTTTGCTTCTGCTGTAATGGATAATTCCGAGCGAAAGAATAACTTACATCTAATAGTTGTAAAAGATAACTGTAAAATTTTATATATGGGCGTTTCTCATTGATTATATTGCATCTACAAACTTAAATAAAGTGATGACATGATATAATATGGTTCAACTAATCAAAGCAATTGGCATGTTATCTTAGTGTTAAAGATTTATTGAATGATGGATTACCTATAATTTGTATTGAAACCCTATCGATATGCTAATGGTAGAAAAGGTAAAAAGGCATTAAATTTTACTTAAATACTTATATAATGCAAAATTTATTTTTAAAATAACAGTAAAAAAAATTACAATCAAAGCAATAACAGCCTGTAATACCACCCCAATTAACTCAAGGTCAGTCCTTACAGATATTGATGTGTGCGCTTTTGACGGTTTTTAATACCAGTCATAACCTTGCTGGCCACTATATTGTATTTGAGTTGCGTGCTGGGTGAGTTATCCGTAGGAAAACCGTTTGAGGCTGGAAAGTTGCGTTCATGGTTTTAGGCTGGAATGTATTTAGTCACGCCTATTTTAGGCGAAAAAAACTAACAAAATTCATTATAATCAAAAAGGGACAGCCTCCGGCCGTCCCTTTTTTATATCTGAAATTTAAAAACTAATTAATACGCCCTGGCATCATTACCCTCATAAAAATTAAGGAAAGCCCTGTTAACAACCCTGTTGCCGCCCGGTGTTGGGTAGTCTCCGGTAAAGTACCAGTCGCCAAGGTTTTTAGGGCAGGCCAGGTGCAGGTTATCTACCGTCTGGAAGATAATCTTAACCTCGGCAGTAACATCACTGCTGGTAAGCATCTGTGCAATCTTATCGCTTATCTCCTGGTCTGTAAACGGAGCGTATATTTCGGTAACATAATTTACCA
>Ga0265780_10008191_pt1 | contig 12721 bp, 14 predicted proteins | sample P1T30metagenome_FD_192432 | JGI IMG/M metagenome (GOLD analysis project Ga0265780, IMG submission 192432) | Plant litter microbial communities from East Loma Ridge, Irvine, California - P1 T30 | ecosystem: Environmental > Terrestrial > Plant litter > Unclassified | place: USA: California...
ATTCTTCGAGAAAGGTTCGGTTCTGCAAGAGAAAGGAGTGCGACTAAGTCGAGGCTGCATGACCTGAAGGCATTCTAGGTATACTATGACAAATTGATTGACTTTTCGATCTATCCAGGCTGATGAATAACTTGACATCTGCACGATAATAATACTTCGAGTATATCTAGGGTGCGAACGAAATGTTGCAAAACCGCGCTGGCGGTACCAAAGGATCAATGACGTAAGTACAAATGAACTACGACCACCACAACTACATTCAACATCACTTCCTCCCCATCATTTTCTCTTATCCCCATACAAACTAACCATCTACTGCAATTCAAAATGTCATCCCTCAAACTCCTCGCCAACTACGGCGTAACCGCCTTCCTCCTCAGCACCGGCCTCCTCATGTTGCTAAGTCCCACCACCATGGCCGCACTCTTCGGCATGCCCATCGAAGACGCCACCTTCGCAGCAGGCTTCGTGCAGTGCATGGGCGGCCGCAATCTGACGTTTGGAATCATCGCGGGGATTTTCTTGCAGCGGAGGGATTTGAGGGCTGTTGCGACCATGGCGAGTATGCTAGCACTTGATGGGCTGGTGGACGGGCTGGTGACATTCAAGTATGCGGGTTTTGGGGCCGCGTTGCCGCATTTTGGGGCGGCGGCGGTTATTCCGTTTGTTAGTGCTTGGATGGCGAGTTAGGTATGTGCGATTCTTGAGGGCTGGGGTGATGTGCTAACGGGTGTAGACAGGGTAGCGATCGCAAGCTAGTAACTATCATAGACCTAAGGTCCTTCCTCGAGCAGCTCCATCTCCAAGGCAACCCTGGCAAGATGAAGGACTGCATGGTGCTATAGTGCATCCTCTAGGTGTTGTCGTGTGAAGGTCAGGTCGTGGTCCGTTGCATTTTCGCCACGCCGTGCTCCAGTTCCAAAGCCAGTGGAAGCGCATCGTGGTGTGCGGTTATTGAGGCGTGTGTTCGTTTTGAGCAGACGAAACTCGCGGCATCTCGCTTGTTGTCACCCACCATGTGTATGTGGAGACGGCCTCAAGCACATACACAGTAGAGCGAGGTACCGCAGCATGAGGATCGAGATGTCGCTTCGCCGAGCGAAATGTTCAGATTATCTATGGAATGGCTAGCAGTACGTACAGGATAGAAACAACCAATTCAAATTTGGCATAGCACTTAGATCCCCTCATTACCTCGTCGATTATCTTCCGCCCTAGCTGTCAAGTCCCGGTACAGAGTTTGCAGCTCCCCAGGATATCTCAATGCGATCCTAGCATTTTCAGGTCATCTGTGCAGCAGGCTCGGTCGCAAGTGACACGTACCCTTATTTTCATCAGGACCTTGACCGAGGATATACAGGTTGAAATATCAGACCAAGCGGTCAAACATCGCAAATCCAGGGTAATCGAAATCCAATCTCCTTTCTGGAACGTTGTCCGCAGTGATTGGAGGAGAGTCGGCGTGCGCCAGTTTGACCTCCTTTGCTGCTCCACTCAGATACTCATCTTCCTGATATTCCACAGCTGACCAAGGAGGCCTGACACCCTGTGGGGCAGGAGGTACGACCACATTTCGTGGATTTACCAGCCACAAAGTCTCCAAGTTAAGCCTAGTCAGACTTTCCAAGAACCCGCTCCAGTCACCATACACAAGCTGAATATGTGCAAAAGCAAGTACTTTCAAGTTTGGGAACATCGATAAGAACTCGTTGATGTCGGATGCTGTGAATGCGTACTGGTTGTCCGCTGATAGTCGAAGCTCTTTCAAGGTGGGTAGTTGGGAGGGGGAAAACATACTGTGCATAAAGCGAAAGTCAGGGCCTACCTATGGTCGCCATCCCGCCCATATACGATCGCGGTGCATAAGTGTTGAAAACGAGAGGTCCAGTGTCTCCAGACATTTCAATTGCCCAACCCAATACTGTATTTTGCCCCCGGCCCTCCACGTGGCTGTAACCGACATAGAAAGGTGTGTTAATGTAGCTCCAAAGTTTTCGAAGACTGCGCCTGAGCTAAGAGCACCGTAGGATGCACGGTTTCCAAGCAGGGGCATTTCGAACACTCGGAGCACAAGATCCGCTTCGTATACCGCATCCATGATTCGTGGAAATATCCATTCATTCTCCATTTGTACGCCAGACCATGTGTGCTCGCCACTTGCCGGAGGCAGGAACCTGCTTTCTTCCCTGAAGAAGTCATCCTCGCAGGAGACTTTCCAATTGGGCCACGATCCGTCCAGGCATTTTGGGTGGATGGTGTGGTATCGCAGCCATATCACGCCGCGAAACTGCTGCAGCAGGTGGACGAGATATTCGAGGATCAGTAACTCTTTCTCCATCTCTTCTCGGCCGAGCTCCCATCGCTTGTCCGCGCCTTTCTCCACTAGTCCAAAATCCATACCACAGAAAGAAATGATTCTCATTTTTGCTCCCCATATGCTGGCCCCGATCTCCTCAAGTATAGGAATACGATGATTGTACCATATGACTGGCGTGAAACCCAGGACGGCTGCGAACATGACTTCGAGTCCGTGAGATTCATTCCAGCGACGCTGGACCAGTCGACTATTACAAATCGCTTTGCGTACGGTCAGCGGGAAGTTCCATATTCGCTCGTTGTCCTGAATTTCGTCATCATCTTCCATGCACTTGAAAATTGATCGAGGAGTTCTTGTGGTAAAGATTCCATGTTGCAGGTACGTCGGAATGTGGTTATGCATGTTAAGAGAGAGAGGGTGACTTTCCGCTCTTATATAGTGCAGATCACGAATCTCTCGTTTGTGTCGCACGTGAATTTGCATGTGAAGTTCACCCATGACGAGTTGGTATTCACACCTTGACATACATGTACGTGTACGTTTCATGACGCATGCTGCTGGGCTCAAGCGCGACCGATCGTACACAACAGCGCTCGAAGCTTAGCAAATAATATACTGGAGACTCGCGCAAATGTACGGAGGTATTCACTGTGCATGATTGAGGCTTCGTGGAGTGTTACAGTGTACCTAGGTAATATATTCGCATCAGACACACCCCAGGACGCTATGTGTACCTTCCGATTGCAGCTCCATTTTCGTTGTTTACGGTCTATGGACATTGAAGGGCCAACATGGACGTTTCCCGCATCACTGCGCCGCGTGTCTCTCAATCTCATCCTCCACCTCGCAAGCGACCTTAATTCGACACATAGATCTATTGCTGTTCCAATCTCGAATATTTCGACATTTCCGGGTGGCGCGCACGATGATTTGATGTCGCTACTGTTGCTTTGCAGCAATGCTGGAGTAACATTGGGGCTGATAAAGCGCCAACTAAGCTTGCCGAAATCAAACTCCTGGCGGCTAAAAGCTATTATATTGTTGGGAATGTGTTGCTCAGGGCACTACGAGAGTTACCAAGCCTGAAGAACCTGGCGCTGGCACACATCATGATGACCATCGGCAGGAAGCCATGGGCGGCATTCTTTGAGAGCTTGAGGGACACGGCAGAGTACAACTTGGATTTAGATGTACTATGGCTGATGAATCCGACGTGGAACACATACACTGAGCCAAAGACACCCTTCATTCTGTATAAGAACGGGGAGGAGGCGCGAGATGCGACGAGAGGTGTGGCAAAAGAGGACAAGATCGTATACATATGATCGTATCCTCAGGGCGGAGGGCTTTTTTCTGCTGGTATCGGCTGTGGGCACAAGTTCCTCGGCTTCGAAGTGCTTGAAGACTTCGATGGAGAACCAACGGAAGCTGAGCACTGAGCATGTCACACGAGCGCTAGCGTAACAGGTCCAACTCTTTCAATTTGCCCTTGTACGACCAAATGCTCCAATGGAGCTTTGAAATAAGCTAGCACGAGCGTCTTTGGTCATGCTTGTCCAGCCCACTCCAATCATGTCAAAAGTGCAAACACTCAAGCCACTCTGCGCAAACGCCAAATCTGTGGTACTTGACATCTGAAGCCCTTTAATGTGGGGAGTAACACTGGCGCATGCTTGGGCTGGGCTACCGAGTGTTCAACCGTTCGTGACGTCGTACGCGCGCGAAATACTACCTAATTTCCTACATCCCGCGCTTCCCCTTCACTTGGACTCTGACAACCGAGTCCCGTTTGTGCGCTAGCGTGAAAGAACACTTTGATGGCCGAGCACTGTCGCCACCCCGCTTAACACAACACTTACTTTTCGATATACGGCGACTCTCCCTTTACAACTATCATCCTGCGACCTCAACTTGTGATAACCACTGTTGAATACCCTCACAAGTCACTACCCAGCACGGCAAGACGACAACATGAAGCTCATCATGACCGCCCTCTTTGCTCTCACTGCCATCGCCGCTGCAGAAATGAGCTGCGATTTGTGCAAGAACCACTACCAGTACTGCGTTGACGTGAGTTGAAACAAGCTAGACACTTCCTAATTGCTAACAATACGATAGAACGGAGTGGTCCAGGGTATCGAGAAGGAGAAACAGACCTGCGCCCAGCATGTCTGCTTCCAGAATCCTGAGGTAAGTGTATCTTCTCCCGCAGATGGTCTTCCAGAGCTGATATGTGGCAGTGTCGTCGCTGCGGCGACGAGCTCGGAAAATGCCCCGAGAAGTCGCGTTACCGCCCGGGCTGCGGAGAGCACGCCTGTCCGCCCTAGGGCCAGTCCTCGAGGTGTCGTGGACAGTAAAGGTACGATTTACATATTCGCGCAGGCTTAGTGTTGGAGCATCTCGACAAAGCTTCGGAGAGATGCGTGGTATGTGCGAGATAAGTTCGAACGACTGCATGATTATACTACGAAATGGATAATGAATCTTGACTCTTCTTCATCTTACTACTTATTTGCCTTGTCCACACCAACCCACTCACCCGCTTCTACCCTGGCAATAATCTTCTTCAGCGTCTCAGCGGCCCAGACCATATCCGCCATCTCGAGATATACTTGCCCACTTAGGCGCGCCCACCAAGCGCCTCCGTGGAACATAGTCTGGAGGAACGTACCGTGGTCATCGAGGGACGTCTTGTGCATCCAATCCCTGACTTCGCCGCCGACATCAGCTTCGTCGACACCAGCCGCTGCTGCATATTCTTTCGCCTTCGCCACAGAAATCGGCAAGCGAACGTTCGCCAGACAGCACTCTGCCCCCAGCGTCCCCGTCTTGTTCTCCATTACTTCCGTGCCCAGTTCTTTCGCCACGAGCTTCGCCCCCTCTCGCGCCAGCGTCTGGCAGTAGGCCATGATCACATACTCACCGCCCAGCTTTTCGCGCCATGCGAGTGCCGCGGGAACGCAGAGATACGGCGCGTTGTCGATGGTGCCGACGAATTCGAAATTCGCAACATGTGGATTCTGCGACGAATCCGGAAACCCTGATTTTGGAAACGGCGAACCTATGGTCGAGTTTCGCGGCGCGAAGCCGTGGGACGTAGGCAGTGTGCTGCGTATGAGATGCTGGTTTCGCACAGGGACGTAGAAGATGGCGTTGCCGCGGGGGACGTGGAGCCACCTAAACCACCTCTGATTAGCACTTCATCCTTCATATTGGAAGATGATGGGAATGCATACTTGTGGCAATTACTCACGAAGAAATCCGGGTCCAGCTTCTCCAGATCTAACTTGATGTGTCCGACCCCATGCGCGCCATCGACGCAGCTCAGTACACCCAACTCTTTACACGCAGCTATGAGGCGCTCAAACGGCACTCTGACACCGGGCATACTGACGATAGTGTCGAAGATGGCGATCTTCACTTTTCCGCCGGCTTTTACGACGTCTGCGACTTTAGATTTGAACTCTGCGACAAGCCTATCGTCTTCCACGGGATACGAGTACGTGATCTTGACAGATTTTGCTGGCGTGGTTTCGGTGATGTACGCCACCGTCTTCTCGCATGCGCCGTAGATGGTGGCGAAGTAGAGGATGTGGTCGCCGGGCTGGAAGTCCAAGTTGCGCAAGACCGTATTGATGCCAGTTGTGGCATTGGGCACAAAGACTACGGTCTCTGAAGGGGCGTTGAGGACCCGGAGGATGGTTAATCGTTGTGGAAGCAGAGTTGGAACGAGCATTCTTACCTTGGTCACTGCTTCGCGAGACTCATTGATGAGCTTGGGATATTCGTATCGAATGAAGGAGTCGGGGCGTGCTTCGGCTTCATCTTGGAAATGGCGGAGTTGGTCGCGGACGGCTTTGGGGTAGGTACCGAAAGAACCTAGATTGTTAGATACGTGTTATTAGTGTCTTAGGATGTTGGCTATTAGTGAACGGCTGGGCTTCTGTGAAGCTTGGAGGGCCAGATACTGCAGTATACAGCTGCAAAGCTTGAAGAGTTTCTGACCAATGACTTCATTGAAAGAAAGCAACAGAAGCCGACTTACCATGATTTAAGTTCAAATACCCCTTCTGGAACAAGAACTCCTTCTCCCTCAGCTCTTTTCCAAACTTGACTCCATCCTTCGTTCGGACATTCAGAGCGGTAGTCGACGTCATGGTTCAAAGGTTGTCTATAACAAGGACCGAAGCGCAACAACTGCTTAAGCCCTCTTCATATACTCCGAATTGATCGGTGACTCAAATATTAACCTCAGGCTATGAGTCGTCTCAAGCGAATCTAGCGCTTGATCACGCATGTGAAAGATAGGGCGTGGTGTTCAGTCATACCTGAGCCAACCAGACGCGCAGAAATACGGCTACTGCCGGCGCCGGCTCCACCAGCGCGTCAGTCACCACAGGCACGGCATTTGAAAGCGTATCGATAGTCTCTAACCTGCATTCTGTGATTTTCCATTGTTTTTGTACGTACATCAATCTTCATAACTTCTCACCTTGCGGACCAGAAAAGACTCATCTCCATCGCCTGGATGACAAGATGTGGATGTGAATTATGTACAATATGTAGTAGAATAAAAAAGAGAAGGGGGGGTATCCCGAAAGCGAAAGTACTCTTCGTGTAAATTCATTTTTCTAGACAGGCAAAAAGTAGCGCTTAGTGGACAACAAACTCAATCGCAAGTATTAGATGGTGCGCACACCACGGGCCGCCTCGGTCCTTACACGTCTTCGGTACTGCTCACGGAATTGAATGCGGCCGTATGTTCCTCCGCCAACGACGAGGAAAAATAGACCAGCCCAGATAGTGGTAATGGTTACACCGATTGGGGAGATCTCGATGGATTGTCCCGGTACAACGAAGGGCGCAGCGGATTGGACGGCTGATGAGGCGGCGGCGGCTGCATTGGGGTCGACATTGGTAGGTCCGTTGGCTGAGGTTGAGAATACGCCGTTGACAAAGGATGCGTCTCCAGAAGAAAGTGTTGTCTCAACGTCTTGGCCAGTGACGGGGTTGCGCGCAGCAAGATCGATTTGGGGAATCAGGAGCGGCTTGAGGGAGTCCCTGACAAAGGATTAGTCATGATGAGATTTGAGATCACGATAGAGAAGTACTTACACGTTCATCGCGGAACCTATCAAGTTGCTGTTGATGCGGCCAACATACATAAGCACCTTCAATTCCGTCATGGTGTTGATGTTCTGCCTCTCAACCAACAATCCATCGCGGACTTCCCTTCGCACCGGTGGGTAGCTAATGTCGCGTTTCGAGAAGTTGCCAGCCATGTTTTGAACGGTGGCGCCGAGGTAGGAAAGCGTCATGCTGACATCGGCAGCGGTGACACCAAGCCAAGGATCGATGGGAGCAGACACATTGTACATGCGTAGCTCAGCCTGGAAGACACCCGTTGAGTTGTCGAGGAATGGCAGGTTGTAGCAGACGACGATGCCACTTGGATTCGATGCTTGTCCATTGAGATTGCTGAGCGTATCCATGCATGCTTTGCTCGTCTGCTCCTCCCATCTCGCTAGATCCACGCCGGATGCGTCTCCAGATGCTGGCGATATCGATGACAAAGGCGCGGTGTCGGCTGGACTTGGGTCTTGTCGTCGGGTGAGACTTGCGATGCGCTCGGCGTCTCCCAGCAGGCCCCTTTCCACATCGTTGTTCCGTTGGAGAAGGGTGTTGACATCCCGAAGCTTGATGGCGGTTGCGTGTCCGGCAGCAAGTAGTCCGCCGATCAAAGCAGTTTTGAAGAACATTTTTATTAGTGTCGACCTGCGTTATTAAAGGGATAGTAGGAAGGCTGCGTGGCTGCACAGCAGCTTGCTAGAAGGAGAGTGGTGAACGGCGACGGTTCGAAGGACGAGGTAACGAAAGACAAGAGAGCCTAAAGAAACCGGATCTACATGGGAGTCATTAGGATGGTACACTAGGCCGTCGTACGACTAAAATTCTGACAGGCCTGTGGAGAAACACGGTAGATAGAGAAACCAGGCGTGGTTCCGTGGTGGGACTACAATAGGCTCGGAATGGCGTGAGCTGGGCACATGGATCACACCGTCAAAGAAGCACCAAGCCTGGAGCGAGCTGCCATGACAGAGTTGAGACCGGTTCTGATTGAAGCTGCGACGGAGAAGACGGGATACATCTATGCGTTCATCCCATAGCGGTTACCATCTAGCTTAATTTAGTAATATTGAGCCGCAAGCCGTGCTGGCCAACCGAGCTGTGGCTAGAGGTCGATCATATTAGTAGCGTAGACGGTGTCGCATGAAGGTAGCAAGCTCCTTGAGACAATTGGTGTTGAAGGAGCAAGTTCGAGGAGTACGACCGAGACGGCTTATGTTAGGGGCGCTTGCAGGGTAGCACGTGAGACGGCGGGTGCAGCCAATCAGACGCGTTCCTGCCGTCGCTACCGACGCGCAGTTGCATCCCCGTCTCATCCTCCCTGTCCCGCTTGAGCCTCTCCAGCCATGGCGAACTCCCCATCGCAAAATTTCCGGAGTGCCTGTCAATGCCTCGAGTCTTCCGCACGAGATGTGGAGCTGCTGAGGCACTTTTCAAGGCAAGTGCCCGCTGTCATCCTACGCGCGACGCCTGACTGGCCCAAGGCGTATCGCTGGCACCGAAAGTGCGAGCGACGGCCGAGCAAATGGAAGATTTCAGATGAAATGACACCAAGGCGCCTGTACAAACGAGGAAACCGTCGACGCCACAAAAAAACGGCGTAATGTTAATCTATACCGCAAGGCTTGTCATCTTCGACGGGAAGCAGCAAGGTTGTGTGCGGCTCAGCAACAGACGAGCATCCACCCGTGTGGAAACCATCATTGCAATTCATGACTTCACCAGCGTCGAATGCAGCTTTGAGCGACGGTCCAGATCCGAGGCGACGTGGATGTTGTGTCCACACTCTAACCGCCCGGAAGAAACGGTGAGCAGGTGACACAAAATCATCGTGTCCTGCACACCCACGGCCCGGCGCAAGACATAAATCGGTGTTCACTAATGCCGCGGCAGATCCTATCGTGACGGTCAGATTCATATATGAGGACGTCCTGACTGTCTGCTTCTGACGCAGCACTTCTGGTCCTGCGTCAGCTCCACAGCGTCTCGCACCGCTGCTGACGCTGCTCCTTCGACGGGATGGTTGCTTTCGGAACGGCTCGCGCGCCATGAAGATTTTCTGGTGATTTGGCACCATACGGCGTTGTCTGACTGCGAACATATGCACAAGCAGCGCCTTGAACTAAGAGGCGACTCTTAGATGGCCACGTTCGCCTGCATGCGACTAAACCGCAAGGGTGCGCTCGTGCCCAGTGTGCATTCGCCCAACACACATCTTGAGGCCCTATATTGTCACCCTCTACTAACGCGCTGGGGAATGCAGGTAAGTATTGCCAGCACATCAAAAAGCCTCCGCTGTTTCGCTGGAGAAGCCTTGTCCTGCCCCGTCAGCTTGCTATCTGGGCGAGTCGCCTCTGCCAGGTAAGCACGCTGTACTTCTGTGAAGACTGGGGCTCCCGGTCCCAGCTCTTCTCCAGAATTTCGTCTCTCACGTTTCTCGCTCTATTACGCTGAAATGACTGTCTTGCTTGTTGCATCTGTATTTGGACTCTCCCGGTCCTGAACTCTTAGTTACTGCAACCATCCCACCTTCGACTTGGTCTCCCACACCCAGCACCCGCCACAGTGCTACTCCTTAGCTACGCGTTAGCCAATTTATAGACCGACTTGAACTTCTTGCCGCGATGCAGCACAACTCAAACTCCCCATGGCGCAAGCCAGCGGGAGACTATCCGAAACCCCAATACAGTCTTCAGCACACCATCTCCATGGTAAACTTGCACGACGACGCGACATGGTACACAAATCGTGGGCCTTCGTCCCCCACGGCGTCGTCTGTTTCTTCTAGCACCAGCCGAGCTTCAACGCCAACCGCAACAAACAATAATCCATGGTCTAACGTCATGTCGAGTCCTGCCTCCACGTACTCCCACAAGTCGGCCAGTTCATCCCCAAAGGACAGCCCGAGTCGTACCCCGCAGTACACAAGTCGATCGACAACACCCACACCTCCCCATGCCCCACAGCCAATTAGGATTATCAACCCAGTAGCAGGGTTCGTGCCCATGTCGCCCCCTCCTTTGTCTGGAGAATCGTACAGAGGCCAGGACTACCCAACGGCACCTCTTTCACCGAATCCTTACCGACAGCCCGTTGTGCCTTTGACGCCATTGGTGAATGGATTTATCAATACATCCGTGCTTTCGTCCCAAGGTCAATCGCTGTCTGGTTGGTTCTATGAGCTCTGTCGCAAACAAGCATGGGAGGCAGGGCTCGTTAAGAAGATATGGCAGTGGACATTATCTAACCCAAGGCTTGCGATCCTGCTTTTTGTATGTGATGACGTTGCGTCCTGGCGACAGGCGGCGTTCTTTGACCTGAGAGATGAGAGTTTGCCATTTCCCGAGGACCGCTTGCAAGGCATCGTGACCAATGCCCGGAGAGTTGTGGAGGAGCAGTGGCGAGCAACCTCGAAAGAGTTGCCGCTCATGGGAGTACATGTTGATCTAACTGCTCGCGAGACAGTCCCACTACAGCACATCGGTCTGATACGACAATCCAGGAACTCTGAAAAGAGCGTTGACAAAGTTCGAATGTATGGAAACAACGAGGACCGCGTCTTTGTTCGGAAGCGTTTCGTCACGACTCGCCCTTCCCAGAAAGCGGCGATCCTGGAGCAGGTCAACAAATTCAAGCAATACGAGCACAAGAATATCGCGAAAGTGCTCTGCTCATACGCGCAGCCAAGTCATGTGGGAATCCTCACGGACAAAGTGCAGTACAATCTAGACGATTATCTGTCTCTAGTGAGCAATGATTCAGGTCGCCCGAAGCAGCTGGTAGACTGGATGTATGATCTTGCATCTGCATTGGAGTACCTCCATTCTCAGTCAATCTGCCATCGCAGTATCCGACCTCGCAAGATACTCATAGAAGATTCACGCATCTTACTCGCGCCCTTCGACATCGGCCAGGCAGCCGACACCTTCAGCCCCACGATGGCCACATCCCAGCGTCTGGATCAGCTACAGACATACTTTCAAGACCAAGCATACGTCTATGCCGCACCCGAAGCTATAGTGTCACGTGGAAAGCGCATGGCCGACGTATTCTCGCTGGGCTGCGTGTTCCTCTCCATGATGACCGTGGCTGCCGGCCAATCGCTCTCCATGTTCACGCAGTACCGAGCAGGCTCAACCCAAGACGCCTCATTCCACGCCCACCTCGACCGCGTCGGAAGCTGGCGAAACCGCCTCCACGCAACCACCACATCTGGCCTTCGAAACGGCATGATCGGATCCGGGCGGCGCCTAAGACAACTCAAAGCCGAAGCCGAGTGGCTCAGCGTCATCGAAAAGATGCTGCTCCCCCGCCCCAAGGAGCGCGTCAAGATCAGCTTCATCATGGCGACCATTGGAAACGGCGGCAAGGCCGTCGGCGGAGGCAGGAGGCGCAGCCTCGACGGCGGTGGTTACAGCGGCCAAGCCGCAGCCTCCCTTGGAGTCGGCGGAAACACGACGCTGATCGACCTCGGAGCCAACGGCGTCGCGGAGCCCACGCGCAAGCCCGAGTTGAGCGTCTTCGACGGCTACTTCCAGAGCCAGTCCCGGCGCATTGAACCCGCAGGAGGCTGGTGAACTGCCCGCGCCCACCAAACAAGTCCAACGTCAAACACGACCGCGCAAGGTAAAACTTGGCGAAACTTGTTCAGCGTGCGTGTTTGGTACGCGCCGTCCGGTGTCGAAGCGTGCCGGGCGGGCGTGAAACATGACAGCTCGGAAGCATGTTCGAGCGCGAATACACATGGATGGCGTAGAACACGCAAACAGCAAGAGCAGGAGGAATCAAAGCAACAAAGGGATATTCCTGTCGTTTTTTTTTTTCGGTATTGTGAGTTCTGCATGGGTCGGACCTTTGATACCCCCTTCTGGCGACGAACCCCCCATTCCCAGCGTTTCTAGCGAGCATGAGAGGAGCATACTCATCGTGGATGATGCGAGGCTGGCGACATGAGGATTCGTGCCTCGCTACGTCTAGGGCCGTTTTGTACAGCGCAGTAGATAGAAGCACCGTTTATATAGCCCAGCCATACTTGCTCGTAGCTTCCCTTTGTAGGTCTCTGGTATGATTAGAAGAATCTTTACCTCCTTCTTTTTCATGCATGTACGTCCTTTGTGTGCAGTCGTCAACATTGCGATGGTTTTCGCGGAAGTTTGATGTGTCCAACCATGCTTGGCCAGTTCTCATCGATGTTGCACAAGATAGGAGCGGTGAATGCAACGACTTGTCGTGAAATTTCTACACAAATGCGATGCTGCTGTGCATCTACGTGTTGTC
>Ga0265780_10008192_pt1 | contig 12717 bp, 12 predicted proteins | sample P1T30metagenome_FD_192432 | JGI IMG/M metagenome (GOLD analysis project Ga0265780, IMG submission 192432) | Plant litter microbial communities from East Loma Ridge, Irvine, California - P1 T30 | ecosystem: Environmental > Terrestrial > Plant litter > Unclassified | place: USA: California...
CATGCGGGAGTTTTCTTTCTGTTAAGATGAGTTCGGCGGGCTGCGCATCGGGCGATGAGGCTTTTATGAACTTGGGAATGCTATCCCTAGGATGGGATCATACGGGCTGGTCAATGGATGGCTAGCTCCGGACAAGTACTAGAGCGAGGCACTGCGCATTTGCAGCGGAACGAATGTCCAATGGACAATGACTATCCTGCTATTCGCCCACCTCTCAGCATACTTTCTATAACGGAGATTCCTTTCACATTTTACATGTTCTGGGTCTTGTGAAATGTCGTGATGAATTCTGTGAGACTGTTCAGGTCCTTTGGAGAGTTCGCAGTAGCCACACTTTCACCAGTGCATTAGAACCTTCGTTTGAGACGTCAGGATGACTGATCTGGATTCGTACGGATCACCTTCTGCCTTTACCGGGACATAACATAGGGATTTCAAGTGAACATGGCCTAACTTTACTGACAGTCTCACCTTGCTAGCTTCAGTATGCGTGATGGATCTGTATATGAAGCCTCCATCTTTTCGTCTACATCTGTCTTCTTGACAGACCCAATTCTTTGATCGAAGAGGTAGTCAGGTGCAAACCGACCGTCAACAGCAGCACGGTAAAAGCAACAGATAACCTAGACATGGATTCCACATTCATCTCGCCAGATCGCATGGCCTTGCTCAAGTTGACAGATGGGGAAGCGCAGCAACATCTCTTTCGGGACAATTTACCGTTCAATGATTTGGCAATGGACGTTGACGTCGAGAGTGCATGGACCGAGCGCCAAGGTACGCCTGGAACGGGAGCAAATGCCGCTAACCCTTTCGATGCGCAAGCTCCAGTGCGACTTCCGCGCCAACTCGACGATTCACTATCGCGAACCATCCGCCAACATCGCACCCGAACCGCCCCATTCCGCGACCGTGTGTATAATCATCGACACGGCGACTTCTACCCCCCGCGTCAGCCCGTATATTACGATCACGACGACCTCGGCGCCAACTCCACACGAATCTCGTCGCAACTGAGGGAAGATTCTCCGGAGACGTTAGAAGAGAAGGCACGCGCAGTCTTGGTCGCAACCATGGCGGACGCAGACGTCAGAGAAGAACGCGATGATAGGCGCGAGGACCGACGTGATGACAGGCGCGATCGTGGAAACTATCGAGGAAACAACAAGCGACGCCGTGATGGTGAGTCTGCAAACGTCCTATTACAAACGATTGCGCAAGCTGCACGGGTGGGCTGGATAGCTTCTCTGATTCGATGGCTGTAATGGGCATCAAATCAAGGCCGAGACTATCCTCCCTACCCCATGGACTGGCTTGTGTATCTGCCATTTCCACTGTACTAACAGCGTCGCGCAGATGACGATAACCATTACCGCGGTGATGACCGTCGCGGACCCCAGCGCCGCCGTAACGATGATGGAGGCCCACGTCGCCGATACGAAGAGCCGCCGTTCCCCAAGCTGCGCAGACTGCTCTTGAACATTGCCAGCTCTACCAAGCTTCCTCAGGACGAGGCTATCGAGATCGCAAAGTACTTTGGAGAACACTTTGACGATGAGCGTCTCCGATCCGACTTCTTCGATGTCTTGGTACAGCTGTAAGTATAGTCAATTCTCCATTATTTTCATTTCACTAACGGACTTAGGATCATCGAGCAGCCCTTCAAGATCCCCTTCGTCGCAGCCGTCGCCTACTACGCCAACGATGTCAAGCCACAAATCACCATCGAGGCCATGAAGCGCGTCGGAGACCGGGCACAGGAGGCGCTGAATGCCGGCGAGTGGAAAGAGTTCAAGTTGCTTCTGAGGTTCTTTGCGTGCCTGCAGTCGCTCTACGAGGATGATGGCGTCTTCACTTTCCTTGGACAACTCTTCGACACAGTCGTTGACCTTCAGAGTGCCAACGAGAACGATGTAGGATCTCCCTGCAGTGACGGGGAATTGTAACTAATAATGCTAGATTGTCGGTATCGAACTCGTCAAGATCATCCTACTTACCATTCCCTACGCCATCGTCGCTGGAGGAGAGCGTTTCCACGAACAAGCGCAACAACTACTGAAGAACACCGGTATCGTGGCAAGCAATGCGGTTCCGATTGAAAGCCTGATCCACTCTTACGTCGGCGATTTCGAGTCAAAGCCGGTAGACCACCACAGCGTCATTGGCCTTCTTCAAGCACAGTTGTCAGCTGAAGCCGAGTCTGGTTTCGAGCTGAGATGCCTTCCACGCATCGACCTCGAGGCTTTGCGTAGGGCGGATGCCAAGGAAGAAGACGCCCTGCCCACGGCTCCTCAGACTCATGCCTTCCCCACTTTCACCATTCCCTCGCCTGTCAACCCTGGCCCACGGCCTGTCTTCCCGGAGGCGTACTTCTCCCTGTTCGCTGATCAGGAAGTCGACACCGTCCCAAAGACTACCGACATTGCCTCTTCGCTTGTTCGGGATGCCATTGTTGACACCATCAACCAGCTCGACTTCAACCGTGAAATGGTGGCCAAGTTCCTTGTGGATGTTGACTGCTACTGGTCCGTCGACATCTTCGCCAAGCGCGGCTCGCCTTTCGACAAGTTCCGTGAGCTGGTTGGCGACAAAATTCAGTACAAGTCAGAAGATATGATCATCGATGCGATCTTCTCGCAACTGTTCAAGCTGCCTAGCGCCGAGCACAAGCTCGTTTACTACCATGCGCTCATTACACAATGCTGCAAGGTCGCACCTGCTGCTATTGCCCCGTCTCTTGGACGTGCCATCCGTACCATTTACAAGAACCTGCCCATGATGGATCTTGAGCTAGGTTACCGATTCCTCGACTGGTTCTCCCACCATCTCAGCAACTTTGAGTTCCGATGGAGGTGGACTGAGTGGTATGTTCATCTCTCTTTGCTTGTGGTACCGCGCTAACGTAACTTTAGGCTTGAGGATCTTGAGCTGTCTAACCTGCACCCGAAGAAGGCTTTCATTCTTGCGACTTTGGACAAGGAGATAAGGTTGTCCTTTGCCAAGCGCATCCGATCAACGCTGCCGGAGCCGATGCACACCATGATTCCTGAGCGTCTAGATGCAGACAACAGCCCTGACTTCAAATACGACAACCAACGTATGTATACTCGGCATGTAACATGCATCCCGCTAACACCACCTCAGAAACCCCATATGCCGCTGAAGGTCAGATGCTCCTGAGTCAACTCAGGAAGAAGGCTACCGCCGAAGAGATCCAAGTCACTATCGACAGCATTCACGAGAAGGCTCTCGAACAGGGCATTACCGAAGTCCTCGTGCCTTCGACTGACGCCTTCGTCACTGCCATCTGCCGACTGGGAGCGAAATCATTGTCCCACGTTCTGTCTTGCATTGAACGCGGCAAGGACAGGCTACTGGAGCTCTCGCAGAATGAGGTCGCACGTCGCCAGATCGTTGCAAGCGTCGTCGAGTACTGGAAAGACCAGCCTGGTGTTGCGGTCCGCATCATCGATATTCTGCTCAACTATACTATTCTTGCGCCGATGACTGTCGTTCAGTGGGTATTCGGTAGCCACATGGGAGCTGGCGAGGCTCTGACCGAGAGCTGGGTCTTTGAGATGGTTAGCAACACAGTCGCCAAGGTCACCAACCGCAACCGTCAGATCGCGTCTGCCCGCCTTCAAAAGGGTCTCCCTCAAGAGCAGATTGAGATGGTTGAGGCCACTCTTGCCAAGGACCGCGACAACGCCCGCGAGTTGTTCAAGTACATTGAAGACTCGATGCGTGGTGTCGCAGAGGGTTCCGCTGACACTCTGATTGAGAAGTCGTCCAATGGCTCGCTCACCGAAGAAGAAGTCGAGCTCATCAAGGCCTGGGGCAAGCGCTGGCAGACTGTCTTCATCCGCAAGGCGCAGGTCGAAGAGTCTGTCGTCGGCGAAGAGGCAGTCGAAGCTCGTATCAGACTTCTTGCTGCTGAGCCTGACGAAGTCGCTGAGAGCATGGAGCAGGATGCCGATGGCGTTGCAGAGGCAACCAACGGAGAGGCACAGATGTCTCTTGCTTGAAACATTCCAGACTGAAGGACACGATATCGGATTCTACAAAAGCATAAGGACAGCGTTTGCATTCATCGGTGGCGTATCAGGCCAAGTGCTAATGGGTTATCGACTTGCACATCGGCTGGCGAGATAATATCTGCACGAGGGTTCTTTATTCCAGATGGACATCTAGTTCGTGTGATATTGTACATTATATCTCAAAATGAGTATTTTCATGAAAATTCCATGAAACTTTTGTGTTGCGGTTTCGAGATCGTTCTATGACGAGTGTTGGTGATTACAGTTTGACCAGTGTAGGGAGCAGAGGCGCTTTTTGCTTATCCGCTGCAGGACTGCGAGAAGAAGTGTCGTCGCACGTTATCCGTAGGTGTAAGGGGTTGAACACGTGCGGCAGATAGGAGCATGCAAACATGAACACCTCTGTTTCCTGATTACTTCAGACGACGTTCATCCCCGTGATACTGTCGCGCGTCGTCCGGAGTCGACGGATCCACCATGCACGGTGACGGCTAGCGTGGGCCAGCATCAGTGAACCCTGCAAAATGTCGCGCGGCATACGGCACCAGCTCCAAGCCGACCACCCAAGCCAGCAAGCCCAACTTAGCAGCCACGGGCCGCCGCGACTCTGTAGCACCGCCGAAACTTCTGGGCAAAAACAACATGTTGTCACCGCCCTGTATCCTTGGTCGCATATAATTATTGTTGACTCCATTTCTTGCGCCTTCGTTGTACTGCCTTTGTTGGACACGCCTTCGTTGTACATAGCTTCTTTGTCGCAATCTACGATACGAAACGAATAGAACCGAGGGAACGGAGAAGAAGCACCCCCCGACGAACGAGCTTCCACGAGGACGAGCGGCGATACGTGACGACGCGCGGACGAAGCTATCGCTTAGACGACGAGCTCCCTCGAGAATTCCTATCCCACGGCGATAACGATGCATATACCACCCAGCCACCCCGTCGCTGCAGGCCCAGCGACAGCACTACACAGCTTAATACCAACATCCACACCCACACCCTACACCGCGCTATCATGGAAATCGAAAGACGCCCACGGAGGCGGAGGAGGGGGCGGCGGATACACAGAGAACTGGAGCAGTCTAATCGGCATCATCACCGCCATAATAGGCAACGTGCTCATCTCGTTCGCACTAAACATGCAGCGATACGCGCACATACGCTTAGACCGCGAGTTCCACGAGAAAGAACGGCAGAGGAAGAGGCGGAAGGCGGGCATGAACGATGCGGGGAGATTGGCGGAAGAGGTGCAGAAGATGGGGTTGAGGAGCAGGAGGAGCGAGGGCATGGTTGAGCAGAGGAGACGGAGGAGTAATGGCGAGGAAGACGATATCTTTGAGGCGTCCGAGAGCGATCCGTTGATACCCCGGGATACGAGACCGGCGGTGGGAAGAGAAGAGAGCAACGAATCGGCCAAACAGGAGGTGTTCAAGCAGACGTCGTATCTCAAATCGCCGTATTGGTGGTTCGGCATCATTCTCATGACAATCGGCGAGGCGGGGAATTTCCTCGCGTACGGATTCGCGCCTGCGTCTATCGTTTCTCCGCTCGGCGTTGTTGCGCTCATCTCGAATTGCATCATCGCGCCGTTTATGCTCAAGGAGCCTTTTCGCAAGAGAGACGCGTTGGGCGTTGTTATTGCTGTTGGGGGCGCGGTTACCGTTGTGCTTTCGGCGAATGACAATAACCCCAAGTTGGGTCCTGGAGAGATCTGGGATTTGATTAGACGCTGGGAGTTTGAGACGTATTTGGGGATTACGGTGGGGGTTATTGCGTGTTTGATGGTGGCGAGTAATCGGTATGGGGAGAAGAATATCTTGATCGACTTGGGACTTGTTGGGTTGTTTGGTATGTATACAGACATGACTTTAGGACGTTATTGGGATTGAAGGCTAACGGTTCCCAGGCGGATATACAGCGTTGTCTACGAAAGGCGTTGCTTCGCTACTTTCGTACACGCTCTGGCGCGCCATCACCTTTCCCGTGTTCTACCTCCTGGTTGCCATCCTCGTCGGCACAGCAGTAATGCAGATCAAATACGTCAACCGAGCTCTCCAGCGCTTCGACGCGACGCAGGTTATCCCCGTCCAATTCGTCCTCTTCACTCTTTCCGTCATCGGTGGATCCGCAGTCCTCTACCGCGACTTCGAGCGCACCTCAGGAGAAGACGCTGGGAAATTCGTCGGCGGATGCGCCTTGACTTTCTTCGGCGTCTGGCTCATAACGAGCGGTCGCCCATCAAACCATGACGACTCCGACTCCGACCACGACCCAGAACCCGAAGACGCTATCCATCTAGCTGGCGAAACCTACACAGACCCCATCAACGAACCCAGCGAAGAAGGCCCCGGAAGCACACGCCGGTCCTCAACAACACGAGCCCTCTCCCCACCCGCATCCGTCCAACGCCGCTACCATGACGAAACCGAAGAAGACACACGCCCCTCAACCCCCAACATCACATTCACCCCCACCGACCCCTCCACCCCACCAAACCCCACCCGCCCAGCCACCGCCGACATAATCTCCTCCCTCGTCGCAAACCCCTGGTCCCAACCCAACGAACCCACCCACCGCACCCCACCCCTAAACCGCCACACCTCAACCCCCGTCCTCCCCTCTGAAGCCGCACCCGCGCCCTTGGTCTCCGTCTCCGACACCGATCTCCCACCGCCTAGCACGCCTACGCGGGGCAAATCGTCGAATGAAGTCCCCACGACGCCGGGATCGGGTATGGGACTGCGGAGACTGAGGACGAGTGATAGGGTTCAAAGTGCGAGGAATAGTATTGCGGGGGGTCCGCTGCTGGCGAGTCCGCTGAGTACGAGTTTGAGTACTATGGTGCAGGATTTGAAACGCGGGAGTAGTGTTAGGAGGAGGGAGAGTCTGCTTGCGTTGGCTGCAAGGGATAGAGATGTCAGAGATGGAGAGGATGATATGATGGGTGCGGGTCTGGTGGTTGGTGAGCCGCTTAGTAGGAGACGGACGAGGGATAGTGCGAATGGCGAGGATGGTGCTGGTGGTAATACTGCTGCTGGGCAGAGGACGCCGGGTGGTGGGAGGAGGGTGGGCAGAGGAAGGAGTTTGAGTGCGCTTAGTACGTTGAGTGGGCTCTGGAGGGGGATTAGGGGGCAGGGGAGTAGAGAGGATATGAGGGCTGAAGAGGGGAGGAGAGAGAGTGAGGCTGAGAGGTGATTATAACGGAAGAGGGGTGGGAGGGTGTAGACGGTGGTAATGATTGACGTTTAGATATCCATTTGGATTATTCTTTGCTACGATCTTTTCAGACTGGACGAATGCCTGGAAGAAGGCGATTCGCTAGTGATGGTTCGCACAGTTCGCAAAGTAGGCGCGAGGCAAACCGAGATTTACTGCACGCCACCAGACTGCACTGCAATCTCTAGCGCAGAAGAGCTGTCAGAATTAGTACAATGTGCTTCGGATTGGACAGAACGGTGACCGATGAGCAAATATGGCCACAGTAGTACACGAACTGCACTGCAATCTCTAGCGTGAATGAGTAGCCACCTTGTATGCATGTCATTGGCTATGCACGTGCGGCGAGGTAGGGGTGTGACCAGTCATAAGACTCTTCCTGCGGCATGCTCACCGGAAAGTTTCAAGGGCAGGTAGCGGAGCCACAATTTAGCGTCTGCACTGCAATTCCTAGCGTCGAAGAGCAGTTCAGGTAAGGCTGATCTTGTATGTGATTGGATATCGCGTTCTTCTTGTTAATCCTCACAACCACGTTGCACTGCAATTTCTAGCGCGAACGTGTAGCCTTGAGGATTCCATACTAGGCTGTTTGGATGAGGGGCAGCAGAGGTGTGACCAATGGCGAAAGTCTTGTCACTGGAGGATTGGGGAGGCTGAAACCTGGAGGGCTCTGCACTGCAAGCTCTAGCGTGGAGAAGCAGCTAAACGGCGAGGCTGGGAAGATAAGGCTGAAGGTTTGGCAGTCGCGCTACGTTCTTTAGCATAAGAGACCTCTAGTTGGAAAGCCTGGACGACAAGTTGTACTAATGTGAAGGTTGCTGCGACCGACAGTTCTTTGTTAACTGTGCAGTCAGAACGGAAATTTTCCAAGGGTAGAAAAGAATTGCATTAAGAACTTGTGCGTCGAGTGTGCATACTACAGATCTTCTTGGACTGCAGGGTACAGTGCATGGCCCGAGGATAAGAGATGAAGGGGAGGCTCAGACAACTAAACACTGCAATGTTTTGTGCAAGAAAGTAAGTAGTCCTGAAATACAGCCGTTTCAAGGGGACAATACGTGGAAGAAGATCATTCAGACCACGGGGTTACCTGCAGCGCGGTAAGGCCATTGCACTGCAATCTCTAGCGCTGGCGACCAGTCTGAGAGTATCCACACCAGGCTGTGTATATGAACGTGTACCCAAGAGTGAACGCTTCGTCGATGGAAGGTGGATCAACAGGGTCTGAGCTGCACTGCAATCTGTAGCGTGGAAGAAGAGCTGAATGGACAAGGCTGAAAGACCAAGACTGAACATACATGTGAAACCCACATGTAAGACTCCGCATTGCTTACCAGTGCCAGGAAACCGCCATGGACCTTGAAAGATGAATTTTGAATGAGACCAGAGATTCAGAAACATTTTGGCAGTGGGCATTGACACAGCTCCTAGAACTTGCTGCGAGGCTGCTTGTGCATGGCTCGATCGGCACTTCACAATCATCTCTGCAGCAGTTGAGTAGTGGAGCATTCAACGCTAAACATTGAAGAACGCTTTCGGGTATTCTCGTCTCTTCGTAGCACGCAATGATTGTACTGCGATTTTCAGCGTGAAATAGGTGCCAGAGAGGCGACATTGAAAAGCTATACAACTGTCAGCTGTGTTTCCGTGGGGTCTGAGACATCATTTTGCACTGCAATCTCTAGCGCAGAGGAGCAGTCAAGCAGACAGGGGCCATGCATGAGATAGATTAGGATTCGATTCGCACGCTTATACACACTTTGTCGGACATTTTTCAAGCCATGTGCGGGAATAGCATGCACTGCAATTCCTAGCGCAGACGAGTACTTCTGAGGCATCACCGACCGGTGAGAGAGCTATGTCGAAAGTGAACCAACATCTAGGCAGCAAGATTCCGGGATGTGTGAGTAATCTGGTTGGTTGATACTCCTTGTCCGACTCGCTGTGAACGCCTTTGCCCAGGCGCACTGCAATTTCTAGCATCAAAGAGCAGTTCATACGTAGCCTGGAAGAGTCGGTCTATGAAACTGCCTTGTGGCGCGTGAGGATGACTGAGGAAGGGTGTGGTTCTGCATATGTGGCTGCAGCTGCACTGCAATCTCTAGCGCGGACGAGCAGTCTTGAGGATTCCACGCTAGGCTATTTGAATGAGAAACCGCATGGGTCTCGACACTGCACTGCAATCTCTAGCTCAAACGACCTCTGGATGTATAGCCTTGACAATATGTTGTAGCGTCAGGAAACTTGCTGTTGTTGACTGTTCTTCTGTAAACTTTTGTAAACTGTCTAATTGCTATGGTAGCTCTGCAATTGTAGAAACGAACTGCAAGAAGTACTTGTGTGTCGGCTGGTTCTACTCCGTTTCTTGCCGGGACGAGGGGGAGGGGGGTGGGGGTGAGCAGAGTATACCTTATAGACGACAATAGATGGTTAGCTGAGAGGACCAATTGCACTGCAATCTCTAGCGTGGACGAGTAACATGAGACTTGCGAGATTTGCCATGTCAGTGGATGCGCATGATATGGCGAACCATATATAGAATGCAATTTCTGATGAGGAAGAGTGGGTGAAATGACTACCGCAAGCCGGCGAGACCCGGGTGACTTTGCACTGCAATCTCTAGCGTAGAAGGAATGTCTTCATGTAGCCAGAAGGGATTATAGACAAAAGAAGTACCAGAGGCATGGCCAATGGTATCCCTCCTTTCGCCATACCATGAACCGACGGCTGAGTGTACTGCAAATCCTAGCGCTGAAGAGCAGCTCGATAGGCAACAGTGCGGCCCGCAGCGATCGCTAGTGCCAGCGAGCAGCTCGAAAAGGAGGTCTCTAATCAAGCCAGACTATTTCAATCAACGCTGCACTGCAATCTCTGGTGCATAGGAGTAGGTACATCATCAGGGCTGGAATTTAGCCTTGTGCGAAGAAGAGGGAGGATGTGCCTACGGTGCTGAGACCATATAGTCATGTTGGATGTGGCCAGATCAAAGATATCTCCACTGATGATTTGATGAGTGCACCGTCACCTCAAGGATAGGTGAGCACGTAGAAGGTCAAAACGCTGAGGCTGGTTCCCAGCCTTGTGGCATCAGAAGGCGAGAGGGGTGCGGACAAGGATCTTCAGCGCCTGTGCCGTCCAGCCAAGATGATCCTGAGGACACCCACACTCGGCACTGCACTGCAGTTTCTAGCGCGGAGGGGAAGGTAAGCGAACGCTGCTGTGTATGGAGGACATTGGGCAAATGGGCAGCAATGGTTCATCTCTAGCATGGACTGCCACCTTGAACAAAACGTGCGAGGCTGAAGTTCAGCCTTGTGCGGAAAAAACACGAGATAGGTACGAGCAAGGATGCACGGCTTATACCTTGCACAGCGAAGCTGACTATATTTATGCTATTGGCTGTGTTTCAATGCCTATGTGCTAGGACTCGGCTTGAAAAAGCATTCTACTCGTTCCACTGCGATCTCTTCCCTAAAAGAGGAAGTGAGCAAACTGTCGGGGGGTACGGGAGTGGATCCGGTTGCTTCCAAGGTTCCCTCTTTGGTATGGTGCACTGCAATTTCTAGCGCAGAAGAGCGGGCAGAGACAAGGCTGAAGACTAGTCTTGCGCGGTGGAAAAGAAGAAGTGGGTGCAGGACAGCTTAGTCTACACGGCATCTGGTTGAGTACTTTGGAAAATCCACTACAGCTTCTAGCGAGGATGAGGAGGTACGCGAATACCGCTCTGTATAAAGGATGCTGGGAGTTCGCAGTGCAGTGGACATGTTGTTCATGAGGCTAACTACTGTACTGCGATCTCTAGTGCGGAAGAGCAGCTAAAGGTGAGGCTGAAGTCTAGCCTTACGCGACGGGAAGGAAGACGTGGGAGCACGACTACTTAGCTTGTGTTTGAATTTTGACGCAAGTCTACCTAGGTACATGGCAACCGGTGAGTATTGCAATCACTAGCGTGGAAGAGGGGGCAAGCGAACAGTGCTGTATGGCGGAAGCTGTCGTCGCCTGCAGCTGCACTGCAAGTTTTAGTGTGGGAGAGCAGGTAGAAACAAGGCTGCGAACCGGCTTTACGCGGTGAGAAGGAAGACAAAGGTGCAAGATCGCGCTACCCGCACATGGGCCCGTACAAATGAGGAAGTGCACTGCAATTTCTAGCGCAGAAGGGCAGTCATAACAACGAGGCTGGTCCTTCAGCCTTGTTGTGCGACAGCAGACAGGAAGGCAGATGTGCGCACGAAAGCGGCTGCTGGCAGAGTCAAAAGGAAAGTGTGTGCTTGCACTGCAATCTCTAGCGCAAACGACTCGTTGAAGGGTTGGCAAGTTCAGACGACGAGGGCCTGTGATAACTCTGCAGACACCGCAATCGACGGCTTTTGATAACTTGCCTAATTCGGCCTGTACGTCAGACAGCACGCAACAGCAACATCCAACCCCTCTGAGAATCAGGTTTAGACGACAACGGGGGTGGTAGTAGGAGGGTTGTGAAAGTTGCTACGATCTACACACTACAGCGAACCTGCCTAGTCGGGGCTGTAAGTACCCAGGTGGTGATGTATCGCAGGCGCGACATCTTGGTAGACAATATAGACCTACTATCGACACCTACCTATTCCAGCTTCCGACTACCTCTACGATTACGTTGCCTATCCGTTCAAAGACACAGAGCATCAATTCCAAGAATTTCACCCAAACCCTCCAGCACAACAAACCTCCTATCCTCTACAAACTTCACCCCAGTTACCCAATTAGGAAGGTTCAACTCAAGTATAGATTACAGCAAGGTGTCTTCGTGCTCCTGCGCGCCCTCGACGCCCTGCTCGACCTTGCCGTCGCCGCCGCAAGGTTTGCCATAACCGCCCTGGCTGCGCAGGCCGCCGGGATAGCTGTAGTCGCTGTAGTCGCGCAGGACGCCCCCTTTCGCGCAGTCTGCGCTGTTCGCAAGATACGCACCGTTCGCACCGTTCGCACCGTTCGCACCACCCGCCCAGTACGCCCAGGTCGCTCCTATCTCGCTCCCAGCGCGCCCAGTGCGCCCGGTGCGCCCATGGGAGCTCACCGTCATCCACACTTTCCTATAACTTACCCGATTAGGCAACACCCAAACTTCCACCACGACCACCAACTCCCTTCTATCCACCATCTCAACCGCTCGGCGCTATAACAATCCCATCCCTGTAACACTTTGGGCTGTGGATGTCGCGAACAGTCAATGAATTCCGAGTAGCGGATGCACACATAGCAGAAGGTAGACACCCGCGTGTGCGTTAGAAGGTTGGTAGGAGAGGACGTACGGGGTGGTTGGAGTGTAGGAGAGTGAAACCGCAATCAACAGTTTTTGACAAGTTACTAGATTAGGAAGGAGTTTGATGTGAGATAGGATGGAAAATGTTGTCAAGACTTGAAGACGTGATGAAGGTATGGAGTATCATGAGCATGTTCGAGGGGATGAGTGTACGACAATGTGTAT
>Ga0265780_10008193_pt1 | contig 12716 bp, 6 predicted proteins | sample P1T30metagenome_FD_192432 | JGI IMG/M metagenome (GOLD analysis project Ga0265780, IMG submission 192432) | Plant litter microbial communities from East Loma Ridge, Irvine, California - P1 T30 | ecosystem: Environmental > Terrestrial > Plant litter > Unclassified | place: USA: California...
TGGGGTAGTTGCGCTCCCACTCCTGCTCGGTCAGGAATTGCACGAAGGAGTTCAGGCCCTCGTCCATCCAGGTCCACTGCCGCTCGTCGGAGTTGATAATCATGGGGAAGAAGTTGTGGCCCACTTCGTGGATAATCACCGAAATCATCCCGTATTTCCGCTCCGGCGAGTAGGTGCCGTCCTTCTCGGGCCGGCCGCCGTTGAAGCAAATCATGGGGTATTCCATGCCGCCCACCGGGCCGTGCACCGAGATGGCCACGGGATAGGCGTAGGGAATGGTAAACTTCGAGTAGGTCTTGATGGTGTGCGCCACCACCTGCGTGGAGTACTGGCCCCACAGCGGGTTGCCCTCCTTGGGGTAGTAGCTCATGCACATCACGGGCTTGCCGTTCTGGCTGATGCCCATGGCATCCCAGATGAATTTGCGCGAGCTGGCCCATGCGAAGTCGCGCACGTTTTTGGCGGCGTAGGTCCAGGTTTTGGTGCCGGTGGCGCGGCTGCTTTCGTTCTTCACGGCCTCGTCCTGGCTCACGATGAGCACGGGCTTCTTGGCGGTTTTGGCCTGCTCGAAGCGCTTCTGTTGGGTGGCGCTGAGTACTTGCGTGGGGTTGAGCAGCGTGCCGGTGGCACCCACGATGTGGTCGGCCGGCGCGGTGATGCTCACCTTGTAGTCACCGAAGGGCAGCGTGAATTCGCCGTTGCCCAGAAACTGCTTGTGCTGCCAGCCCTGGTTGTCGGAATACACGGCCATGCGGGGGTAGAACTGCGCGATTTCGTAGAGGTAATTCTTGTCCTCCGGGAAATACTCGTAGCCGCTGCGCTCGCTGATTTTTAGCTGGTCGTTGATGTTGTAGTGCCACTTCACGTTGAAGGCGAAGGCCTGACCGGGCCGTAGCGGCACGGGCAAATCCACGCGCATCATGGTGTGGTTGGTCAAGGTGTGCAGGGCCTTGCCATCCTTGCTGGTCACGCTCTCGATTTTGAAGCCACCATCAAAGTCCGACGTGAGGTCTTCCATCGCCTGGAAGGACATCTTGTCCTGAAGCTGGCTCACTTTCGTGGCCGTCGTCATCGAGTTTTTGTCCAGAATATTTTGGTCGAGCTGCACCCACAGGTAGGGCAGCACATCGGGCGAGCGGTTGGTGTAGGTGATGGTTTCGCGGCCCGAAATAGCCTGTTTGGCATCGTCTAGCGTGACACTGATGTCGTAGTCGGCGCGCTGCTGCCAGTAGTCGGAGCCGGGGGCGCCGCTGGCCGTGCGGTAGGAATTGGGCGTGGGCAGCATCGTTTCGAGCTGCGCGAATTTGTCGGTACCGGAGTTCGTGGTTTGGGCGTTGGCAGCCGGTTGGCCCACCACCGCCAGCACCAGCCCGGCGAATAAAAGACGACGCATAAAGAAAGCGTAAGGGAGAAAAATCAATTGAAATAGAACGACCGATAAGGTCGCTTAAAGTTACGGCAAGGTTGCGGCCCGCCGGCCCGCCACGCGTGGCGGACCGTGCCAGCGGGTGCCGGGAGTATACTCCACGCGTGGCGGACCGTGCCGGCGGGCACCGGCATGCCCCGCCACGCGTGGAGGAGGCCCCCAGCGCCCCAATCGCTACGGCCACAGCTGCTGCATGAGCAGCACCGTGGCAATGCCCAGGGCCGCGCCGCTAGTGGTGAGCAGCCAGTCGCGGCGGGCTATGCGCAGGCTGCCCAGCAGCACCGCGCCGACCAGCAGAATGCCCGCTACGATGAGGATTTGGCCCAATTCGACGCCGATGTTGAATGCTAATAATTCCGTTACCGGCCGGCTGTTCGGCCCGAGCAGGGCACGGAGGTAATTAGAAAAGCCCAACCCATGAATGAGGCCAAAGCTCAGTGCCAGGGCATTGGGCGCGGCGGCCAACACCGGCATCCGGCGCGTGAGCACCCGGCTGGCCCCGCGCATGTTTACCAGCGCCGTGACCATGATGGTGACCGGAATCAGCGCCTCAATGACGGCGGGCTTGAACGCGACCAGGCCCAGCGTGGCCAGCGCCAGCGTGAGCGAATGCCCAATGGTAAAGCTCGTGACCAGGGCCAGCACGCGCCGCCAGTCGCTCAGCACATACGGCGCGCACAGGGCCAGCAGAAACGTGAGGTGGTCGGCCGCGCGCGGCGTGCAGATGTGCAGGAAGCCCAGCTGTAAGTACGTCGTGAACACGGAACCCATGCCGCAAATTTAGGGAATGAGGGCTCGAGGCGCCGTTCGGGCATCTACAGGCCGGCACGCGTCGCAGACGCGCGCCGGCTCAGCACGTCCACAGGCAGCACGCATTACCCACAAAAAAAGCCCCGGCCAAGCTGGCCGGGGCTTTTTGGTAACGGGCGAAAGACGCCGCGCTATTCTTTGGTGATGCGGCGGGTATCGAGGCCGCCTTCCGTCTTGGCCCGCAGGATGTAGATGCCCGAGGGCAGCTGCGTCAGGTTGACGGCCTGCGTGGTGGTGCCACCCGAAGCCGGCACCGTAGTCGTGAACACAACTTGGCCGAGGGCATTGAGCACCGTCAGCTCCACGGCCTTGCGGTAGCCGATGAGCTCCACGCTCAGCTTGCCGTCGCGGGTCGGGTTCGGGAACACGCTCAGCGAGCTGCCGGCCAGCGGCTTCACGCTGGACGTCACCACGAGCACCGTCGAGGGCAGCGAAACGCAGCCGTTGGCGTTGGTGGTCGTCACGGTGTAAGACCCGAGCTGCGCGGGGGTATTCACCACGTAGGTTTGGCCCGTGGCGCCGGCAATGGCCGTGCCGTTGAGGTAGAACTGGTTGCCGGTCGTAGCGCTCGAGGTCAGCGTGGTGGTGCTGCCGTTGTAGGTAGGCGTCAGGGTTGGCGCGGCCGGACGCGGGTTCACCGTGAAGGTGGCCGTGGCCGTGGCGGCAGCGCAGCCACCAGCGGCGGCTATCGTGTTGGTCACGGTGTAGGTGCCGGCCGTAGAAGTGGTCAGGTCAATAGCACCGGTCGTGGCGTTAATCACCAGGCCAGTGGTCGAGGTAAATGCCCCCGCAGCTGCACCGGTGCCCAGCGTGGGCGTCACGGCCGTAGTCGAACCCGCGCAGCCTGCCGTGGTGGCGTAGCTAAACGCAGCCACCGGAGCCGCCGTGATGGTTACCGAAGCCGTAGCCGACGACGGGCACGTGCCAGCCACGCTGTAGGTCACGGTATAGGTGCCGGGAGTCGAGGCGCCCAGGTTGATAGCCCCCGTAGTGGCATCAATGCTCAGGCCCGTGGTCGAGGTGAAAGTGCCCCCGGCCGTGCCGGTAACGGTGGCCGTGGGGTTGGTGCCGCTCACGCAGTACGAAGCGCCCGAGTAGGAGAACGTGGCCGTCGTAGCCGGGTTTACCGTGACAGTGGTCGCGGTCGAAGTAGCCGTGCAACCGCTGGCGTTGGTCACCGTCACCGAGTAGGCGCCGCTGGCCGTGGCCGTATACGTGGCCGCCGTAGCGCCGCTGATGGCCGTGCCATTGAGCAGGAACTGGTAGGTATTGCCCGTGCCGGCCGGGGCCGTGAGCACCACCGAGCCACCAGCGCAGAACGTGGTGGGCGTAGTAGCAGTAAGCGTGGCCGTGGGAGCGGGGTTGATAACCACCTGTGCGGTAGCCGTGGCCGCCGAGCAGCCGCCCGAAGCCGCAATGGTATTGGTCACGGTGTAGGTACCGGCCGTGCTGGTGGCCAGGTCAATAACGCCCGTAGTCGCATTGATGACCAAGCCCGTAGTCGAAGAGAACGCGCCGCCGCTGGCGCCCGTGGCAAAGACCGGGGCCGGGGCGGTGCCGCCCACGCAGTAGGCCGCGCTGGCATACGAGAAGCCCGCCAACGGCGCGCTGCTTATGGTAACGGTCGCCGTGGCCGATGAAGGGCAGGTCCCGGCCACGCTGTAGGTCACCGTGTAGGTACCCAGCGTGGAAGCACTCAGGTCGATGGTGCCCGTGGCGGGGTCGATGGTCAGGCCCGTGGTCGAGGAGAACGTGCCGCCGGCCGTGCCCGTGATGGTAGCCGTGGGGTTGGCACCGCTGGCGCAGAACGTGGCACCGGCGTACGAGAACGTGGCCGTAGTGGCGGGGTTCACCGTCACCGCTATCGGCGTTGAGGTAGCGACGCAGCCCGAGGCGTTGGTCACGACCACCGTGTAGCTGCCGCTGGCCGATACCGTAGCCGTGTAAGTGGCCGATGTTGCCCCGGCAATGTCGGTGCCGTTCAGCTGGTACTGATAGGTTGCACCGGTCGTGGGCGTCACACTTAGCGCCAGCGCGCCAGGCCCGCAGAAGGTAGTGGCCGAAGTAGCCGTCAGGGTAGCCGTCGGCGCGGGGTTCACCGTCACCGTTACGGGCGTGGAATACACCGTGCGGCCATCCGCCGTCAGGATGACGGCCCGGTAGGTAGTGGTGGCCGTCAGGTTGGTAAAGCTCAGCGTAGCCGTGGTGTTGATGGGCGATACCGGCGTAAAGCCAGCGCCATTGTCAAACTCATAATTTACGATGGTGCCCACGTTGCTGGCCAGCGTAAGCGTGCCCGAGTTGGCACCCGCGCAGACTGGCGCAGTCACCGAGCTGGTGAGGACGCCGCCCTCGGTGTTGGCAATAACGAAGAAATCATTACCTGGCACCAAGTCCAGGGTCGACAGGATGCCCGTGGCCGGCGTGGTAGCCGCGGCGCCGCCAATAGAAGCGTAAGCGCCGGTGGCCGTAGCGGCCTGCGCTACTACCGCCGTGGCCGCGTTGCCTACTACGTCATCGGCGCCGTAGCTAAGCTGCACGCGGGCCGTGGCCGGCAGGCTGGCCGAGTTTTCGATGCGGACGTAGCGGGTGGGGTTCAGGTTGGTAACCGGCGAAGCGCCCGTGCCGCCCGTAGCGCCGTTCACCACCGTAGCAGTGTACACTTGGTCGGTAGCGGCCGTAATGCCCGTTACCATCACGGGACGCCAGCCGGTGGCATCGCCCACGGCAAAGGTGCGGCTCACAGCCGTCGCGCTGTTTACCGTGATGCCCAGCGGCCCTTTCACGTACGAGGTAGCCGAGCCCGTAGGAATGGCTGCCGCCGCCGTGCCCAGTGTCAGCTTATTAGTCGCCGACGTGGTCAGAATGCCGCTGGTGAGCGCCAGAGAGCCCGTCGACACCCCGCTGGCGTTCACCAGCAGATTGCCGCCTGCCAGGATTACGCCCGCCGGGTTGCCAATGGCAACGGCATCAACGATGCGCGTGGCCGGGATTTCAAAGCCCGTGGTGCGCGCCGTTAGTTCCGGCGCGTAAATCAGCTGCAGCGCCCCGCTGCCAATGTTGAAGGTGGGTGCGGTAGCAATGGAGCCACTGGTACCAGTATTGGCCGTCACCCCAATCTGAATAACGAAGAACAGGGCAGTCCCGTCGCCAACGGTCAGGTTGGTGCCACCGTTCAGGTTGCCGGTGAACATATTCACACGAGTAACAACCAGCGGTACCGTCAGGGTAACGCCCCCGCCGTTATTATCCACGGTGATGGTCCGCACCGTGGTAGATGTGCCCGTGCCGCCCAGCGTCTGGGGCACCGAGCCGGCGAAGTACAACGTGCTGCTGGCAGTAGTGCCCGTCAGGATACCGTTGTTGGTGATGGTGGCTCCGAGTTGGAGCAGCAGCTGGCCGTTCAGGTTCAGGTTGGCCCCGGCAGTAGTCAAGGTCGTGCCGTACACGTTGGTCTGTCCCTGCAATACGGCACTCTTGGGGTTGGTCGTGTTATCGAGGGTCAGGTTCGGGAAAGTGCCCCGTACCCGGAAGTCGAAGTTGGTGGCCGTCGCGGCCGTGCCCACGTTCACAGTGCCGCCGGTGAAGTTGTAAGTGCCCGCCACATAGTAGTCGAGCGGCGTGGTGGCCGTGCTGCGTTGCACCAGGTTGATGGTACCGCCCGAAATGGTGCTGGTGCCGTTCACCCCGAACGATGGTGTGCCCGACGCGTTGCCCACCGTACAGATGTTCATGGTGCCTCCGCTCAAGGTGAAGGTCATGGATACTGCCGCCGTGGCGCTGGTAAAGCAGGTGAAGCGCCCCACCGTATTCAGCGTGCCTCCCTCCTGGGTGTATACCGCACCCGAGCCAAAGCTGATGGAGTTGCCAGTGGAGTTGCCCACATTGAATGTACCAGCCGAAATGCGCAACAAGCCAGCCACCGAAGGCGAGCCCGTTTGGGCAGCAATGGTGAAGTTCGGATTGTTGAGCCAAAAGCCGCCGGTGGCAGGAATAATGTAGGACGCTGCGTTGCCGAACACCCGCGCCGTTGTGGTAGTCGTACCCGAAACCTTGAGCGTCCCGGTCATATCGTCGGCGGGCGTCGTCCCGGTAGTACGGGTCAGCAGGAAGCCTTTCAGGTCGGGCGTGCCGCCCTGCACCGTGAAGGCAGGCAGGGTCATTTCCACCACGTCGGCGCGCACCGATTTAGCCAGCGTCACGCTCTGCAGGTCGGTAGTGCCCGTACCGCCAAACGTCACACTGCCCGCCCCCGTGAAGCGCAGGTCGGAGCCAATGGTGCTGCTGGCGCTCAAATCCAGTGTGCCGTTATTGGTCACACTGCCTGCCACCTGCAGCGAATACGCTGTGGTGGCCGACGTCAACAGCGAGCCCGTGGCCGCCACCGTGAGCGAACCAGCCACCGCGGCCACGTCCAGCGTCACGGTAGCGCCGGCCGCAATGGTCACGTCATCGGCCACCGTGGGCACCACGCCGCCCACCCAAGTGGCGGGGCTGCTCCAGTTGCCGCCCGTCGCCGTGGACGAGACAGCGGCCAGAATGCCGCGTTGGGCTGCTCTTGGGCTAGGTATTTCCAAAGCCACAGGCGCGCCTGAAGCAGGGGGAGCGAGGCGGGTAGCGGCCTCAGCTGGCGCTAGGCGTGTACGCCATTGCGCGGCGGCGGGAGCCAGCCCCGCTAGTCCCAGCGCAGCCGCCACTACCGGCGTCAGCAACAGGGCACGCCCAGTGGTTCTTCCTGCCGAAATGCAGGAAGTGAGTAACATTTTTTTCATTAGAAAAAAGGGAGAAAGGATAAAAGAAACCACCAGCGTCAAACCGATAGCAATGAAAAAACAAACCATTCGAGCACAAATAGTAGAGCTCAAACGTTTGCGGGTGGAAATATACCAGTAATTATTGCTCGTTTTAACTGACTACCTGAACCATGAGCCAAATTTTCACACGATTTGAAACCCCAAATACAATTACCTATTAATTCTTGCTATTATTTATTGGTCAAGTGAAATCAGAGGCCATCAGCCGCAGAAATAAAATCTATTAAATTCTTGACCAACAACAATTCACTCCACGCAATAAAATATTTTACAAGTAGATGCCCCATCCGGCATTGACGGTTACCAGCACCTTGCCTGAATTACACATTTACCGAGATAACGGCGTGGTTACCCTATGCTTCGGCCAGCTATTCAACAGCGGCAGCACTACCAGCCGCACCGGGGCTGGCAAGCGTGCCGGAATAGCAAGCAGGGCCACTTGGAAACTAAATAGTTCAAATCAGGGGACTTTACAAGTGGTATCACCAAAGTTGATATTTTTCTCAAAAGCTTCTTTAAATCAGGTTTTTATACTGCTTTAGAAACATTCATAAAGGGACTTTACGGCCCTATGGCCAGCATTTGGTGGCAGGTGAAAGGCACTCTTACTTCGCCTCATCATTCACCCACAATTACTGCCCCGCACCATGTTCCGCCACACACTTCTGCTCCTTCTGCTCGCCGGCTCTGCATCGGCCCAAACGGCTCCCGACCTTGCACTTGCTCCCGTAGCGGCGGCTCCTGCCCGCTACACCGCAGCCGATACAGTGCGCGCTGTTCACCGTCTGTTTGCTAAGCGCCGCAAGCTGGGCAGCATCCTCACCGTTGGGGCCGTTGGGGCCGACTTGGCGCTGGCTGGCGTTTCGGCAGCGGCAGAGGACACGCATAAGAGTTCCGGAGGTGGTTATGGATGGAGCGCTGCCGGTCTGCAATTCAGCTTTGGCGATTTCGCTATTATCTACGGAGTCATCGCCGCACCGGTCATGGGCGTAGGCATTCAGCAGCTCATTGCTTATGGCCCCAAACGCGAGGCCAAGGTATTGAATCAGTATAATGCCACAGGGATGCTGCCGGCCAAAATTAAACGGCAGTTGCGTCGGCAGTTGCGGTAATTCTGGCCAGTATAAGCAAGGCCCGCGAGCAGCTACTCGCGGGCCTTGCTGTTCGTCTGCAACGCACCTTGTAGCAGCGCAAGACTCTAAGCGTTGCGCCCTGTTCGCCTAGCTGACAGTTCAGCGTCCAGCCAGCGGCAACTACAGAGGAATTACACAGCTACCAAGCCTGCGCAGCGCAAAAGGCAAGGCTATTTTCACAATATGTATTGCGTTCCACCTATCGAAAGGTTTGCGCTGGAAAAGATACTGTAGCTTAGCGCCGCACCCATTTCAGGTCCTGCTCAGATGCCTTTGTTCCTACCCGGCAACGGCAATTCTTAGTGGAAACCTGAACCATTACGTTCGCTGGATTACAGATGACAAAAACAAAAACTTTACTCTTGGCGGTAGTGGCCGCTTGGCTATTGTATTCGCGCCTGTTTGCACAATCGATTGAGTTGGTCAATCCCATTCTGACTGGGTTTTACCCCGACCCGAGCGTTGTCAAGGTAGGGCCGGACTATTACCTGGTTAATTCCACGTTTGCCTATTTTCCGGGTATTCCGGTCATGCACAGCCGAGACCTTAAGAACTGGAAGCAGGTGGGCAACGTCATCAGCCGGCCTTCGCAGATGAACTTCCTGGGCGACCGCATGACGCGGGGCTTGTTTGCCCCGGCCATCGACTACCACAACGGAACGTTCTACGTCACCTGCACACTCATCGACCACAAGGGCAACTTTGTGGTGACGGCCAAGAATCCTGCCGGCCCGTGGAGCGACCCAGTATTTTTACCCGAAGTGAAGGGCATCGACCCCTCGTTGTTTTTTGAGGGCGACAAGGCGTACGTCATCTACAACAGCGACCCGCCCGACAACAAACCCCTGTACTCGGGGCACCGCTCCATCAAGATTATCGAACTCGACCCGGTGAAGCTGCAAACCGTGGGCGAGGCTAAAATAGTGGTAAACGGCGGGGTCGATTTAAGCAAGCAACCCGTCTGGATTGAGGGACCGCACCTAATGAAGCGCAACGACTGGTACTACCTCTACGCAGCCGAGGGCGGCACGTCGGTCAACCATACGGAGGTGGTGTTTCGCAGCCGGGCACCCTTGGGCCCCTTCGTGCCCTACGAGAAGAATCCCATCCTTTCGCAGCGGGAGCTGCCCCGCGACCGCAAAGCCCCCATCACCTCGGCCGGGCACGCGCAGTTTGTGCAAGGGCCCGATGGCCAAACATATGCCATTTTCCTGGCCGTGCGGCCCTACGAGGATAACTATTACAATACGGGCCGCGAAACTTTCATTGCCCCCGTGGTGTGGCAGGACGAGTGGCCGATTGTTAATACCGGCCCGGCGGGCGTGCAGTATACCTACCCGGCGAAATTCCCTGAAGTGAAACAGCCGGGTGCTCTGCCCCAGAGCGGTAATTTTGGCTACACTCTTTCCTTCGACAAGCAGATAGACCCCACTCTGCTGTTTCTGCGCACTGTCGACAGCAGCAGCTTTTCGCTGGGTAAATCCAACGGTCTCACCCTCAAGCTAAAGCCTGAGACCTGCCAAGAATTGGGCAATCCATCCTTTATCGGCAAGCGGCAGCAGCACCTGTATTGCAGCGCCGAAACCGAGCTTACTTTCGCGGCCAAGGCCGCGCCGGAGAAGGCGGGCTTGGTCGTGTTTCAGGATGAGAAGCACTTCTACTACCTCTGCAAATCGGTGGAGCAAGGCCAGCCGGTGCTCCAGCTCTTCAAGAGCACCGAGCAAAAGACCCTGGAACTGCTGGCGCAGGCCCCCCTTAAGGCCGCCGGCACAAAAGTGCAGCTGCGCATCAAGGCCGAAGGCGACACCTACAGCTTCCATTTCGCGGAGAATGCCAAAACCTGGACCGTACTCAAAGACAAGGTTGATGCCCGGTTCCTGAGCACGCAGGTGGCGGGAGGCTTCATCGGCTGCCTGTTTGGAATGTACGCCACCTCCTCAGGCCAGCCTACCACCAACACAGCCTCCTTTAAGTGGCTGAAGTACGAGGGGCACGACCCGATGTACAAGCAGCCGTAGGGGCCCAGCGGGCACGTAGCCCAGCCCCGCTTTTCTCTCAGCCAGCGCCTACCCTGCACGTATGAAACACCCTTTTCTCGTCGCCCTTTTCGCCTTACTCGCCTGTACTAGCCTGCGGGCGCAGAACCCTATTATTAAGGGTGTTTTCACGGCCGACCCGGCCCCGCTGGTATACCACGACACCCTGTTTCTGTATACCGGGCACGACACAGCCTCGGTGCAGGAAACGAACTACAAAATGCCCGACTGGCACATCTTTTCCAGCACTGATATGGTGCACTGGAAGGACTATGGCAAGCGCCTCTCGCCCAAAACCTTCGCCTGGGCCACTGGCGATGCCTATGCGGCTCAGTGCGTGTACCGCAAAGGCAAGTTTTACTGGTTTGTGTCAACCTTTCACAAGAAGGACGACAACAGCCAGGGCGGCGCGGCCATCGGCGTGGCCGTGTCCGACCGCCCTACTGGCCCGTTCAAGGATGCCATTGGCAGGGCCCTCGTTACCAATGAAATGACCAAAGACCAGCCGCACGCCTGGGACGACATTGACCCCACCGTGTTTATTGACGACGACCAGCAGGTGTATTTATACTGGGGAAATGGGAGCTGCAAATGGGTGAAGCTCAAGGATAATATGGTGGAGCTAGCCGGCTCCATTACCACCTTCACCCCCAAAAACTACATGGAAGGACCTTGGGTGTACAAGCGCAAAAAGCTGTACTACCTCGTGTATGCCAGCGCCGGCACCAAGCCCGAAATGATAGAGTACTGCACGGCCCCGAGCGCCGCCGGCCCCTGGACGTACCGGGGCATTATTCAGGAAAACGTGCCCAACAGCTTCACGACGCACCCCGGCATTATTGATTACAAAGGCAAGAGCTATTTCTTCTACCACAACGGTAGCCTGCCCACCGGCGGCAGCTACCGACGCTCCATCTGTGTAGATTACCTGCACTACAACCCCGATGGCACCATCCAGCCAATAGTGCAGACAACCAGTGGCGTGGCGCCCGCCAAGTAAGCACGATGGCCGGTGCCACGGGCAGCACCATATCAGTACGCGGCCGTCGTAGCGCCGGGCTGGCAACGGCTCAAAATCACCTAGCGATTCCCTGCTACTCCCATGAAACCTTATTTGACCCTTACTTGGCCGGGCCTGCTGGTGCTGAGCCTAGCCGCGGGCCGGGCGGCAGCTCAAGCCCCAACCAAACACAGCCCACCAGCTTCCAAAGGCGCTTTTCATACGGGCAAGTATCCTAACCTTTTGCGGGAAGCGGGCTATAGCCAGGCCGATATTGACAAGAAAGTAGCCAAGGCGTATTCCGACGTTTTTGAGGGGCCCAACCGGGTGTATTTCGAGGTAGGCGACTCCATGGCCTACGTGTCGGATGTAAAAAACCAGGATGCGCGCACCGAAGGCCTCTCCTATGGCATGATGGTGGCCGTGCAGCTCAACAAAAAAGAGGTATTTGACCGTATCTGGCGCTGGTCGAAGAAATACCTGCAGCACCAAAGCGGCCCCTTGGAAGGCTATTTTGCCTGGAGCATCAACCCGGCCACGATGAAGCGCAACGCCGAAGGGCCGGCTTCGGATGGTGAGCTGTACTACGTGACCAGCCTGCTCTTTGCTGCCAACCGCTGGGGCAATAATACGGGCATCAACTATTACCAGGAGGCCCGCCGCATCCTGGATGCCATGTGGAAAAAAGATGGTACCGGCAACGCGTATAACTTATTCAATACCACACACAAGCAAATAACCTTCGTGCCCGTCGGCGACGGCTACACCTGGACCGACCCTTCCTATCACCTGCCCGCTTTTCTGGAAGTATGGGCCACCTACGCCAAAGACGGCCACGCGCAGTTTTACCGGGACTGCGCCGACACATCCCGCATTTTTCTGCACCGCGCCTGTGCGGCGGCTACCGGACTCAACTACGATTACACCGAGTTTAGCGGCCAGCCCCACACCACGCGGTGGGCGCCGCCCGCGTTCCGCTACGATTCCTGGCGGGTGCCCATGAATATTGCCATGGACTACTACTGGTTTGGGAAAGACCGAAGCTGGCAGGAAAAGTACGCCCAGCGCTTGCAGGGTTTCCTGCGCACCAAGGGCCTGAATACCTTCGAGGACCAGTTTAACGTGGACGGTTCGCGGCCGGATTTTATTCTGCCGGCCGGCAAAGTGAAGAATCTGCGGCACTCGCTGGGCTTGGTAGCTACCACGGCCTCGGCCTCGCTGATGAGCAAGGAAGCCAACCGCCTCGATTTTGTGCACGCTCTCTGGAACGACCGTTTGGCGCCCTACGAAGACGGCTATTTTGACCCGTACTACGATGGGCTTTTGTACCTGTTCAGCCTGATGCACCTGAGCGGCAAATACCAGATTATAAAGCCGCAAACGCCTTAACCACCATCGTCAGAAATGAAGAAACTCTTGCTGCTTCTGGCGGCGCTTTGCAGCCCCTGGCGGCTGCCTGCGGTGGTGGCGCAGGCCCACAATCCAATTGTTTTTGCG
>Ga0265780_10008194_pt1 | contig 12716 bp, 11 predicted proteins | sample P1T30metagenome_FD_192432 | JGI IMG/M metagenome (GOLD analysis project Ga0265780, IMG submission 192432) | Plant litter microbial communities from East Loma Ridge, Irvine, California - P1 T30 | ecosystem: Environmental > Terrestrial > Plant litter > Unclassified | place: USA: California...
TTTTCTGAGACAGTAAAAAGCCTCGCCAGACACTGGCGAGGCTTTTTTGTTGGCAGTTCTACCAATTTAGGTATGCTGTGCAGAAGTTAGGGCTCAAAGTATATTATGAATTTTATATATTGGTAAAATTCATAACCGGTTATGAGAGCTCTGCCAGTGAAAATTTCGCTTTTGTTGCATCTGCTATTGCTACAGCTTGGTTTTCTTGCGCCGAAGCTATCGAATGCCCAAACCCTGAAAGTAACGCTGCTGGGCACGGGGGCTCCCATCCCTAATATAGAGCGCTTCGGCCCGAGTATTTTGGTAGAAGCAGGCGCAGCTAAATTGCTATTTGACTGTGGGCGAGGAGCTAGCCAGCGCCTATGGCAGCTCAAAATACCGTTGGGTATGGTGAATACGGTGTTTTTTACGCACCTCCATTCCGACCACACGGTAGGTTTCCCAGATTTATGGCTCACTGGCGGACTGCCGGGGCTGTATGGTCGCCGGGCAGCGCCTATGCAAGTATTGGGGCCGGCGGGCACTCAGGCAATGATGACGGCACTAAAGCAGGCCTATGCCTGGGACCTGCGCGTGCGAGCCGTACAAGATATGGAAGAAGCGGGTAATAAAGTAGTAGCGAAAGACATCCGGCAGGGCGTAGTTTATGAGAAAGACGGCGTTAAAGTCACGGCATTCGATGTAAACCACGGCGAACACCTGAAGCCCGCTTTGGGCTACCGCATCGATTATGCCGGGCATAGCGTGGTGCTGTCCGGTGATACCAATTACAGCGACAACCTGATAGCCTTTGCCAAAGGCGCAGATGTTGTGGTGCATGAGGTAGCCGCTGCGAAAGAAGAACTGTTGCGGAAATCCGCAATGGCCCGCGAAGTGATGAGTTACCACACTCAGCCGGAGCAGGCCGGCAAAGTATTCGCCCTGATTAAGCCCCGCCTGGCAGTATACTCCCATATCGTTCTGCTTACCACCGACCCAACTATTCCGCCGCCAACCGTTCAGGAATTGCTACCGCGAACCAGTACTGCCTACGCCGGCCACGTAGAAGTAGGGGAGGACCTGATGACTATTGAGATAGGCTCGGAAGTAACCGTACGACGCTTTGTATCGCCTGGAAAGTAAGTCCGTGGCACGAAAAGCCATTGCCAAGACCAACTGTCAAGTCCTCAAAACTCCCAGCCCAGCCACCGCTGAAACCCGCGCTGCTGGGCTGCATCGGCCGTTTCCAACTTGTCTATCACGTAGCGCTGCCCGAAGCTCACGCCCTGCTTAGCAGCCAGCGTCACCGTCAGCAGCCGGTTCTGGCGGAACACGCTTACCTCGTAAGTTGCCTCGCCGCTGCTGAGCAGGCTTTGCAGGTTCATATCGACGCGGCGGCCATTCACCGCTACGATTTCATCGTCTACGGTCAGGGCTGCGGCGGCAGGCGAGTTGGGCCAGATGGCGCTTACTTCCGTCCGCTCGTTCTTCACCACCGTGCGGAAACCGAAAGTGCCTTCTGAAGCCGAAGCGTTTTCGCCCACCAGCAACTGACAGCCCACGGTGTGCAGCACCCGGTCGAGCGGCTCCTGCAGCGGCGCGGTGCCGTAGATGAATTTATCGAAGTAAGCATGCATGTCGCGCCCAGCTATTTCGTTCACAAGGCGTACGTAGTCTGCCTCCGTGTAACCGATACCCGTTTTGCCGAACTCCTCATATAGCCGCCGCATCACGTCATCTAGGCTGCGGGCGTGTCCTGAGAGCTGGCGAATGGTCAAATCGAGTAGCATAGCTACCAGCGCGCCTTTGTGGTATACCGACACCTTGCGGTCAGGCACGCCGGGCTTGTAGCCGTCTAGCCAAAGGTCCATGCTGGCATCGGCCAGAGAGAGGTTTTCACCGCCCGCGTCGTCGTAGTGCTTGCGCAGTACTGTGTTCAACTCCTCAAAATACTGTGCTGGCGTGCGTACGTGGCTGCGGGCCAGCAAGTATTCCCCATAGTAAGTAGTGATGCCCTCGGCGATGAAGCAAGTGCGGAAATAGTTCTCGCGGCTGTAGTCATAGGGCTGCATTTCGGCGGGCCGGATGCTCTTGATGTTCCAAGTATGGAACAGCTCGTGGCAGCTCACGCCCAGCAATTCCTTGTACAGGCCCTCGCTCATAATCAGCTCGGCCGGCCCCAGCGTAATCACCGTCGAGTTGTTGTGCTCCACGCCGTGGTAGTGTTTGTAAGGCAAAAACTGGTTTAGAAAGTGGTAATCCGCCACTGGAAAACCGCCGAACATGGCCAGCTGCACCTCCGAAAATGCCTTGAAATCGGCTAGCAGCTGCGGCCAGTTCACCAGCGCCTCGCCCTGCGCCCAAATGTGGAAGGGCAGCCCACCGGCCTCGTATTCCTGGTGCGTGAGTGTAGGGCTGGCAATCAGTGGCGAGTCGGCCAGCTGGTCGAAATCCTTCGCTGATAGCACATTCCATGCAGTTTGCTTCAGGCCACAGGCCACTTGCCAGCCTTCGGGAATGGCCAGCGTCAGCTCGCATTCTTCCAGTTGCCGGCCCTCCGCATACATCAGCGCCTGCACTGGGTTCAGGTACAGCTGCGACTCGTCCAGCCAAGAGCCGCCGGCGTCCATCTGGTGGGCGTAGAAGTTGTAGCGCACGCGCACAGTGCGACCGGCTGCGTTGGGCATTTCCCACCGGTCTTTGGTGAGCTTGCGGTAGGGTAGAAGCTGGCCGGTAGTGGCGTCTTCAACTACCACTTTCTGAATTTTCTTCGCGAAGTTTTGCAGCTCGTAGCGGCCCGGCCGCCACGCGGGTAGCTGGAGCTCCAGCGGCGCTTGGGCATCAGTGCCCACATCCAGCGTGAGTTCGATTTGCAGGTAAAACGTGAGGGGATTCTCGTAGGAAACGTGGTAGTGAATCATTGCCAAAACGGTATAAATGGCCCTAAAACTACTGCGTACGTGCCCGTCACCGTAAAAGTGGCTGAGCCCCTTGCCTTTTCCAAGCGCACCCCGTACCTTTGCCGGCCCAACTCGAAACTCGTCTTTTTAGATTCATTGATATGAAACGTACCTTCCAACCTTCGAAACGTAAGCGCGTGAACAAGCACGGCTTCCGCAGCCGCATGGAAACTGCCAACGGCCGTAACGTATTGGCCCGCCGTCGCGCTAAAGGCCGCAAGCGCCTGACCGTATCCGACGAAGGCAAGCACAAGCGCTAGTATTTTAGGCGTTAGCTGAAAGCTTCTGGCGGGGCCTCTATTGCGGCCCTTCGCTAGCAGATTGCCGCATTGCTGAGACAGTATGATTGCTGTCGCGGCAATGCGGCTTCGCTATTTTTAGCCTTCCTAGAGTAGTTCTTGCTGCTACCGCAGCGACCGACAAATAACCATTGTGAACGAGCTAACCGCTAACGGCCCCCAGCCAACGGCCGAGAGAAAATATACCTTCCCGAAACAGGAACACCTGTGCCGCAAGAAGCTCATCGAAGAACTCTTCAGCAAGCAGAGTTCTTCTTTTGGTGTTTATCCCCTGCGCATCGTTTGGGTGAAAGCGGCAGTACCTACTGCCGCCCCGCCGCAGGTACTCATTAGCGTGAGCAAGCGCACGTTTAAGCGGGCCGTCGACCGCAACCGACTCAAGCGGCTCATCCGTGAGGCCTATCGGCTCAATAAATATCGGCTAACGGAGCAACCTAATGGGCACGAAATCGCTCTGCTGGGTATTATCTTCACGGGAAAGGAAAAAAGTCCACTAACGTTGGTGGAAAAAAAATTAATTTCCGCTTTCCATCGTTTGCTGGGCACGACTATTGAAGCAGCATCTGCTTCGCCACCGGCCCCGTAGATTCGTGTTGACCTGCTACCCGTATTCCGTATGACTATCCGCAAAAAGCTACTCGCTACCCTGGCCTTGAGCACGCTGGGTTTGGTTTCCTTCCGGGCTGCTTCTGACAACGAGCGCTACTTCGAAATCGCAAAGAACCTGGACATTTTCGCCACGCTCTTTAAGGAAGTCAATACCTATTACGTCGACGAGATAACGCCTGCCAAGCTGGTGAAAACCGGCATCGACGCTATGCTGCGCTCGCTCGACCCTTATACCAACTACATCCCGGAGGATGATATTGAGGACTTCCGCACCATGACCACCGGGCAATACGGCGGCATCGGGGCCTCGGTGGTGAAGCGTAACGGCAAAACCGTGGTGCAAAGCGCCTACGAAGGCTACCCGGCCCAAAAAGCTGGCCTGCTCCCCGGCGACGAAATCCTTGACATCAATGGCGTACAGGTCGATAAAAAGTCGAATTCCGACATCAGCAAGCTTCTCAAGGGGCAGGCCAATTCGATGGTGAAGCTGATGGTGACGCGCTACGGCCAGGACAAACCCATTGAAATAGACATCACCCGCGATAAAATTCAGGTCGACAACGTGCCCTATACCGGCATGATTTCTGGCGATGTGGGCTACTTCCAGCTCGGCGGTTTCACGGTGGATGCGGGCAAGGAAGTGCGGGCCGCCGTAACAAAACTCAAGGAGCAGGGCGCGAAGAAAATTGTATTCGACATTCGCGACAACCCCGGCGGCTTGCTAAATGAGGCGGTGAATATTTCCAATCTATTCATCGATAAGGGCCTCGATGTGGTGAGCACTAAGGGGAAGGTGACGGAGTGGAATAAAACTTACAAAGCCCTCGATGTACCGCTCGATACCCAAATTCCGATTGCCATCATTACAAGCAACCGCTCGGCGTCTGCCTCGGAAATCGTGTCGGGGGTGTTGCAGGACTATGACCGCGCTGTGCTGGTGGGCGAGCGCACCTTCGGTAAGGGGCTCGTGCAGGCCACCCGGCCGCTCAGCTACAACTCGCAGCTGAAGGTAACAACCGCCAAATATTACATTCCGAGCGGCCGCTGCATTCAGGAAATCGACTACGCGCACCGCGCCGAGGACGGCACGCTGGGTAAGTTCCCCGATTCTTTGCGTACGGCCTTCAAAACCACCGCCGGCCGCACCGTGTATGACGGCGGCGGCGTGGCCCCCGACATTGAGGTGCAGGACCGCGAAATTGCGGATATCACCCGCATCCTGCTCCAGAAAAGCTACCTCTTCGATTACGCCACCCGCTACCGCGCCGAGCATCCCTCCATCGCGCCGGCCCGCCAGTTCAAGCTTTCGGATGCCGACTACCAGAAGTTCGTGGCCTTCCTGCAGGGCAAGAACATCAGCTACAGCACCGACGCTGAAAAGGCCCTCACCGACCTCAGCAAGAAGGTGAAAGAGGAAAAGCACTACGATGACGTGAAGCTGGAGCTCGAAGCCATCCGCAAGAAGGTGACCGTGAACAAGGCCAACGACCTGCAACGCTTCAAGCCCGAAATCAAGGAGCTGCTGGAGCAGGAAATCGTGTCGCGCTACTACTTCGAGAAGGGCCGCACCGAAGCTGGCTTCGATGACGACCCCAACATCATCGCCGCCGTGGCCGTGCTGAACGACCCAAACCGCTACGCCGCGCTGCTGAAACCCACGGGCCAAGCCGCCAGCGCAAGGAAGTCAGCTGGGACGAAGTAATTTTAAGCTGCGTTAAATTGAAAAGCAGGCGCTGAAAGGTGCCTGCTTTTTTGTTGGAATCTAATTATGGCACTCATTGAAAAAATTGCCACCTTATCCAATAAGTTGAAATGTCAGGCGAGACTAAAACGGAAGCTTAATGATTTACCAGAATCGTGGGGTAACGGTATAGGTTTGCCTGTGAGAACATACATTGAGATAATCGGGCCTTGGCCATTCAGAGAGGTTGAATGGATTGAAATTAATTCTATCGTGATGGAGCATATTGGCCGATTAGTGGCACCGAAACGATGGAATCACTCAGAGCAAATAATTGCGCTACTTGAAGAAGAGCATGTGAATTATAGCTTGGTTGATGGGATGATAAGAATTCCATTTGATGCAGTTAGTAGTTAAATTCTCGTAGCTACCTATGAAGTGTTACCCTTTCATTCTTTCTTGTTTTATAGTCTTGAGTGCTTGCAACACTGATGTGGATGATGCTCAAATCGAAGGAGTAGTTCTAGACGCCGCTACTGGTCTACCAATTTCTAAAGCATCGTTGCAAATTGAGAACGCATATTATCAAGGAGGAGACTATGACAGCTACGGGGGATATGACTCATTAAAAATGACAACCGATTCTGTAGGCGTGTTCCGATTGAAGTTTCCTAAAAGTGCTTATCTGCAAGTCAAAGCAAATAAGTCAGGTTACCAAGAAGACTTTTTAGAGAAAGATATTGTCAGTAACCAATCAAAGCTTGTTCTGAGCCTGAAGAAACAGTAAGTGTCTACGCTCCTCCTCTCCCTCGAAACCTCTTCCCCCGTCTGCTCGGTGGCCTTGCACCGCGTCGAAGACGGCGCCCTCATCGGCCAGTCTGAGCTGCGGCTTGATAAATCGCACTCCACTCACCTCACCATCCTCATTGAGCAGCTGCTGGCCAACACCGGTCACCAGTTGGCCGACCTTGCCGCCGTAGCTGTGAGCGACGGGCCTGGTTCCTACACCGGCCTGCGCATTGGCGGGGCGGCGGCAAAGGGGCTGTGCTTTGCGCTGGACATTCCACTGGTAGCGGTGAGCACGCTGCGGGCGCTGGCGGCGCAGGTGGCGGCCGGCACAGCGCGGGCCGAAAGCTGGCTGTATTGCCCCATGCTGGATGCCCGGCGCACGGAAGTTTACGCCGCCCTGTATACCCATGATGGGCAGGAGGTGCTGGCGCCCACGCCGCTGCTGCTCGATGCTGATACGCTGGCCGAACAATTGGCCCACCATTCCGTGTTATTCTTCGGTCACGGCGCGGCGAAGTTTCAGGCGCTGCTGGGGGAGCAGCCCAACGCTGGTTTTCTGGCGGGGATTGAGCCTTCGGCAATTTCGGTGGGACAACTGGCGGTGGCGGCGTATCACCGGCAGGAGTTTCAGGATGTGGCGTATTACGAGCCGTTTTACCTGAAAGAAGTGTACACGACCACGCCAAAAGCTAAATAAAGCGTCATGCCGAGCGTAGCGAAGCATCTCGCGTGCAGCAAGTAATTAGTTTACCCGAGCGAGATACTTCGCTACGCTCTGCATGACGGACTAATAATCGACTAATATTATGGAACCCCTCTTCGTCAACCGCGTGGCCAATTCTGGCCTCGTTACCCTCAACCTGGAAGAGTTCATCCACCCCGGCGAGCGGATGGTGTACGACATTAAGGACAACCTTTTTCACGGCCTGATGCTGCGCGAAAAGGATTTCCGCGAGTTCGTCAAGACCCACGACTGGACGCAGTACGATGGTAAAAACGTGGCCATCATTTGCTCGGCCGATGCCATTGTGCCCACCTGGGCCTACATGCTGCTTGCTACCAAGCTGCAAGGCCACGCCCACCGCTACGTGTTCGGCAACCTTGAGGCGCTGGAGCAGTCGCTGTTTGAAGAAGCCATTGCGGGCATTGATACCGAAGAGTACCGCGACGCCAAAGTGGTGGTGAAGGGCTGCGGCGACAAGCCCGTGCCCACCTTCGCCTACGTGGCCATCATGCAAAAACTGCTGCCCGTCACGAGCAGCATCATGTACGGCGAGCCGTGCAGCACTGTGCCGCTCTACAAGCGGCCAAAAGCCTTGTAGCGGGCCTACAGGACTGTTTCGAACGGTCTTACCGCCATTACGAACACTGTTTACGCCGGCGGTAAGACTGTTCGAAAGGGCGGTGAGACCGTTTGAAACGATGGAAAGACTGTTCGTAGAGGCGGGAGCAGTGTTTGAAGGGAGGGGGAGAGTGTTCGAAAGCCCGGAAGCTGCGTTTGAAATGGCGGGAAAAGGGTTCGAAGGGGCGAGCCGAGTGTTTGAAGCGGTGGGCAAGGGGTTTGAACAGAAGGGGACGCTGTACTTTTGAGCTTCCGCCAATATTTCTCCATGCCCAGTTCCTCCCCGGTTAGTCCCTATAAAATTACTTTTCTCACTGGCGCGGCCATCGTCATTGCCAACATGGTGGGCACGGGCGTTTTCACCAGCCTGGGTTTCCAGGTGATGGACATCGAGAGTGGCTTTGCGCTGCTGATGCTGTGGCTGGTGGGCGGCCTCATCGCCCTCTGCGGGGCCGTGAGCTATGCCGAACTGGCCTCGGCTATGCCCCGCTCGGGTGGCGAATACCACTACCTGAGCCAGATTTATCACCCCGCGCTGGGGTTCCTTTCGGGGTGGGTATCGGCTACGGTGGGCTTTGCGGCCCCCACGGCGCTGGCCGCGCTGGCCTTGGGGCAATATGCTAAGAGTGTGTGGCCGGGCCTGGAGCCGCAGTGGTTATCGGTGGCAGTGGTGCTGGCCCTCACGCTAGTGCACGGCAGCAGTACCCGCGTCGGCAGCCGTCTCCAAATTATCATCACCGCCCTCAAAGTAGGCGTACTGATTGTGTTCATTGGTGCGGGCATGGTGGTAGGGGAGGGGCAGCCCATCAGCTTTCTGCCCGATACGGCCGGCTGGCACGCTCTGCTCAGCCCCGCCTTTGCCGTCAGCCTTGTGTTTGTGAGCTACGCCTACTCCGGCTGGAACGCCGCGGTGTACGTCACCGGCGAAATCGAAAACCCCAAGCGTAACCTCTCGCGCATCCTGCTGGCCGGCACGGCCATCGTACTCCTATTATATGTAGGGTTGAACTACGTATTCCTCCGCTCGACTCCAATAGCTGGGTTGAAGGGGCAGGTCGAAGTTGGTTTCGTGGCGGCCACTTCGCTGTTCGGCCCCTTGGGCGGCCGGCTGATGGGCGGCGTCATTGCGGCTTTGCTGGTTTCCACCATCAGCTCGATGGTTTTCGCCGGTCCCCGCATCGTCCAGACCATGGGGGAGGACATTCCTGCCCTGCGTTTCCTGGCCCCCAAAAGCCGCGCCGGTATCCCCGTCCGGGCCCTGCTGCTGCAAACCGTCATCACACTGGCCTTCATTCTTAAGCCCAGTTTTCAAGGCGTGCTGGTATATGCCGGCTTCGTACTGAACCTGTTTACTTTCCTGACAGTGCTGGGTTTATTCGTGCTGCGCGCCCGCCAGCCCGATTTGCCGCGTCCTTATAAAGCCTGGGGCTACCCCATCACGCCGCTCATTTTCCTGGGTTTGAGCGGCTGGACGTTGTTCTTCATTCTGCGCGACAAGCCGTGGGAGTCACTCTACGGCTTGGGTACCCTGGCCGTCGGGGCGCTGGTTTACTTCCTCACCACACGCCTATCGGCTACCGCTGCTGCTAACAACAGCTAGCGGAAACGTGTCAGGCTTGTTTTAGCCATCGGGCATATGCACCAGGTATTTTTCGGGAAGGGCAGGGGTGAGGCCCCGCCCAAACGAACCTCCTGTAACTTGCAGCCTCATTGGGTACGTCTGCAGCCCACCGTTTCTCATCACATCGTTAACATAATGTCCCTCCGCACCGCCGCGCTTCGGCTTTTGCCCGCCGCCTTGCTCTTGCTTTCTGCTTGCACCGAGTCGAATAAGAAAACCGAAAAAGCCACTTCCACCAAGGAAGAAACCATGGCCAGCACGGCCGATGCCATCGACTCTACCAAGTCGCCCGCTGCCACCACGGAGAAAACCGCTACCCCCAAGCCCACCGTTGCCCCAGATACTGCATATGCCCAGGATGTGGCCATGTTCCTCGGTGGCCTGCAACCCAGCCAGCACAGCGACCTCACTACTCTGGCCGCCACGCCCGCCTGGCAAGCCTTCGCCAAAGACCAGGACAAAAGCTGGGAGAAATACCGCGCTACCCACACAACGCGCATGACAAAATGGGCCAATACTGAACTTGATTCGGTACATGCCAACAGCCCCACCATCTTCTACCCCTTCAGCGGCCCCGATTTCCTGAACGTCGTCACGATGTTCCCCACCAGCCAGACTTACGTCCTGATGGGCCTCGAACCCGTCGGCAGCATCCCCGCCCGCGCCACCCTCGAAAACCCCAAGCTGCTGCCCGCCGTCAAAACCTCGCTCTGGTCGGTGCTCAATTTCAGCTTCTTCCGCACCAACGACATGGCCGTGGACCTGAAATCAGTAGAACTCGACGGTGCCCTACCGCTCATGATGCTCTTCGCCGCCCGCACCGGCAACCAAATCACCGCCATCCGCCACGTCCAGCTCGATGCCACCGGCCAGCTCCAAGCCGCCGATTCTACCCAAGCCCCCGACCCGAAAGCCATTCCCGGCGTCGAAATGAAGCTGCGCGGCCCCGACGGCCTGCCCAAAACCGTCTACTACTTCTCCGCCGACCTCAGCGACTGGAAGCTCAACGCCAAACCCGCTCCCCTCGAATTTGTGCGCCACCTAGGCCCCCTCACCACCTACGTGAAGTCTGCCACCTACCTCATGCACAAGTCGTACTTCAATAAAGTCCGCCGCACCGTCCTGCGCCGCAGCCGCTACATTCTGCAAGACGATTCCGGCATCGCCATGAAGTACTTCCAGAAAGGCGCCTGGCAGTTCAATTACTACGGCACCTACCGCCGCCCCATCAACCTCTTCGCCAAGCAATACCAGCCCGAACTCACCGCCGCCTACCGCGACACCGTGAATAAACCCAAACCCCTGCCCTTCGGCACCGGCTACAACTGGCGCCAAACCGACTCCAACCTCCTCCTCGCCAAGCGCCTCGTGCCTCTAGCCGACTAATTCTCGTATAAAACCAGCCCACAGGGCCGTGGTGGCAACATCACGGCCCTTTCTATTTCAATATTCTATGGAGAAGCCCACTCAATCCCGCCCCACGCTATACTATATAATAGGAGTCGCCTTGCTATTAACGATAACAACCCTGGTTACACTAGCTGCAACAAGTCGTCTGGTACCCCTCTCCGCGGGAGAAGGGCAGGAGGTAATGTTAACGCCAGAAGACTCCCCACTCCTAGATTCCTTATTGAAAGCCAACCCCCAACTAGCCCGTGTTGCCCTCAACCCCAAATACGAGCTCCAAATCATCTATACCCAAATCAACCGCGACGCACAAAACCGCCCCACATTCATCCCGCACACCTACCACCTCAACCCCCAGCAATACTTCAACCCCGCCAGCCTGGTCAAACTCCCCGTCGTCGCCCTCTCCCTCGAAAAGCTAAACGACCTCAACAAACCGGGCATAACGCGCCGCACCATCATGGCCACCGGCACCGCCTACCGCTGCCAAACCCCCGTCCCCTTCGCCGCCCCGGCCGACTCCGACCGCACCGCCACCGTCGGCAATTACATCAAACGCATGCTTCTGGTAAGCGACAACGTCGCCTACAACCGCCTCTACGAATTCCTCGGCCAGCGCCCCCTCAACCAGCGCCTCCAGGAAATCGGCCACCCCAACGTCCGCATCACCCGCCGCTTCGCCCCCTGCGACACCGTCGCCAACCGCCACACCAACCCCATCAGCTTCCACACCCCCCAAGGCGACACCCTGTACAAGCAGCCTGCCCAATACAACCCCATCGCTTACCGCAGCCCCCTCGGCCGCGTACTTAAAGGCCGCGCCTACCAGGCCGGCGGCCACATCATCCCCGAACCCTACGATTTCACCACCGCCAACCACCTTCCGCTCCCCGACATTACCGCCCTCCTCCAAAGCATCCTCTTTCCCGAATCCGTTCCCGCTGCCCAGCGTCTCCGTCTCACACCCTACGATTACGCCTTCCTCCGCCGCTACCTCCACGCCACCCCCCACGAGTCCGGCTTCTCCCTCTACAAAAGTCAAGGCTACTTCGACGCCTACAAAAAATACCTCTACTACGGCCGCAACCCCGAAATCCCCCACCAATCCACCCTCCGCATCTACAACATCGTCGGTATGTCGCACGGCTACCTCGCCGATGTCGCCTACTTCGCCGACTCCCTCCACCAGTCCGAATTCCTCCTCAGCGCCGTCCTCTACGTCAACCAAGACGGCATCATCAATGATGGCAACTACGAATACGACAGCATCGGCCAGCCCTTCCTCGCCCAATTAGGCCGCCAAATCCAGCAATACGAGTCCCAACGCCCCCGTCCACACCGCCCCAACCTCACCGAATTCTTCGCCCCCGAGCCCATCCGCTAAAATTCTCGAAAAATCTTCCACCGGATAAGTCGCTGATTCCAAACCCGCCGCCTCACCAAAAGTGCCTTCGCTACGCCTGCTCCCCACAAAAATTACGCGCCACCCCCTTGCCTGCTCAAAAAATCCCGCTACTTTTGCACTCCCAATCGCCAACAGGGCATCGGGGTTTGAAAGAGCAACTGTTCTTGCAGAGAAATTGAAAAGGCTAGGAACTTCACGGTTGTCTTTCTTGCATTGCCTCCCGTGCCCGCTGCGCAAAGCCCTCGAAAATTAAATTTCGAAGTCTCTTGCGAAAGCCGAAAGAAGCGCCTTACCTTTGCACCCCGCTTCGACAGGATGCGGAAACGAATGGAAAAGAGAATCGAAGAAAAATAAAATTTTTCACCTTCTCGCTTGTCAGTTCAAAACTTCTTCTTACCTTTGCACTCCCAATCGCAAGAAAGGGAAAACGAAGCAAGCAAAACAGGCCGCTAACGGCCACACTGTCACCTCAAATGGAAGTGACACACGTTCTTTGAATGGTTGGAAAAGACAAATAGTAAGGGCTTTCGGTAGCGATACTGGAAGTAGAAATTACAAGCGTAACACGAATACATAGAACTCGTCAATACGAGTCGGATTCGCACTCGACATCAGCTCATGTTT
>Ga0265780_10008196_pt1 | contig 12715 bp, 20 predicted proteins | sample P1T30metagenome_FD_192432 | JGI IMG/M metagenome (GOLD analysis project Ga0265780, IMG submission 192432) | Plant litter microbial communities from East Loma Ridge, Irvine, California - P1 T30 | ecosystem: Environmental > Terrestrial > Plant litter > Unclassified | place: USA: California...
CAAAACTCCCTTTGCAACGCCGCCCTAACCTCCTTCTCCCTCTTGCGCTCAGCCCTCTTCTTCACCCTCTCATCTCCAACATCTGCACCCATTTCTCCGCTCTTCTGCTTTCTCTCCCTAAAACCTTCGCTCTCCACCCCGCGCCAAATCGCGTCTTTCCCGCCTTTCACCCCGTCTGCGTTGGATTCGGCGGGACTGACGATGTACTGAGCAGCCGCGAGGCTTGCGGCGAGGCAGGCGAGGAAAACGAGGACTGTTTTTGTCGTAGACGTGGATGTGGACATGGCGAGCGTGAGGGTGGTGAGCAGGAGGGCGAGGAATGTGCTGGGGAGGGCGGTGTGTTGGGGTTGGGGTTGATGCATGATATGGGGCGTGGTTGAGAGGTGGGAGGAAGTGGCGAAGAGATTGTGGAGGAGGAGGTAGCTCAAAGGTAGGTGCGACTAAGCGTTTGCTGTGCGGAAGAGTTTTCACTGTTGGGGGGTTTTGGTCATGTTTACTTGTGCGGGGTGGGTTTCGGGAGATTGCTGTTGGTCTTTCACTTGTGTGTGTGGCAGGCTCGTGGCTGTGAGAAGTTACTACTGTGTATGGCTGTATTCGTATACTTGTTGCTTGTATCCGTATTCTGAATTTCTAAGAGGTCTCAAGTGCTTCCATGGTCTTGCACGTGATGAGTGGAACCTTTGCACTGCAACTGTTTGTGGACACTTGCACTGCTAGATGCCAGCAGAGTCGAAGCAGTGGAACGACAAGTGATCAGCAGTGTATGACGTACCACACGCTCGCACGTGCTACTGGTCTCGCGTCCATCGGGAAGGCGCGATAAGAGCAGCACCTTCCCAACCAAAAGTGTTGAGGATGAGGTGCGCACCTTCCACATTGAAAGGGAGCCCACGTGCGTGAAAACTAGTGGACGCAGCTACGCGGCCCGGTGTCACATTGGCGGACTCGACTTGTGGCATGTGGTAGCGAAGACGGGAAGGCTCGCGAAAACTTGCACGTAATTCACCGCATCGCCAATGCCACGGCTATGCATGCATGATCTGCAGGGCAATCGCCGGAAGCAGCAGGGTGTCAATATTCGGCTATCACAGATGGGTTGGTAAGGCTTATGTAAATGTCACCGACAGGCTGACGTGGATAGCTTCACAGGCCGACAAACAAGACCACCGGGCCATGGGTGACATGCAAACGCGAATGCGCAGCCCGATTGCCGACTCTTGGATGCTTGCTTTCTTTGCTTGTCTACGACCAACCACACGACGCGGTAGGCTTGCGGCTAAATCAATAAAACCGAGAATCGAAACCTGGGAAACAAATACCGCACCTCCTTGAAGCCGCCGCCGCCCCGTTCGGACCGTCACGGATCTCATATGACACGAATCTTCCCAGTTTCCAACGTTGGTTTGTACCTGATGTAGTATGTTTTGACTTTGCTCGCGCCAACAGCCTGGATAGGTAACCATGCCCGACCGTGTGTTCCTGATCGACGGCATGGGGACGTTGACAGTGCGTGCTGCATATGGCCGGAAGGCAAGATTAGCCACGATGCGCCGATGCCAACAGCTTGGTTTCCGATGCACCGTTGAAAGGGCAAAACGGTCGCCCAAACTGTCGTGGAGTCGTGGAACCGAGGTGCCGAGGGACTATACCTTCCAAGTATAATTCAATGTTCGCAGTCAATAGTTCCTGAGGCCAGGGTATGCTTGGGGCTTCCAAAAGGGGTTGGCGGGACTGCGTGGTGGGGAGCAAGGATGTGACGACAGGGTGCTGTGAATAAGCCAGGTCCGATATGTGGTGACTCCAGGTATATGAGAAGCAGTGTCGGCATTAATGCCGATCAAGATGCCGCCTCTCAGAGGCCGTGCTGTGCACGACGAACATTACGTGTGTAGTGGACCATCAATATTGATCGGCAAACAAGTCGTGTATTATCAGAATAGAAGTCGTCAAAATAGCAGCAAGCGATGAGCTCTATTCGCACGTCTCCAGCATCTTCCGAAGAACCCCCATCAAGGTGCCGTTCTCAAGAGCAGCAGCGACTCTCTCCTTGTCTCCGAGCTGCTTGTTCACCTGCTCGTCCGTGCTGTGGGTGCCCTTTTTTATGCGCACGTCGACGCGAAAGCGTGGCGGCAGGGCCTGTTCAAGGCGTACGCGCACACCCAGACCAATGACGGTCGCTAGCGAGCAGTGGGTAATTGTCGGCGTGATCTCAACGACCACGGTGCTGATGGACGAAAGCGGGGAAGTCGGCGGGAGGATGTGAATGTCCGGCAGATTTACGACGGAGAGGGACCCGAGCGAGAGAGGATGTTCGGGGTCACAGATGGTGGAGATGAGGTCTGTCATGCACGTGGTGAGTGAGGAAAGGGCAAGCACGTGAGCGGCGACGCACCATAGATTTCCTGCTCGTCGATGCTCTCTACGGCGACATCATCATCATGGTCAGAATCAGACTCGCTCGCTGAAGCAGCTCCCTCAAACGGGTCGTCGAGATAGTTGTAGCGCGGAATCAGGTTGTCGAACAGGCCCGTGCTGCCGTTGTCACGTCGCTTCACCGTTGTCTCGCTGCGGCGGGAGGGGAGATCAGAGGGGTTTAGGATGGTCGGGTTTGCATTATCCTTGTCGTCCATGGCGTCGACGACACGTGCCGGGTCAGATGCAGGTCGGTGACAGTGAAGGTGGTCGCAGCTGCCCGTTACAGAGGGAAGGGTGCGGGTGTGTGGGTGCAGTGCAGTCAGTGGGCGACTCCTTCTAAAAAGCATAGGCTTGGCGCCCCTCCACGAAATCCATGAACTCGATGGAATCATCGTCGTCGTGCACCACCACCAGCAGGTGACCAACCGTCATCACCGCGCTCACCACTCCCAAGGTCCCCACACCCATGGACTGCATGTCAGCTTGCCGCAGTGATTGGACGCTGCTGCTGCGCCGCCGACGGCTCCGGATGAGTTGCCCTTAGCAATCGCCTTCCTAATAATCTCCCGAATGATTATCCGCTGTCAGCAGGGACGTCGCTCTGTGGGGTTGCTTCGTTCCTTGAGGCATCCATGCCTTGCTAGCGGCCCCTTGGAGTACTGTACTATGTCTCAGGAACCTCCTGCAAGTCATCCAGTCCTCCAGCTCGCTACCTGCCGCACCACAATCTTGTCACCCGCCAGCCTGACGCGCTGGTCGCCGACATGCGGCTGACGCGGCATGTACGTTCCGAGAATGTCGCTCGCTGGCCTCTTTTGTGCGCATCGACACCACAGCGACTTGCGGCAGCGCGCGCATCGCTAGCTTGGAGACACTGTGTCCATGTGTCGATGCAGGCACTTCTTTGAATAGGGCGGTGCCAAGCTGCTCTATGGCGGCATGATGCGACGCCGACGCTACTGCTGTACGTACGTAGCGGCAGAACAGTGCATCGAAGCTCGTCCGTGTCTTCTACGACCCCAACATTGGCCCAATCGAGTTGCACGCCTTCTCTGGCGGCACACTGGGAGATTCGGAGATTCGACCTCATCAGAGCTGATCACCACAACGAACTACCCTGCGGATGCGCAGGAACACGGCAACGCCGACGCCCCTGCCCAGGAACCCGGAATTCATCAGGCTGCCGTGGTTGGTTGTGTGATTCGCCGAAGCAATTCGAACATTTCGTCATGCCTTGCTGCGGCGGGAGCAGCCGATTAGATACGGTAGGTATCGCTATCAATTCGAGATGGCACGGCCTGCGCGCGCAGGAAGCAAGACGTGTTGAGAGAGATGCCTGGTTCAAACTTTGTAATTGCGTCTTCGTTGCCAGTCTCGCCGTGGACCTCTTCTCTTGCACTCGTATCGGTGCTGATAGTAAGCATCGTGGTCAGCCAGTGGCACAGTGGCACACTACGCTAATCGGCCAACCGCATTGTCGCGTGCGGGAGCAAAAAGGACACGACCCATGATGTCGGGATGAGAGAAGCGTTCGCCATGATCCGGTGCGGCGGGGCAGTTGTTACACTCGTGTTCTAATCATGCAGCGCGATGCAGGCTCTCCGTGCCAACTGCCACAATCTCCTCAAATTCATTGCACGGTGCCATGCACATGTCGTCAAAGTATTGCTTCATGCAAGCTTCAACCTTGGAGCTGCGCCCGTCGTCGAAGCCCTGCTTTTCATTGCTCCGCCTACGAGCTAATGCACGTTTCAATCCATCATCTACCGCGGCAACTTGCTAGCAGACACTGAACGGCTTAGCCAACGCCCACGGCGCAACACGGGCATACTCATCTTCATGCCCAACCCGGGAACATGCTTGTGTCGCCAGAGTCGAATGTGTGGCCATGGAGTGCCCGCCGACACACACCTGCACGGTACACATCACAGTGTACTCCTAAGACAGATGCAGTCTCAAGCTGAAGAGCGTTGGTGCGCCTTCTAGTGCCCTTGGTGCTACGTCAAAGTGTGTCAGGCTTGCAAGACTGCGAATAGGCGCGCCTCATCAGGCTCCTGGATCCTTCGTCGTCGTGCAACGGCTTTCCAGAATGTTTCCACCCCTTTCGATGCTTGCCTGTGTGCATCACGCTGGTAATATGAGCCGGGTACGGCATAATGCCTCATCTGTGCTATTTACGACGCATTTCCTGGAAACAGGACCCACCAACTTGTGGGCGACTGTTTCCTTGGATCACCGAGTCCATGTGCAGATGATCCAAATGTCTCTAACGCCATTTTGCATTGACATTCAGGCACCTGTTGCAATTATTAGAGGCGAGAGAGCTGCATAGCGATGCAGGGTTTGCTAGCACGTTTGACGCCATCCAGCCCTATCACAGACAGCGCTTGACACCCGCTTCTCTGAGACGTCTAACAGGCGGCCGGCGAGGCTATCAATCTTCTCTTACAGACACCCAACCAAGGCAACCGCCACTGGCCTGGCTCTGTTGCAGAGTGTTGAACAAAAACCCCCGTGGCAGGTTTTGCACGGGTGTGCTGATGAGAGCGGCGCCGGTGCGACAATGCATCTCAGCTGTCAGACTATCGCCCCCCGCCCATCTATAATAGCAGCAACGTCTAGCCGATCGCGCGAGACGGTAGCATTCAAACATCCACCACATCCACTCCTGTACGATTCACGTCGGCCAAGCAGACTGCGACCCCCTGCAGCCTAGCACCCGTCTCCCCCCACAAGCACGGCAGTTTCCAGCACTGGCTGCATCTCGAAGGCGGGCACTCACGCGCTTGGGTTCTTTTACCACAGGCTAGCCAGATATTTGTGCCGTGCGGCTGCTGGTTCCGCTTCTGCAAGTGTACTCGTCTCGTCTACCCCTCGCACCCTGACCCCTTCATACATACGAGCCGACCAGGCATACGATATTCACGACACCCCCAGGAGGCCCATACCGCGACGCCACTGCTGCACGCGGGAGCCACGCTGCGAGCCCGCCCCTGTGCGTCCTCGAAGCCCCCCCGGCATGCCAGACGTTGTCTCCACCTACCAATCCTATGCGCCTAGATCTGCCGCCGTATAATCCATCGTCACCCGGCTCTGCGGATATTTCCTTTTGATCGTAGAACTGTACATTAGCACTATTGCGGCCTCTTTGCACCTTTGGCCGACCTCTGGACCAGTTTGAACGTTCTTCCGGCCATCAACGAACCACGCGAATCTGGACCGCTGCCCGCCCACTACTGCAATTGGTTGTCCGCCCGACATCCGCCCACAACCTCACCATCCTAGCGGACAGCCGACGACCCCGCCGCGCATTGCAACCACCACCGTCACTCAGCCTCGCGCTGCCCTCCCGCAAGGGCTTGCTACCTTCGATTTGATATGCCCACCGAGACCACTGGACGGCCACTGTTGCCCCAGACGGCGCAGATGCAGAGCTTCACGTTCGCGCCGCCAACACTGGCACCGCGCGAGAACCAGCGCAGTGAGTCTTCACTACACTGCGCGATCAGCGAACTCGCGGCTAAATGTGTTATGCAGACTATGTTTTTGTGGATGAACATAACAGACACAAGCGACTGAAAGGTACGCAAGCAGGTTGCTGACAGCAGCTGTCCAGCGTCGCATGCAATGCTAACGTTGGGCAGTGATGAGAGCGTGTGAAGGTTGCCGCCGACGCAAGATTAAATGTGATGCTGCAACGACGAACGCATGGCCTTGCGCAGCTTGCATACGTCTCAAGCTCAACTGCGTACCGCCGACTGTCAGCTACGACAAGGACTTTAACGGCTCGCAAGAGTACGAACTTGACTCGAAGCCAATTCAATATGGCTCGCCAGACGACCCGTCCCAGCACGACTACCAGTCTCACCCGTCCATGCCACACGGCATGCACCACCAAATGCCCCCTTCGATGCCAACACCCGTCTCTGCCATGTACCAGACCTCGCCATATGCCAACCAACAGTCCCAAGAGTCTCTCCAGTATCAATCCATGTCGCAGCCTCAGGTTGTCCAGCAAAGCATGGGCTATCCTGCATCGCAGCCGTACTCGCAGTCCTCGGCACCGCCGCCGGCGATGACGATGACCCCGCCAGAATCGGAACCCAACTGGCGCAGCGACTCGGTGTCGAGCATCACGGATGCGCTGGGCGAGCTGAAGATCGACCACACGGCAATCGGTGAGCAAGCAGCCTCGGCTTGTGGGGGCTTCTAGCGCTAACTACCACAGCACCATATATCACTAACATGAAGAAAGCCTTGGCAGAAACACCGGCGCAGGAAGAGTACGAAGTGCAACTGCCTGCGTCAGTCAGCTTGGACCACACTGTTCGCGTGCCCCCGGAGATGATGCCCGCTGAGGAGCAAGCACTACAGTACTTTGACTATTTCTTCACCAACATTCATCCATATTGCCCGGTCATCAACAAGGCGTACTTTTATCAACAATGGCAGAGCGCGCGCGACTCAATTTCGCCTTTGATGCTCGAGGCCATCTTCGCATGCTCGACGTTGATGATGGGTGACATCGAAGAGGGCAGCAAATGGCTAGCACTAGCAACGAGTCAGTGATTTGACAGCTTCCAGTTTTTGGATATACTAACGATGTGTAGAGCACGAGGAGAGCTTCAAGGACGTTTCGCGATTGAGCACCATGCAAGCCATGGTGCTGTTGTTGAAGGCACGAGAGGCTTCACCAAAGCGAGGGTATTTCTGGCGTTCCTGGATGGCCACAGTCGGGCTCGTTGCGATGGCAAAAGACCTGGAACTGCACGATCACTACGACACGCACCGCATGGGCAAATCTTGTGGTTCAACGGCCCATGACTGCATCGCTAAGACTAGAGTGTGGCAGATGTGTCTTATCTTCGAAGCCATGATCGGAGGTCCTCAAGGTTGGTTTAATGCCCCATGCTCCTTGACAGCACTAAAACTATGTACAGGACGGTACGACTATTCAGTCGATCCTGAGACTGTTGACTACGACATGCCAAGGCCGGTGCCTGGCCAAGATGCCACAGAGTTCCAGATCGCTCGCCAATTTGTTCAATACACTCGCGTTGCCAAGAATGTCTATCAAACAGCGTCTCTGTATGGGAGGTTGAGGAAGAAGAGCGCAGACTGGGCTCTGAACCCTGCCTTCCTGGGCCACAACGCAGACTTCTCAATTTGGCTACGAGAGGTACCGGATGACATGCAGATCGTATACCCGCAAGATGGCACGGCACCCTGGATTCCATCTCATATGATTGCAAACATGCATTGCTACCACTTCCTGTCGATTGTCATGCACTTCCGTCCCCAGCTGCACGCGGTGTCAGAAAATTACGACGGAACCTGGAAGCAGCACATGATGACTTGTTATTCGGCAGCAAAGACAATGTGCAAGCTCCAAGAAAGTATACTCAAAACATACGGCATGCCAGGGCTGCTTTGTATGCTCAGAGGTATCAGCTTCCACATCTACGCGGTGCTTACATGCACCATGCTACACTTGGTAAGTTGCCCATAATCATCAAATGTCAATTACTGACGTGATAGGTCGCCATCACTTGTCCCGATCCCGACATCCACGGCGATGCCAGAGAGTTCTTTGTACGACACATGCGCATTCTCGAAACCTGTGGGCCACACTTTCCCATGCCGGAGATGCAGCAGCAGGTCAACAGTCTCCGCCAGGCATTTTCTGCCGACATCAGCAAACCGTTTGAAATGAAGCCGACGTTTCCTTTCGGAAGCCCTCAGGTGGCTCCACAATCCAGTCCTTTGAGTAATCATGGTTCATATCGGTCTCGCCACCCGAGCCAAGCATCGCCATTGGAACAGCCAGGTCAGGTCAACTACCATGCACATCCCATCACCCCACCAATCTCGGCGTCCGACCGGGGTGCGAAGGCTGACTCTCCCGCAGCCCAGTCTCTGGTCATGATGGCATCTGGTCAACGTGCGCCCCAGTCAGCCGCCGGTATGCAACTGCAGGAGCCTGCACAATGGAACCCACAACGCATCTTCGAGTATGTACACCCCACAGCGGTATCCATCAAAATCACTAACAAGACGCAGTCAGTGGAATGTGGCCTTTGGTACGCCTCCCCCCAGCGCTTCTTCCCAGTCATCCCCGCCGCTAAGACCAGGACCTCCAGGCAGCAATTTCGATTTGCGCGCGCAGGATACAACACAATCAAACTATCACCTCTCAAGCACCTCGCCTCAAGCGAATGTAATGCAAGGTGCACCTAGCCAGTTGCCTCCTTCCTCTGGTTATCCGAGCACAAATCCTTCATACGTCACGCCTTCCATGTGGCAAGAAGTAGTTGCCAGTTCGTTCTCAGATGGACTAAAGCGAAGATGGGATCACGGAAGCACGTCCATGCCCGAGCAACAAATGTACAAAAGGGCACGTTGAACTCCTCGACACGAATTATCTCTAAGCATCACGTCCTGAAGATGGTCAACATTCTCCAGGGAGGCATATCCAGAGAGCACGTGTCAGAGTGGTACCGCACAAGTTTCGCCACTCTATCGTACGAAGGCAGGCAAGCCATGTCGAAGGATCGGACTACCAATCACTTCCAGATCAACCACTACAAATGGTAGTCTCAGAAAATTGCTCGGCGACGAGATTTGCGCAGAGCTAAAGGTCACATACCGGCGGTTGAGACACAACCTTGGAATCTTTGCAGGCAGCCCTGGTAGCGCCGATGTACTTTTATCTCGCCTCGCCATAGAGGCGGTAACGACGGCATGACGGTCATGGAATATCGCACGCCATCTGGTATGGTCTAACTACTATTGTAACTTTACTCGGTCTACTATATCGACCATGCAATAATCGCCAATGATGTCAACTATCCATATTCCAATTTCGCGCAGACTTGCATCCGACATGGCCCACAGCATCGTTGTCGTCTTTATGGAATCCTTCAACCACGGCAACGGGGAATTGTCCACCAAGGGCAGTGCCATTCGATATTGATCCTGGTTTTCAGATTCGTCAACGCGACCAACGTTCAGGCGCTCAAGGGTCCTGGCAGGGATACCCAACGAGGCCGTAGTTCATCCGTCTGTACACTACTACCAGCACACTGCATGTTGCCAATACTTCCAAGCGTACATATTCCTGTTGTTGCAACTTTCTACGCAGTAGCTTGTGCCTGTTATACATAAAAAAGATGCACAATATGTACACACAGTCAACTCGCCCCCACGTTCTCGGGCGCTCTTTAATTTATTAGACTTTATATGCTTCCAAGCGAGCCGCCCGTCTCTCCACCTTTTCACCGTTTGAAAGGCGCTATAACACACGTGCGACGACACGACAAGATGCTCAACCGTGATTAGTGGCCGGATTCCATAATGCGAAACGATTAAGGGCCCGTTACACGCACGTCATATGTCAATCGCTCCGCTCCCAAGCTTCCGTCCGTCCAGTCGTCTATGAAGCCGATGACATACCATATCGAGGCGACATCGTTCACCGCAGATCTTCAGCCTTGAAACATGAATCAATAATGCACAGATCAGGACACACGCATTGCACAAACCATGCCATGGTCCAATTCAATGAATTCCTACAAACCAGCTTTCCACCATGCACTCATCATGTTTTGCCCTCGCGCAGAGCTACTATACCACACTAGCGCCTTCGACGCAATATCGACGAGCCGCGTGGTTTTGGCAAGAATCCCGAGGCTCAGCAAGATGCCTTACGGAAAAACTCTGGCATGTGAAACGAAGATTACGCACAGACATGACTGATCCATTTGCAAGCAAGCAGGGTCAACACAAGGACCCTTGCAGAGAGCGCGCGCTTCAGCGAACGGGCCACATATTCATCTGCGGAGCAATTTGCGAGCTTGGCTGCTTCTGGACTCTGCTGGTGCATTTTCGCACGTGTGAGAGGATCGCGATGGTAGACGTATGGGGGGTGTGATTGTCACATGCTAAATCCCCTCTTTCTTTCTATACCTAGTACTACCTATCTACAAAGTTAGCGCTGCAGTCAAGCCGTTTAGTGTGACTGCATGTGCGTACATACTCGTCCTTGGTATAAGCATCGCATCAAAGTCTCGCAACCCAACACCAACATACCCACACCGCCGGCGCCCTCCATCCGACCCTGCTTGCCCGCGCGCCTCACATCCCCCAGCCTAACTTGTGCGCCCGAGTCACCTGCCCTGCCCTGCACTGCCCTGCCCGGCCCTGCCGACTCGTGCCTTGCGCGCGCATGACACGCGCCTGGCTGCACATCACATTGCGCAACACGTACATGTACATAGCGGTGGAGCAGCGCGCGCTGGCAGAAAACGGCGCGCGCGGAATCCACTTGCCGAGCGGGCGCAGGTGGAGAGGAGGGGGGTGAAACTGTCGTCTCGAGACGTGAGGGGGAGTGGGTGCGCGCTTGAAGTGGGGACGCGGATTTTTTCTTTCTAGAACTTGGAGAGGAGAGCTGATGCGAGGGGGTATGCAAGGCGAGGCGTGGTCTGGATGGGCGGGTGCGGAGACGGAGACGGGGTGCATTGGAACTGTAGGGTGGTGTGGGTAGGTGAAACGAGGACGGCCTGCGTGTCGGTATCGACTTGTTAGATGGTTGCATGGACAAAACGTGAATTATCGGTGAAGATGCGTGGTGGGGAAATGGGTTGTTGCGGGTAAGTATGGACGGTGCTGGGCTATCTTTGGATTGGCTTGTCTCATGTGGCTGCGAATGGAGGCTTGGGTGAGGTTGGGTATGATGTGATGTTGCGGCGGATTTGAGCGCAGTGGATCGAGTGTGTGGGTGGGTCGGTTTATTGGGAATCCACTTGGTGGTGAGTGATGTGGACACATTGCGTTCAAGTTGAACGTGTGCGGTGAATGACTTAACCTCGCTTTGAAGATGAAGAAGTGGGACAGAGCTCACACACGGTAAAGTTGTGTAGTATACCTATAGCAAGGCACTTTGTTGAGAGATGTCTAGCTAGGACCTCACTTACGATTCTGTGTTGACTGGATCTCAGCCGTTACACTCGTCTATTCAGCTGGCTAAACTATGTAGCAGGTGTTGCTTTGCTCACTCTACTACATACTGGCAAAAGAGAGGACTTCATCAGAAGCCATGGCATGGAGAGTATAGTGATTAATAGTGAGTTCAACTTACTCACTCAACTACAAATTGTGGAAGAGAAGGCCGCATCGGAACTTAAGACATAGAAGGCACAATGGTTTGTCACTTGCTGCAATAGTGTGAGAGACCTACCCCTCGAGAATACATCAACACCCAACTTCAACGTCACCAGATGAGTGGAGATTGGGTCGTTATCTCTGTGGTGATTTCTAGCATATTCATACACATCATACACATGGTAGCATTGAGGAAATGAGGGCCCGACGGTGGCGAGTACATCGTTGAAAGGCAAGTCGATGTTTTCGACGGGTCAGGGCGTCGACTGTGTCAATGAATAGCTCAGGAGAGAACGCCAGTGCTACGAGACTGGATTGTTAAGGTGGCAAAGGAAGCAATGAATAAAGGGTCAGTGAAGTATGGGGAAGTGCCGGTGGAGGATGCCACCATGAGAGCCGTCCTAGAGATTACGCGGCAGCTCAAGAGAGTGAAAGCGTTCATTTATTTATGAACGTGTGAAATGATGACGCCATCGAGAGGGTTTCGATATTTCTAGCTCTTTCCTCTGCTCCTTCCTCGGAAACTGTTTGCACGGCACTGGTGTGTCTTGGCGGATGCCTTCTACTCACCTCAAATATCGCCTCCTCTCACCTTCTACAACTACCACCCATCATATAGGCGCGACGCTTTGGTTGCTAGAGTCTCAACTACGGCCCTATCAGCCGGCTATGCCCTCGACCAACAATACACCGACACTGCCGGCCATGTTGACTCCATTCGCCGAGAGTCACATTGGCAAACTCCCCACAGAGCTACTCGAAAACATCTTCCTCGAATTGGTCAAAGATGTGCAGACCGTTTTCGAGCGCCCCCATCCCCACAGTAGCAGATTGACCATATTGCGCGACCTTCAAACCCCGCCGACGGACCTGGCATTCCGAACTGTATGCATTGCCTTTCGCAACTCATCCTGGCGAGCCCTCGCCAAGAAGATTGAGTATACCATCTTCGACCTGATATCAAAGAACAGCATTGAGAATCTGGAGGCGATTGCCCAGAGTCCAGAGTTGGCTCCATGGGTCACGCAACTCCACATCACTTGCCAGACCACATTCATGTACTATCCGTTTCAAGAAGACCCGGAGATTTCTTACGACGACCAAGTAGCAATGCTACCCGTGAGTGCGCGTGAAGAGACGC
>Ga0265780_10008197_pt1 | contig 12714 bp, 16 predicted proteins | sample P1T30metagenome_FD_192432 | JGI IMG/M metagenome (GOLD analysis project Ga0265780, IMG submission 192432) | Plant litter microbial communities from East Loma Ridge, Irvine, California - P1 T30 | ecosystem: Environmental > Terrestrial > Plant litter > Unclassified | place: USA: California...
AGACTGGCAAACCCGTTGGAACAGTCAATGGTCAGCCGTTAGTCGTTGGACAGAAACAGGATGTCGTCGCTGCGTCTGGAAACAAGTTCACCTTGAAGGACTTGATTGGTCTTGGTGGATCAGATCCCAAACTCAATCGAAAGAATAGCAACAAGGGTTCCGACCGTGGATCGACTCGAGGCGGTAGTGATCGAGGAGATGATAGTGGAAGTACCGCTTCTCTACTCAAGAAATACGGTGTATGCGATAAAGCCGCCATCGGAAAAGGAGCAACCGCAGTCGTTCGTCTCGCCCATAAATGGGATCGAAGAGAAGAGAAGCTGTATGCAGTCAAGGAATTTAGAAAGAGGAGAAAGAACGAGACTGAGAAGGACTACGTCAAGAAATTGACTTCGGAATTCTGTATCTCGTCGACACTTCACCATCCGAATATTGTCGAAACTGTCGATTTGGTTCAAGATGAAGCACAGCATTGGTGCGAGGTCATGGAGTATTGTCCTGGTGGGGATCTATATGCTGCTATCAAGAAGGGTGGAATGTCAAGCGGAGAGGTGGAATGTTCGTTCAAGCAGGTCTTGTTGGGAATCCAGTACCTGCATTCTATGGGTGTTGCACATCGTGATATCAAGCCTGAGAATTTGTTGTTAGATGGCAGGGGACATGTCAAGGTGAGTCTCACATCCCCCGAACTGGTGGAAAGAAGCTGATGATAGATTACCGACTTTGGTGTATCTGATGTCTTCCGAATGTGCTGGGAGAAGAAGACGCATTTGAGTAAAGGCCTTTGTGGGTCTGAGCCCTATATCGCCCCCGAGCTTTTCGACCAGAAGGGTGAGTCATATTCTCTGTTTTGTCGGGATATTAGCTGACAGTCAGAATACGACGCACGCCAAGTCGACGTTTGGGCGGCAGCAGTAGTCTTCTACTGTATGCAATTCCAAGAACTCCCATGGCGAGTTGCCAAACCCACCGACCCAACCTACTCGACCTACCGATCGCAATATTCTCTCGGTACCGCCGAATCACCCTCCGCAACTCCTGCACCATTGAACAACCTCGTCCCTAGAGAATGTAGGAGTGTCATTAAACATATGCTCGACCCCGATCCTAAAACGCGGTGGAGCATTGATGATGCTCTTGCTGATAAATGGATGGCTGGAATCAAGGTCTGTAAAGAGGGAGAAATTAATGATCATGCTCATACTACCGCTGGATTAGAGATCGTGAGGGGTGTTTGATAGATTTAATTATTGGCTGTATATCATAGTCATGTGTAATTGTATCATTTTGTTAGTAGTCCTAGTTCAGGTTTCGCCTCGGTATAGTATCTACATGTCTGTCATCACAATAGCGCGTAGTATAGTCACTCTGCGATGCATCCTTACGATCATATCCTATCCACTGCGACTCTGTCAAGCTGCTACTTATCACTTGCTGCATGTGCCATGTAAACATGTTTACCATGACCTCCACACCTCCACCCACATAGGTAACCAGAATTACGGGAAGAGCGGCCGTAAATAGAAATATCTACCGGTCAATGTGGTAACCGGGATAGGGAATAAGGGAAACGTCATCCTCCAAAATGTAATCCCGATTAAACCACCTTGTCTCTTACACTCAATCCCCCGAGAATAGGTCTAGGGCAGCACCAATAGTTGCCGCAGACCTTCTAGAAATAGACTACGTCACTCGCCACCATTGATTCCAAATTTCCCAAACCCGTCAATCACCGATATAGTTCAGAGGGAAGCAAGCGTGTCCAAGGCGGGGCACTAGCTTACTCCACTAGTAGAGTGTGTTGGATTCGATCGTGCCGGGGGATTTCATTGGATCCCCTGATGACGGAAACTCGTGGTCCAATCCGGTTATGAGGTTCGACATGAGTTTATTTGTATAAAGAAGGGGGACACCGCGGGGTTTGTTCTATTAATATTTCTATCCCCCTTGGAAACGATCTTATTACGGAGTATATAATATCTACTCATCAACACAACATCAATGTCTTCATCGATCCAACAACATCAACAACACACTGCACCTGTTCAACGAACAATGTCTAACAACACCTACACAAACTCGGGGCCTGAAGAGATGAAGCAGCCTCACTTGAATGGAAATGGCGCTGCGGCACATAGCGAGGGATACCAGAATGGAGCGATGGTCGGAAGGTTTATCACACCAGGTGGTAACCCCATCGATAACACTCAACCCGCTTTCCCAGTCTTCCATCGACGGTAAGTCAAGCCATCTCTTTTATGCTCTGGGGAGCTAGGAGCTGATAGGTAGATTGGCCAACCCCTCGCCTCTCGGTCTATTGGGTTTCGGAGCCACTACCTTCATTTTGTCAATGTTCAATATCCGAGCAGGTGGCGTCATGGAGCCAAACGTCGTACTCGGTATGGCACTAGGTTACGGTGGATTGGTTCAATTGATCGCCGGTATTGAAGAATTCGTTTGTGGAAATACATTCGCAGCAACTGCATTCTCCTCTTACGGTGGTTTCTGGTTCTCATTCGGTAGTAAGTCCAAACCCTGTCGACTCCAATATCGAGCAGTCGATTGATCAATTTAGCTTTATACATTCCCCAATTCGGTGTCGTCGACGCATATGGAACCGACACTGCCGGTCTCGATAATGCTCTCGGTATCTACCTCTCCGCATGGGGAATCGTCACCTTAATCTTCCTTATTGCTTGTCTCCGATCTTCGATCGCTTTGATCTCTCTATTCTTCTTCCTTGACGTTACCTTCTGGCTCCTGTACGTATTATTATCTACAACACCATTTTCTTACTAATAAATAGTGCCGCAGGTTTCTTCTCTGGTGTCGAGAATGTTACAAAGGCAGGAGGAGCTTTCGGTATCGTAAGTCCCCTTGCGCATGTCTTGAACGAGGCTCATACTAATAATCAGTTGACAGCCGCTATCGCTGGTTATACCGCCCTAGCTGGTCTCTTGACAAAGGATACTTCATACTTCCTTCTACCTGTCGGTGATCAGTCCAAGAAGAGGCTTTGAGTTCAGCAGTGTCGTTGGTCTTCAGAGGGAGATGGGGAGAAAGGTAGTCAAGCAGTTTTCTTGACATTAATAATGAGAGTTCTATGTATGGGGCCTCCTCGTGTTTTGTGAAATCCGGCCACGGACGAGACTGATAACACCTGAGACTCAAGAGCATTAATATTCAAGTCCAGTACAGTGTTTCAAATGCGACATATGAACCACTTAGGCCTTACAGGTGCAATGCCGCTATTAGGCACCTTACCTCGGTCTCTTTGATGAAGGCGGCTCTATCTAATCTTGATCTGCCACCTACCCACTTGGTGAGAACAGATACAATGCATGTTATGATACTGGAAACTACATGATGTTTTTGAGAAATGAATGGCAAAATGGCAACTGTATCCTTCCCCTGACGAATCTCAAACCCCGGATCGCTTCTTGAATATGTTCAGAAGTCATCCATTGACAGCGTGACCAATGGGGCGCGCTTCTGTCCCGGCTTGGGTTGTGGTGCAGGATTTGCAGCTGCAGCAGCGCTCCTATCTGGTAAGCCAAACCGCCAAGTCAAAGAGTAAAAAGATGCGAGATAGAGACTTACTCCCTCTCTTTCTTGATCCTATCCTCCTCTTGCCGCTTTTTCAACGCAGCAATAGCTTGCTGGTTCAATAAGATCTTTCTCTTTTTCTCCGCTTTCTCCTCTTTGATCTTTTCTTCCTCTGCCCTAATCGCTTCCTCGTCTTCCTCCTCACCAAGCGGTTGACCTGTAGTAGGATGTACACCGAGCGCTAGTAATTGTTCCTTCAACCTGTTGGCTTCTTGAGTGTCATTACGACGTTCCGCTAATGCTCGAGAAGCTATTAAAGAGGTGATATGGATGACTTGTTTTGTGCGGACTGAATTTGGGTTTAGACGTTTTCGAGCATCAATTTGGCGCTGGATCTCCTCCTGCTACATCAGCTACCGTTCTCAAGGAGATGATACAAGCTTACATTGGTCATTCCCCGATCACGTAGATCTCGGATCTGTTCGTGTTTCCTCTTCAGCTCGGATCGGAGTGGTAAAGGTACCCTGTCCTCTCGGTAGGTCATTCTCATACGGTCAAATTCAGCCTAAAATCAGCTTTGAATGGAGGTACTAGAGAGGATAACGGACCTCTTCGAAATCACCATTCGAGACGTCGGCGATTCGGAATAATCGTTCAGCTTTACCGTATTTGACCCTCAACACGCGGTCTTCGGTGACTTCACGACCTTTGAATTCGATTTGGTATTTTCCATCGCCGCTGTCGGGCTCGATCCCTGGTCGTCAGCTATGTCCATGGAACTGCGGCGCGTAGAGAATGCTGACCTGTAATTCTGTAGGCCCTGTATTTTGGTCGTCCGGTCGCGAGGTCCTGACCTCCAATCAATCTCACCATGGAGCCTTGTCATTAGCTTCTCCAGTGTGGACCAATCCAAGAAGCTTACCCTTAGCAACCTCCTCAAAGGTATCCTTATACATGATCTCGACAATCTCATACCTGCTCAGCCTAGCCGAATTCACCTCCCGACAAATAGCTTCCTGAATATCAAGATCGACATCCTTCTGCTCGGTTGGTTTCTTGATAATTCGACGGGGCGGGGAATCTGATCGTTTCGAGGCATCTCTCTCTGATATCTCACCACTTTCGGTCGACTGTACTGAACCCCCTGAAAAGCGTCTGTTGTTTTTACGTGCCGCCTAGCGTCAGCTCGTATCAGCAAAGTGAGCCTACTCTTTGAGAAGCTCGTTCCTCTTTAGCTTTCCTTGCGTTCTTGAGATCTTTGATTGCGCGTGTAGCTTCTTTGGTCATGCTCGTATGCTTTCCTGCCATGTCAGCTACATACATCCAGCGACAGGCAAAGAAGCTTACGCCTCTTTCTTGGTTCATCTTCTTCGTCTTCGTCCTCGTCTCCACCACCCCCTGCCATCCTGTACATAGCATCGAGATTCTGCGAGTCTTTGAACTTTTGCATCTCCTCAAGTCGTCCAGCTAGGATGTTCTCCCTTTCAATCTCAGGCAGGGTCGACAAACTATCATCAGGCCCAATCCCATTTTCGCTCTGAAGACATACTGTTCTCGGTCATCTTCATCCACATACTTGCCCTCTAGAGGATACGGGTTCCTAAGTGAAGTTCCGGCTGAGGTGGGTTTCCTCTTTGAAGAAGTAGTCTTGGTGGGCTTCTTTGGGACGGGTTTCGCGGCCTCCTCGTCGGAATCTAGATCCATGTCCATATCTTCCTCCTCCTCCTCTTCGACTTCCTCTTCACCTTCGTCGTCGTCTTCCTCCTCTTCTGCGTCTGGGTCTATCTCTTCCTCACCCTCAGATGAGTCGACACTGTGGGTCAGTCCGTGAAGCTGGGATGTGCATCATGCCATCCGTGATAGGTGTAGGCTGGACAAAGCTGGCAGTGAAATGCAGATATGATTCTGGGACAGGAACGAAAAGAGCACATGTGCAGAGGTAAACCAAACCGGTTTGGACGTTGAACCAACTTACTACGCTGTAGATTTCGGTTTTCGGCCCCCACTTCGTTTTCCGGCGCGTGGATCATCTTCCGCAAGACCTAATAATTCATTCTCAAGGTCTGACATCTTTGTTGTGTTTCTCTTTTATTCCTTGTTGGATTGAGTGTATGTATATGCGGTGTATAAGGGAGAGAGAGAATAGGTAAGAGAAGAGTGAGTAGTAGATCTAGATAGGTCAAGTATTACGGGATAGAGTAGAGGACGGAAGCAAATATATAAGCTATCTATCTATCCGGTAGACAAAGGCCAGGAGTACCTGATACTCTATAGTCTATACTCTGGTATCTCGAGCATGACCTCATAGGATGCGCATATTCGCTCTTCTGTTCGCGCTGGCGGTCAGCTGCCTGTATGTACTCGCAAATCCGCAGCAGATTACGCATGAAGATGTCGGATCACAATTGGGCGAGCTATACGGTGGTAATGGCACTGCGACGCGACATACCAACAATTGGGCTGTCCTTGTATGCGCTTCGAGGTATTGGTTCAACTACCGCGTAAGCTTTGAGGTCCTCAGGAAGCCAAAAGCTAAATGACAGCACATGGCAAACACACTGGCGATGTACCGAACGATAAAACGACTCGGTATACCCGATTCAAACATTATCCTAATGCTAGCAGATGATGCAGCTTGTAATCCCCGAAATTCATTCCCAGCTACTGTATACGCTAGTGCAGGGCGAAAATTGGATTTATATGGAGAAGGAATAGAAGTGGATTATAGGGGATATGAAGTCACGGTTGAATCTTTCTTACGTCTTCTTACTGGTATGTCCTCCTTCACATCTATATGCGAAACGCGAATGGAGTCTGATATGGTAGGTCGACACGAATCTTATGTGCCTGCTAGTAAACGACTTCTTACCGATGCGAGCTCCAATGTGTTCATCTACATGACTGGACATGGAGGGAACGAATTCCTGAAATTTCAGGATAATGAAGAAGTCTCAGCATTTGATATTGCAGATGCAGTAGAGCAGATGTGGGAGAAGAGGCGGTAAGCTCATGAGCCTCATCATAGGACAGAGCTGATGGGCAGATATAATCGACTATTATATGTCATCGATACATGTCAGGCTAATTCAATGTACTCCAAGTTCTATTCACCCAATATCATCTCAACGGGATCATCCATGGTGGGCGAGAATTCCTATTCCGTAAGCTTCTGTTCTCAGTACATCGTGAGATGAAGCTGATGAATAGCATCATAATGACCACGATATCGGAGTGGCCATCATTGACGCCTACACGCATTTCATCCTTGCATACCTCGAGACTATCATCAAGACATCCAAAGCGACCTTGCAGGATTTCGTGAGTTTTCCCAAGCCATCACAATAAAGGCTGATGACAGTTCAACACCTACGATCCTGGACTTATAAAATCCCATCCAGGAGTTTCAACGGAATTATCACCAATCTCACCCCAAGATACCCTCGTTACCGATTTCTTTGGTGGGGTCGCTAGTGTTGAAGTCCAGGATTCCAGCGCGAGATTACCATTACGCCAAGCTCCTCCTCCATGGCGAATGTTGTCTTCCAAGACTATTGATGGTTCTACCACTGTCGGACCCCGGCCATTCAAGCATAGATCGCCTCGGGATGCCAAGGGCGATACTGGGTGGTCGAGGCCGCTTGAAAGGGGTATCGCTTTTGTTCCACAGGTTATTGGCGGATTGGCTATTACTCTCATTGCCGGTGTGCTCTTCTCCAGAGTTGCGGCTAGTGGCAGTGACACTGAGTGAGGAGAATAGAAAGGATAGAAATCATTGTACGACCACTCAGAACAGCATATGCATTTAACGACCCCTACGCGACTTTCTTTACCTGAGCACGATCTATGATCTTGTATATCCTCCATCCCATATCGAGGGCGACGGTCATTGGAATAAGTAGGAATGGGATATAACTGCTTAGAAGCGTTGTGATCTCGGATGTCGTGAGTGGGGGAGAAGCGATGGTGGGGTTCAACAGATATGTCAAGGTGGGTAAAAGAGTTGTTGCCGTAGAAGCACCGTATGCTAGTAAGAGAGCTATTGTCAGTTCCGTCCAGGGTAGGGGACATACGATAGACCCTCTTGTCATCTACAAATCAGCCTGAACTACTGAGTCACAAAGTTAGACAGAGAACATACCGTTCCACAAACCCCAAGCCCCGATAATCCAACAAGGCATCTGAAACAACGCCTCAACCCACATGAACCCCCTAATCCAGTCCCATTCCCATCCACCACTATAAGCTCCAATGATGATGGGATCCCGACTCCATCTCATATACCATTGTATAAATGCAGGTAGAGGTGTATGTGACAATATGGAGAGGATGGATTCGGGGTAAATTGATTGGAAATCTACACAGAGCGAGATGGGGATGTGCCAGATGAAGAATATAAAGTACGTCAAGTCTAAGGGACGATTCTGAAATCGTGACATTTTGAAGATACCGCTTGCTCTAGTTCAAAGTGTGTGTCGAGGATAGTGAATGAACAGAGTTAGAGTGTTGAACTATTGAATTGGCGTTTTCCGGGTTCCGGCGGAGTAAGCCCGATCTTCGTCGTCAGCATCAGTTGTGTTCTCAAACTACATACTTACGATGAGCGAGTCTACAGAATTATATGCGGTTGCAGACTGTAAGTCCAACCCATTTCGTCCCGAACGGGATGAGTATAGAAAGCAGGGAGTCGAAGCTGAGGCTAGTCTGCTTAATCCCAATGGGATTGGAAACCCCTTCCGTTGGACCCCAGATTGCGGAATGTCAGAAGGTCCTGGAGAAGTCTGGGCTAGAGTACAAAGTAGGCCACCCTCTTGTCAGGTACAAGGTACATGCTGATAGTACAGATGCAGTAAGTCGCCATGGCCTTGATAAGCTTGGACTAACGATAAAGCGGTTACGGAACAAATCTCGAAGGCCCATGGGATAAAGTGATGAAGGTATGTCGAAGCCCATCTATGAGTACTGGTGTGCAGCTGACAAACAGGCCATTGGAGACTGCCATGCAGCAGTACACAAGATGGGAACTCCCAGAATAGCGGTATGATACCATTTCTCGCGTGTGAACCGGGACCAGCTGAGATCAGACTGACATTCGAATCGGTACCAGGACTGACAAGTCCATTACCTCGGGTGGAAACGATGGAAAAGTAAAGAGGGTCGAGGGAATCCTAGCACAGGAAAAGTAGCCTGATCAAAACCTGAGATCATGCATAGCCTGATGGGATGAAGTTGCGTCAAAAGTCATTCATAATCTCTATGCTACATAACGATGAACTCTAATCTACTGCTGCTGAACCTTCTTGTTGGCCTCGTTGGAAGCGTCCTTGACAGTGTTGGCAGCGTCCTTCTTTGCCTCCTGTGCCTTTCCTGCGGCCTCATCCTTGACTTCTCGTGCTTTTGAGGCGGCCTCTCCTAGACCCTGGTTGGCGGATTGCCTAACTTCCTCTGCCTTTCCCTTGACTTCTCCGGCTGATGGGATGTTCTGGGCTATTTGTTAGCGACGTTCTTAATTTTGCAAGGTAGAGAGAAAGACTCGAAAAGGAGGACACGGAAGTGTAAGGGGAGAGGAAGAAAAGGACATACCGACAGTCTCCTTGGCGGAAGCGGCGGTCTCCTGTCCGGTCTCGATACCGGCAGCAAGCTTCTTTCCGACCTTCATGTTCAACTGGACTGTGAGCTTGGATCAACAGCGAGGAAAGAGGGACATACATCGGCAGCGGTCTCCTTGACATTGTCAACGACAGACTTCTGAGCGACGAAAGAGGTATGTAAGGATGCAGCTCTTGGCTGGATGGTCCTTGATAGACGAGGGATGGTAGATCGGATAGAGAACATTGTGAATGAGCTTTGATACGATTTCTGTTAGTGAAAGTATGAGAGATGTAAAGTGAAGACATAGGGTGATGTCTGCCCCCTACCAGATGAATATAATATCGGAGAGAGTCGTCTCTTTGAATTCGATGACATCACGTTTAAACATCGGGTATCCGAGTATTCCCACGGTGTATTCTATCATCTAGAGTATCATCTCGATTCAATCGTATTCAACGTGCATCTAATCAGTTCACTTTTATACTCATATAACACATAAATAACAATGGCAGGATTCGACAGCGCATTGGCGCCATTCACACTTAAGGGTTTCTACCTCTGTACATGGGGTACTGCGGTCGGAACAAACGTCTGGCAAACTCTTGTATGTCTATCGTCCACTTATCTCATTTGGTGTCGTCATCAATCTAGATTTAAGACTGACATCCAGTCTGGAGTTAGGACATTCCAGTCTCTCCCCCGACAGACATTCGGTACCCTCCAAGCCCGTCTTACTCCATTCTACTTCTCAACCTCAACGATCCTCACTTCAACCCTCCTGTTAACTCATCTCTACTTCCACCCATCTTTGATCTCTGCGCCAACCGTCAAACCTCATTGGCACTCTTCCGAGGAAGGTCGACAGGGATTGTTGATTGTCGCTGGATTGATTCCTCAGTTGTTGAACTTGATTTGGTTCGGTCCTCAGGCTACCAAGGTCATGTTTGAGAGGCACAGGTTGGAGAAGTTGGAGGGCAAGGAATACAACGAGGCCAACGTAAGCCCTTTCCCTATCGATTCAGCAACCTACAGTGAGCTGACAATCAGCCATCCGCCGCCATGGACAAGGCCAACAAACAATTCGGCTTCTTGCACTCTGTCACCGCTGCTCTTGACCTCATCTCGCTCGGTGGTCTCATCGGTCTCGGCCTCGCCGTTAGCATGTAGGAGGATGCGGAGCGTGATCAGCGGAGATAGAAAAGCAGAAAATGAATTAGTAACATGCAATCGCATACTAGCACGCCTCCAATCGTGCTTTGACCCTATGGGCATCAGTTTGCGTCAACAGTCGTAAATAGTACATTGGGTCTATAGGCTACAATGTCATACACAAGGGCGCTAAACAGAATTCTATCGGTATCCACCGTACTGAGGTGGATTTGGCATAGCATAAGTAGCCGGCTGCTGCGAGTACGTAGCTGGGGCCGGGTGTTGGGCATATAGATCTTGCTGGGCGGGATAGGCATAAGGATCCGTCGTGAGGTTTGCGCGAATAGCGGCGTCTGTCTGTCAGCCCATGCCTCAGCAAACAGCAAGTAGCTTACAAGGATCGTTATAAGCGATTTGCATCGTTCGACTGGTACGATCGCCTGCTGAGCCGTACAGATCCATACTAGCTCGATGCTCCATCACAGGCATCTGAGCGGGCTGATTATCGTAACCCGAATACCCTGTAGGTGGGTCATAGGCGACCTGATGAGGTTCCTCGATGGGTTTGGGTTCAGAATCGTACCGCATCTCGTCGTGGACTTCGTTACCAGTATAGACGTTTGTGTAGGATGCTCCACTCGATTCGGGAGGCGTGAAACCTGGTTCACGTCTGGATCGTTTTCGCTCCCTGTCGAATTTCAGTCCAGTGAGGACGAGTAGGGCAATCCAGCAGACTAGAGCCATCCTAATGGTAAGCTCATCACCATGGTCTGCGGACGAGCATACCAGTCAAAGATGCCAGAGGCTTTCTTGGTATCGCAGAACTGTTTGAGTCCACGCTTGAAATCATCCCCCTTGTCTGCGTGCGGGTCATTATCCGGATTCTTGCAGCCTGGTGCAGTCCATGCTATTGATTAGGTCCGATCTCAATGGTACGTGAATTGGCTTACCGCTGATAGTGACGATCATAGCTGCGAGAAGGATAGTTCCGGTACCGAATGCATGAAGGATGAGAGTTGATCGGGCCTCATGGAGGAACTGAGCGGGTCGCTTTAGTTTATCCCATCTACTTGTCAGCTATATTCGCGCTCGACCGGACCTTAAGCTCACCTGTCGTAAATGATCGGCGTGAGGAGCAGGAACGCGGATAAGAGGAATGACAGGATCAGGAGGAAGATACTGAATCCAGATCCGCCCGCTGTCTATTAGCTTATTCCGATTGCAAACAAGGTTCAGCTGGGCTTACAGACACCAACCCATTTCCCCTGGAATCCGATTGCGCCACCCATCGTACAAATCGCTAGGAATGTGAAAAAGAGCTAGTTGTTAGCTCACAGATAGCCAGCAACGGGATGATGACATACACATGCACAATGGATGTAGAAATGTGGTTTCGGTAATGATGGCTTGAACTTGTCAGCTTGATCACTTGTTGACATCCTTCCAATTTCACCTACATCTTCAAGCATCGGTCCGTCCATAAACGGATCATTAGGTTTACTGAGTACGTTATGCTTTCTATCGAATTTGAATGCTTTAGATAACTTCTCGCCAGGCGTGGAAGGGAATGTGATCTTGGATCCAAGGGATTTTAGCTTATCCATCGTATACTGGTCTAGATGCTGATTTCGGAGATGGTGGTGATACCGATATGTTTCGGATGTTCTGAATTGGAGATAGGGGCGTATGCACGAAATAAGGTAGGTATGGCTATAACGATGGTAAGTCGAATGTAAAGGCTAGAGTGAGAAAGTGAGACGACATGACGCACAGATCAGGGGTTGAACCAACTTCTACACTTCTCAAACGCAAACAGTAACTCTATTGCATACACAGCACCCTCGTTCCCTCCGTTCCCTTCAAGGGTGGCTTGACTGCGTTTCGCTAGTGTTCAAGTGGTGACGACGGTGAGCAACGAGGCGATGGCGTGAATTATTATTTCAGTACGAGCCAAGCGATGCTGTGTTGTTGATACTGCGTCAGAATGGTAGTCAGGTACAAGAAATCAGTCTCGTCAGATCTACATTTTGTACCTGATATAGAAGAAGCGGGTACCTCACGGCGTTATAGCTTTGTTTATCTATAATGCCGTTGTATTGACTTGCAAAAGCCTCCGGTCGGGTCAAGCGGGACACTAGTATGTATCCCATGCAAGCCACTCCCTCCACTTCCCCACTCTCCTTTGTTCACATGTCGCCGATATCCCCGTTTAATGGATAAGAATAACCCTTTATACTTATACTTGATATGTACTGACTCAAGCAAGACGATACCATCTAAAAACTCTTACCACCTATACAAACGAATGGACCGGATTGGAGCGAGATCAGTATCACCACTCTTTGGAAACGCAAGGAAGCTACTCAAGATGATCACATACCTGATCCCACTCTTCGCCTCTGCCGCTTTCCTCTTGTCCACCAACTCGGT
>Ga0265780_10008198_pt1 | contig 12713 bp, 12 predicted proteins | sample P1T30metagenome_FD_192432 | JGI IMG/M metagenome (GOLD analysis project Ga0265780, IMG submission 192432) | Plant litter microbial communities from East Loma Ridge, Irvine, California - P1 T30 | ecosystem: Environmental > Terrestrial > Plant litter > Unclassified | place: USA: California...
ACGGAGAACTACTTCTGTAGCGTGGTCGGCTCTGCCGACCACGCTACGATTTCGTACGAGCGGTGTTGGCCATCCGCATCACATCATCGAACGGTGCCGGACGTCGCCAACATCATCCCGGCATCCGCGGCCGGCGCCGCGCCACCAGCGCCAGCCCCGCCAGCCCGACTCCCAGCATCCCCCAGGTCGCCGGCTCCGGAATCGGCGCCGCCACCAGGAAGCCGCGGATCTCGCCGCCCGGATACTGGCCCGTGTGGATGTTGAGGTAGGCCTGGTTGGCGGCAAGCGCGTCGAGCAGCGCCGCGCCGGCCGTGGCCGCGGTGCCGCCGAAGGCGGCCAAAAAGGCGGGGTCGTAGACGGCGGCGTCGGCCAGGTCGAAGCTGGCGCTGTACTCGCCGGCGGTGACCTGCAGCGGGAAGTCCACGAACGGCACCGCCACCGCTGAAACGCCGGTAAAGGCCTCGGTGGTGCAGCAATGGATATGGGCGGCGACGGTGCCGCTCAGCAGGTCGCGGAAGGGCACCTCGGCATACATCGTGAGGCCGTCGATTTCAAAGGCGGCGACACTGGAGCCGGGCGAGCCGTTGGGCGGCGCCTCGGCCTGGCCGCTGGCGACGGCGCGGTAGTAATCCTGGGCCACGCCGGGCGGTGCGGCCGCCAGTGCAGAGACGGCCAGAGTGATTGCAGCAAGCGCTTTTTTCATGGCATTCCTCCTGATCAGGAAAGTCTCCTCAGCGCCCGTGAAAAATTCCTCCATGGCTGCGTTGCTTCGTCTCGCCGTACTAGCGTACTGTCTTCGACTCAGCGCCTTGCCCTGGAGGTTTTTTCACACGCGCTTTGCGCCACCGACCTGGCAGCGCTGCGGAAAACGTAGCACACGAAAAGCAGGGCGTTTCACACCGTACGGATGGGTACGAGCCCTATAGAAATTGCACAGTTAAGGCACGGGCCGCGCTCACTGCGGATTGCGCAGGATGCTGATCTCCCCGTCGGCCTCCAGGAAGGCGCACTTCATCTCGGCACGCGGGCAATCGTGTTCGCGCAGGGCTTCCTCGACGTCGGCTTCGGACAGGCGGCAACTGCGTATGACCTTGTCGAAGAACACGCCGTCGCGCCCGATCAGGACCGCACTGCCGTCGACCACTTTCTCGAAGCGCTTGCTGCGCGAACTGGCCAGCGCCACCAGCGAGTTGATGGCCACCAGTGTCGCCGCCACGATCAGGCCGCCGACCAGCGACTGGTCGCCACCGGTCATGGAATTCGACACCGCTTCCGACAGCAAGACCACCACCAGCAGGTCGAAGGGCGTGAACTGGCCGACCGTGCGCCGGCCCGAGATGCGCACCATGGCCAGCAGCAGGATGTACACGGCGAGGCCGCGCACCACGAGTTCCCACCAGGGAACATCCATGTCAAACATATCCCCTCCGACAGCGTTACCGATGAGCCATTCTAATCAAAAAGGCAACATCGGGATGTTCAAGCGTGCGCTGCGCCGGGAATCAAGGAATGGGGGGGCGGGACCGCCTCGCGCTGGGCAGCTTCCCAGGCCGCCAGCGCGCGTTCGTAGCGCTCCAGCGCTTCCTCGTACAGATCGAAGACGCAGGGCGAGCAGCCGCTGCGGCAGCAGTCTTCAAGTTCGGGCTGGACCGGTGGCGTGGGGCGGGGCGCCGGCATGTTTGGCTCCCCTTATTTCTCGCCGTTGAGGATGCGCTGGATTTCCTCGCGGTCCTGCTTGCTGACATGGCCGCGCAGGGCGGCCAGCACCAGCTCCTTGCCGGAGCCGGCAAAGGCCTTGTGGATCAGGTCCTTGATCAGGCCGGACTGGTGAGTGTCCTGCGGCTGCGCCGGCGCATACACGTGGGCGCGGGCGCTCTCGTCGCGGGCCAGCAGCCCCTTGGCGTGCATCACCTGCAGCAGGCGCAGCACGTTGGCGTAGGCCATGTCGGGGCGCGCGGCCAGCGCCGCCTCGTGCACCTGGCGCGCGGTGGCCGGACCGAGCTGCCACAGCAGGCGCAGCATCTCGAGTTCGGACGGGGTGGGCTTGGCGGGAACGTTCATGGGTCTAGAATAAATGATCTAGACCGCCGCGTCGAGTCGCGGCGCGCGGTGCGGGCTGCTACACTCGGCCTTTCCCATCCAGCATTGCAGAGCACGACATGAAGCATCGTTCAGAAGGCGGCCTCGTCTACTCCACCGAAGCGGGACGCATGTGTCCCGGCTGCCGCCAGCCGGTGGCCGCCTGCATCTGCAAGGCCAGCGCGGCGCCGGTCGGCGACGGCGTGGTGCGGGTGTCGCGCCAGACCAAGGGGCGCGGCGGCAAGGCCGTCACCCTGGTCAAGGGCGTGGTGCTGGATGCCGTCGCGCTGGCCGCATTGGGCAAGCAGCTGCGCACCGCCTGCGGTTCCGGCGGCACCGTCAAGGACGGCGCGCTCGAGATCCAGGGCGACCATTGCGAGCGGGTGCTGGAAGAACTGAAAAAGCACGGCATCGATGCGAAGCGCGCGGGCGGCTAGTGGGGCATCTGCTCGCTAATTTTCTACGCTTCGTCCAGGGGCAGCTGTTCCTGCTGGTGCTGATCGTGCTGGTGCTGCTGGCGCTGCCGTGGATCAGGGGCGAGTGGCATGTTATCCAGCAAATCGCGCAGGAGCCGCCGGCCTTGCAGGCGGCCTTGCGCGAGGTCGTCATCCAGCAGGCCGCACAGCGTGAGGCCATCACGCGCCAGGTGCGGCGCCTGGCGGACGCACCGCGCGAACGGCTCGACGCCGAGATCCGCACGCTCGACGACGAGATCGCCGCCCTGCAGCGCGAGCAGCAAACGCAAGGCCTGCTTAGCGATGCATTGCGCGGCCCCAATGCGGTGGCTGCGCGGATGAAAGCGGAGGCGCTGCGGCAGGCCGAGATCGAACTGCGGCGCCAGGCGCGCGACCATCTGCTGGCCTTGCGCGCGCAGGCCATGGTGCTGGCCGACCGGCAGGCGGCAGAGCAGAGGCTCGCCGCACTGCGGCAGGCGCACGTCAACGCCTATGCGGCCTACCAGCGCGCGCACACGCAACTGGTCCGGCTGCGTATCGATGCTGGCTGGCTGGGACGCCTTCCCTACACGCCGCAACATGCGCGGCTGGCGCGGCTGGAACAGGCGCAGGCCGCGCTCGCGCTGGCGAACAACCGGGCGCACGCGCAATTCATGGCGCAGCAGGCCCGGCTCCAGCGTTTGCCGGCGCTGGACGCGGCTACCGTGTTCCGGATCGATGAAGCACGCCTGGATCTTGCCACAGCGGCATTGCGCGAGCGCCTGGCCGCGGCCGAGCAGCTGGCGGCGCAGCACGTGGCGCTGCGCGCCTGGGCGGAGGTGCGCAAAGTGCTGCCGGCCGCCTTCGGCGTCCTGCTCGGATGGTGGCTGCTGCCCGCCATCGTGCGCACCCTCTTCTATTTCGTGCTGGCGCCGCTGGCGGCGCGCCGGCCGCCGGTCGTCATCGGCGCGTCCACCGGTCCCGGCGCCGCGCGGCATCCGGAAAGCGCGCGCATTTCGGCCATCTCGGCCATCTCGCAACGCGTGGCGCTGGCGCCCGGCGACGTACTGCTGGTCCGCCCCGACTACTGCCAGAGCCAGCCCGCCAGCGTGCGCATCGCGACCAGGCTGCTGTTCGACTGGCGCCATCCCTTCACCAGCATCGCCGCCCGCCTGTGGATGCTGAAACAGGTGCGCACCGTCAAGCAGGCGGACATCGTGGTGTCGGCCACGAACGATGCGTTCGATGAGGTGGCCCTGTTGACGCTCGGCCCCGGCGACGCCTTCGTGCTGCAGCCGCGTGCGCTGGTCGGCATGGTGCACCAGGCGGGCCAGCCGCCCGCGATCCGCGCGCACTGGCGCCTCGGCACCCTGCATGCCTGGCTCACCTTACAGCTGCGCTACCTGGCCTTCGAAGGTCCGGCGACCCTGATCGTGAAGGGATGCCGCGGCGTGCGCCTGGAGTCCGCCGGTGCCGCCCGCACCATCAGCCAGGAAGCGACCCTGGGCTTCAGCGCCGGCGCCCGCTACGGCACGGTGCGCGCCGAACCCTTCATCCCCTATCTGCAGGGCGTGCAGCCGCTGTTCCACGACAAGTTCGAGGGGCAGGGCGCCTGGTATCTGTACGAAGAAGTGCCGCGCAATCTGGCGCGGCACCGGCACCGGCATCGTCCCTTCGGCGTACTGCTCGACGCCGGTCTGAAGGCATTCGGTATCTGACATCGCTGTTCAACCCAAGGAGATCGGTATGGCAAGGCTCGTATTCGGCATGAACCAGTCCCTCGACGGCTACGTCGACCACACGGCCTTCGCGCCGACCCCCGCGCTGTTCCGCCACTTCATCGAACAGGCCGAGGGGCAGGCGGGCAGCATCTACGGGCGCCGCATCTACGAGATCATGCGCTACTGGGACGAGGACCAGCCCGAGTGGGACGCCGACCGGCGCGCGTTCGCCGCGGCCTGGCGCCGCCAGCATAAATGGGTCGCTTCGCGCACCCTGCGCGAGGTCGGCCCCAACGCCACCCTGCTGGGCGATGACCTGGAAGGCGCGGTGCGCGCGATCAAGGCCGAATGGGAAGGCGAGATCGAAGTTGCCGGCACCCTCCTGGCCGACAGCCTCACCCGCCTCGGTCTGATCGACGAGTACTGCATCTACCTGCACCCGGTGGTGCTGGGGCAGGGCACGCCGTATTTCGCCGGACCGCGGCCGCCGCTGCGCTTGAGCGGGCACGAGCGGATGGATGGGGATGTGCTGCGGCTGAAATATCTACCCACCTGAAATAGCACTACTGTTTTCGTAGGGTGGGCAATCCCTTGCCCACGCGTTCAACTAAAGAAAGCGTCGCCTCAATGCATCCGTGAGTTGAACGCGTGGGCGGAGGACCGCCCACCCTACAAGGGCGGTATCCGATCCGAGACTGTGCTTGTGCGCGCAACGTTGTAGCAATCAGGAAATTACAATACTATCCAGAACCTTGTGGTGTGCCGCACCGCCCCTCGTTCCATTGTAAGGACCCGATCGCATGAAGCTCCTCCCCTCGACCCTCCTGGTAGCCGCCTGCTTCGCCGCCACCGCGCCTGGCGTCGCCGACGCCGCCGTCAAGCCGGCAAAAGCCAGCGCCAGCGCCGGCCTGAAAGTGGATTACCAGAAGTTCACCCTGCCGAACGGTCTCGACGTGATCTTCCACGTCGACCGTTCCGACCCGGTGGTGGCCGTGAACCTGACCGCCCACGTGGGCTCGGCGCGCGAAAAGGCCGGGCGTACCGGCTTCGCCCACCTGTTTGAGCACCTGCTGTTCCTGGAATCGGAAAACCTCGGCAAGGGCGGTCTCGACAAGATGACCGCGCGCATCGGCGGCTCCGGCGCCAACGGCTCGACATCAACGGACCGCACCAACTACCTGCAGACGGTGCCGAAGGATGCGCTGGAAAAGATGATCTGGGCCGAAGCCGACAAACTTGGCTGGTTCATCAACACCGTCACCGAGCCGGTGCTGGCCAAGGAAAAGCAGGTCGTCAAGAACGAGAAGCGCCAGGGCGTCGACAACGCGCCTTACGGCCACACCCGCTACGTGATCAACAAGGCGCTGTTCCCGGCGGACCACCCCTACAACTGGCAGGTGATCGGCTCGCTGGAAGACCTGCAGAACGCGACCCTGGACGACGTCAAGGAGTTCTACCGCCTGTGGTACGTGCCGAACAACGTCACCCTGGTGATCGCCGGCGACTTCGATCCGGCCCAGGCGAGAAAATGGGTGCAGAAGTATTTCGGCGAGATCAAGCGCGGCGCGCCGATGCAGGCGCTGGTCAAGCGTCCGGGCGTGGTAAAGCAGACCGTCAAGCTGGCCCACGAAGACAACTTCGCCAAGCTGCCCGAGCTGACCATGGCCTGGCCCACCGTCGAGGACCTGCATCCGGATTCGTATGCGCTGGAAGTGCTGGCCGAATACCTGTCGCAGACCAAGCGCGCGCCGTTCTACCAGGTGCTGGTGGAAGACAAGAAGCTGGCCCCGAGCGTCCAGATCGGCAACCAGACCGCCGAACTGGCCGGCCAGTTCATGCTGCGCGTGCGCGCCTTCGAAGGCAAACCGCTCGACGACGTGGCGGGTGCGGTCGATGCGGCCTTCGCCAAGTTCGAACGCGAAGGCATCTCGGAGCGTGACCTGAACCGCATCAAGGCGGGCCTCGAGACCCGTTTCTACAACGGCGTCTCCAGCGTGCTGGGTAAATCGGCGCTGCTGGCCGAATACAACTACCTCACTGGCGACCCAGGCCGCATCGAAGAGGGCGTGCGCAAGACCATGGCCGTGACGCCCGCCGACGTGCGCCGTGTCTACGACACTTACATCAAGGGCAAGCCGTTCGTCGCCACCAGCTTCGTCCCGAAGGGCAAGCTGGCGCTGGCCTTGAGCGGTTCAGCCAAGGCCGACGTGGTCGAAGAGCAGGTGGTGCAGGGCGCCGAGAGCGCGGTCGATCCGAGCGCCAATGCGGAATACGCGAAGACCCCGTCGACGTTCGACCGCAGCAAGGAGCCTGCCTACGGCCCGGCGCCGGCGGTGAAGGTGCCGCAGGTCTGGGACACGAAGCTGGCCAACGGCATGCGCGTCTACGGCATCGAGAACAAGGAAGTGCCGCTGCTGCAGTTCGACATCGCGATCGATGGCGGCATGCTGCTCGACGATCCGCAGAAGGTCGGCGTCGCCAACCTGATGGCGCGCCTGCTGACCCAGGGCACGGCGAAGAAGACCCCGCAGGAACTGGAAGAAGCGATCCAGCAGCTGGGCGCCGCGATCAGCGTGTCGGCGCGCATGGAGGACGTGCGCATCAGCGTCACGACTCTGGCGCGCAACTATCGCGCCACCCTGGACCTGGTTGAGGAAATCCTGCTGCAGCCGCGCTGGGACGAAAAGGAATTCGCGCTGATCAAGCAGAGCGTGTTGAGCCAGATCCGCCAGCAGGAAGCCGACCCGAACGCGCTGGCCAGCCTGCATTTCAACAAGCTGGTGTACGGCCAGGACGACCTGCGTTCGCGCAGCATCCTCGGCACCGCCGCCACGGTGAATGCGATCACCATCGACGACCTGAAGGCCTGGTACCGCGACAAGCTGACGCCGTCGAACGCGCGCATGCACGTGGTGGGTTCGCTGCCGAAGGCCGCGGTGACCGGCGCGCTGGCGGACCTGGGCCGCGACTGGAAGCCGAAAGCGGTGGCGCTGCCGGCGGCGGTGCCGGCGGGTGCGCCGCTAGCTGCCAAGGTGTATTTCGTCGACGTCCCGGACGCCAAGCAGTCGGTGCTGCAGGTCGGCTACCGCGCGCTGGCCGCAACCGACGCCGACTACTACCCGGCGGTGGTCAGCAACTACATCCTCGGCGGCGGCGGCTTCGCATCGCGCCTGACCCAGGAACTTCGCGAAGGGAAGGGCTACACCTACGGCATCCGCTCGCAGTTCGCCGGCAGCAAGAGCGCCGGCCCCTTCGTGATCGCCAGCGGCGTACGCAGCAACGTCACCCTGGAATCGGCGCAGCTGGTCAAGCAGGTGCTGCAGGATTACCCGGCGACGTATTCCGCGGCCGACCTCGAGACTACCCGCAACTTCCTGGTCAAGAGTAACGCCCGCGCCTTCGAGACCGCCGGCGCCAAGCTCGATATGCTCGACAACATCAGCAAATACGGCTGGCGCGCCGACTACGTCAAGGACCGCGAAGGCGTAGTCAAGTCGATGACCCTGCCGCAGGTGCAGGCGCTGTCGACCAGATACCTGGATCCGTCGAAGATGGTGTGGCTGGTGGTGGGCGACGCCAAGACCCAGCTGCCGCGCATGAAGGAGCTGGGGTTCGATGAGCCGGTGTTGATTGGCAAAGAGGCGGGTAAGTAAGCGCGAAGACCCGTTACGCCGCTTTCCTGGTTATCTCATGAACGTCGTTCTGGCGAAGGCCGGAACCCAATTCCTTCGTTCCGTCGAAACGCGTAATTAAGTGGTAACGCACGCAAAATTGGGCACCGGCCTGCGCCGGTGCGACGGTCTCCCGGCTAACAATGGAATACAGCCTCCGGTAACCGCCATCTCCCGCATCCAGCTGAATATGGCTGCACGTCGATGGCCACACAGCGTTGTCATACCGCCACCGGCGCGGTATGCTGCGCCGGCATCCCTCTCCACCATCACGAAAGTACACTGTGAAACAACTGCTCTCCTATTGCGTCCTCGGCCTGGGCATCGCGCTGGCCGCCACCGGCTGCAAGCGCGCCGAAACACCGCCTGCCGCCACCACCACTACCGCCGACGCTACCACCACCGCCAATGCGCCAGCCGTCGCCTTCCAGAAGATCGACAAGGTCGCCGGCACCGGCAAGGAAGCCGTGGCCGGTTCCACCGCCGTGGTCCACTACACCGGCTGGCTGTACGACCCGGCCGCGCCAGACCAGCACGGCGCCCAGTTCGATTCCTCGCAGGGCCGCGATCCGTTCAGCTTCCCGCTCGGCGGCGGCCAGGTCATCCCGGGCTGGGACGAGGGCGTGCAGGGCATGAAGGTGGGCGGCAAGCGCACCCTGATCGTGCCGGCCGATAAAGGCTATGGCGAATCTGGCGTCGGCCCGATTCCGCCGAATGCCACCCTGATCTTCGACGTCGAACTGCTCGACGTGAAGTAATCGTTTTATCCGGGGACCGCCGGGCCCCCGGTGTCTTCAGCGCTCGCGGCGATAGCTGTGCAGCGCGAAGCGCGCCGCGCCGTTCTCGCGTGTGCACACTCCCGTCATCGTCTCTTCCTTGCGCGGTACGTAGCTGACGCGGGCGCCATCCGGCTTGTCCGCGCAGGCCGCATGGGCAGCGTTCGGCACTTCGGGTAGCACTGGGGGAGCCGGTGGGGCAGGCGGTACAGGCATCATCGGAAGCGCGGGCAGTGCCGGCAAGGCGGGCGGTGCGCCGTGAATCATGTCCTCGTGCGAGGCCATCGGCGGGGCGGGTGGCGCGGGTGGGGCTGGAGGCGCCGGCGGTGCGGGAGGTGCGGGCGGCGGCGGGCACTCGCCCTTGGCCGTCGATGTGCAGATGATGCGCGTGTCCGCTGCGGCCGGGCCGGCGCCGCCCAGCAGGGCGCCCAGGGCGATCGCCGCCAGCATGGCGCGCGTGTGATGGATGCTCATGGTTTTCTCCTTTGGCTGCGGCCCGCGCGGTGCGGCGGGCCATGGACGCATCCTGCGCGCCAAATGTGGAGGAAAGATGGAGCGCTACAGATCGTAGCGGTAGCCCAGGCCGTAGATAGAACGGATCGGATCGAGTTCCGGGTCGATGAGGCCGATCTTGCGGCGCAGGTTCTTGACGTGGCTGTCGATGGCGCGGTCGGTGGCGTCCAGGCTGTCGGCGCGGGCGGCGTCCAGCAACTGGGCGCGCGACAGGACCAGTCCCGGACGGCGCGCCAGCGCGGCCAGGATCGCAAACTCGCTCGGCGTCAGCTCGAGCGCCCGGCCGTGCACCCGCACCTGGCGCGCCGCCTCGTCCACCAGCAGCGTGGACACCGGCAGGACGCCGCCGGCGCGGCGCAAAATCGCCTTGATGCGCGCCATCAGCTCGCGCGGACTGAAGGGCTTGCACAGGTAGTCGTCGGCGCCGGCCTCCAGGCCCAGCAGGCGGTCGATCTCTTCCACCCGCGCCGTCACCATCACGATCGGGATGTCGCTGGAGGCGCGCAGCGCGCGGCACAGCGACAGGCCGTCCAGGCCGGGCAGCATCAGGTCGAGCACCACCAGCGCGGGCGGCGCGAGGCGGATCGCCGCCAGCGCCTCCGCGCCATTGCCGAACACCGCGGGTTCGTAGCCGGCGGCACGCGCGTAGTCGGACACCAGGGCGGCGAGTTCCGGCTCGTCTTCGACGATCATGATGGCCGGCTTCACTGCGCCTCCCGCGCCAGCGGCAGCGACACGGTGACACGCAGGCCGCCGAGCGGGGAGTGCGCGCACGCCAGTTCGCCACATTGCGCTTCCAGCAAGCGGCGGCACAGCGCCAGGCCCAGGCCGGCGCCGCCGTGCGCGCGGCTGCGCGAGGCGTCGACCCGGTAGAAGCGCTCGCCGAGGCGCGCCAGCGCATCGTCCGGCACGCCGGGCGCGCTGTCGTCCAGTACCAGCTGCATGGACTCCTTGCCGGCCTGCGCATGCAGCGCGATGCGTCCGCCGGCGGCGGTGTAGCGCAGGCTGTTCTCGAACAGGTTGTCGAGCACCTGGCGCAGGCGGTCGGGGTCGCACAGCACAGGCGCGGGTGGCGGCGCGGCGCCCAGTTCCAGCGTCAGGCTGGCGCCGCGCAGGCGTTCCTCGAAGGCGCCTGCCTGCGTGGTGGCGATTTGCCAGAGATCGTGCGGCGCCAGCTTGCAGTCGAGCGCCTTGATGTCGGCACGCGCCAGCGCATACAGTTCGTCGATCAGTTTGTTCAGCGCGAGCACCTGGCGCAGCATCGCATCCACATTGTCCGGCGTGGCGGTGCGCACGCCATCCTGCAGCGCTTCCACCTGGGCGCGCAGCACGGCCAGCGGCGTGCGCAGCTCGTGCGAGGTATCGGCCACCCATTGGCGGCGCGCGTCTTCCGCGCTTTCGAGCTGGCGCGCCAGCGCATTGAAGTGGCGCGCCAGGCTGCCCAGCTCATCGCTGCGCGTGTCCGGCAGGCGCACATCGTAGCGGCCGCCGGCAAGCGCGCTGGCGCCTTCGGCCAGCCGCTCGATCGGTTGACGGAAGTGGCGCGCCAGCAGCATGCTGGCCACGGCGCTCAGCGCCACCGCCACAGCGACGATCCACCACAGGCTGCCGCGCAGCTGGTCCAGGAAGGCCAGGGCCATGGCGTCGCTCGGCCCGGGACCGCGCGCCACGCCAAGGTAGCCGATCACCCGGCCATCGACCTCGATCGGGCGGCGCGCCAGCGGCAGCTGGTCGGCGGCGGCCTGGCGGCCGGCCAGGTAGCGGCCGTCGGCATCCAGCAGGGTGACGCGTTGGTGCAGGTCGTAGGTGACGCCAGCAGGGGAAGGGGCGTCGAGCGGCGGGGCGGGAAGGGGCATGGCCGGCGGCGCCGGCGGGGCGGGTGGAGCCGGGGGCGCCGGGGGGGGCGGGTGGACAGCATGCAGTTCCAAGGCTGGCGCGGCGGGTGCGGCAGCTGCGGCCTCGGCCACCATGGCGGGCGCCGGTGCGACCGGCGCTACCGGCGGCACGGCGAAGCTGCGGCGTTCGCGCTCTTCCTGCAGCCGCCCCAGCTCGGCCGCGATCCAGCCGCGCCGCGACTCGCCCTGCGGCACAAAGCGCCAGTCGCCCAGTGCGCGGTGGCGCGCGGCCAGGGCACCGGAGAGTTCGTCGAGGCGATCGAGTTCGATGCCGACCGCATAGTCGCCGAAGCTGGCCAGCACGTTCTGGCGCAGCAGATAGACGGCGCTGGCCGCCACCGTCAGGATGGCAAGCAGGACCGAGAGGAACAGGCGGTGGCCGATGGAGAATCGCACGAATGCCGGCATGTGAGTAGCGGGGAGGCAACTATGGCACCGAACCCGCGAAGCGGCAAGGCCGTCGTGGACCGGCCTCGGCGAACGCGGTCAGGCCGCCGGCTGGTGGACAGTCAGGATGCCTGGCCCGGCCCAGGGCCAGTGGAAGCGCAGCTGGTCGGCCGGCAGCGGCCGGGTGATCAGGTAACCCTGGTAGCGGCGGCATCCGCAGCGCGCCAGGTAGGCGCGCTGGGCCTCGGTCTCCACCCCTTCGGCGACCACCTCCATGCCGAGGCTCTCCGCCAGGCTGACGATGGCGCAGACGATGGTCGCCGCGCTCTCCGAAACCAGCATGTCGGCCACAAAAGAGCGGTCGATCTTGAGCTGGTCGAGCGGCAGCCGGCGCAGGTAGCTGAGCGAGGAGTAGCCGGTGCCGAAGTCGTCCAGCGCGAAGCAGACGCCGTGGCGCTTGAGCACCGCCATCTTCGCGATCACGTCCTCGACGTCGTGCAGCACCACGCTCTCGGTCAGCTCGAGTTTCAGGCGGCACGGATCGGCGCCGCTGCCGTGCAGGGCGTCCAGCACCTGGGCGATGAAATCGTCCTGGCAGAACTGGCGTGCGCTGACATTGACCGCCACCTGCACCGCATGGCCCCGCGCCGGGCCGGATCCGTCCGGCCAGCGCGCCATCTCGGCGCACGCCTGTTCCAGCACCCAGCGGCCGATGCCGAGGATCAGGCCGGAGCGTTCCGCAACCGGGATGAACTGGCCGGGCCCGACCAGGCCGCGTTCCGGGTGCTGCCAGCGCACCAGAGCTTCGACGCAGACGGCGTGGCCGTCGACGTCGACGATGGGCTGGAAGTGCAGCCGCAGCTGGCCGCGCGCGATCGCATGGCGCAGGTCGGCCTCGATGCGCGCCTGCTCGTCCAGGGTCTCCTGCATCAGGGTCGCGAAGAAGCGGAAGGTGTTGCGGCCGGCGGCCTTGGCGTCGTACATGGCGAGGTCGGCCTGCTTGAGCAGGTCTTCCACCGACTGCGCGCGCTCGCCGAACACGGTGATGCCGATGCTGGGCGTGATGTGGGCCTCGATGCGGCCGATGACATAGGGCGCGCACAGCACCAGCAGCAGCTTGTTGGCGACCGCGGCGGCGCGCGCCTCGGCCTGGCCGTCGTTCGCGTCCAGGCCTTCGAGCAGGATCACGAATTCGTCGCCGCCCAGCCGTGCCACGGTGTCGCCCTCGCGCGTGACC
>Ga0265780_10008199_pt1 | contig 12712 bp, 18 predicted proteins | sample P1T30metagenome_FD_192432 | JGI IMG/M metagenome (GOLD analysis project Ga0265780, IMG submission 192432) | Plant litter microbial communities from East Loma Ridge, Irvine, California - P1 T30 | ecosystem: Environmental > Terrestrial > Plant litter > Unclassified | place: USA: California...
AAAGGGTGTTGAACAGGTATCAGCACAAAACCACTCGTAACGCTATAAAAGCAATACGTCTGGCTACTGTTAAATCTGAAGCTTCAGAAAAACTTGCAGGTGTTATCTCTATGATCGACAAACTTGCTAAGAAAAATATTATACACGCTAACAAAGCGTCAAACCTTAAGTCGAAGCTTACAAGGCACGTAGCTGCACTTAACTAAGACTAAGCAATACAAGCAAACAAAGCTCCCATCAGGGGGCTTTTTTTATGCCATAAAGTAAATCACACAAGGAAGCCCGGCTAAAAATTCCTTAGAGTTAGTACACCGCAGCCGTAGTAATGTAAAAGACATAGACTACAAAATGCCGGCATTTATCTTCTACGAGCATTTTTCAGACAGGAACCGGTCAATTTTCGCAGGCTTTATGGCTTTGATCCAAATGAAGGTATGTCACGAGATAGAATCCATCTTATATACTGAATATGACCCGGCAAATAAGCCGCATCACCGAACTTTTAAAGCAAAACGGATACGATACCCGGAAGGACAGCAAAGGGCTTACATTACCTTAAAAACATGCAAAGCCGGATGTAGTTTCCGGCTTTTGCGTGTGTATCAAATATTAAAAAGTATTACTTAGTTAGCAGCTATTTTTATAGCTTGTTTAGCATCGGGTGAGCATCACGTAGCATCCCCTGTTTTAGTTTTATTTCGCTCTGCTACCTCTCCCTGCCAAATAATAATATTAGCAAACACAATGCCCGAAACAGCTTTTGAGCCAGGTGCTTATTTAAACATCGAGTTACGATGTCAAAAAACTATAAAACATACAAAGTATCATTAATCTAAAAAGCCCAGCGTTATATTCATTAATTGCCTTTGCCATTCAATAATAGCCAATGCAATAAATGAAAAACCAATACTATAAGAAGAGAAATTTTTAAGCCTGAGCTTGATAAGATTAGCATCCAATACTATCACCAGACAAATTATAATGATAAAATTTGTGGCAAGAGGCATCATATAAAGCTACAGCAGGCAGTCACCTGTCACATTTTAGATAAGTAGACGCTATAAACTGGAGTTAAAAAAAGCAACGCCCATGACAAATTTTGAGAGGTCCTTCTAAAATTTGCCAATGGTCCGGTTTCTTACTTAAAGAAAGAATCTACAAATTCATATTTATTAAACACCTGCAGGTCTTCAATAGCTTCGCCCACACCTATATATTTAACCGGAATCTGGAACTGGTCTGATATACCTATCACCACACCACCTTTAGCAGTACCATCAAGCTTGGTAACCGCCAGGCAGCTTACCTCTGTAGCAGCCGTAAACTGCTTGGCCTGCTCAAAAGCATTTTGGCCCGTAGATCCGTCAAGTACTAAAAGTACATCGTGCGGTGCATCTTCTATTACCTTTTGCATAACGCGCTTTACCTTGGTAAGCTCGTTCATAAGGTTAACCTTATTGTGCAGTCGGCCTGCAGTATCTATAATAACCACATCAGCATTTTGGCTCACGGCACTCTGCAATGTATCAAATGCAACAGAAGCAGGATCTGAACCCATTTGCTGGCGCACAATAGGCACACCCACCCTATCTGCCCATACCTGCAGCTGGTCTATAGCAGCCGCACGAAATGTATCGGCAGCACCAAGTACTACACTGTGGCCTGCTTTCTTAAACTGGTAGGCAAGTTTGCCAATAGTTGTTGTTTTACCCACACCATTAACCCCCACCACCATTAACACATAAGGCTTTTTATCAGCCGGCACTTCAAACTCTGTAGCTTCACCCGTATGGGTCTCACTCAGCAGGCCGCCAATTTCTTCCCGCAGTATACTGTTAAGCTCATCTGTACCCAGGTATTTATCTCTCGACACACGGGCTTCAATACGCTCAATAATCTTAAGGGTGGTATTAACACCCACATCGCTGGCCACAAGTATTTCTTCAAGGTTATCAAGCACCTCGTCATCTACTTTAGATTTACCGGCAACGGCTTTAGAAAGCTTAGAAAAAAACGATGTTTTTGTTTTTTCAAGGCCTTTATCAAGGGTCTCCTTCTTTTCAGAAGAAAATATTTTTTTAAAGAAGTTCATGCGTAATTAAATAGTCTTTGTTTTTCCTGACGGTAAAGATAAAAAATAAAAAAGCTACTTTCTTTAACTGAAAGTAGCTTTTCTATATATTGTAGGGATTAATTATTTCTTTTTAAGAAATCCATCCACTTCTTCTGGAGTCATAACGCTCTCAACAAAAGTATAAGCACCAGATTTTGGTGACTTAACCATTTTGATAGCTTTTGTTAACCTCTTAGAAGCTGTTTGTAACGATGCTACGGTTTTCTTTGCCATGACTAATTATTTAATTTCTTTATGTACTGTTACCTTTTTAAGGATAGGGTTGAATTTTTTTATTTCAAGCCTGTCCGGGGTATTTTTTTTGTTTTTAGTAGTGATGTACCTTGAAGTACCTGGAACACCTGAGTTTTTATGCTCAGTGCACTCTAAAATTACCTGGATTCTGTTGCCTTTCTTTGCCATCGTGCTTATATATTTATTGAGGTGTAACCCGGATTATTTAATAAATCCGTTAGCTTTGGCCTCTTTTAAAACCGCGGCTATACCATTTTTGTTAATAGTTTTGATAGTAGAAGCTGCTACCCTAAGAGTGATCCACCTGTCTTCTTCAGGAAGATAAAAACGCTTCTTTACTAAGTTTACACTAAACTTACGCTTAGTTTTATTCATGGCATGGGAAACATTATTTCCAACCATCGCTTTTTTACCGGTAAGGGCACAAACTCTAGACATTATTTCTCGCTTTTATATCGTTATTCAAAATCAGGGTGCAAAGAAACAAAAAATAAAAACATTAAACAAACACATTTTACTAGTTTTTTAAAATTTCCTGGTAAATTAATTCAAGTCCCTTTTCTGCCGCCCTGTTTATTACTTTTTCGCGGGGTTGTCCCAGCTCATATTTGTAACTATATACACCCGTGGGAGTTGCCAAACCTATAAAAACGGTACCCACCTCGGCCGGCGAGTCTCCCTTAGCCGGGCCGGCGTTACCCGTTGTAGAGATGGCATAATCTGCCCCAAAAAGTTTTTTTGCTTTTAAAGCCATAGCCTCGGCCACCTTAGCGCTTACTACACTAAACACATCTATAAGCTGCTGCTCTATCTTTAAAATGTCAACCTTTGCCTCGGTAGCGTAGGTTACTGCACTGCCCATAAAATAAGCTGATGAACCGGGCACACTGGTTATCATCTGGGCAATTTTGCCACCGGTACAGCTTTCTGCCGTGGCCAGTGTTTTTCCCTGCCGCGTTAAAAGGCGGCCCACTACTACCTCAATTGTTTCGTTTTCGTCATAGCCCACAATAATATCGGCTATAAGGGCTTTAAGGCCCAGGGTTGCATCTTCTATAGCTTTTAACAGCAGTGGTTCATCTGTGCCCCGGGCACTCAGCCTGAGCCTTACTTTGCCCGGGCTGGGCAAATAAGCAAGCTTAATAGACTCCGGCAGGTTATTTTCCCAATCTTCAATGCGTTCAGCCACCAGGCTTTCGCCCTGGCCGTAAGTCATTATCGTTTTATGTATAATATAGGGGCGTTCAAACTCGGCAACCAGCTTGGGTATAACCTCATTATCTATAAGCCCTTTCATTTCATATGGTACACCGGGCAACGATATAAAAACCGTATCAGCACGTTTCATCCACATGCCCGGCGCCGTGCCAAAGGCATTATGCAGCACGGTGCATTTTGACGGAACCAGTGCCTGGTCTTTGTTTACCTGGCTTGCAGGGCGTTTCATAGCACGCTCAATAAGCTCAATTACATGCGCCTCTACAGCCTCATTCCTTACAAGATGGTCATCAAAATATTCGCAAAGGGTATTTTTTGTAATATCATCTTTTGTAGGACCCAGGCCGCCGGTTATAACCACCACATCTACCCGGTTTTGCAAAAAAGCAAGGGTTTGCAGTATGTGCAGCCTGTCATCGCTAACAGAAAGCATTTCATATACCGCTATACCTACTTTATCCAGCGCCTTAGCTATGTAGCCAGAATTAGTGTCGGTTATCTGCCCTATTAAAATTTCATCTCCTACGGTTACTATGGCTGCCTTCATAACTATTACAAATTATAGTCTTTTTTAAGTTCCTTAATGGTAAGTTTTACCAGCTCCCTCAAATTTTTTACCACTGCTTTAATTTCTTTTTTCTTACCCTCTGCCCTTGTCCATTTTTCAATATTAACAATATCGTCATAAGCAAGGTCCATCCCTAATAAATCAAGGGTAGGCTTGATTTTATGCGCTGCATGATATGCGCGGTTATGGTCTTTTTCTTTAAGGCCTTCGCGGATGTTTTTTACCTCAGCCGGAACCTCTTCAAGAAAAAGTGTTACAATTTGCCGGGCAAATTCCGGGTCGTTATCCGAAATTGCATATACTTTTGAGAGGTTGTAATGTAGCGCCATAAATTATTTTACCTGTACTTTAAATAACTTTTTTCCTTCTAAAACCCCTTCCAGCACATCGCCGGGGGCTACTGCCGCCACACCCTTTGGCGTACCCGTAAAGATAACATCGCCGGTTTTTAGCGTAAAATATTTTGAGGCCTCAGCCACCAGTTCATCAATATCCCACATCATTTGTGCGGTATTGCCTTTTTGAACGGTAATGCCGTTATTAATAAGCTCAAAGTTTATGTCTGCGAGCGATTCAAAGTCAGATTTAGAGACAAAATCGCCCACTACGGCCGATCCGTCAAATGCCTTGGCTTTTTCCCACGGCAGGCTTTTGCTTTTTAGGGCATCCTGAACATCGCGGGCAGTAAAATCTATACCCACCGTTATTTCGTCATAATATTTATACGCAAACTTAGGCTCAATATACTTGCCTACCTTATTTATCTTAACCACTACTTCTATCTCATGGTGCACGTTGTTGCTAAATTCCGGAATTATAAATGGAAACTGCTTTTGCAGCAGCGCGGTATCGGGTTTTAAAAAAATAACAGGTTCTGCCGGACGCTCGTTTTGCAGTTCTGCAATGTGGTCTACATAATTTCTGCCTATGCAAATAATTTTCATGTGCTAAAAAGCTTATACCAATTTATTATTTAATTTCCTGAGTTTAATAGCCGTTAGTACTTTTTTAGTATACAACGGAAAATCGGCATTTTGAAACCAGCCAAAGTAACCCGGCTCCTGATCGAGCACCTTATCTACTTTTACATTTTTAAATTTACCAAAAGTAAATACCTCATCACCATTTTCATCAAGCGCTATAAAACCGGCAAAATCTACCGATTTTTTGCGTGTTGTGTACTCAGAAAGCACCTTTACATCATTTTCAAGATCAGGATAGCGCTCTAACTGAGATTTTAAGATCTCGTAAGTAGCATTGGTATCGGCAGTGGCGGTATGGGCATTTTCCAGCACCTGCCCGCAGTAAAATTTATAGGCAGCACTAAGGGTGCGCTCTTCTTTTTTATGAAAGATAGTCTGCACATCTACTGACACGCGGTTTTTCATGTCAAAATCTACACCGGCGCGCAGCATTTCTTCAGCCAGCAGCGGTATATCAAACCTGTCTGAGTTATACCCGCCCAGGTCAGCATCCTTAATCATGTTATATACCTGGTGAGAAAGCTCTTTAAAAGTAGGCTCATTGACCACTTTATCGTCTGTAATTCCATGAAAAACGGTATTTGCAGGCGGTATTGGCCTCTCCGGGTTTACCAGCCACGTTTTACTCTCTTTAGTACCGTTAGGGAATACTTTAAGTATCGAAATTTCCACAATACGGTCTTTACAAATGTCGGTGCCGGTGGTTTCCAGGTCAAAAAAACAGATGGGCCTGTGCAGTTTAAGTTCCATAAATATAATTGTTATAACAAAGATAATGGAGAATTATGGCATAATTGCCCTTTGCCTCCGGTAAATTAACAGGTTTAAGTACAAGTATCAGGAAATCAGTCTTTACACCCCCAAACCAGTCCTGACGCAGGATAGCGTTTTTGCTTGTAGTCAAAATGCCACCACTCGCTTTCGTAAGGTAAAAAGCCGGCCCTTGTCATTATAGTGCGCAATAGTTTCCGGTTTTTTTTTGCTGCTGCAGAAAGGCCGGAATAACCATAGTGAGACACCTCAGAAAAATCATCAAAGGCACCACCCATATCTAAAAGGTTACCGTTTTCATCAGCCAGCGATAGGTCTATAGCCGCGCCGCGGTTGTGGTTGGAGCCCTTCGTAGGGCGCGCCACCCACTCAGGGTTATTGACAATTTCATACATTTTATACTGTATGCTTATGGGCCGGTAGCAGTCATAAACAACTATTGTGTACCCTTTGCCTTTAGCAATCCCGTTAGCTTCCTCCAAAGCTGCAGCTACCTCGGGACGCAAAAAGCAACGTGCGCACGGGTATACAGCCTGGTGCATAAAGTTAGCCGTATCGGCATAAGCCATTTTATTTATCATGGCCAGCGAATCAAAATACACCTCGGTAAATCCCGGCAACGTATCATTTGATTGTTTATTTTTTACAGATGACTGATGGCCTTTCCCTGTATTAAACATAAGGGTGATGAAGAAAAATACGGCAGTGATTTCTTTCATTAATGATATTGTTTTGATGATTTTCAACTTTTAGAAAACCATGCATAACCAAATATAACAAAAAGCAGGCACATAAAAAAAGCCTCACAAAGTGAGGCTTCCATTTCAATATAAAATCTAAAAATTAAAAATCACGGTTCGGGTCAAACGCCTCAAGGTATTCGGCCACGCGCTTAACAAAAGATCCACCCAGCGCGCCATCTACCACACGGTGGTCATAGCTGTGCGAAAGGAACATTTTCTGGCGAATGCCGATGAAGTCGCCCTCAGGGGTTTCTATAACAGCTGGCACCTTACGTATGGCACCCAGAGCAAGTATACCTACCTGCGGCTGGTTGATGATTGGCGTACCAAACACGCTGCCAAAAGTACCCACGTTGGTAACGGTGTATGTTCCGCCTTGTGTGTCGTCCGGCTTAAGCTTACCGGCCTTGGCACGGTTACCTAAATCGTTAACGGCCTTGGCCATACCTACAAGGTTTAGCTGGTCGGCATTTTTTATAACCGGCACAATAAGGTTGCCGTTAGGCAGGGCTGCTGCCATGCCCAGGTTGATGTTTTTCTTTTTGATGATGTACTCGCCGTCTACGCTAATGTTCATACCCGGGAAGTCTTTAAGCGCTTTGGCTACCGCCTCCATAAATATTGGGGTAAACGTAAGCTTTTCGCCCTCGCGCTTTTCAAACGCAGTTTTAACCTTATCCCTCCACTTTACTATATTGGTAACATCTACCTCTATAAATGACTGTACGTGAGCCGAAGTTTGCACACTCTGCACCATATAGCCTGAAATAAGCTTGCGCATACGGTCCATCTCTACAATCTCATCGCCACCATTAACACTTACAGGAGCAGCCTTAGCAGCCGTTGCGGGTTGTGGTTTAGGCGCGGCAGGTTGTGGCGTTGGGCTGACTGCCGGCTGTTTACCGCTTTTCTTGTCGGCTACATATTTAAGAATGTCGTCTTTAGTTACACGGCCATCTTTGCCATTGCCGTTTATAGCCTCAAGCTCTGCCAGAGTAATACCCTCTTCCTTAGCTATGTTTTTTACCAATGGCGAGAAGAATTTATCTGACGCCGAAAAATCTTGTGGCGCAGAAACAGCTTCTTTAGCCGCATCTACTGTTTTTTCAAGAGCCTGTATGTTTTCATTAACCGCAGTAGTTGCTTCTGCCGGGGCATCTACAACAACGCCGCCTTCGGTTTCGATATAAGCAATAGTCTGCCCTACCTGAACCACATCATTTTCGTTAAAAAGTATCTGGGTTAGTGTGCCGCTAACTTCGCTTGGCACTTCAGAATCTACCTTATCGGTGGCTATTTCAAGCACAGCCTCGTCGGCTGCAATGTGGTCGCCCACTTTTTTCAGCCAGTTGGTAATGGTTGCCTCAGCAACGCTTTCGCCCATTTTAGGGAGTTTAAGTTCAAATTTTGCCATATTGTTAACCTGAAGGTAAATTTGGTATTTGTACTTGCGAAAATAACAAAAAAATACTTTAAAAAAAGTATTTTCAATAAAAAAACTATACTACAGCCGCCGTACCAGAGTTTTGAAGCACGAGTACTTCTCCCCTGTCGTTACTACTGTTGCTGCCTAATATATAGTTAGTGCCTGCCGGCTTAATTTTGTAGGTATATTCTTTTTCCTTAAATTTTTCCATCAGGGCAATAATCTGCCCAAAGGTAAGCATATCATTATCAAGTATAACCTCAGTAAGTTCGCTCATTACATGGTGGCGCGACTGCATAAACTCATCGCTGTACTCATCAAGGCGCTCTACTTTGTGATTAACTTTTTGTTCAATGGCTATTTTAAGGTTTTCATCCTTAGAGAACAATATATAGTACTCCGGTTTTTTAACAGCGCCTTTTTTATTCTTCTTGGCCATCATAAAAAACATGGTGCCCACTCTCATAAAGATATCAAACAATGGCGACTTACGGAAATGTTTTTTATAAAAAAGCTGCATGGCTTCCTGAAAACGTTTCATGTAAGTACCGTCTTTAACTGTACTTTCTCCTTTATAATGTATTACTGCAGCCCCCGGAAAATAGTAATTATGCCTGCCGCTTTCCAGTATGGTATAAGACAGGTCTACATCCTCGGTGTACATAAAATAGTCTTCATCAAACCCGCCTACTTCAAGGTACTGGTCGCGCCTTATAATCATAAAAGCGCCTACAATAATATCTACCCTGCCGCTTTGGTTTTGACCAAGGTGCATGGCATAATATTTATTGAATAAAGACCATTTAGGAAACAGCTTATAAAGGCCGGTTATTTTTGTAGTGGCAACCCAGGGTGTAGGGATGCCCATTTTGCTTTCGGGCAAAAACTTACCCATGCCATCTATTAACTTGGCACCAATAATGCCCATATCATGCCTCTCTTTAGCATGAGCCAGCACTTTAATAAAAGTATCTTCGGCTACTACGGTATCAGGGTTGAGTATACATATAAATTCGCCTTTAGCGGCAGCCACACCTATGTTGTTACCTTTAGGAAAGCCGGTATTTTCGTTATTTTCTATAAGAAGTACATCAGGAAAGCGCTCACGCATCATAGCACAGCTGTCGTCGGCAGAATTATTGTCCACAACAATAATTTCACCTTCAATGCCCTCTAGGGCGTTCTTAACACTAAGCACGCATTGTTCTAAAAAGTAGCGTACATTATAATTAAGTATGATTACCGATAACTGCATAGGCGCAAAGATAGTATTTTGGGTAAAAAATGCGAATTATTTATTAAATCGGCATTTTTTATTTACCATTAAACAATCCTCCAGGCTATTACCCCCATTTTTTATAAAAATCACACCTATATATTTAAACTGTTTTTGCTTTTCAACTACTCTTTCTACACCCATCAGGCAATATTATATTTTTGCGTGCCTGCATATTTATGCAACGGCACTACATTAATGTAAATCAAACTAATAGCCCACAAACATAAAAAAAATAGCTGTATAAAATCCGGGCGTCGCCGCCAAAGATAACAATATATATTAATATTAAGGCAACACACAGCAGCGTATTGTGTTAAAAAAATGGCGAAAACAAAAAAGCGCCCTTAAAAATAAGGACGCCTTTTTTTTAACCAACTCACTAAACTTAAACATTATAAAATCTCAATCAACCTTTTTGCTTTGGGCTGTGCTTCTTCTTTTTTAGGAAGCGTAAGTGTTAAGATACCATCGGCATATACCGCGTTAATCTCATCTTCTTTAACCGTTTCAGGCAATGTAAAAGCCCTTTTAAAAGATGCCTGTACAAATTCCCTTCGGGTAAATTTCCCTTCCGTTTGCTCCGGCTGCTCGGCCTTTACCTGGCTTGATATGGTAAGCACATCCTTATCTACCTCTATATTAAAATCTTCTTTTTTAAGCCCCGGAGCCACCAGCATTACAGTAAATGCGGCTTCTGTCTCCTTAATATTTACCGGCGGCACAACACGCGGCACCATTTGGCTTCCGCCTGCCCAGTCTTTAAAAAACTCATCAAAAAATACGTTCCTGTGGTTACGCTTTGCTATGTTCATGATACTATTTTTTATATTAAACTTTACGTTTGTTTTGATGTGTTACAGTCAACTTTTATTCCAATCAAAACAAAACAGACAAAAAGACAGTTTTAATGACTTTTTGTCTTATCTGATAATATTAATAAAGATTTGACGGAAAATGCCGTGACACAGCCTAATTATCAGGTATGAAATTTTGTTAAATTAAATACAAATTACTTAAAATTATCATAATTATATTAAACTATTCTTAATATAAAGCTTTAAATTTTGTTATATGCAAAATTGTAAGGAAATTCGCTTCATCAAAAAGTAACAAAATCTAAAACAACCATGAAAAATTTAAAAGTAATTTTAGGAGCAGTAGCAATTACAGCAACGTTAGCGTCTTGTAAAGATGAAGCTAAAGTAACTGCAGAAAAAAATGTAGACCACTACAGCAGCTATGTAGACTCTGTAAATAACCTGAGCGCAGAAACAAGGCTTGCCAACTGGGAAGCTATACAAGCCGGCTATGAAATGCGCCTTGCCGAGGCTGAAGCAAGCTTAGCTACATTAGAAAACAATGCAGATACTCAAAAGAAAATTGAGGAGAGCAAATCTAAATATGATGGTGTTAAGCAACAGGCAGAAGCCGATGCTGCTAAAGCACAACAAGCAGCTGCACCGGCAGCAGGCAACACAATAGCCGATTCTCTTTTTGGACCTGGTAACGTTGTGGGCAGCGATATGACTTTTGCATGGGTTAACAAGGATAACATCCTTAGCGTATACCAAAAGTTTTATGATACTTTTAAAGCCAACAAAGATTCTTACACACGCCAGGATCTTGATAAAATAAAAGCATGGTATGAAGCTCTTGACAACCGTAAAAATACTGTTGAAAAAGAAGGCCTAAGCAGCGATGACAATGGCAAAATTGCTACGCTTAAACTTAAATTTGCGCCATCGTTCCGTTGGGAGCGTATGACCGCTAAAGGCGAAGAGAACAAAGATGCTAAAGACAAAGCTAACTAAGCAAAGAATTAGATAAGGTTTTTTATAAATTTGCTGAGAAGGCGTACTGAAAAGTACGCCTTTTTTTTGCATATGGTTAAGGGAGTTTTAACCCCTGGTTAACGCGCTTAAAATTTTGTATTGATTAATTTTAATAGATAATTTTAAATTAAGAGTTATGCCGGGAAGAAAATCACCGGGCCCGCAGGTTAAGGATAAAGACCAGTATGAGGCCCTACGCGACAAAGGCTATAGCAAAGAAAAAAGTGCCCGTATAGCCAACAGTAAAGGTGCAGAGCACCGCGGCGGTAAAGCCGGTACATATGAAGACCGCACCAAGCAAAGCCTGTATGACGAGGCTAAGAAAGTGGGTATTGAAGGCCGCAGTAAAATGACAAAAGCTGAACTGGCAAAAGCTTTGAGAAGCAATTAGGATTGTTCGACTGTTCGACTGTTCGACTGTTTAATTCCAAAATCGAATTATCGAATTATCGAATTATCGAATTATCGAATTATCGAATTATCGAATTATCGAATTATCGAATTATCGAATTATCGAATTATCTAAAAAAGCCCCCACAGGTTGCGGATGCCCAACAGTGCATCGAGCATAAAGGAGCGGTAAGGACGTATGGTAAAATGCTGTTTTGCCTGCCCCTTCCTGAAAAAAACAAGGCCCAGATGATACGTGTCTATAGTTACCGTAACATGTGGGTCTTCTTTTATGGCGTTCCAGGCAACTTCCATTTGTTCAGAAGCATGAATGTTGCCTATTGCTACCACCGTATTATTATTGCTATGCTGACGGGCCTCCTGCAACAAAGGCAGCAGCGTTTGGGCATTGGTACCTGTAAGGAACACCAGGTCTACCCCGCCGGGAATATCGGCATACGGCGAGCAAAACCATACCTTGGCACTTGCTTTTTCGGCAACATCCTGTATGGACTGCGTTATAACAGCAGCATCAGGCCCCAGGGCAAGCATTTTGTATGATTTAAAGTAGGCTATGGTTTTATGCAGTGTTTTTAGTCCGCCGGCGCTTAAAACGGCTGTACCCTTATAATTCCTGCCGCGCAGGAGCATGTGCCCCGGTTGCAGGCCATTTGCGGTAAAGGCATATACAAAAGGCGAATGCACCCCATGTGCATTAACCGATTTAAGTAAAAAATTAAAGTAGCTGATGGCTTACAGTTTAAGTGAGACAATTAGTTATACAAATCTAATAAAGTTACTTGTTTTTACCTGCTGCACAAATATCTTTATTAAGATTGCTGCATCTGAAAATGCCTTTATAATAAACCGGCAGGTAATTGGTTATATTTGCAGCAAACATCTTAATTATGAAATCACTATTTATTGCCATAGCATTTTTTTTGACCCTGACCCTAAGCGCGCAAACGCAGAAGGAGCTTGAAACTAATGTTACACAAATGTATAACAACACTGTAAAAGGTAACTATGAGTCGTTGCTTGAGCTTACCTACCCTAAAATATTTGATATTGTACCTAAAGCCCAAATGCTTGAGGTGCTTAAAAATATGATAAACGGTGATGGCTATACCATGA
>Ga0265780_10008200_pt1 | contig 12712 bp, 9 predicted proteins | sample P1T30metagenome_FD_192432 | JGI IMG/M metagenome (GOLD analysis project Ga0265780, IMG submission 192432) | Plant litter microbial communities from East Loma Ridge, Irvine, California - P1 T30 | ecosystem: Environmental > Terrestrial > Plant litter > Unclassified | place: USA: California...
CACTGTTTCCAAGTAAAATAAAGTTAGATTTCAAACCAAATTTTTTTACTAAGAATTCTAAAGCAGCATCAATGTCATCTGTTTGATTCGGAAGGGCAAAAGAATTTTCATCTGCCAAACGGTAATTCATATTGGCGAAAACATAGTCCGGCATCTTTTGCATGAGTGAAAGTGTGAAAAAAGTAAGATTAGATTTGTCTCCCGATTTCCAGCCACCACCATGAATCATGACAAAAATTCCTTTGATGGAATCTTTGTTTTTTGGAGTGTACAGATCAAATTTTTGCTGAGAATCTGTTCCATAGGAAATATTGATCTCTTTATAAAATGAAATATCTTGCCCCAGATCAATAGTTTTTTCCTGGCAGCAGAAAAGAAGTAACATCAGCAGAAGAATTCCAATCTTTTTTTTCATAGTTCTAATATAGAAAAACCCGCCGTTTTACCGGCAGGTTCTCCTTACAAAATAATCTATATGAAGTAATGAATTTTATCTTGTTCTGCTTTTGATGGCATCTGATGCACCGCTGATATCTCTTATTTTTTTTACTTTCTGATTTCCGAAGTTGTAGGTGATGCTGAAAGTTCCACCACGGTTAAACTGGTCGTTTCTTACAAAATTGTAATTTCCATTCGCCTGATAATCTTCAATTTCTACAATATTCGTCCGTAAAACATCTTCTAAGTTTAATGCAAATGTCCATTCATTCCAGTTTTTCTTGATGCTGAGATCCAGACTCATCAGGTTTTTCAACATTCCCAGTTCGATTTGCTGCTTGTCTACATAGAAATAATTGACTCCCAGAAACCACGTTTTCTTTTTATCCAAACTCAAAGTATTGTTGGTCTGAATGGTAAGACTTGTTGATTTGTTTTTATTGACGTAGGTATCAAAAACGATTCCCGTGGTAGGATCTGTATTGAGAGTTCCGTTATTGATATTGTGCTGAAAGCCGATATTGAAATTGCTGGTCAGTGTTTTTTTAAAAAACGTTTTCTGCATTCCGAGCATGGCAGACATTTCCTGTTTGTCCCCAAAATTGGTTCTGATGTAAGCCAGCTGACGGTACGTTTTTCCGTCACGCTCAATGTTTCTCTGCAAAGGTACCTGCGTGATCACATCTCTGTACAGAGAATGGTTTAAAATTAAAAAATAAGAACTTTTAAACATGTAAGTCAATTCCTGATTGTAAGTACTGGAAGCTTTCACGAAAGGATTATTCTGTGTATAATTGTCTTCTGTAAGAATATTTTTCACAGGATTCAGTTCCCAGAAACTTGGTCTTCTCATGCGGCTGGAAAACGAGTAGGAAATGTTGTTTTTATCATTAATGGCATAATTTAAACTTAAATAGGGAAGAATATTGTTGTAATTTCTTTCAAAAACCTGCATCGGCTGATTGGGAATATCAGATGTACCGGTACTTTTTGTAATTTCATATCTCGCACCCAGTTTTCCTGATAGTTTATCCGAAAACTTCTTCTCTGCAGTAAGGTAAAATCCATAAATATTTTCATCGTAAATAAAGTGGTTCAGGTCGGGTCTCAGATTGTCAAAACTGCCCGCTGTATCATAGAAATAAAAGAAATTTTTGGTGTCGTTGTTGGTTTTGGTTTTATTAAAATTTCCGCCTGCAGAAAGGGTAAGATCTTTTTTAAATTTCTGAATGTAGTCTGCCATTGATGAAAAATTATTGATAACCTGTGGGATATCCTGCAAAACCTGTTGTCTCAACTGAGAGAAACTGCCATCTGCAGCCTGTACCAGCGTTCTGTTGTCAGAATTCTGGAATCTTCTGTAAATGAGATAAGCCGCGTTTAGGTTGAGTTTGCTTCCCAGAGAATCTGTTTTCAGCTCATAATTCAGGTTTACCGAATTGTTGTAATTTCTTGCGTTTTCTAAATTACTGGATTTATTATATTTGGTTTCCAAAACATTGCCGCTGTTGTCTAAGGTTTTCAAGGTGTTAAGTAAATCTACCTTCGATCCGTAGCTTTTGTTGGCAGATGAGTTCCAAGATAGGGCAAGATTGCTGTTATCATTGAGCTGATAATCAAAGTTAAGATATCCGCCGATGTATTTGTTGGGATCATCAATCGCTCCTACAGATTCGTTTTGCAAAAGTGAAGTTCCGTTCCGCAAAACATATTCCTGACCATTAATGTTTTCACCACCATATAGATTCGCAGAAATTCCCAATTTGTCTTTTCTGTAATTGGCTGAAAATGTAGCGTTACTTGCGTTGTATTTATTTTGTGAATTAGACATCCGCATATTACCGTTCAGGCCGTCGCTCATTTTTTTCTTTAAAACGATATTGATGATTCCGTCTGAAGATTCTACCTGAAACTCACTTCCCGGCACCGTAATGACTTCGATTTTCTGAATATTTTCTGCTGGCGTATTTTTCAGAAACTGAGTTACAGATTCAGCATCCATATTGGTCTTTCTGCCGTTGATATAGACCAACGCATTGTTTTTTCCGGCTATTTTTAAAGTTTTATCATCGGTAGTAGACAGGAGAGGGGTCTGTTTTAAAAGATCAAAGGTGGTGTTGCCTTTGGTAACTGGCGATGCAGCAACGTCATAAACGAAACGGTCACTCTGTTTTTTAAAAACCTGTTTGGTGAGAACTACCGCCTCAATGTCTTTGGTTTTGGTTGAATCTGTTTTTTTCTGCTGAGCCAAACTTAGCCCTGAAAAAAATATAGCTGCTATTAAAAGTGAAGTTTTCATAATTGATTGGTTAAGGTTGTGGGTATAGGTTGTTATTTTACATTACAAAGATATGTTATTTAATTAGTAATATGCAATACAAAGTAGTGTAAATGTTTTTAGAATGATTATAACTCGCTGATAATTAGGTGTTAAATTTTAAATTAGAATTATCATCATTTACTCTTTACACATAGTAAGACAAGATCTAGGATAATTTTGTTACATAAAAAAGAAAATCTTTTAAATACTATATTTTTGATTAATTTAGAGTTCACAATTAAACCTAATAATTTATGACAAAACTTTACTCATTATTGATGATTTTTATGATTCTCGTATCATGTAAAAGCGATTCTCTTATTGATATCGAAAATCAGCAACAAGGAAATCAGGAAACAAACTTTAACTTTGGAAATTCTGCGCAAAGAGATTTCCACGGTTTGGTTTTAGCGACAAACGGAACTGCGGTTTCCGGAGCAACGGTAACGATCGGTTCAGCAACCGTACAAACTAATGCTAAAGGACTTTTCGTAATTAAAAATGCCGGTGTAAAAGAAAATTTCGCTTACATAAAAGTAACAAAGGCAGGTTTTGTGAATGGTTCCCGCACGATGGTTCCTACCAATGGGAGCAACAGAATCAACATTATGATGATTCCTGCTACCAATACTTCCACAATTACATCGGGGGCGACGGCAACGGTATCTTTACCCAACGGAACCAAAGTGAAATTTGACGGTAGCTTCAAAGACGCCAGCGGAAACGCATATACAGGAAATGTAAATGTTTCTCTGTTCCATCTAAAACCGTCAGATCAATATCTTAATGAATTGATGCCTGGTTCTCTTTTGGCAAATAATACCGCAGGAAATGCAAGAATAATGGAGACTTTCGGGATGCTGCATGTACAATTGACAGGAGCTTCCGGACAAAATCTTCAGATAGCTAATGGGCATACTGCTGAGATGACGGTGGCAATAGATGCTGCACAGACTTCTGTGGCTCCCGCTACAATTCCGTTGTGGTCATTTGATGAAACAACAGGAATCTGGCAGGAAGAAGGTTTAGCCACTAAAGTTGGCAACGCTTATGTGGGAAATGTAAGCCATTTTTCCTGGTGGAACTGTGATGCGCAGTTTCCTCAATGTCTTTTGAATGTTCATATTCAAAACTCTGCCGCTCAGCCATTAAGTAATGTTACGGTAAAAATATTCAGACAAAATCAAAACTCTACCTCTGCAATTACGGACGGAAATGGAAATGCTTCAGGAATTGTACCGGCTGGTGAAAATTTAACGATGAAAATTTATGATGCATGTAATAATGTGATAGTTACCAACAATATTGGTCCGTTTACAAATAATTCTACCAATACACTTCCTGCAATTACCATTTCGCAGAGTCTGAATAGTACGGTAACAATTACCGGAACCCTAAAAGATTGTTCTGGCAATAATGTTACAAATGGCGTTGCCAATTTATCTTATACATCAAGCACAAGTTATTTTTCTAATTTTTCTACACAGGTAACCAACGGAAGCTTTTCTTTTAATGTTTTGAGTTGCTCATCCAGTCAGCAATTGACATTTGCAGGTGCAGATTTCACGAATCTTCAGACGACGGGAGATATAAATTTTACTGCAACGTCGCCTGCTACAAATTTGGGTAATATTACTGTTTGTACTGCCGCAACAGAGTTTATTACAAGTCAAACTGATACACTGCCTATAAAGTATTTCCTATCACCAATTAGTACTGGTGGAAGTTCCCAAAATCCGGCTCCCAGTCCAAATTTCGGATTTTACGTAAGCTCACAAAGTGCAGCAGGAGGTTTTTATTTAAATTCCCAAAACCCAATAGGAGTTGGTACATTCACCTCCAATTTTGCTTTGGAATCTTCCGGAGGAGCTATCAGTGCCAATGGAAATAATCTCACCTTACAGGTAAGTAATTACGGAGCAGTAGGACAATATATAGATTTCACAATCAACGGTACTTATACCAATACTTCCGGTGCACACACATTAAGTGTAACAGGGCATGTTGTAAGAGATAATTAAATGTAAAAAGCATTCATATGTAAAAAAAGGACTTGAAAAAGTCCTTTTTTTTTATTTTTATTCTCTGTCGAATCTTGCCAGTTTTTTATCAATCCAGATGGTGGCAAACGGAAAAAATGCAGCGATGAGCGCAAACACACTGTCTTCATCATCCCATTCAAATATTTTTCTGATGGATGGCAAAAATAAAAGATAAAAAGTGAAAAACAGACCATGAATACTTCCGATGGTGCTGATGTAAATGATCGCCAGAATATTTTCTGGCTCCACTCGGATCCAGATCATTGCAGTAAACAGAAAAAACCATGAAATGGCTTCTGCCAGACAGATATGTCTGAACCATCTGATTACCTTTTCCTGAGGATATTTTGAGAAAAAATTTTCGAGGAAATTCATTTTAATTAAAATTAATTTTGCCTAACATCTAACATCTAACATCTAACATCTAACTCTTATAAAAACTACTCCCATCCAAATACTCAAAAACCTCTGGAGGAAGCATGGGTCTTACATTTTTTCCTTCTTTGATCATAGAGCGAATCTCGGTAGCGGAAAGTTCAATCACCGGAGCTTTAATCATTGAAATGTTTTCGTGCTGCAGGTATTCAGAATCTTTCTTTTCCCCGTCAAATACTCTCGGGTAAATAATAATATGATGATTTTTAATTAAAACTTCATAGTTTTTCCACTTGTGAAGGCTTTTAAGATTGTCTTCTCCCATGATCAGACTAAATGAATAATCAGCGTATTTTTCTTTTAAATACGTTAATGTATCTACCGTATAGCTTGGTGTAGGCAGAGAAAATTCCACATTTGAAGCCCGCATTTTAGGATAGTTTTTTATGGCCAGTTCCACCATATCCAGACGGTTATGATCTTTCAACAGTGATTTTTTATCTTTAAATGGATTCTGCGGACTTACTACAAACCAAAGTTCATCCATATCCGAATTTTCAATGATATAGTTCGCAAGAATCAAATGCCCGATATGAATGGGATTAAATGAACCGAAAAAGAGACCTATTTTTTTCAAATTCTTTTTTTAAATTATTAAAGAGATTACAAGTTTTTTTTGACCTGAAAAGCGACGGCATTAAGAAATTTTAAATTATTTTCGTTGAAAATTTCAACTGTTTTAGATCTTTTGTTTCAAGATAAAAGAACAAATACTAATTTTCATGAAACTTCACATCCCTGATATTCAGATAATGCGTCACATTACCTTTCCAGTGATTTTCTTCAAGTGTAAATGCTATATCGAAAGTTTTTGTTCTGAAATCCTCAGCATAATGACCGAGTTTGAAACCCACACATTCCACATTTCTTCCTGTAGACTCCTGTCTTACGTAAAATTTTAAATGGCTGTTGTCTTTTCCCATAGTCTTTACATATCCGGCAATTTTTTGGTTTTGTAAAACCAGATTAGGCTTCATATTGTGAGGTCCGAATGGCGCAAGTTTTCTGTGAAAGTTGATGAATTCACGGTTGATTTCATCAATCTCTATTACAGAATCTATCGTAATAGAAGGTTCTTTTTGATGTTCTTTTATTTTCTCTGATACCGTCTGTTCAAATTTTATTTTAAATTCTTCAAACCTGTCTTTTTCCATTGACAGTCCGGCTGCAGCGTGGTGCCCACCGAATTTCAAAAAATATTCAGAGCAGATATCCAAAGCTTCATGAACGTCAAAATCAGAAACCGATCTTGCGGAAGCGACCATTTCACCGTTATTACCGTCCGTAAAAACCAGTGTTGGTTTATAATATGTTTCGATTAATCTTGAAGCGACAATTCCAATCACACCTTTATTCCATTCGGGATGGTAAACAATAGTGGTGTATTTGGTCTCCTGCTGGGATTCTACAATTTGTTTTAAAGCAGATTCTGTAGAATGCATGTCAAGTTCACGTCTTTCATCGTTCAGATTCATGATGTCTGAAACAATCTGATGCGCATGCTTCAGATTATCCGAAACCATGAGCTCTACAGCAGCTTTCCCCTGAGAAATTCTGCCTGCAGCATTTATTTTCGGAGCAATTTCGAATACAATATTGGAAATTTCAAAATGTGATAATTTCTCTTCAGGTATTAAAAGCCGTAAACCCATATTCCGGGTTTTTCTGAGCACTTTTAAACCCTGCTTTGCCAGAACCCTGTTTTCACCGTTCATGGCGACAATGTCTGCCGCGATTGAGATGGCCAGAAGATCTGTAAGTTCAAACAGTTCCGCTTCGGGAATTTTATAAATTGTATTTAAGCCCTGGCATAATTTAAAACCTACGCCGCAACCTGAAAGTTCCTTGTACGGATAGCGGCAGTCGGCCCTTTTCGGATCCAAAACAGCAACAGCATTGGGAATTTCATCACCAGGCAAATGGTGATCACAGATGATGAAGTCGATGTTCTTTGACGATGCATAGTCGATCATATCAACAGCCTTAATCCCGCAGTCTAAAGCAATAATAAGGGAAAAACCGTTTTCTTTTGCAAAATCGATCCCTTCAGTTGAAATTCCATAGCCTTCAGAATTTCTGTCGGGGATATAATAGTCGAGATAGCTTTTGTGTACAATTTTTCTAAGGTAAAGATACATGAGAGCTACCGCCGTGGTTCCGTCTACATCATAATCCCCGTAAACCATGATTTTTTCTCCGTTTTCTATTGCAGTGGCAATGCGTTCTACTGCTTTTTGCATATCTGCCATCAGAAAAGGATTGTGAATGTCGTTGAGGTTTGGTTTGAAAAACTCTCTCGCCTTTTGATAGTTGTCAATTCCTCTCATAACGAGGATTTTAGATTCAAAAGTTCCAAAACCAAGCGACGAGCTCAATCCGTCTACAATTTCTTCATCGGGTTCCGGTTTAAAAATCCATTTATGACTCATTTCACAAAAATAGGCAAAATTATTAGCTTTCAAAAATGAAAAGAAATATTGTTCATGTTTTTGAAATGCTTATCTTGGCAGTAGAAAAATTAACATTAAAATGAAAAAAATTACTTTATCTCTGGCCATTTTGGCTGCAGTAGCATCAATGAATGCTCAGAAGATTAATCTTGGAAAAGCGGCTGGTGTTGTCTCTAAAGGTGCTCAGGCGCTGTCTTTTTCCAACGCAGATGCCATCATGCTTTCCAAAGAATCCGTAGAGTATATGGATAAAAACAATCCGGTTGCGGGCCCGAAAGATCCTTACACGGTGAGATTAAACAAGCTTTTCGCAAAGCATAAATCTCAGGATGGTTTGAATTTAAATTACAAAGTTTACAAAGTAGCTGACATCAATGCATTTGCCTGTGCAGACGGAAGTGTACGTGTTTTCTCTTCACTGATGGATATGATGACTGATGATGAATTACTGGCGGTAATCGGGCATGAAATTGGTCACGTGAAAAATGAAGATACTAAAGATGCAATGAAGTCAGCCTATCTGAAAGCTGCTGCGATGGAGGCGGCTTCATCAGCTTCAAATGCTGTTGCTACTTTAAGCGACAGTCAGGTTGGGAAAATGGCAAACGCATTTCTTGACGCTTCACACAGCAAAAAGCAGGAAAATCAGGCCGATGATTACTCTTATGATTTTATGAAATCCAACAAGTACAATGTTGTAGGAGCCTACACGGCATTTAAAAAACTGGCATTACTTTCTGAAGGCGGTTCTGCCCAGTCAAAATTTCAGAAAATGTTTAATTCGCATCCCGACAGCAACAAACGGGCTGAGGCAATCAAGAAAAAAGCAGAAAAAGACGGCTTATGGAAAGACCCCGGCACAGTTTCTATTCCTAAAGTAAAACTGACTAAATAATTAACTTTTAAAATAAATATAAAAGCTCCCTGAAAATTTTTCAGGGAGCTTTTTATAAGTTTAAAGATAATCGTAATTACTTATGAATACATCTTTTCTCTTAATTCTTTGATCTTTTTATCTGCCAGATATTCGTCGTAAGTAGTTTCTCTGTCGATAATTCCTTTAGGAGTCAGTTCGATGATTCTGTTACAGACCGTCTGAAGCATTTCGTGGTCATGAGACGAAAGCAAAAGATTGCCTTTAAAGTTAGATAAAGAGTTATTTAAAGTTGTAATACTTTCAAGGTCTAAGTGGTTTGTAGGTTCGTCTAGAAGCAAAACATTCGCTTTCTGCAGCATCATTCTGCTGAACATACATCTCATTTTTTCACCTCCGGAAAGTACTTTACATGATTTTAAGGCTTCATCTCCTGAGAAAAGCATTCTTCCTAAAAATCCTCTCATGAATTCTTCGTGACGTTCTTCATCATTTTTAGTGAATTGTCTCAACCAATCTACTAAATTGATATCTTCCTGAAAGAAAGATGTGTTATCAAGCGGCATGTGAGACTGGTTTGTAGTAACTCCCCAAGCCACAGTTCCTTTATCTGCCTGATTATTTCCTGCTAAAATTTCAAAAAATTCTGTGATTGCGAGAGAGTTTTTAGAAATTACAGCTACTTTATCTCCTTTTTTAAGGTTTAAATCGATATTTGAAAACAGCAATTCTCCGTCTTTTGTTTTTTCTAAACCTTTAACATCCAAAATCTGATCTCCAACTTCTCTTTCCATTTCGAAAATAATTGCCGGATACCTTCTTGAAGATGGCTTAATGTCGTCAATATTCAGTTTGTCGATCATTTTCTTTCTTGCGGTTGCCTGTTTGGCTTTAGCAACGTTGGAGCTGAATCTTGCGATGAAGTCCTGAAGTTCCTTCTTCTTTTCTTCTGCCTTTTTATTAGCCTGCGCTCTCTGTCTTGTCGCCAATTGTGAAGCCTGGTACCAAAAAGAGTAGTTACCTGTGTACAGGTTTAATTTAGCATAATCTAAATCTCCGATGTGCGTACAGACGGTATCCAGGAAGTGACGGTCGTGAGATACAACGATTACTGTGTTTTCGTAATCTGCCAGGAAATCTTCCAGCCACGCAATGGTATCAATATCAAGGTCATTCGTAGGCTCATCCAGAATCAGTACGTCAGGATTTCCGAATAGCGCCTGAGCCAAAAGAACTTTTACTTTGTCTTTATTCTCAAGTTCACTCATCATCTGCCAGTGCATATCATCTTTAAGACCGACGTTTGAAAGCATGGTCTGAGCATCAGATTCTGAGTTCCAGCCGCCCATTTCGTCGTAAACAACACCTAGTTCACCGGCCTTTATTCCGTCTTCATCTGAAAAGTCTTCCTTTGCGTAAAGGGCGTCCATTTCCTCCTTAATTTCGAATAATTTTTTATTTCCTCTCAGAACCGCTTCAAGAACATTGTACTGATCGTATGCAAAGTGATCCTGCTCAAGAACAGACATTCTTTTTCCAGGTTCCAGAGATACATGTCCGGTAGTGGGATCCTGTTTTCCGGTTAATATTTTTAGAAATGTAGATTTTCCTGCACCATTTGCTCCAATGATTCCGTAGCAGTTACCTTTGCTGAACATAATGTTCACTTCGTCGAAAAGCACTCTCTTTCCGAATTGTAAAGATAAGTTAGATACTGTTAACATATAAGTTTGTAAATTTGGGCACAAAAATACAAAAAGAATTTCGGTATCCTCTAATATTATAGTATACAAGTTGAAGCAAGTGCATGAATTTTGTGTATTAAATTGAAAAATTTGAAGAATGAAAATTGAAAAGACAGTCAATATATTAAACAGAAAGGCAAGATTTGAGTACGAAATCATGGATGAACTTGAGGCTGGTATGGTGCTTACGGGAACAGAAATTAAGTCTCTGCGCTCGTCTAAGGCCTCAATAGCAGAGTCTTTCTGCCAGTTTATAGATGGTGAACTTTATATTATTAACATGATGATTGATGAATATAAGCTGGGTACGTTTTATAATCATAAAACAAAAAGGGAACGAAAATTGCTGTTGCACAAAAAAGAATTGGCAAAGCTCGAAAAAAAGCTTAAAGATGCAGGTAATACGATAATACCTTTAAGGTTGTATATCAATGACAGAGGGAGAGCGAAAGTAAAGATTGCGTTGGCGAGAGGTAAAAAACTCTTTGATAAAAGAGAGTCTATTAAGGATAGAGAAAACAAACGGAACCTCGACAGAATATTAAAGAAAAGTTAAAAATCATACGCAAAACTTTGTTTATAAAGAAAAATTATATTTATTTTGCAATATCAATTATTTAATCATTTAATTCTATGAAAAATCTAAAATTAGGAATTTCAGTATTGGCACTTACAGTTGCTTCTACTGTTTTCGCTCAGACTACCAACAACCCGTGGTTAATCGGTGTTGGTGCTCATGGTGAAAATCATAAAGCAGTACGTGGAGAGTTCAGCCAGACATTTTCGGCTAGAAACCTTACGAAAACTATGTTCAATATGAACAACTTTTCGATCACGCCACCGCTTTCTAAACTTATGGTAGCAAGAAACATCACCAAAGGTTTCGTTATCGATTGGTCTACTACAGTAGGTAATGTAGAAAATCAAAGATTCAATACCGGGAAGGAGTTTATGTTGATGACTGGTCTGGGTCTACAGGCTAAGGCAGCAGGTCTTCTTTGGGACGAAGAATCTTGGTTTGACCCTTACTTGAGAGTAGGTGCAAACTATTTAAGACAAGACTACACAGGTCTTACATTCCCAAGAACTGATTTATTAGGATACACTCACGATAACGACGGTGATCTTAATGGAAAAGCTAACTTCTTTACAGTATCTGCCGGTGCAGGTGCAAACTTCTGGGTAACTAAAAACTTCGGTGTAGGTGTTCAGGGAGATTATGTAGGTACTCCGGTTGACAAAGCAGATTACGCTAACTTCTGGCAGGCTTCTGCTTCCCTATTATTTAGATTCGGAAACAGAGACAGAGATAAGGATGGTATCTTAGACAAAGACGATTTGTGTCCAGATACACCAGGTTTACCAGAATTCCAGGGATGTCCTGATACAGACGGTGACGGTGTTCCAGATAAAGACGATCAGTGTCCAGATGTTCCTGGTCCAGTTGAAAACGGTGGATGTCCATGGCCAGATACAGACGGTGATGGTGTAATCGACAAAGATGATGCTTGTCCTTCAGTTGCAGGTCCTGCAGAAAACAGTGGTTGTCCTTGGCCAGATACAGATAACGACGGTATCTTAGATAAAGATGATGCTTGTCCTACAGTTCCAGGTCTTCCAGAATATAACGGTTGTCCTAAGCCTAAAACTGTAACTGCTACAGCTGTACAGGATGAATTTAGAAATGTATATTTCGATTTCAACAAGGCAACAATTAAAGCTGAATCTAAGCCTGCTTTAGACAGAGCTGCTGCTTTAATTATGAAAGATGGTGGAAACTACTTGTTAGAAGGTAGAACTGATGCTAAAGGTGCTGAAGCTTACAACTTGAAATTATCTAGAGAAAGAGCTGCTTCTGTAGTTGCTGCTTTAGATGCAAGAGGTGTTGATGCAAACGCTCTTAAATCTATCGGAGTTGGTGAAACCAAAGCTACTGTAGATGAAAAAGCTTCTGATGCTGAAAGACAAAAAGATAGAATCGTAACTGTTACAGCTATCGAAAACGAAGCTGAGTGGAACGCAATCAAGAAAAGAGATTACGAAGATGCTCCAGTGAAAAAAGCTCCAGCTAAGAAAAAAGCTGCTGCTAAAAAGAGAAAATAATTAATTTTTCTAAATAATAAATACCCTCAGGCTTCTGGGGGTATTTTTTTTGTTGTTGATTTTAATTATTTTTGTAAAAATATAAAACAAAAAATGGGAAGAGCGTTTGAGTATAGAAAAGCATCTAAAATGGCCCGTTGGGATAAAATGGCCAAAACCTTTTCTAAAATAGGTAAAGATATTGCCCTGGCTGTGAAAGCTGGTGGCAGTGATCCTGAGGCAAATCCGGCGCTTAGAAGATGCATCCAGAATGCAAAAGGTGCCAATATGCCGAAGGATAATGTTGAAAGAGCCATTAAAAAAGC
>Ga0265780_10008202_pt1 | contig 12711 bp, 9 predicted proteins | sample P1T30metagenome_FD_192432 | JGI IMG/M metagenome (GOLD analysis project Ga0265780, IMG submission 192432) | Plant litter microbial communities from East Loma Ridge, Irvine, California - P1 T30 | ecosystem: Environmental > Terrestrial > Plant litter > Unclassified | place: USA: California...
TTCATTTCCAGCCGCATACTTACCGGGCTCAGGTGTTCCAGGCGCTCATCTACCTCCGCAGCATTATAACCCATAGCCAACAACGTTGCCCAGCAAACAATGGCATTCTCTACCGAGGCTTCATCCAGGAAAGGGATTAAACACTCCACTTCATTGCCCTTAAACATGGCCCGCAGGTAAAACCGTTTGGAGATCACCGTTTCGCTGAATACATACAGGTCGGCTTCCTTGAAGGTCATGCTCCAGGTAAACTTCGTGATCTCAGGTAAATCGGCTTTATATTCCAACAACTGGTCATAATTATGCACCAGCAGGTCGCAGCTTTTAAACAGTTTCAGCTTTTCGAGCACCTTGGTACGGCGACTATCAAAACCCTCATCGTGCGCCGACCCTAAGTGGGTAAGCACACCTATGGTAGGCTGAATAATGGCTTGGAGCGCATCCATTTCATCTACAGTAGAAATGCCCGCTTCAAATATGCCCAGGTCGTTGTCTTCCTGAATTTGCCATACCGAAAGCGGCACCCCTATTTGCGAGTTATAGCTTTTAGGATTGCGTACAATGTTTTGATCGGCCGACAGCAACTGGTACAGCCACTCTTTGACGATGGTTTTGCCGTTGCTGCCCGTAATGCCAATAACCGGTAAACTAAACCGGCTACGATGATATGCAACCAGCGCTTGCAGGGCCTGTAATACATTGGGCACTACTAAAAAGTTAGCTGCGGGGTAATCTTGTGTGGGTGAGCACTGCACCACAAAATTGCGCACGCCATGATTGTAAGCCTCGGCAATAAACTCATGCCCGTCGCGGCGGCCATACAAAGCAAAAAACAGGCTCTCGGCCGGGTTGCTGATTTGCCGGCTGTCGGTAATGAGGATACTGATGTTGTTTTCTCTTACAATGGCACCTTCGGCACCAATAATTTGTTGCACTTCGGCTATAGGATACTGGCTGCTCAACATGTTACGAAGGTGGCTATATTTATGTAATTACTAAAATACATTAATGGCTTATATGTTTGTGCTTTTACTTATCTTGTGCCTTGTTAGGATAAGTAATTAGTCATACTATGGCTTGTGGATGTACTTTCTTTTTTATGCAAAAAAGAAAGATACCAAAGAAAAAACTTGCGGCTACGTTTATTTGCTTTTAATGGAAGTAAGTATACTTAAGTTAGTGCTATCCACAAAACACTGATGCCGCGGAGGAAGCTCGACTTAATGCTATGCTGTAAAATAAAAAACAAGATTTTTTGGTAAATTTGGTTTGCATGGAGGAACCGAAAAAGAAGAGAATTACCGACGAGAAAACAGCCTTGGCCAAGGCCGAACATTTTTGCGCCTACCAGGAACGCTCGCAGCAGGAAGTGCGCAACAAACTGTATGAATTAGGCATGTACCCTACCGGCGTAGAAAGCGTAATAAGCCAGCTCATTACCGGCAATTTTTTAAACGAAGAACGTTTTGCCCGCGCCTACACCCAGGGCAAGTTTAACCTTAAAGGCTGGGGCCGCATTAAAATAAAGCAGGGCTTAAAGCTAAAGCAAGTACCCGATAAGCTTATTAACAAAGCCCTGCAAATCATTGATGGCGATGCTTATTTGGAGACATTACGAAAGCTGATAGCCAAAAAGATACCCCAAGTAACCGAAAAAGATGCTTTTAAACGCCGTTATAAGCTGCAACAGTACGCCATGAGCCGTGGTTACGAAAGCGATTTGATTAATGATGTTTTGAAAGCCAGCGAGTTATAATAAAGTTAAAAAACTTTTAAAATAATTATTTGCGTAATACGGTTTTGTGCCTATATTTGCATCACCAAAACGCAAGGGGTTATCTGTTAAAAGAAACTTCAGGCTAAAATGCGAAAGTAGCTCAGTTGGTAGAGCACGACCTTGCCAAGGTCGGGGTCGCGAGTTCGAATCTCGTCTTTCGCTCAAATCCCTTTTGAACTTCAGGAGGGATTTATTTTTAAGGTTTATAGTTGTGTGGTGTGCAGGCCGACGCCTGCCTCTTCTCCCGCACAACGATCACCTGCTCAGATGGTGGAACTGGTAGACACGCAGGACTTAAAATCCTGTTCCCGTAAACGGAGTGCGGGTTCGATTCCCGCTCTGAGTACAAAGCCCGATACGAAAGTACCGGGCTTTGTTCGTTTTAAGGTTGCGGTGAGAAACGCTGCCGTAGGCTGAAAATCCTGTTTCCTTAGGTGAAGTGAGGGTCAATTGTTATCCGACAACATCTTTACTACAGGTACGGTTGCAACACCGAGTATAACACTTAGGTAACGGCCTTAAAACCTCCTAATTAGACTAGTTTAGGACTATAACTTCCTGATGCCAAGCCTACCTAAATTGTTATTTTATATATTTAACAAAGTTGATTAGAGTATAAATTACGTTTAAGAAATTGATTGGCTTTTTTAAATCTTATGTAAAAGGTGAGGTAATAGAAGTTAATACAAGCATTGAGTTCACTTGGTGGGAGTTTGCTGCTATTGTGGTTATTATAGGTTTAATAATTTGGAGAATTGTTTGGTAAAAGCTATAGGGCAATAGACTTATTGATTGCAAAATATTTAGGTTACCAAAGCTAAACTCAATGTCTAAACATGCTAAAAGACTATTTGAAGATATCACTTAATTGAATGTCGTTATACGCTGTCTTGTCCGTATCGCATAACTCGTTTAATAAATTTTCAATGTTAGCTTTTAAATCTGTCTCATCAACAATTAAATGCAAACCAGCTATTTGGTAATCTGTTGCTTTTTGATACTCACATGCATATTTTATAGCAGCAAGCAAGTCTTTTTCTGTATACATTTTGATTTTTCTACTTAAATTTTATTCTTTGAAACTAATACTTATTATTCGAATAGGCTTGCGTTAAATCCAATTCCAGTAAACTGAAGGCTTCAATTCACGCTCTGATTACATAACCTTATACCGAGCATCAAATGTTATTTTTTCATCAATAATTATTACTGAGGAATAAAAAACTATCAATCCTGTTTAACCAATTTACATCCCGCGTAAAATTTTCTCCATATTTCTACCTTTAGCCAACTCATCCACCAGCTTATCTAAATACCTCACCTGCTGTGTTAAGGGGTTTTGAATATCTTCTACCCTATAGCCGCATATTACACCCGTAATAAGGTGGGCGTTGGGGTTAAGCAAAGCCTGCTGAAAAAACACTTCAAACGTTACTTTTTCGTTGCTTAGCTGTTGCATTCTATCATGATCAAAACCGGTTAACCACATTATTACCTCATTTAGTTCTTCTTTTGTTCTGCCTTTCTTCTCCACTTTTGCCACATACATAGGGTATACGGAGGCAAAGGTTAGTTTGGCTATACGCTCATCGTGTGCAATAGGTGTATTCATCTTGTTGATAAATTTTTACTATTCTAAGTAGTCTTTAATTAATCAATAATACAAAAGGATATTCTATAAACAAAAAGCCGCTATACGAGCGGCTCATTATTTATAATCAGTAGTTAGTTAACATTTACATCCCTCCTAATCGGATAACGATACCAAACGCTTAATTTAAGTATTTTTATAATTTCTAGCGCAGTTAATATATACTACAATACAGCATCATATTACGATTAAGCTGTTGCAATTTTCACATAATATGTAATAATACTTCTACTTATGGCATAATTGAGAATTTTAATAAAAGTTTTGTATATTTTAGTAACCTAAACCCTTCACTATATGCCGTTAAACAAGTTTAACTGGGAACTTTTATCAATTACGAGGTTTATGCTCGCTTTTATTGTAATGGCGGTCCATCTTGGTACTTTCGACCATACACACTTTTTAAATTGGGCTTCCTACTTTGGCGGCTTCGAGTCGGTATTAGGGTTTTTACTAATTAGTGGTTATTCCATTGGTAAATCCATCAGCAAAAACAAGCAGTCCTATTTTAAAAGGCGTATAGCGCGCATATATCCGGTTTACTTAGCTTCTTTAGCAACAGCGTTAATTCTTTCTTTTTCGAGCTTAAACTTAGCTATACTACCCGTGCTTGGCTTAAATTTAATTTTTGCTATGCAAATATTTACGATAGGCAGCTTTGGATTACCTACCTGGACTTTAGCCCTGGAGGTTTGGTTGTATGCCATAGCACCTTTACTACTTAAATTAACATACAAGCAATTAAACATGATCATATACTCATCGTTTTTAATTTATTGTATTTACACCTGCGGCAGAACCTTATACCATTGGCCTTATTATTTTGGAACCATGTATGGTATTAACCTTTTCATATTAGCCTACGTTTGGATTGCAGGCTTTGCCTTAGCAAGGTTTCCGGAGAAGAACCGGTTCAATACATTTACGGTTGCATTCATTTTTCTTGGCCATATAGCCCTGTCTTTTGCAATAGCCGCTGCTTATAATTACAAGCACCATAGTATGAATAAATTTATCACAAAAGACCTTATCTCTTTTGCAGCTAAAGCAATTTGCCTTTTCTGGGTATTTTTAGTAGTGTTATACAATCATAAATTTAAAGCGTTTTCTACCAAGACAAATCGTGTGTTTAATTTATTAGGCAATATTTCGTACCCACTTTACTTAGTGCATATTGTTATTTTTATAGCCTTTGCAAAGTATAATTATAGCTTTGGACCAGTAATGATTGTAGTGGCCATTATATACTCTTGGCTTTTATACTTAATATTTGATTTTTATAGTAAAAAACGAGCAACCGAAACCGTTACAGCTGTTCCGGCATTATAAGGAATCAGTAAAAGCCGTAAAATAAAAAAGTCGCTCAAGAGCGACTTTTTTATTTTATTAATAGTTGTTGAGCGTTTAACCCTTAATAAGGTCTTCAATCTCATGCAGATCTGTTTTTTTCTTTTTCAAGTGAGGTGTTTTCTTTTTGAGGTAATCTGTTGCATGTTCTTTACCTTCTTCTGTAACCTCAGCTATTTTCTTATTGAAAGAAAAGCCGGTTCTTTTAGCGTATAAGTAAGCAATGGCACCTGCTAAAATAGCGCCAACAGACACAGCAACAATGACTAAGCTTTTATCGTCTTCTTTATCAAATGGATTTTTCATGGCGTTATATTTTTTTAGAGTAACAAGAAAAGATGCTTATGGTTCTGCTTGTTAATAAATAAGACCTATATATTTATAAATGCGTTCGGTTGTTCTTTGTAAATTACGACTCATAAATAAAATTGTAATTATCTCATTTATAAAACACTACTGTTCTACGTGCCTTAAAGGTTAAAAATATTTTAAAGAACGGTACAAAACTCTATCTTTGCAGCACACAAGCCTTGATGCTCATCCATCAGGGCTTTGTTATCAACAATATCATGCGAAAGTAGCTCAGTTGGTAGAGCACGACCTTGCCAAGGTCGGGGTCGCGAGTTCGAATCTCGTCTTTCGCTCATAAAGCCTTCCTTGTTTCAGGGAAGGCTTTTTTGTTTATTGGCCTTATCATAGGCTTAATCCTATTATAAATATTCAAATATTTCCCTTATATAGTTTAGCAGGCTAATTCAAACACATATACCTATCTAAATTCAAACAACTGTATCATATACTTAATTGCTAACGTATTGTTGTTTAATTGGTCCCGTAAAAAGATCAGTTAAATGCGCGTTTGTCTTACCTAAAGCAGTTGCAATGAAAAAGATCTTATTTGTTTGCATAGTATTATTTATCACGAGTGTAGCTTGTAAAAAAGAAAACATTGGTGGCGGCGGACTTTGCGCCTGTTCACCTATTACAGGGCCTCAATTGAATTTAGTAATTAAAAACATTGCAGGCAATGATCTATTGAGTGATAAAACCGTTGGATATTACTCAAAAGATAAAATACAACTATTCAGAAAGGATGAAAACGGAAAAGTAATTCCGATTGATTTCGCTATTAGGCCGCCGTTTTCTTATGGTGATGAGAAGTTCATTTACAGCTCTTTGTTCGCTGCGGCCAACATTTTTTTGCAAAGAGATAGCAACAATATAATTTACTTAAAACTGGGCGAAAGCAAAATCTACGAACTAAGCTTGTCCTTAAATCAGCAAAAATACGATGTAGACAAGTTGCTGATAGATAATAAAGAAGCCGAAAAAGCTCAAGGTAATGTTGTTAAGTATGTTACCATATTTTACTTAACAGATTAAAGGGAATGCTGATGGTTTTCAATACAAAAATCGACTTTAGGGATTAAGTTCTCTAGCTTTCAATGTATTGTTTATGCATAATTCCTCGACGATTTATCCATTTGAAATTGCTAAGCTTTTGACTAAAAAAAGCTGTAAACCGCGCAAAGGATCAAATTGACGTACTGGCACTCGAACAAATACAACAACTGAGAGACAAAAAATAAAAGCTTACTGTAAGCTCACAACTTGATAACTATTTTCGGAATTATAATTACTCTACCCTAAACCAATCAAAGTCAGCATACCCTTTAGACGGCAGCAAACTCGAACTTAAACAAAACAAGCCAACTTTAGCGCCAATCCACGTACCTTTTTCCGCAGGGTACTCAGTTCCGACTTTTATGAAATCTGTTCCGTTTAAACTGTAAGCGTATTGGCACAGCGCTCTATCATTCACGCTTACTTTAAGCCAAACCGTTGTACTATTAACAGGTACCGAAAGTACCCTCACCGGCATTAAATATTTCCGGTTCTCACGTTTTCCTTCAAAAAGCACCAAATGAGTACCTTCAGGCTGTTTTTCTAAACATAGCGTAGTGTAGTAATTACCAACTACGGCTAAGCCTGCCCGGTCGCCCTGGTTTGCCGCATTAAATTGCAATTTGGTTATTGCGGTAAACGCCGGCGCTGTAAACTTTTGCAGGAGTTGATTAGGCGCATAAAACAAACTACCACTATCTGTAGGATTAGCTATTGCTTTTAAGCGCATGTACCCTTTACGCTCGGTTAAACTATACCAGTTATGAACAGGCGCTGCCTGCCATTGCCATTGAAGCCCTATTGTGGGTTGTACAAACTCATCTGCGGTTTGCGGCCCATCGGCCGAATACGTTTTCCCTACGTTAGGTTTGGTGTGAACAAGCACCGGTTGGCCAACGCCATCGCCGTTAGCATCCTCCCCAATAACGGGCCAGCCGTTTTTCCATACAGCGGGTTGCAAGTGTACCACCCGTCCGTAAGCATCTTTATCCTGAAAGTGTATAAACCACCACTCGCCACGTTGGGTTTGCACCAAGCCGCCCTGATGCGGCCCGTTAACCGGGGTGTTGCCCTGTTGCAACACAATTTTATCTTCATAAGGGCCGTAAATGTTTTTAGCCCTGAACACCGATTGCCAACCCGTGCCTACCCCGCCGGCCGGGGCGGCAAAGTAGTAATACCTATTACGCTTATCCATAAACTTAAAACCCTCAAGAGTAGGCTGCTTTTGATTATCCTGATATATGAGTTTGCCATTATCCAGTAAACGCCTACCATCGGCCGACATTTTGTGCAAAATAGCCGGTCCTGCCCCTACTTTGCCATGCAATAAGTAGGCTTGCCCGTCATCGTCCCAAAATGGACAAGGGTCTTCCCAGTTAGCTACATCCTGTACCTGGTATAAAGCCCAACGCTTGGCCGGGTTAATTGTCGAAGCCATAAACAGGCCATCCTCGGGTGTGCAAAAGTAAACGTAAAACACCCCCTTATGATAACGGATAGCAGGCGCCCAGGAACCTTGCCCCGGCTGTATTTTTTGATACCGCTGCAAGGGCAAACGGGTGTAAACGTAGTTAATAATTTTCCAGTTCACTAAATCTTTGGAATGCAGTACCGGTATACCCGGCTGGCAGGTAAAGCTGGAGGCTACCATGTAATAATCATTACCTACCCTAATTACGTCGGGGTCGGAGTAGTCGGCATACAGGATAGGATTTTTGTAAGTACCATTGCCCAAATCGGGCTTCCATATCTGTGCATTAACCTGCAAGGCAAAACAGCAGCACAATACAAGCACCATTTTAAACATGTTTAAATCTATCATTTATATACCAGTTTCAAAATCAGGTTCAACTGTTTATTTATCGTTATCAGGATTAAAAGTTATAGTAATCAAATGAATTTTGATGGACGACTTTAAAAAAACCTATCACCGTGTCGAAAATAATTTGGCTGGTTGGTAAATAAAGTATCAACATAACAACGGCAATATTAGTGTTACTGTTAAAATAGTATTACAAGCCATTTATTCTATAAAATGAGTGTAGGATGATCGGTTTTTTGTAATTACTATTGCAGTAACAAAGGCTAATTTCACAACTGCCAATTGCCTTTCATACAACAATTCAAGGTTGTTACAGCCTTGCTAACACACTACATGATGAAGAAAAATATATACGTAATATTCCTGTCTCTACTTGCCTGTATTGGCTTTACCAATATAGCAAAAGCTCAAAGTGGCGGCGTAAAGCAGGTGCAATTAAGCAGTTTTCAATTACAATCTTCGGCTTTAATTAAAACCGGGGGGAAAGATCTATCAGTCGCCGGTTACACACCAACAACTAAATGGTATGCCGTTCGGGTACCCTCAACCGTGCTTACCGGTTTGGTGGCCAACAAGGTTTATCCAAGCCCCTACCAGGCGTTAAACAATATGCGCATACCCGATGCATCTGATGAATTTAACAAGCAATACGATCTTGAAAAATTCAGTCACTTAAAGGGCAATCCTAATCCCTGGAAAAAACCTTACTGGTACCGGACTACGTTTACTGTTCCGGCTGCAGATAAGGGTAAGGTATTTCAATTGATATTTAAAGGTATTAATTACCGCGCCGAGGTATGGCTTAACGGTAAACGCATAGCCGATTCGAGCCAAATGGTGGGCATGTTTGCCGAGCACAACCTCAGTGTAAGCCCACAAGTACTGGCTGGAGGCACCAACGCCCTGGCCGTAAAAATATATCCTTTAGATTATCCTGGCCTGCCCGACAAAGAGCAGCTGGAGGCAATGGGTCCATTTTATTTAAACGGCGGCCCTACGGGCGATATTGGCAAAAATGTAACCATGCTATGCTCTGCCGGCTGGGATTGGATGCCACCCGTACGCGACCGCAATATGGGCATATGGCAGCCAGTTTACTTGCGCACTACAGGTGCCGTTACCATTGGCCGCCCCAAACTGGTAACCGAATTTGCTTCGCTTCCCGATACCAGCACGGCTAACCTCTCGCTTAACTTAACCCTGTCTAATTATACAAAAACAGCAACCAACGGCAACTTAACAGTAAGCATTAAACCCGAAAACTTTACAGGCGCGGCGGTGCAGTTTTCAAAAGCTATTGCCGTAAAAGCCGGCGAGGCCAAGGCGGTGAATTTGAATCCCGCTCAAAACAGTGCGCTATATATACGTAATCCTAAATTGTGGTGGCCTAATGGCTACGGCAGGGCCAACCTGTACCGCATAAGGCTGCAGTATACCAATGCCGGAAAAATAACTGATGATACCACCTTTGTATTTGGTATACGTACCGTAAGCAGCCGTGCTACGGAGGTAAATGGCTTTACCCGCCGCGAGTTTTTTGTGAACGGCAAACGCGTACACCTTAATGGTGGTGCCTGGGTGCCCGATCTGATGGTTAACCGAGATTCGGCCCGGTACGACCACGAATTACATCTGTGCCGTACGGCCAATGTTAACCTGGTGCGCATCTGGGGCGGCGGCATTACCCCACCTGATCACTTTTGGAACGCCTGCGACAAGTATGGTTTGATGGTATGGTCAGATTTCTGGATCACGGGTGATACACAAGGTGAATTTAAAGGTTCGCCAGATTACCCGTTAGAGGGCAATGTGTTTACCAAAAATGTAGTTAGCACAATTTACCGCATACGCAACCATCCCAGCCTGCTGGTTTGGACAGGTGGTAACGAAGGCCACGCCCGTAAAGAACTGTATGATGTAATGCGCAATAACATCATCGCTTTGGATGGTACACGGCCGTTTATACCCAGTTCATCGGGCTTTGCCAAGTTACCCGCCGGTTGGGCCGGTTCATGGCCAGATAACCAGCCAAGCGGCGTATACAGCGGCGGCCCTTACGCCTGGAAAGACCCTAAAGAATATTATAAGTTAGCCGATGCCGGTAAAGACTGGGTGTTTAAAGATGAAACCGGCCTGCCATCGCAACCGCCATACAACACCCTGGCTAAAAACATCCCCGATACCACCTGGGATAAAAAACTACCTTTTCCGCTTAATAATATGTGGGGCTACCATGATGCAGCTACCGGTGCCGGTAAGTATGATGAATATTATAAAGACATGGTAAGCCGCTACGGCAAGCCTACCAGCAGGTTAGATTTCTCGAATAAAATGCAATTAATGAACGCCACCGGTTACCAAGGCATATTTGAAGCGGCAGGCCATAAATTGACCGAAACAGGCGGCGTAATGCTATGGAAACTTAACGCCGCTTTCCCGAGCGTAATATGGCAAATTTACGACTGGTACCTGCAGCCAAACGCCGGTTATTACTTTATGCAAAACGCGGTAGAGCCTGTACATATCCAGTTTAACCAAAACGACTCTACCGTGGCTGTAATTAACCGCACACACCATACAACCGGCAACTTAATGCTACAGGCCGATGTATATAATACGGCTAGTAAACAAATCTTTCACCAGCTGGCCACGGCCAGTTTAAATGAGGAGGGGGTAAAAAATGTGATACCGCTATCTTACGTGTTAAAACCTATTAAAGAGTTAAGCTTTGTGGTATTAACATTGAAAAACAGCAAACAACAGGTGATATCACGCAATACTTACTGGATGGCACCAGGTAACGATTATACCCCACTGAACAGCCTGCCCAAATCGCAATTGCAAACTGCTTTGCTTAAAACCGAGAAAAGCAAAACAGAGCAAAAATGGACCATGCAAATTACCAATAACACCAACCAGCTTGCACTTTTTGTACGGCCGCAGCTAATGCTTAAGGGAGAAGAACTAAGGCCAAGTTACTGGTCGGCCAGCTACATTACCTTAGCGCCGCACCAAAGTACTACGCTATCGGTAAGTGCACCGCTATCTAAACTTAACGGTACGCCAAGTATTACCGTTGAAGGCTGGAATGTTCAAAAACAAACAGTAAATTTATCTGCCAAGAAATAGAAATCTAATGTTGAAACGCCTGACCTATAGCCTGCTGTTTTTGTTAATAGCCGTAGCAGGCACTACTATACCCGCTTGCTCGCAATTGCGCGCAGTACCGGCCGATAGTGTACGGCTAAACCAGGTTGGCTTTTATCCAAAGGCGGCTAAGATAGCCGTGGTGCTTGCAAGCAAACCTTATAAGTATATTATTTTAAAGGGCGGTAAAGAGCAGGTATTTGCGGGCACGTTACAAGCGTCTACCCAGCCTGCCCTATCGGGTCGTACTACTTACATTGCTAATTTTAGCGCCTTTCAAAAGCCGGGAAATTATACACTAAGTATACCAGAACTGTCTGCCTCCTATCCGGTAAAAATCGAACCCGGTGTGCATGGTAAAGCAGCGGCAGCATCCATAAAGGCTTTCTATTACCAGCGGGCATCGGTAGCCTTGCTGCCTCAATATGCCAGCAAATGGGCCAGGCCAATGGGGCACCCAGACGATCATGTCCTTATTCATCCATCGGCAGCAACCGATAAACGCCCTGAAGGAATTGTCATATCATCTCCTCGAGGCTGGTACGATGCCGGCGATTATAATAAATATATTGTAAACAGCGGCATTAGCATGGGCACACTGCTCTCGTTGTATGAGGATTTCCCCGCCCATATGAAAACCGTGAGCCTCAACATTCCTGAAAGTAATAACCAAGTGCCCGATGAACTGGACGAAATACTTTGGAACCTGCGCTGGATGCTTACCATGCAAGACCCTAACGATGGCGGTGTATACCACAAACTTACCAATGCCGCCTTTGATGGTATGGTAATGCCCGATAAGGCCACTGCTCCGCGCTATGTGGTACAAAAAGGCACGGCAGCCACGCTTGATTTTGCCGCGGTGATGGCACAAGCCAGCCGTATTTACAAAGCTTATGATAAACAACTACCCGGACTGGCCGATTCGTGCCTGAAAGCTGCCATACAAGCATGGCAATGGGCCATTAAAAACCCCAACGTTGTATATGATCAAAATGCGATGAACGCCCGCTTTAAACCCGAGGTGAGCACCGGCGCTTACGGCGACCAGCACTTTGAGGATGAATTTGTTTGGGCTGCCGCTGAACTGTACATTACTACGTTAAATGATGTTTATATTAAAGACGCTGATGCTTCTGCGGCAAAGTTTAATGTACCCTCCTGGGCGCAGGTAAGCACTTTGGGCTATTACAGCTTACTCCGTAACCGCAATAAACTAACACCTGCCGGTACAGCACTTATACCCCCGCTTAAGGCAAAATTAATTACGTTTACAGACAACTTAATGCAGGGCTGGAATACTTCTGCGTATCAAACCGTGATGGGCAAAACGGCGAAGGATTTTGGCTGGGGCAGTAACTCTAAGGCTGCCAACCAGGGCATAGCTTTATTACAAGCATATTTACTGACCGGAAAGAACGAGTATGCAGATGCTGCATTGAGTAACCTTGATTACTTGATGGGCCGTAATGGAACTGGTTATTGCTACGAAAGCGGCTTTGGCCGTAAACCCATTATGCATCCGCATCACCGGCCATCAGTATCCGATGGCATTACAGA
>Ga0265780_10008203_pt1 | contig 12709 bp, 18 predicted proteins | sample P1T30metagenome_FD_192432 | JGI IMG/M metagenome (GOLD analysis project Ga0265780, IMG submission 192432) | Plant litter microbial communities from East Loma Ridge, Irvine, California - P1 T30 | ecosystem: Environmental > Terrestrial > Plant litter > Unclassified | place: USA: California...
CTACCCGGAGGACCGCCCCGTCATCGGCTGACGCCGGGCCGGGACCGACGACCGGACGTCGCACGCCGGCGGGCTGGGAACAGCGACGGGCGCCGTCTCCGAGGAGACGACGCCCGTCAGGCCGATGACGTGAGGTCAGTGCTCTGCGGTGCCGTCCTGGTTCGTCGTGTCGGGTGCGTCCTCGTCGAGGCGGGCGTCGATGGCCGGGTCGGGCGACACGACGTCGACCTGCAACGGCGGCTCGGCGACGATCGCGGAGGCGGACACCGCCGGACCCGAGACGGAGTCCGCGCGGGCGCCGCGGACGCGGCGCTTGACCGCCTCCCACGGCCGGGCCAGGCCCTTGCTGCCCGCCCGGGCGGGCGCGTCGACCTCGAGGCCGTAGTAGGCCCCCACGTGCTCGAGGAGGACGTCGCGTTCGGCCTTGTCGTACGCGCGGCGTTCGCGGTTGAAGGCGATGATCGTCGACCAGCACGTCAAGAGCAGCACGATGCTGAACGGCAACGCGGTCGTGATCGCCGCGGTCTTCAGGGCGTCGAGACCACCGGTCAGGAGGAGCGCGACGGCGAGCAGGGCGGCCACGAGGGCGAAGAACACCCGCAGCCAGTTCTTCGGCTCGATGTCGCCGCCGGACGCGATCATCGCCATGACGAGCGATCCGGAGTCCGACGACGTGACGAAGAACACCCCGATGAGCAAGATCGCGCCGAAGGTCAGGACGGTGCCAGCGGGCAGGCCGCCGAGCAGCGCGAACAGCGACCCCTCCACGTCGACCGAGCCGTCGGCTCCGACGAGGCCGCCGGCGCCGTCGGTCTGCTGGTGGATCGCGGCGCCGCCGAGGACGGCGAACCAGAGGAACGTCAGCGCGGTCGGGACGAGCAGCACGCCGAAGACGAACTGGCGGACGGTGCGGCCCTTGGAGATGCGGGCGATGAAGATGCCGACGAACGGCGCCCACGACATCCACCAGCCCCAGTAGAAGGTGGTCCAGGCGCCCTGCCACTCCTCGCCGGCTGCGCCCTGCTGGGCGGTCACGTTGAAGGACAGGCCGACGACGTTCTGCAGGTAGGCGCCGATCGACTGGACGAAGTCGCGCAGCAGGAACTGGGTGGGCCCGACGATCAGGATGAACAGGAGAAGGGCCGCGGCGAGGATCAGGTTGAAGTTCGAGAGGATCTTCATGCCCTTGGTGACACCGGTGACGAGCGACACGATCGTGACGGCCGTGATGACGGCGATGATCGAGACCTGGCTGACGATGCTGCTGTCGGCGATGCCGGCAGCTTCCAGGCCGGCGCCGATCTGGATGACGCCGAGGCCGAGCGACGTCGCGACGCCGAAGAGGGTGCCGACCAGGGCGATGACGTCGATCAGGTTGCCCCAGCCGCCCCGGACGCGGTCGCCGAGGAGGGGCTCGAGGGCCCAGCGGATCGAGACCGGACGGCCACGGCGGTGGATCGCGTAGGCGAGCGCCAGGCCGAGCACGACGTAGATGGCCCAGGCATGCAGGCCCCAGTGCAGGAAGGTCTGGGTCAGTGCCTGCTGCGCGAGCTGGTCTTCCGTGCCGGTGACGCCGGGGCGAGGGGAGGCGAAGTGGCTGAGGGGCTCCGAGACGCCGTAGAAGACGAGGCCGATGCCCATGCCGGCGGCGAAGAGGAGCGCGAACCAGGAGCCGGTGGAGAACTCGGGCTCGTCCTTGTCCTTGCCGAGCTTGATGCCGCCGAACCGGCTGAATCCGAGGAACAGGCTGAAGCCGACGAAGAACGCGGCGATCAGGACGTAGTACCAGCTGAAGTTCTTGACGATCCCGCTCTGCAGGCCGAGGAACAGAGCCTCAGCCGAGGCGGGCGCGATCAGGGTGTAGGCGACGAAGCCGAGGACGACGACGGCGGCAGGCCAGAAGACCCAGCGGCGCAGTTGCGGGGTGGTCGAGACGGTCTCCGTGAGGGATGCGGGATGGTCGGCGGTGGGCCCGGATGAGGGCGGTGTTGTCGTGGCCATGCGTCCATGGTGACGGGTCGAGCGCGTCCTGTCCCAATCACGCCGCCGAGACGGTCACTGGTCCTGGTGCTTGTAGTGCCGGTTGCGGGGCCGGAGGACGGCGGTCGCAAGGCCGGCCGCGAGGATCGAGGCGATGAGGATGGCGACCTTGGCGTCGTCGTCGTGGTCGCTGCCGAGCCCGTAGCTCAGTTCTGCGACGAGCAGGGAGACGGTGAAGCCGATGCCGCCCAGGAGGGCGACGCCGGTGAGGTCGATCCACGTGATCGTCCGGTCGAGCTCCGCCCGGGTGATCCGCGTCGTGATCCACGTCGTCGCGAGGATCCCGATCGGCTTGCCGAGGACGAGCGCGGCGATGACGCCGATCGTGACCGGACTGGACAGCGCTGTTCTCAGTCCGTCGAGGCCTCCGAAGGCGACACCGGCGGAGAAGAACGCGAAGACGGGGACGGCGAAGCCGGTGGAGATGGGCCGGAAGCGGTGCTCGAAGACCTCGGAGAGCCCGGGGCCGGTGCCCGGCCCGCCACTGGCCTGGCTGCGGATGACGGGGACGGCGAAGCCGAGGAGGACCCCTGCCACGGTGGCGTGGACGCCCGAGGCGTGGATGAGTCCCCACACCACGACGGCGACCGGCAGCAGGATGAACCAGTTCGCAGCCGGGTGCAGGCCGAAGAACCGCCGGAACCGCTGCGCCAGGAAGACGTACGCGGCGAGCGGGACCAGTGCCAGCACCAACGGGAGAACCTCGATGGCGTCGGTGTAGACGAACGCGATGATCCCGATGGCGATCAGGTCGTCCACGACCGCGAGGGTGAGGAGGAAGATCCGCAGCGCAGCAGGGAGTCTCGAGCCGACGATGGCGAGGACCGCGACGGCGAAGGCGATGTCGGTCGCCGTGGGGATCGCCCACCCGCGCACCGCCTCCGGGTCGGAGAGGTTGATGGCGGTGAAGATCAGGGCGGGAATGAGGACTCCCCCGAACGCGGCGGCCACCGGCACGATGGCTTTGCTGATCTTCCGCAGCTCTCCCGCGACGAACTCGCGCTTGAGCTCCAGGCCGACGAGGAAGAAGAAGATCGCCAGCAGCCCGTCGGCGGCCCACTCCCCCACGCTCAGGTGCAGGCCCAGGGCCACCGGGCCGAACTCGAAGTCACGGATCGCGAAGTACGCACCAGACAGTGGTGAGTTCGCCCACACCACGGCGACGACCGCCGCGATGACCAAGACGATGCCGCCCACGGTCTCCTTGCGGAGGATCTCCCCGAGACGGGTGGACTCCAAGGAGGTGTCCTCAGCGAACAGCCCAGGGGCAGCAGCAGCGGCGGGAGGGCGGGAAGGGGTCAGGTCGTCGTGTGGCATCGCTCCTTGTCTTATCAGACAGCGGCAGATCGACACCCCACCGGCAGGGACTCAAGGCCAAGGCTGCACCGCCACGGCGTCTCGCAATACGATCCCCTATCGGACTTTCGTTGTGGCCTGGCAGCCTTACGTCGAACCCCGAATGCCTCCACCGCGGGTCGTGCGGCACATCCACGGGCAAACTCGTCTTGAGTCAGTCAACAACGAGCGCGAAGGAGAGACAGCCGTGTCATGACGCGGGGCAAGTCGACCGATGGGTGGGCTCTGATCGGGTTCGGTGTTTTTGCCTGTGTCTTTTCCGCCTTCGGCCTATCCGGCGGCTTCGGCTTCGTCCCAGACAGCGGTCGCGCAGGCTCCCTGGTCTACCTAGGTGTTCCAATCGGGTTCAGCGCGATCATCGTCGGCATCGTCGGCCTGTACCGCGATGGACGACGCGACCGAGATGGACACTCGTCAGCACGCGCCACAGGAGCCTGCGCCCCGTAGCCCATCGTCTACCGGGCGGCCGCGGTGGGCCGTCCAAGCCCGTCATGGCCCTGCCATAAGGTTCGGGCGTGGAGACCGTTCCGCTCGTCTTGACCATAATTGGCGCTCTAATCGTCGTGGCAGGCTTCGCCTACGCGTTCAGCCTCAGGAAGCGCGGCGGGGTGCGAGCGGGAAGTCGCCCCTTCCTGGCCATGACCATCACGATCGGACTCGGGACCGGAATCCTCGTAGCAGGTGTCATCGCCGTGCTGAGCTGACTTGCGATCCCCTGGACCGATGGCCGATCCCCTATCGGACGGTGCGTAGAGCCACATCGTTTTACGAAACTCCAGCTCTTAGTTCACTTGGAGAAGAACCATTTCTGGTAACGCCTCTATGACTCAGGCATGCAGTCATGTCGCTTCCGACTGCAAAGGTGTGTATCCCCAGTAGGCCGTATAGGCCATGCGTCGCTAGACAAGACTCCAGAGATGAAGGATGCGGCAACAAGAGCGGCTCGATTCGGAGCCCCCACCATCCTCTCCATCTTTTCCACGTGATACGCAACCGTGTGTTCGGATTTGTAGAGCCGCTCACCGATCTGCCGCAGGCTCTTGCCTTGGGCAAGGCCCGTCAGGATGTGGCTTTCTAAAGTGCTGACGCATCCTCGACAGCGCTGTCCCATTCCTTCCGCCCCTCCAGTTGGCACCACTTCTTTCCTATCAACTGCCCCGCCGAGTTACTAGAACTGGGTCGAACCATTGGTGCAGATCGACCAAAAAGGCCCTGAATGCGAGCGTGCGGCGGACGGGCCTACTTGCCTTAGGGCACTTCGCGCACCGTGAAGCAAATCCCTTCGGATGGGTCTCGTCTGAGTAAATCCGGGTCAGGAGAAGCACATGTACCAGAAGTTGATGCGTCGATTGGGAGCAGGTCTTGCAACTGCGGGGCTGATTCTCGGAGGGACCATCATTGGCGCAACACCCGCGAGTGCTGCAGAAAGTTGTCAGAACTTGGTGACCCGCTACGAAGTCACCGAAGCTTCCGTTCCAATCGTCATTGGGACGCTCAACGTCAATCGGTCGGCATGCGACAACGGGTCAGCGCTGACGTCGTCGAGCACGAGCCTCACATTCGATACCACGGGACCCGGCGCCGCTGCTGGTTGGAACTTTGGTACTCCGTCTACGTCACTGAGTGGAACAAGCGGGTTGACAGCGGGCTACACGTCCAGGGGCAGCCTCCAGCTGTGCGTCGCGTCGGCTTCACCGCTGTGCGCGGACACGGAGACCTTCACAGTGACAAATTCGGTCTTCGGGCCCAGCTTCGTGGGGCCTGTTACTCTGCCCACCGTGGCGTGCGAGAACGCGGCTTGCAAGTTGAACTTCGCGCGTCAGTGACGAACTAGGAGGGCACATGTTTCCACTGCTTAGACGCTTGAAGCTCAGGCAGTGGCTACCCGTTGCCAGCTTGCTCTTTGGACTGATTGCGTCGTTTGTGGGCGCTCAGTACGGCCAACCAAATTCATGGTTGTGGTTTAGCGGGGGCGTCGTTCTTGCGGTCGTCTTTGCTGTAACGATGCGCCGTCGAACTAGGACGGACCGCTCCTCTGATGAACCGTAGGAACAGCCCACAGTTGGGCACAGCCTCCTGGTAGAGACGCCTAGTACGCGCACCTACCAGGAGGCTTGTCCTTTTGGCCAAAGGAAAGATAACGAGAGCCAAGAGCAATTCGTTGATCAATCACCGAACATACGGGCCCGTTCAGCACTCCCCCGCAGCCACTGCACGCGAGTCGTCTCGCTAGACAAGAGCGGAAGCATTGCCGACGAAGGATCGCCGGTTCACGGGGTCGAGGTTGCAGTATGTCGTCATCCCGACCCCTCGGCCGCTACGGGCGTCAATCACGGCCCGTGGAGCCATTCGACCCGCGCGTCGCATCGCAAGGCGACTGCTGATGGTGTCGGGCATCTGTTCGGGAGAGGGAATATGGCTACACCAAGTCCGCCAGAGTGCCCCTACTGACACCGCCCGGGCAAGGTCCTCCGAGTGCACAAGCGCAAGAGGTTCCAAGCGCACGATGTGATTGCTCAAGACAGGCGTCTCACGTTGCTCCATAGATAAAGCCTAGGCATCGCGGACAGCCCGACCCGTCCCGCGTGCCGATCGTCTCTTGCCACAGGACCCTTTGCTGGATGGACGAGTTAGCGCACAGGGCGCCCATACGTACGACATGCATTATTCCGAGCTGACGGCAGTAGCTCTGCGCACAGCGCTAACTGCGAAGTCGTCGTCTCCCAGATGGCCTGCCAAGCAAGCCAGAATCCGCGTGCCAGCGATCCAACGACTGACTATCTGCCGGCCTTCGGGACGCTTTTTTCTCGACACGCCGTCCAGACGAGGACGCCCACGGCTAGCGCTGCGAGAGCAAGGGGCCACAACTCTCGGCCGACGATGGAGCCCACGACAGACGTCACGAACACCGCTACCCACATTTTCGTGACAGGGCTTTTCCACGACTTCTGATGTTTGACGTCTTCTAAGCCACGCATGGTCTCACCGCCAAAAATCAATCGAAGGGAATTGTGCTTTCGGAATCATCAACGGTAGCGGGGGCCATACCGAGTGCCAGCCATTGAAGGAGGCACCGACCGTAAAGCCTTTTGCCTCGGAGGGTGTCCGGAGCAATTGCGGCGGCGCTCTACTGGGTGATCCGACGAGCCGTTGCAGCAAGCATCAAAGACGTAGAGGACCGTCCGTAACCCGCCATCCCCTATCGGGCAGCGGACATCGATCACTGCCGCTTCACAGTCCTCCGAGGTGATGTGCGGCAACCAGCCAGGGCGTGTTTCGACCGAGGGCTACGAGCCGTGGGACCGACGAAGGGCTGGCCACGTAGGTGCTCTTATCGCGGGCCCCCGGAGAGGTCGATGAGATCTACAGGGACTGACCGAACGGCGACGGCGTTTCCCGACGCGTCGTCCATGAGGGCGATGTGAACGCGAGGTGCCTGAACCGTGGCCTGCGCATCGGTCTGGCGCATCGTAAACCTAATCTCCCCAGTGGAAGAGTTCGTCGATGAGATGATTTGCCCGCCGCCCCCGGCCTCTCCGACCCTTTCAGCAAATGCAGCGGTGCGTTCACTGGACTCGGTCCCGGGCGAGGCCAACTCAGCGCCACTTTGGCCGATGCTCACGAGGATGCTCGTGTCGTCGAGGATAGCTCCCTCACCGCCGGTCACAGTCCATTGAATTGCGCCACCAAGATTGTCGGCGTTGTACTCGGCAGAAACATTGATGTCGACCGGCGTCTGCGATTGTGGTGCCTCCCCAGAGTTCGAAGTGCATGCCGAGAGCAAGACGGCGAGTGCAATCCCAGGAAGGACAACTGCGGTTCTACCCATGAAGCGGGCTCCTTGGTCTACGGAGAATGAAAGGGGGCGGTCCGGGCGAGTAGCCATCTAAGTTCATTCGCTCGCGCGCTGGATAGCTCGGTAGACCATCCTCTACAGGGCACTGCTGCCTGTCTCGTTCAGCCGGTCCACGAGTTGAGCCATGCGGGTGACGCCGATGCGGAGGACGAGGGAATCGGAGAAGCAGCGCCTCCAGACACCTTCGACGTCGTAGACCGTCACGGCACCCTCCCGAAGGAGGATGCGGGCAATGCCTACGGCCTCGATGTCGTACTCGTTGGCAGGGGCCCCGTCCGGATTTCCCGGCTCAAGACCATACGGGTCGAAGGCGGTGAGGGTCGCCAGCATTTGGGCGACAGTCTGACGGTGGGCGGGCGCCTCAGCTTCCATCTCGCAAGCATGCCGTAGGCCTCAAGACCGTAGAGCGATCGGCTATCGGCTATCGGCTATCGGCTATCGGCTATCGGCTATCGGCTATCGGGCCAGGGGCAGGGTGCCGTCCCCACAGTTGCCCTCACGGTGGATGCGTCTTACTCGCACGACCTTTTAGGTAGATACATGCGCCCCCTATTCACGTCCCACCGCCTGCAGGGCTTGGCTGGTGTCGCACTCCTCGTAGCGTCGGCAACGCTCTTCCTCGCCGTACGGCTGGTCTACGTCTACAAGGGCGCGACGTATAAGTGTGCCGTCGAGGGCCCCTTTCTCGGACATTCCTCCGGCGAGGCCCGGTTCGTTCTCGACCTGGCCGCTGGGACGCGAGTGCACCTACACGAGTGCGGCAGTCATCTAGACAACCCGAGGAGCAGGCGACGCGTGGATTCTTACCGGGCTCACCTACGGCCCAGCAGTTATCGGCCTGATCCTCGTCATCGGCGCCGTCAGAGCCGCCGTGATCCGCCGAGGAAGGACCAGCTGAGCTGCTGCCATTGGGACGCAGATGGATCCCCTCTGCTTCGGCTCGGGTCGGCCTCAACTCTCGTCGGCAGCCCTTGATCCCTCGAGTGATGCAACGCGTCGACGAAGGCGGACAACAACCACTGTGAGCACGATCAACGCCACGACAGCCACCGCCGCGAGGCCCCAGAAGACCGTCAGGCTCACGAGGAGCCGTTCCATGGGAGCTGGGTCGATCTCGACGGGGTGAAAGCCTCTTGCCGTCACGATGACCTACGTCGGAGTACCTGAACGATCGCCGCCGAACCGATCAGAAGAATGCCGCCGATGAGAAAGGCGCCACCTTGGATTGCGCCCTCGACACTGACTGTGATGAACAAGTTCACGAGGCCCAAGACGCCGAGAAGGGTGCCAACGGCGTACAGGGCGAGAACCGGACCTACTCGAGATGCTCTCATCCATCGACGCTACCAAGGCGCTTGGCTCGGGTCCGAGGTCAGTCATGCGCCATTCCGGTAAGGGACCCTGGGCCGCTCATGCTTGCCGTCGATGGATCGGCTACCGATCACTGCGGAGGCGGGCACTGGCTGCGCTGTCCGCTTGATATTCGCCACGAGGTCGATAGCTTGGAACGACGCTGGGAAACCTCACGGGATGGCACATCGCGATCATCGTCGGTGTCATCGTCATAGCCCTCGCGGCGATCTGTCTCTTCGCTTGGCTCGTCGCGTTCTTCTCGAGACGAACGTCTCGACGCAGATAGGCCATGTCCCGACCCGGTGGCCGATCGTCTATCGGACAGACCCATCGTGAGTGAGCGCACCAGTACCGTGGGCTCGTGAGTGACTTCTTCGTCGCAGGTAGTTGGCGAAACCGCGCAGCCATCATCAACGTCGTTGAGGCACTCGACGAGGTGGGGGCATCGTCATACAGCTTCGTCCGAGCCGAGTACGACGAAGACGCCGCCAAATTCGCCCTTGCGGGAGGGGCGGACGACGCGGACCTTCACACGCCGGGCATTCAGAAGCTCTTCGACCAAGACCTAGCCGAACTTCGCGCCGCCGACCACTTCGTGCTGGTCCTCCCGGCAGGCGCAGCGGCGCACATAGAAGCCGGAATCGCATACGGCCTCGGGAAACACTGCTGGGCAGTGGGGCCAGTCGATCGATCTGAGACCCTCTACCGCATCTTCGATGCCATGACGAATGATACAGCCAGCCTCGTCCAGCACCTCAGGGATTCTCGATTCGTCCAGCGACCGATCCTCTAACGGGACAGTGTGAAGCGCCGCTCGACTCTGCCCGAGGCATTGCGAACTTTGAGGTCCGAACTGCCCACCCAACCGGCTTGCTCGTATGTACTCACGGCCCGCTCGTTGTCCGCGATAACCCACAACTCCAAATCAACCATCATCTCATTGGCGAATCGGCGGATGAAGCTGAGGAGAGCGCTGCCCACTCCTCTTCCCCAACTGTCGGGATCTACAGCTAGGTAGAGGACTTCCGCACATGTCTCCCGAGGCACCAAGACGGCAAAGCCGACAGCGCCCGAGGCCGTGCGGGCAAGGATCAGCTGCGCGCCTTCGCTAGCTAGAGCGGCCTCGATACCGGCCAACATGTCCTGGGCCGATGCGGCCTCGAGGAGTTGATCACGCAGGGCGGTGGCGCCTGCCCAGATGCCGGCAGCGATGAGTCTTGCCTCCGGGCTGTCTTCGATCGCGACGACGAAGTGCTCGGCCAACTTCTGGTTACCCGCGTGCCGACTCGTCATCGAGTCATCGTTCCATGCCTAGGTGCCCGACTGACGATCCCCTAAAGGGCACTTAGAGATCATCGTTCTCAGCCTGGTGCGATGAGTTCGTTGTCCGACCATTAGTCGCAAGCGTGATTTAGCCAGAGCGGGCGGGATAACCCAGACCTGCTGCCGACGGGATGTCTAGCGCGACCGGGCACCCCGTCCGATCGCGCCCTGAACGGTGGGGTCGGCATCGTGTACCCCTACGCGGCGACCCCACCGGGGGGTTCAGACCCGAATCTATACCCCTGTCTCGGCGGACCCGATCCGCCGACCTGCGCAGAAGATACGCATGCCTCGTGAGGCGCCGTCGCGGGATGGTTCGAGGGCGAACGAATGACACCCCTCCGGTTCGGGCCGGAGGGGTGTCACGCCTCCCGAGAGCCGCGACACAGGCCTAGGGACCGACGTCGCGGCTGCCACTGGGGTACGTCAAGACACAGAGTCTCGGGGAGACGGACGTGAACGCTACGCCCGCAGTCCGAGAAGGGGCAGGCGGTTCACAGTCTTCCACGAACACGTGCAGGAGGGCCTGCCGCCGTTCGTGCGCGTGCCTTGCGTCGCGGAGCCGTCGAGGTCAAGCCCTCTCGCCCTGTTGGGCCAGGTCCGCGCACGGGCTTCTACCGTCGTGGCCACGACGAAAGGACCTCTCATTACACTTCACCTCGCCCACGTCGACGGGGCACGGTTCGTCCTTGCCTCGGCCGACGATTCTGCGATCGCACGGATCGACGCTGTCACTGCGGTCCGCCAAGGTGGCGACTTCGTCACCCTTCACCTCGCTACCGGCGGGGCGGTCTCGATCCTCGTCAGCCCAGGCCGTGCACTGTCCTTCAGCACCGAGGAGACCCCAGACCTCGTCTCTGCAAGCCCGGCATCGTGGCAAGGGCTCATGTGGAACGGGTACGACTCGTTCCTCTGACCTGCCACATCCCCGGGCGACAGGGATGGTGGGCACGGATGCGTCCTTGACGGGTTCAGCTGACGCGGCCGACCTTCACCACGATCCGGTCGACGTCTTGCCCATCGGCTCGGATCGCGGAGGAGATGTGCTCGTAGACGTCACGGCAGACCGCCGCTGCGGACTGTGTCCTGGACACCCCGAGGTGGACGCTGACGTGCACTCCGGCTGGGCCGTCGGTGACCTGGATGCGGTCGGTCGTCGCCGGGCTCCGCAGGACTGTCGCCAGCGCGACCTTCGCCGCCCGTGCGATGACGGGTTCGGGACTGTAGAGCGTCATCACTCCAGGGATCGTGCCGACGAGCTCGGCGAGGGTGTCACTCATCAGACTCGTCGTCATGCCTGCTCTTCCTCGGGGACGTAGACATCGGTGATCGTCACATCGGCGGCGACGACGACGAGGTCGGTGTGATGGCAAAGATCGCGAAGGACCGCAGTCCTGATCAGCGGTGCAAGGGAGGGAATGTTCTCTCCCCAGGCAACGGTCGCCTCCACGTCGAGATCGATGGGTTCACCCGGCACGGTCACGTCGCCCTGGAGGCGGATCTTCCCGATCAAGACGCCGCCGATGTCGTCGCCGGCACGACGGATCAAGTCCTTCACCGCTCCCTCGGTCACGCTCAGCGTCGCCTCCGGATCCGGATGGGCGATAGGGACGCTCCGCCCGGCGTGAGCGTCGACCCGCAAGTTCTCCAACAATGCGCTGATCCACGACTCGTCCCGTGGAGGCTCAGCAGCTGCCTCGTCGTCGAGGAACGTGTCGTTGAACCGGCGGAGCCGGCGAAGCCCCGCCAGGGCGATCTGGCAGGCCGGGGAGTCATCAATTCCCGGATCCCGGGGGCGCTGCCCACGATCGAGGTAGTCGGCCAGCTCGTCGAGGGTGTACCCGTCGATCATCTCGCCTGGGGTGGTGTCGCTCACTTCCACACCTCCATCCGCTGCATCAGAGTTCTTCACGATCGCTCCAGCAGCCCACGAACAGTGGCCTGCGACACACAGAGCTCCCGAGCGATCTCCGCATACGAGGCCGCCGCGATCTCGCGAAGGAACCAAGCTTGCCGCTGATTGTCCGGAAGACTGTTCACCGCCGCCGTCACAGCGTCCACCCCCTGGCGTGTCTCCACGATCACCTCAGGGCGTTTGCTCAGCGGAATCCCGATCTCGGGATGGAGATCGATGTCGTCTGCGACCTTCCGAGAGCGGATGCTGTCGAAGGCTTTCCGGGTAGCGATCTTGACCAACCACGCACGGAACACGTCCGGGTCCTTCAGCTGTGGCAGCTCGTTCCAGGCCTTGACGAGAGCTTCCTGGACGACGTCATCGACATCGCTCGTGGAACCGAGGACACGGCGCACGACGACACGCACCAGGGGCTCATGCCGACGAACCAGAACAGCGAAAGCCGGAACATCGCCTTCACCGGCTCGCTCTGCCAACAACCGGTCCGGTGCGCGACTCAACCTGCCATGACGAAGACCATCATCGGTCTGGGACATGCCACTCCGCTTCCTCACAGCAGCGCACTGCGCCGTCACGTCCATCGCCAGCACTGCCAGCCGGAACGGCCACGGTAGTCGGGGAAACGAAACGATGACCGTCACGTCTCACCCGGTTGCGCATACAGGCATCCGTCTCACGGTCAGGTAACGCACCAATCTCATCCAGCGAGGGTGGCGAACCCCTGTCAACTCCCCACCGGGAACCACAGACAAGGAGAAACCCATGAACATCTCGCGCAAGACCATCACCAAGTCCGCCTTCGGCATCGTCGCCTCCGGCGCCCTCATCTTCAGCCTCGCCGCCTGCTCCTCGACCGACGCCGGCTC
>Ga0265780_10008204_pt1 | contig 12709 bp, 13 predicted proteins | sample P1T30metagenome_FD_192432 | JGI IMG/M metagenome (GOLD analysis project Ga0265780, IMG submission 192432) | Plant litter microbial communities from East Loma Ridge, Irvine, California - P1 T30 | ecosystem: Environmental > Terrestrial > Plant litter > Unclassified | place: USA: California...
CAGGCTCACAATGCCCAGCGGCTCGTTGTCCACTCCCGAGAGACGCATTTCCGGGGCGGTGATTTCGCCATTGATGCGATGTGACTTGTCAGTAGCTATGTTGTTTCCTTTTAATGTCTGATGGGGTAGGCCGCGCGTGATATCAGTGGGCTTTGGAAGCGATTTCTTGTTGCAAGCGCTCCACCAGGGCTGCGACAGGCATCACGCCCAGATCCACATTGCCCCGTGCCCGCACGGCCACAGTGTTGGCATCCCGCTCTTTGTCGCCAATAACTAGAATATATGGCAACTTTTGTACGGAATGTTCGCGTATTTTATAGGTTATCTTCTCGTTCCGCAAATCAGCGTGAACGCGCACACCCAGCTTGCGTAACTGCGCCGTGACTTCCAGGGCGTAGTCGGCCTGCGCATCGGAGATGTTCAGCACCGCCACCTGCACCGGCGCCAGCCACAACGGCAGTGCACCCGCGTAGCTCTCGATCAGGATGCCGATGAAACGCTCCATCGAACCGACGATTGCGCGGTGCAACATGACCGGCACCTTGCGCGAATTGTCCACTGCCACGTATTCCGCGCCCAGGCGGCCCGGCATCGAAAAGTCGACCTGCATCGTGCCGACCTGCCATGGACGGCCGAGGCTATCCTTCAGGTGGTATTCGATCTTCGGACCGTAGAACGCGCCCTCACCCGGCAGCTCGGTCCACTCCACGCCACAGGCGCGCAGCGCCGAACGCAGCGCTTCTTCAGCTTCGTCCCAGACTTCGTCGGTGCCAATGCGGTTATCCGGGCGCAGCGCCAGTTTCACGTCGATATTGGTAAAACCAAAGTCGTCGTAGACTGCCATTGCCTGGGCGTGGAAGGCCGTGACTTCCGCCTCGATCTGCTCTTCAGTACAGAAAATGTGGCCGTCATCCTGCGTAAAGCCCCGCACGCGCATGATGCCGTGCAGCGCGCCCGACGACTCGTTGCGGTGGCACTGGCCAAATTCACCATAGCGCAGCGGCAGGTCACGGTAGCTTTTCATCCCGGCGTTGTAAATCTGCACGTGACCAGGGCAATTCATTGGCTTGAGCGCGTACGAGCGGTTCTCGGATTCGGTCGTGAACATGCTTTCGCGATAGTTGTCCCAGTGACCGGTTTTTTGCCACAGCGTGACGTCCAGGATCTGCGGACCCTTGACTTCGTTGTAGCCGGTTTCCTGGTACACCTTGCGCATGTACTGCTCCACCTGCTGCCAGACGGTCCAGCCTTTTGGATGCCAGAACACCAGGCCCGGCGCCTCTTCCTGGAAGTGGAACAGGTCCAGCGCTTTGCCGAGTTTGCGGTGATCGCGCTTTTCCGCTTCTTCCAGGTTGTGCAGGTACAGTTCCTGGTCTTCCTTCTTTGCCCAGGCCGTGCCGTACACGCGCTGCAGCATTTCATTCTTGCTGTCGCCACGCCAGTAAGCGCCTGCCAGCTTCATCAGCTTGAACACTTTCAGCTTGCCGGACGACGGCACGTGCGGACCGCGGCACAGGTCGGTAAAACTGCCCTCGGAATACAGCGACACGTCTTCGCCGGCTGGAATCGAGGCAATGATCTCCGCCTTGTAGTGTTCGCCGATCGATTTGAAATAATCGACCGCCTCATCGCGCGGCAAGACCTTGCGCGTGACTTTTTCATCCTTTTTCGCCAGCTCGGTCATTTTCTTTTCAATCGCCGTCAAGTCTTCCGGCGTGAACGGGCGCTTGTATGAAAAGTCGTAGTAAAAGCCGTTGTCGATGACCGGGCCGATCGTCACCTGCGCGTCAGGGAACAGTTCCTTGACGGCGTGCGCCAGCAAGTGCGCAGTCGAGTGGCGGATGACATCGACGCCTTCCGGATCCTTGTCGGTGATGATGGCCAGGTCGGCATCCCGCTCGATCAGGAACGAGGTGTCGACCAGCTTGCCGTCGACCTTGCCGGCCAGCGCGGCTTTGGCAAGGCCGGTGCCGATGCTGCCCGCAACCTGCGCTACCGTTACCGGACTGTCGAATTGACGCTCGGATCCATCAGGAAGTCGAACCTTCAGCATAGTGCTCTCCAAATCAGCGCGCGGCGCTTGAATAATAACGATCAAACATAAATTATAGGGGTCATCGAAGAACCGTCGCGAGCGGCCGCGCTGGTGGTCGAGAAGCGGAGCTGTACTGGCGTACAGCGAGCATCGCAGGCCGCCAGCGCAACGCGCAGCAGGTTATTCGAGACCCAGGCTACAGACGAAAAAAAACGCGGGCTAGCCGCGTTTTCTTTGTGTTGAGTACAAGAACACCCCTCGCAGTCTAGCGCCGATTCCACAACCTGGTTGTAGTTCGCGGTGTCATAACCGTGGATGCCTTTCTCATTTTCACTGCATTACTACATGTTCTGGTGGGCGGTGAGGAATTCGAATCCCCGACCCCTTGGATGTCGACCAAGTATTCTAACCAGCTGAACTAACCGCCCGATGCACAGCATTATAGGGAGGTCCCGCGTGTTTCGCAAGGGCCGATAGCGAAATAGTTTCAAGGCAACGAAGGGAAACTGCAATTCCTGTAAAGTGGCGCGTGATTTCTTCTTCCCTATATATATAAGCAATGCACCCTGAAACTGCCGCCTCCGCCTCCGCCCACCTGCACGCCCACCTCGACGGGGACGCCACCCATGCCCATTCGATCGAACAGAGCAGCAAGGGCGCGCTGGTGTTCGCGCTATGCGTCACGGCTGCATTTGCCATCGTCGAAGTCATCACGGGCGTCCTGTCCCATTCACTGGCCTTGATTTCCGATGCCGGCCACATGGTGACCGACGCTGCCGCACTGGGGCTGGCGCTGATGGCGCAACTGATTGCCAAGCGCCCACCGTCGGCGCGCCACTCGTTCGGTTTTGTCCGCGCGGAAGCGCTTGCCGCTTTCGTCAACAGCCTGGCCATGCTGGCCCTGGTGGCCTGGATTGCGTATGAAGCCGTCCAGCGCCTGCTGGACCCGCATCCGGTTGCTGGCGGCATCGTGCTGGTCGTGGCGGCACTGGGCGCCTGCTGCAACATCATGGTCGCCTATGTGCTCTCGCGTGGGGCGCAGGGCATCAACACCCGCGCAGCGCTGGTGAATGTCATGGGCGATCTGCTCGGTTCGGTTGCGGCCATCGTGGCCGGCGCCGTCATTTATTTCACCGGCTGGAACCAGATCGATCCGATCCTGTCGATTTTCGTCTCGCTGCTGATCCTGAAAACCACGTGGGGCATCCTGCGCGAGTCCACGCTGTTCCTGATGGAGTCGGTACCGGAAGGGATCAGCTACCTGAACGTAGGGGCCGACCTCGCCGCTGTCGATGGCGTCGTGTCGGTGCACGACCTGCACGTATGGGACATGTCGCCCGGTGAGCCGGCACTGATCGGGCACCTGGAAATCACTGACCTGGCGCGCTGGCCTGGCGTGCTTGACGCCGTGCGCAACATGCTGCTGGAAAAACACGGTATCGACCATGTGACCTTGCAACCCGAAGTTGCCATGCAGTAGAGAGTGGCTGTAAGCGCGTTCTTACTTTGCGTCGGGTACAGCACCGATTGCTGCATCGCGGAACCACGCTGACAATGGCTGCATGAACCCCTCCCCTCCCGCAGTTCTCGACACGCTCATCATTGGCGGCGGTCCCGGCGGCCTGACCGCAGGCATTTACCTGCGCCGCTTCATGCGCAATATTGCGCTGGTCGATAAAGGCCGCAGCCGCCTGCGCCTGATCCCCGTTTCCCACAACTACCCGGGCTTTCCCGAAGGCGTGCCGGGCTATACCTTGCTCGACAACCTGCAGGACCAATTCACCCGCTATGGCGGCGAAGTCATGCCTGGAGAAATCATCGACCTGCGCATCGACGACGGGACCTTCGTCGCCACGTTTCAGGCGGACGAGGATGAAGGCGCCACAGGCACGACCGAGCTGCGCGCGTTGACCGTCCTGCTGGCCAGCGGCGTGGCCGATGCCGGCCTGCCGATTGAAAACTGGCGCGAAGCGGTGGCCTCCGGCGCCGTGCGCCTGTGTCCCGTCTGCGATGGCTTCGACGTCGTGGACAGGCATATCGGCGTGGTCACGTCGCCGACCAACCCGGTCGGCCACGCACTCTTCATGCGCACCTTCAGCGCGAACGTCACACTGTTCGACCGCGGCCCGGAATGCATGCTCTCGGACAGCGACAAAGCGCAGCTCGACGCTGCCGGCGTGCGCTATGTCGAGTCGCCCGTGCTGGGCGTGGGCCTGAGCGAACGCATGACGCCCATCATGCACACGGCCGACGGCGAAGATCACGAGTGCGATGTGCTGTACCCGATGCTGGGCGAGACCGCTCGCTCCGAGCTGGCAGCCAGCCTGGGTGCTGAGACAGCCGACTGCAGCGAACTCGTGGTCGATTCCCACCAGCGCACGACCGTTCCCGGCCTGTTCGCCATCGGCGACGTCGTGCGGGGCCTGAACCAGATTGCCGTCGCTGCCGGCCAGGCGGCAATTGCGGCAACCACGATCCATAACATGCTGCCGTGGACGCTGCGTGCGGCGCCGGAGCCGGCGCCGCACGCGCAATGGGCCGCTTGAGGTATCCTGCGAGGATAATGATTGAAAGGCCCCGTGCAAATCCCCACTATTCCCATCCATCGCGCCGCTACCAGGCATTTCTTCACCGTGCACGGTAGCTGCCTGTGACCGCGGAGCACTGGGAGGCCATCGTCGTCGGCACCGGCCCCGGTGGCGCCACGGTGGCGCGGGAGCTGGCCCGGCGCGGCCTGCGCGTGCTGGTCCTGGAACAAGGTAGCGCCGCGCCGCTGGCCGGCACCCTGGCGCAAATGGCCAGCATGGCTGCCGTTCCCGGCAAGGGCGCGTTCCTGCACCGCGATGGCTCCTTGCTGGTGCAGGGCATCACGGCCGGCGGCAGCTCCGCGCTGAACTTTGCCACTGCGTCGCCGCCGCCCGTGGACATGTTTGCGCGCCACAGGATCGATCTGTCCGGCCCGCTGGCTGCACTTCAGGCCGAGTTGCCGATCGCTCCCCTGCCCGACAGCCTGGTCGGGCCGATGGCTGCGCGCATCGCCGCAGTTGCCCGATCCGCCGGGTTGAACTGGCAAAAACTCGACAAGATGATCCGCCCGCAGGCGTGCCGCGCCGGCTGCTGGCGGTGCGTCTACGGCTGCCCGTTCGGCGCCAAATGGACGGCACGCGACTTTCTCGACCAGGCCGTTGGCCATGGCGCGCAGCTGCGCGACCAGGCCAAAGTGCTGCGCGTCATCCTCGACCAGGGCCGCGCCACCGGCGTCGAATACGAGCATGGCGGCCAGCGCAAGCAGGCCCACGCCGGCATCGTGGTACTGGCCGGCGGCGGGATCGGCAGCCCGCGCCTGCTCCATGCATCCGGACTGCGCGCCGCACGCAGCGCCTTTTTCAGCGATCCGGTGATTGCCGTGATGGGCGCCGTCGACGATATTGATGGCGGCAAGGAAGTGCCGATGGCGGCGGGCGTGCGCTTCGATGGCGACGGCATCTCGCTGGCCGACCTGACGCTGCCGGGCCCCATGTACCAGGCCTTTGCTGCGCAGGCGGGGCGCATCGACCGTCTGCTTGCGCACAGGCAGACCTTGTCCATCATGGTGAAAATCCGCGACGAGATCGGCGGCGCCGTCGGTCCGCGCTGGGTCAGCAAACCGCTGCACGCACTCGACCGCGCCAAACTGGCTGCAGGCGAGGCCATGGCGCGCGACGTGCTGCGGCACGCTGGCGCCACCCATGTCTTTGCCAGCCACCACTTCGCCGCGCATCCCGGCGGCAGCGTACGCATTGGCGACGGCGTCGACAGCAACCTGCAGGCAGGCGCCGCAGGGTTATTCGTCTGCGACGCGTCCGTGATTCCCGAAGCCTGGGGACTGCCGCCGACGTTGACCCTGCTGTGCCTGGGCATGCGCCTGGGCCGCTACCTTACGCAAGACTGCGCAGTGCCGGCGCCAGGGCCGGATAGCGAAACACAAACCCTGACCTGACCAGCGCAGCGGGTACGACGCGCTGGCCCTCCAGCAGCAGGTCGGCCTGCTCGCCCAGCGCGACACGCATCGGCCAGCCGGGCGTCGGCATGCCGTACGGCCGCTTCAGTACCTGCGCCGCCACGCGGCTGAACTGCGCCTGCGACAGGCTCTCCGGCGCCGTAAAATTGACGCTGCCGTCATGGCCCTGCACGCACACATGCGCCACGGCGCGCAGCAAATCGTCCACATGGATCCACGACAGCCACTGCGTGCCGCCCGCCAATGGCCCGCCCAGGCCAAGTTGAATCGGCAGCAGCATCATCGGCAGCGCGCCCTGGCGCCCCAGCACCAGGCCGAAGCGCGTGCACGCCACTTTCACGCCGTATTCCCGGGCCTTCCCTGCCGCCTCTTCCCATTCGCGGCACAGGTCGGACATGAACACTGGTTGCGGCGGCGCGCCCTCCGCGAGTTCCCGGTTGTCGCCGCGGCGCTGCACGCCGTAGTAGCCGATGGCCGACGCCGAGACCAGCATGGCCGGCTTGTGCTCGGCGCGCGCGATCCAGTCGACCACCTCCCCCGTCAACGCCACGCGGCTGCGGCGCAGCGCCGCGCGGCGCGCCGGGCTCCAGCGCCAGCCGAGAATGCGGGCGCCAGCCAGGTTCACGACCACGTCGACGCGGCGCGACGCCGGCAGGTCGTGCATGCTGCCAATGCAGTCGACACGCCCGGCGAACAGGAACGCTGCCTGGCGCGGCTGGCGCGTGAGCACCGTCACGCGCTGGCCGGCGCGCAGCAAGGCCTGCACCAGTTTCTGGCCAATGAAGCCGGTCGCGCCCGTGACCAGGAAACTGCGTCCTGCCGGGCCGAAGTCAATGGCTTCCTCTGGCGCCTGCGCCCGTTTGCCGATGGCCCGGGACGCCAGCGCATCGCGCACGCCGGAGACCCCGACACCAATGCCGCACAGCGCCAGAAAGACGCCGAGCGCGCCGTTGGGCTGCCACACCAGCGCGGTCGGAAGCGCCAGCCAGGCCGGCGTGTTCAAGGCCAGCAGCGCAATGAAGGCGCCGCCATTCATGGCCAGCACCGTGTGCGTGACGCGCTCGGTGGCCGGCAGCAGCCGCGTGCGGTCTTCGACGACGAAGTCCCACAGCGTCAGCCCGATTTCAACAACGAATACCACCAGCAGCACCAGCGCCCACAGGCCGTGAAAGGCCCACGACGACAGGCCGATGAACAGCGCGCTGTAAATAAGCGCGCGCACTGCGTGAATCGACAGTTCGCGCGCGGCGCCTGAACGGCTGGGCAGCGCTTCGGTCAGCTCGTGGTGGTACAGCGTGTCGAACGCGCCCAGGCAGCCCTGGACCGCCATCAGCTGCAAGGCCAGAACATGCGTATTCATGCGCTCACCTCGTGGAACACGCCGGCCTGGGTGAAGGTGGTGCCAAACCAGGGGTGCCGAATCTCGATGCGGATGTCGAACTGGTTGGCGCTGTTGTTGCGATGACGAAGAAATGTTTTGCCTGGCGTGACCAGGTTGGGGAGCGGGATGCGCACGCCGCACACCTGCCAGAAATAGCCGTCGCTTTCAAAATGCAGGTTGCCGTCGACGACGCTCAGGTTGAGCTTCATGCCCAGGCCCATGCCCACGTATTCGAATACTTCGCCGCGCGGCCCCTCGGTCATGAACGACGTGAACATGATGGGCCGACGCCCGTTCAGGCGGTACGTGCGCTGCTTGAATATCGACGGGCACGCCACTTTTGAATAGACCTGGATATCGACTGGAAAATCGCGGTCGATATACGGAATCAGCGCGCCCTTGATGAACGGACGCGACGTGTGCCCCAGAAGCCGGCCCACGCGCGAGCAGGCCAGTTCCGTCATGCGCCCGGTGTAATGGAGCGGGCGGCCGGGCGCAGGGTTCTTGTCGAAGCGGGCCTGGATCTCCGGATGCAGGCGGCGCCATTCGGGCCCCAGGATTTTTTTGAAGAGTTCACCTTCGGAGGGGATCAGCATGGGAATCCTTTTTTTCGGTCGACATAAACGAGATAAGCGAGCGGCGGCAGCATGCCGGCTAGGGCCAGGGCATCGAGCCAGACATGGCGCCAGGCGCCGGCCCGCAGGGAAATGACGATATCTTGCGGCGCCCACAGCAGCAATCCGGCAACCAACGCGCCCCATGCAAACGGCAGCCGATGGCGTGCGCCGATCCAGGCCAGCGCCCCCATCCAGACGGCGGCGGCCTGCACGGTCGGGCCGAACAGCGCCATCCACCAGCGCTGCAAGGCCAGCGCCTCGACGGGCACCGCTGCTGGTCCCCAAAAGGCTGTCGCAATGTCGTGGTGATAGTCATCCAGCAGCGGCAGGTTGACAATGACGGGCAGCAACATTCCAGCAATCACATGCAGGGCGATGGTGGCAAACACCGCGCGGACCGCCCAGGTCCGGCCAACGGCGTTCATGGCTTGTTCCGGTCACGCAGGAACGGGTTGCCCGTGCCGCATACATCGCCGCCGCAGTCCGGCATCTTGTAGCCGAGCAGCGTCGACATCGTGTAACGGTGGCGGGCAAACAGGCGATACAGCCGTGTCAGGACCTGGCGCAGGCCCGGCACGCGCAGGGGCCACACGAGGTAGCCCTTGCCCACCAGCGGATACGCGGCCAGCATGCTGTCGACGCCGGTCCGCACCTGTCCCCGCGCGCTCCGGCTGGCCATTTCGCGGTTCAGGTCGTCCATCGACAGGCCAAGCGGCGCGGGATCGAAGCCGGGTTCGAAGATGTCGACAAACGCCAGCGCGTGACGCCGGTCCCAGGCAGCCAGGCGCATCATTTCGCGCGTGCAGAAGGCGCACCGGCCATCGTAGTACAGGGTGAGAGCGGCGCTCATAACAGGCGCGCGACCTTGCCGCCCATTTTCAGGAAGCGCTGCATGGTGGCAGGCGGCAGGTGCTTGTAGTCGTCGTAGCTGGCGCTGAGCATATCCAGGAATGCCAGCACCGTGTCGATCCGCGCGAGCGTGTCCGGCGCCAGTGCGTCGTCCTTGCCGCCCTCGATGACGCATTCGCGCAGCACGCTCAAGGTAGGATCGATTTCACGCCGTTTGCGCTCTTCGACGATGACGCGAAAAATTTCCCAGACATCCTGCAAGGCGACGAAATGGTCGCGCCGGTCACCCAGCAGGTGCGTGCTGCGGATCAGCTTCCAGCTTTGCAGTTCCTTCAGGCTGTTGCTGACGTTCGAGCGCGCCACGCCAAGCGATTCGGCAATGTCCTCAGCCGCCAGCGGCCGCTCGGCCAGGAACAGCAATGCGTGGATCTGCGCCACTGTGCGGTTCACGCCCCAGCGTGTGCCCATTTCGCCCCAGTGCAGGATGAATTTTTGTTCTGTATCGCTGAGCGCCATGATTTCTCTCTTTTCATTCATTTCGGTCGATACAGAAATTAGACGCCAAATTCAGCGACAAGTCAAAATAAATCTCGCCTGCGCTATTATTTGTAGCACCGACCCACCTACCGAAAGACACCCGCATGCTGACCATCCTGGGCAAGGCTGCATCGATCAATGTGCGCAAGGTGCTGTGGACTTGCGATGAACTGGACTTGCCGTTTACGCGCGAAGACTGGGGCGCCGGCTTCCAGAGCACCAGCGCCCCCGCGTTCATGGCGCGCAATCCCAACGCGATGGTGCCGGTGCTGGTCGACCGCGATTTCGTGCTGTGGGAATCAAATGCCATCTGCCGCTACCTGGCGCACCAGTACGGCGGACACGCACTGCTGCCACCGTTCGCGCAACAGGCGGCCGTGGTTGAACAATGGATGGACTGGCAAGCTACCGAATTCAATAACGCGTGGCGCTATCCATTCATGGCGCTGGTGCGCAAGAGCCCCGCGCACCAGGAGCGCGCGCAGATCGAGGCGGGCGTGGCCAACTGGAACCGGCATGTGGGCATCCTGGAGCAGCACCTGGCGCAAGGCAGCGCGTATGTGGCGGGCGACAGGTTCACGCTCGCCGATATCGTGATCGGCCTGTCGCTCGGACGCTGGAAACTGGCGCCGATTGGGCGGCCAGATTTTCCCGCAGTGGACGCGTACTGCGCGCGCCTGGCAGAGCGCACCGGCTTCCGGAACTACGCTGGCAGCGCCTGACCTTAAGGCTGCGCCAGCGCCACGCGTCGCTGCAGGCGCGCCACTTCCTGCGTGTCTCCCAGTGCCTGCGCACGCTGGATCGATACGCCCAGCCATGCCAGCAGCGGGCGGCGCCAGCCCTGGGTGGACGCGGTCTCGGTCGCCGTCGCGATTCCTTCCGGCGTCAGCTGGCCGGCGCGCAGCGCGGCGCCTGCGGCGACGAGCCGTGACAGCGGATCATCGATGGCCGCCAGCGCCGTGCCGAGATGCTGTTCGGGCAGCAGCGTGCGGTCCAGGCCCTGCCAGCGGCCGGCCAGATAGTCGGCGTAGGCGCGCTGCGCAGGCGTGGCGTCCAGCGCCAGTGCGGTAAAGCCGGGGCAGTCGTCGATGACCAGGCTGGCCGTCTGCGCAGCGCAGCGCACCAGTTCGATTTGCGCGACCGCCGCTGCGCTACCGGTCCCCGTGCTCGCCATGCGCGCGCGGGCAAACTCGGTGCGGGCCGCCAGTGCGTCGCCGGCCAGATACGCGTCGGTAAATCCTTCCAGGGCCGACTGGGCGTCCGGCTTCCAGGCTGGTGGCGGGGCCTTTGTGGCACAGCCCAACAGCATCAGCGTCAATGTCAGCGCAACGATTTTCATGGCAGCTTGATCTCCGTTTTTTTCGCGAACGGCCACTTGCGGTTGAGTTCATCGACCAGCCGGTTGACCTTGCGCAGGCTGGCGTCGACTTCGCCACGCAAGGGACCGAGGTCCTGCGTGGCCACGCGCGCGTTGGCGCCGACCGCCTGCGCTTCGACCAGTACCGCATCGACCTTGGCAAGGCTGCCGCGCGCGTCTTCGAGTACCCGGCGCAGCTCCACCACCGCCCCTTGGGTATCGTCCATCACGCCGCCCTTGGCGAACACGCGCTGGTCGGTTTTAGCGAGGATGGCATTGATGCCGTCCAGCGTTTTCATGAGTTTTTGCGCCTGCTCGTCGCCGCCCAGCGCGCCGCCCAGCAAACCGTATTTGCCTTGCATGGTGCCGGTGACCTTGCCGATGTTGGCCAGGCTTTCGTTGATGGGCGAACCGTCGCGCGTCATCGATTCCAGGTTTTCCAGCAGGGTGCGGGCGGTGGCCATCAGGCGCGGGATTTCGGCGGCGGCATCACCGCGCAGCACGGTGCGGTGCGCGCCGGGCGGCAGCGGCGGGTCGGTCAGGATGCCGGTGTAGGCGCGGATGCGCGTCTCGCCCACCACGCTGCGTTCGACCGTGAATACGCTGGAGGTGCGCAGCCAGCGCGCATCCTTGCGCGGCACGTCGACCAGGATATTGACCTTGCCTTCCGCGTCGAGTTCGACCTTCTGCACACGCCCGATCGGAAAGCCGGCAAAGCTCATGTCCATGCCCGGGATCACGCCCTCGGAGTCTTCGGCCACCAGCACCAGGCGCTGCGTGCTTTCAAACACGCCCCGGGCATACATCACGTACACCACGAAGCCGAGCACCAGCGCGGCAATCAGGACCAGCAGCGCCAGCGCCTTGGCTTCAACGTGAGCGGGTTCGTCGGGTTGCAGATCGGTTTTTGGTTCGTTCATTGAGTTGGCCAGTTTGTCTTCGTCAAATGTATTTCAGGGCCAGCGACGCGCCTTCGATCAGCAGCAGCACGAACAGCAGTCGTACGGCGCCGGGCTGCACCGACGAGGCCAGGCGGCGCGGATGGCGCTGCAGGTCGAGGATGGCGGCGATCGGGATCACGGCCACCGCCATCCCGAACAGCACGGTTTTCAGCAGGAAGCTGAGCGTGACGATGGGATCGAACACGCGCCCCACCGTGCGGGTGTAATCGGGCACGCCCCATGGCGACAGCCCGTACAGGTTCAGGTAAGCGAGCACCAGCACGGCGCAGCTGGTGACCATCGCCAGGCTGAGGACGGAAAAGGCATGCGCAATGACCAATGGCGCCAGGTCGCTGCGCAAGCGGTGCAGGCGGCGCTCGCTGACTGCGGCTGGCACGGCGTTCTCGCGTCCCAGGCCGAAGCTGGTCGAATCGAACGCCATGCTGGCGCGCAGCGCGACGAACAGGGCGGCTGTCAGCGGGATCAGTTCAAGCACCAGCACCCGCACCATCATCTCCAGCGCAAAACCCGACAAGCCGTAGCTTTGCGCGGTGACCACCACGATGCGGATGATGACGAGCGCCACCAGGGCAGTGAGCAGCGTGAACCAGGGCAGCACTTGCCAGGTGCTGGCGTGGATGTACCGCGCGGTGGCGCGGCGCTGGGACTGGCCGTAGGTCGACGGCGACAGCACCATGACCAGTGCCACGGCGCCGAGGTGCACGGTGAACCACCAGCTGTGCAGGTAGCGCAGCAGGTGGGCGCCCATGACACTGGGCCTGGTATGAAGAAGGGAACGCATGGCGGGATGATACAGGGTCAATACACGCCGCAAGCCAATGGTGACGTGTCATGGGTCCCCGCCTGCGCGCACTGCTGTCCGGGATATTTTGCTTGACTGTTGAGGAAGGGGTTGCAGGCAGTGGTTTACGAGGGTTAACCTCGGTTTGCCAACTTAAAAACCAAACCCTGCAACCATGTTCAGCATATCT
>Ga0265780_10008205_pt1 | contig 12708 bp, 9 predicted proteins | sample P1T30metagenome_FD_192432 | JGI IMG/M metagenome (GOLD analysis project Ga0265780, IMG submission 192432) | Plant litter microbial communities from East Loma Ridge, Irvine, California - P1 T30 | ecosystem: Environmental > Terrestrial > Plant litter > Unclassified | place: USA: California...
CGGTTTCGTCTATTAATTGATTTGCCATATTTTATTCTTACTAGAACGCAATTGTTGGTATAATAAGTTGGTATGGTGCCGTATTTAGCGTAATTAGCTTTATTCTTTTACTCACTGGAAATGACTACCCAACTAGCCAATCGTTTTTTGCACAACCCGTTACGTAGCAAACCACTCGTCCGCCGACTACTTCAGGCCGCTGTCTGCATTGGGATGCTGAACCTGCCGCTGTACGTAATGGCCCAGAAAATAAGCCCGAAAACGATGGATGCCCTGGTCGGCAAGCAGTTGTGGCCCACTATTAACGAGTTGAGCGAATACGTAGCACTGCCCAATGACGCCGTCAACCCGGACGACATTACCAAAAACATTGCCTGGACCGAAAAGGCATTCGCCAGGCGGGGTTTTACAACGACGGTGCTGAAAACCGCTAGTCTGCCGCTGGTGCTGGCCGAGAAGAAATTTCCGAAGGCGACGCAGACGGTGCTGTTTTATTTTCACCTGGATGGGCAACCCGTCCGGGCGAATGAGTGGAGTCAGAAAGATCCGTTCGTGACCGTACTGAAGGAGAAAACGGCTACGGGCGAGTTCAAAGAGGTAACCGGCAACGTAACGCAGGGGCCCATTAACGACGACTGGCGACTGTTCGGGCGGTCGACTTCCGACGATAAAGGGCCCATTATTATGATGCTGAACGCGCTGGATATTGCGCAGGCGCAGAAACAGACACCGCCTTACAACGTCAGGATCATCATCGATTCTGAGGAAGAAAAGGGATCGCCGGGTCTGAAAAGTGCCATTGACGCGCACAAAGACAAGCTGAAAGCCGATTATATGATTGTGATGGATGGACCCATGCACACGTCCAATCAGCCAACGCTGTCGTTTGGTTGCCGGGGCAACGCCGGTTTCACCATTACTACGTACGGACCGGTTACGCCCCAGCACAGCGGCCATTACGGAAATTACGCCCCGAACCCGTCGTTCCGGTTGGCCCGGCTCATCGCGTCCATGAAAGACGAGCAGGGGCGGGTGCTGGTTGAAGGATTCTACGACGGCATTACGTTCGACGATGAGAGCCGGAGAGTGATGGCGGCCGTACCCGACAAGAAGGACGATATCAACAAAGCCCTGCTGATTGCTAACGAAGACAAGGTCGGAAAAAGCTACCAGGAATCATTGCAGTACCCGTCGCTGAACGTCCGGGGTATGAAATCGGCGGAGATTGGAAAAGGAGCCGCTACTATCGTGCCCGCCGAGGCCACTGCCCTGTTCGACATTCGGCTGGTACCCGAAACGGATGGCAAACGGATGGTTGACCTGGTAAAGAAGCACATCGAAAAGCAGGGTTTCACTGTGCTCGACCACGCGCCTACGCCCGCCGAGCGATTGAAATATGATCAGATCGTTTTCTTCGAAGGCAACGCCGGTACGCCCGCTTTCCGAACCGACATCAACAGCCCCATTGGCCGCTGGCTGCGTGGGTCAATCAACCAGAGTTTCGGTAGTGATCCCGTTATGATCCGGATTATGGGTGGCACTGTACCCGTTGTGCCCTTTATTCAGGCGCTGGAGATTCCGGCCGTGATTGTGCCACTGGTCAACATGGACAACAACCAGCACAGTCCGAACGAAAATCTTCGGTTGGGAAATTTGCGGATTGGCGTAAAAACCTGTCTCTCGTTGCTGACAACGCCCCTTACTTCTTCCCCAGCTCAATCACCTGCATATCGCTGATCCGTCCGGCGTCGAGGGTGAAGCGAATGGCGGTCCGCATTTTATGAAAGCCCGTTTTGCCAGCCGCGCCGGGGTTGATGTACAGCATGTTGTTCAGGTTGGCGTCGCGCATGACTTTCAGAATGTGCGAGTGGCCACAGATAAACAAATCCGGCGGGGCTGCCTGTAATAGGGGCCGCACCTCCGGATTATACCGGGGTGGTGCTCCGCCAATGTGCGTCATCCAGACGCTGAATCCGTCGAGTGTAAACCGCTGATTGGCGGGCAGGTCGCTGCTGATCGGATCGATGTTGCCGCTGATGATACGTAGCGGACGAAACGCCTGTAACTTGGTCATTACGTCCAGTGCGCCAACGTCACCCGCGTGCCAGATCTCGTCGCAAGCGTCGAAATGGGTGAAAATCTGCGGGTCCAGAAAGCTGTGCGTGTCCGAGAGCAGGCCGATACGAATCATAGTGAGCAGGTAGTAGTGGCGCAAAGGTCGGTACTTTTTACCACTACTCGTCCGTTCAGGCTACCGATGTCGGTTTGGCTAGTTGGCCCGTTAGCTCAACGCGAATCAGTTTTTTGTCGATCTTGCCCACACTCGTTTTCGGAATGGCCGATACAATATGAACCCCATCGGGAACGTACCATTTGTTCAGCTCGCCCTTGTCCACCTGTGCCTGTAGCTGTTGCTTAATGCCGGCTTCGGTCAACTCGTAACCAGGTTTCTGCACAACCAGAGCGTGGGGGCGTTCTCCCCAGCGCTCGCTCGTGATGCCTACCACAGCCGACTCCGCAACGCCCTCCAACTGAGACAGGACGTTTTCCATATCCAGCGACGATACCCACTCACCGCCCGTTTTGATGACGTCTTTCAGCCGGTCGGCAATCTGCACCCAGTTGTCAGGGGTAATACTCGCTACGTCGCCGGTGTGCAGCCAGCCACCCTGCCAGAGTGCCACTTCCCGTTCGGGGTCCTGATAATAGCCCTGCGTAAGCCAGGGAGCCCGAACAACCAGCTCACCCACAGCCTGTCCATCGTGTGGTACGTCATTCCCCGCGTCGTCAATGAGTTTGAGTTCAACGAAAGGAGCCGTACGACCGGCACGGGTGCGCAGGCCAAGCTGTTCGTCGCTGGAGCGGTTCCGTTCGGTGTCGTTCAGGTGGGTAAGGGCCAGCACCGGGGCCGTCTCCGACATGCCGTAGCCCTGATAAATCTGAATGCCCATGGCGGTAGCGGCCTGCGCCAGACCGCGCGTAAGGGCCGAGCCGCCAATGATCACCTTCCAGCGACTCAAGTCAATGTGCTGCGCAGCGGGACAGGCCAGAATCATGCCCATAACCGTCGGTACGCAGTGGGAGAGGGTGATCTGTTCGTCGCCCAGCAGTTTAACCAGCATCTCCGGCTCATAGCGGCCGGGATAAACCTGCTTGGTAGACAGCATCGTCGCCAGGAAGGGGAACCCCCAGGCATGCACATGAAACATGGGCGTCAGCGGCATGTACACATCCGAGAGCGACGAAAATGGCACGGCCTGATACCCGCAGACGTAGGTAGCCAGTCCCATCGTGTGCATGAACAACTGCCGGTGCGAGAAATAAACTCCTTTCGGATTTCCGGTCGTACCCGTCGTGTAAAACGTCGTCGCCCACGTGTTCTCGTCAAAATCCGGGAACTCGTAACTGGATGAATTACCCGCCAGCAATGATTCGTATTCACCAGCAAAAGAGGCCGGTACGTCGGGAGTAGCGCCTGAATAAACTTTATCCGACAGCAGGACGTAAGACTCAACCGTTGCCAGCTGGTCCTTGACGGCGTTCAGAATGGGCAGAAAATCCTCGTGAACCAGGATAACCTTATCCTGCGCGTGATTCATCGTGAACAGGATCTGCGCGGGTGACAGCCGAACGTTTACCGTGTGCAGGATCGCGCCCAGGCTGGTCACGCCAAAGAAACATTCGAGGTACCGGTGACTGTCCCAGTCCAGCACGGCCACTGTATCACCCGGCTGCACGCCCAGCGCTGTCAGCATGTTGGCCAGTTGGCGAACGCGCTCATTGAATTGGACGTAATCCATCCGAAACAAATCCCGGTAAACGATTTCCCGCTGTGGTTCGTATTTCAGGGACTGGGCCAGCATGGATTTAATCAGCATGGGGGGCTCATAGGCTTCGGCGGCACGCGGAATCAGCCTGGTCTGGATCATGGTAGCTGGGGTTTTCCTTAGAACGAATACTTGGGTTGCTAAATTAAATAATTTAAAGAAAAAATAGTAAATAAGAAAAGGCTCGGTTTATGAACCGAGCCTTCGCTAAAAGAAGTACAGAGCAGAATTTTAGAGGAGTAGCCCCGCTAGCGTTGCCGACATATAACTGGCTAACGTACCGCAGATCAGGGCTTTGAAACCCAGACGGGCCAGATCGCTCCGGCGCTTGGGGGCCAGTTCGCCAATACCTCCCACCTGAATGGCAATCGAGCTGAAATTGGCAAAACCACAGAGGGCAAAGCTGGTGATGGCGATGGTCTTAGGATCGAGCGTGTCTCTTACTTTGATCAGTTCCAGGTACGCCACAAATTCGTTGACGACCATTTTAGTACCCATCAGCGAACCGGCTACCTCGATGTCTTTCGACGGTACGCCCATGGCCCAAGCAAAAATAGAGAACAGCTTACCCAGCAGGAAATTCATGCTGAGGTTGTCCATGCTCAGTACGTAGAAACCCAGCCGGAACAGCAGGCTGTCGATCAGCGCGATCAGGGCAATGAAGCCAATCAGCATGGCAATCACGTTGAAACCAACTTTCAGCCCTTCGCTGGCTCCGGCGGCAATGGCGTCTAGCAGGTTGGCGTGTACTTTCTTGATCTCTACTTTAACCGTACCCCGTGTCTCCGAAACTTCTGTTTCGGGCATGACGATCTTGCTGATGACCAGCGCACCCGGAGCAGCCATGATGCTGGCAGCCAGCAGGTAAGGTGCCGGCACGCCCAGCGAGATATACACCGCCAGAACGCCCCCGGCAATGCAGGCAAACGAACCCGTCATGCTGGACAGTAGCTCCGATCTGGTCATGCCATTGAGATACGGCTTGATCATGATCTGCGCTTCTACCTGCCCCACAAACGTACTCGCTACGTTCGACAGGGCTTCGGCTCCGCTCACGCCCATCAGCCATTTCATGGCCCGGGCCATGATGGCTACCACGCGCTGCATGATCCCCAGGTGATAGAAGATGTTGACCAGTACGGCCACGAAAATGATGGTTGGAATTATCTGAAAGAAAAAGATCAGGTTGTTGTCGCTCCCGAACGCCTGGGAGAGTATGTAGCGCTTCACGAGCGGACCAAACACAAACTCGGCACCCGACCCGGCTTTCTGCAGCAGGCGGTCGACGTAGTAGCCAAGGCTCTGGAATAGATTCCGGCCAACGTCTGTTTTAAGAACAAAGACGGCCAGCCCGAACTGGAGGGCCAGACCTACACCAACGGTTCGATAGTTGATGGCTTTGCGGTTATCTGACAGGGCATAGGCAATACCCAGAATCAAAACGATGCCAATTAGGCCTGTAAAACGATCCATTCAATGATGACGAGCTTACGGTTAAGTTGGCGAAGATACAACGGAAAAAGGGAGAATGAAGTAGCGGTAGGCCTTCATTCTCCCTTTTGTGGGGTTCTGCCTGCTTTAAATATTGGCAATAGCCCGCTCGGCGTTTTCCTGGTATTCCGTTTCGATCTGGGCAATTTCCGTTGCCTTTACCGTGTTGAACAACTGGGCATCGGTAAGGTCTTTTTCGGTGACATCGAAAAAGCGTTCGTGCATGTTAAACCGGCCGTTGCCTTCCGCTGCTTCACACTTCGTGAATGACCCGTCTTCGTTCATGTCGTAAGCGTTGACGTTGTCGAGCAGGTTGTACTTCAGGATCAGAATGGTTTGCTGCTTGACGCGTTGATCGGCCAAGAAAAACAAGGACTCGATCCGGCGATCAAAACTACGAACCATCACATCGGCGCTACCACCGTACACTTTTGGATCACCGTTGTTGTGGAAATAGTAAATCCGCGTGTGTTCCAGAAAGTCGCCCACGATGGAGCGAACGGCGATGTTCTCACTTAAGCCTTCGCGTTTTGGGCGCAGGCAGCAGATTCCCCGTACGATCAGCCGAACTGGTACACCTGCCTGTGAGGCCAGATATAACTCGTCAATAATTTCCTTATCCTCCAGGGAGTTTACTTTGATGCAGATGCCGCTTGGTAGCCCACGCTGGGCGTTGCTGGCTTCGGTCTGAATCAACTGGACCAATTGCTCCCGCATACCGCGCGGGGCTGTGATCAGGTACTGGTAATCGTTGGGCAGCGAGTGCCCGGTGATGACGTTGAAGAACTCCGAGATGTCGTGCGTGTACACTTCGTTGGTCGTCAGCAGGCCAATATCGGTGTAGAGCTTCGAGGTGTCTTCGTTGTAGTTACCCGTTGCCATGTGGGCGTACCGGGCTACCCGGCTGCCTTCGTTACGTACCACCAGTAGCAGTTTGGTGTGCGTCTTGAAGCGGCTGATGCCGTAGATGACGAAACAACCCGCTTTCTGGAGTTTCTGGGCTTCACGAATGTTGTTTTCTTCATCGAACCGGGCTTTCACCTCGAACAGAACCGATACATGCTTGCCGTTTTCGGCCGCTTTCAGAAGGGCCTGCGTAATCCGGGAGCGCTTCGCCAGCCGGTAAACAGTGATCTTGATGGCCAGTACGTTCGGATCTTCGGCGGCCTGTTCCAGCAACTGGAGCACCGGCTCGAAGTTGTTGTATGGGTGGTGCAACAGCAGATCGCGCTGCTTGATGATTTCGAAGATATCATCGGCTTTATCGCGGTTGTAGCCAATGGCAGGCACCGGCGCGTGGGGCCGGGGCATATCATCCTTAAACTCGGGATTGCCGATGATTTGCCAGAAGGCCGAAAAATCAAGCAGACTGTTCGATTCGAAGATGTTCAGATCGTCCAGTTCCCACTTTTTCTTGAGCAGGTTCAGCAGCCAGGTGGCACTATTCTCCGGCGCTGACTCAATTTCAACGCGGGTAACGCGGCCCAGTCGCCGGTTTTTAATTTTCTGGCGTACCTCGTCAATAAAGTCAACTTCGTCGTCGTCGTTCTCATCGAGCGTAAAATCACCATTTCGGGTGATGCGGAAGAGGTGAACCGACGCAATATCGATGTTGCGGTACAGCTTTTTGATATGGTGCCGGATAATGGCTTCGATGGGCAGGAACGCTACAATATCGTCCCGATCAAAAGCCATAAACCGGGGCAGGTTTGCTGGTATCTGCACAAAAGATAGCCGCTGCCGTTCGTCCTCGTCGTCGGCTTTGTTCGACAGGAGCGCATTGTTGTCCGGGTCCTGTGTGATCACGCCAAAAATCAGGACGCGGGCCAGCAGTACCGGAAACGTATGGGTGTAGTCATACAACATCGGGGTCAGCGTCGGGTAGATGGCCCGGTCGAAATAATTCGTTGCTTCCTCCTGCTCGTCTTCCGTGAGTTGTTCGTAACCAATCAAGTGCAGGCCGTTTTCCGGAAAGAGCGGTAAGAGTTCTTCGGTAAACAGTTGCTGTTGCTGCTGGACAAACTGCTGGGCAGCCGTAAACAACGCCTTGCGGAAAGGCCCTTCCCGTAAGCCTGAATAGTCGATACGCTGCTTATGATAATCCAGGTAGTTATACAGGCTACCCACCCGAATCATAAAAAACTCGTCGAGGTTAGAGGCCGAAATAGCCAGAAATTTCAGGCGTTCCAGCAGGGTTCGGTGCTCGGGCGACTGCTGGTAGTCCCGCGCCTGGTCGAGCACACGTTCGTTAAATTTAAGCCAGCTCAGGTCGCGGCTCAGGTAGTTACTCTGGTCGATTACGCTGCTGACTTTTTCGCTTACTTTAGCCATTTTATCAATTGTCTGCGTTGGCTTATCGGTCGGTCGGTTCGTAAACCGGGAAACCAGGTTTCCCAGTAGTCGGTTAGGGTCTAATGTATGGCGCATAGCGGTCAGGATCGTTCAAAACCCGACTGACGGTGTCGGATTGTTAGCGTTCATTACTCAAAAGGCTAATCCTGACAAACCAGTGAATAGCGTCCGCTGGCTGTGTCGTCAGGAGTCCTCTTCGGCTAAGCACGAATACCGGCTGCAAATACTCGGTTTATCGGCTATTTTAAAACAGGAACGAAATTTCTTAATACTGTGGTAAAACAAAAAAGCGGGCTGTTCAGCCCGCTTTTTTTGTCGTGACGACTAAATGTCCACTCGGGCGTATTTAGCGTTTCGTTCGATAAAGTCACGTCGGGGGGCTACCTCATCGCCCATCAGGGTCGAAAAGACGTGGTCGGCGTCGGCGGCCGATTCGACCGTAACGATCTTCAGCGTTCGCGTGTCGGGGTTCATAGTCGTGCTCCAGAGCTGCTCAGCGTTCATCTCGCCAAGACCTTTGTAGCGCTGCACACCCACGTTCTCCTCCTTACCGCTGCCGGCCAGTTCCCGCACGGCTGCTTCGCGCTGGGCTTCGGTCCAGCAGTAACGCTCTTCCTTGCCTTTCTTTATCAGATACAGCGGTGGCTGGGCGATATAGATGTATCCATTGTCGATCAGCGCCTTCATGTTCCGGTAGAACAGCGTCAGGATCAGCGTCCGGATGTGACTGCCATCCACGTCGGCATCGGTCATGATGATGATTTTGTGGTACCGGAGTTTCTCCAGGTTCATCACTGTTTCATCATCTTTCTTCTCCAGCCGAATGCCCAGTGCCGTCCAGATATTCTTGATCTCCTCGTTTTCGTAGATTTTGTGCTCCATCGCCTTCTCTACGTTCAGGATCTTACCCCGTAATGGCAGAATGGCCTGGAATGCCCGGTTACGACCCTGCTTGGCCGTTCCACCCGCGGAGTCACCCTCTACCAGATACAGTTCGCATTTTTCCGGATCGGTATCCGAGCAGTCGGCCAGTTTACCCGGCAGACCCGCCCCGCCCATGAAGTCCTTCCGGTCGGTCATGATGCGTTTGTAAGCCAGATCGGCAGCGATACGTGCCTGGGCCGATACCAGCACCTTCTTCACAATGCCCTGGGCCGTTTTGGGATTCTCTTCCAGCCAGGTTTCGAGCAGGTCGGCCATGGCCTGACTAACAGCACTCACTACGTCCTGGTTACCCAGTTTCGTTTTCGTCTGTCCTTCAAACTGCGGTTCCTGGACTTTCACCGAGATCACAGCGGTCAGCCCCTTCCGGAAATCCTCCCCGCTGAAGGTGATCTTGCCCGAATTCTTGGGCATGACACCCGGATTCTTGTCGGCGTAATTTTTCAGTACCCGCGTTAATGCCGAGCGGAAACCCTGCACGTGCGTACCGCCTTCGTGGGTGTTGATGTTGTTGACATACGACAGGACGTTCTCGCCCGCTTCGTAGTTGTACACCAGCGCGACCTGAACGGGCGTTGCGCCCTTGGTATTTTCCATGTAGACGGGTTTCATGCCATCCAGCGCCGGACGGGTTTCGTCCAGATACTGCACGAATTCCACCAGACCACCTTCTGAGAAAAACTCATCCTGGCGCAGGGGAGCGCCTGCTTCGTCGATTTCCCGCATGTCGGCCAGCGTAATCCGAATCCCCTTGTTGAGGTAGGCCAGCTCGCGCAGACGACCCGCTACGGTGTCGTATTTGTAAACCGATTCGGTAAAGATGCTGTCATCGGGCTTGAAATGAACGATCGTACCCGTATCCTCAGCCTGGCCAATAACCCGGACCGGGTATTGAGGATGCCCGGTTTTGTACTCCTGCTCATAAATATTGCCATCCCGGTGTACTTCAACGCGCAGATCCGTGGAGAGCGCATTGACGCAGGAAACGCCCACACCGTGCAGACCACCCGAAACTTTATAGTTGTCCTTATCAAACTTACCACCCGCGTGCAATACGGTCAGCACTACCTCCAGGGCTGACTTGCCCATTTTGGTGTTGATGCCCGTCGGGATACCCCGTCCGTTGTCTTTTACGGTAATCGAATTGTCAGGATTGATGATAACCGAAATCTTGTCGCAATAACCCGCCAGCGCTTCGTCGATCGAATTGTCCACGACCTCCCAGATCAGGTGGTGCAGCCCACGAACACCAACGTCGCCGATATACATGGATGGACGTTTGCGAACGGCTTCCAGACCTTCTAGTACCTGAATGTTATCGGCACCGTAATTGCCTCTTGGGGCTTCGGCTGGAGCGTCTGCTTCAATCAGTTCATTGGTCATATTTGAAATCAGATAATGTCGAAGAAATTACTGCGTAGTATGTAGAAAATGGAGCCCGGAAGGCTATACTTACAGATTGTAAAAATACAAAAAAAAAGCGGCATTCCATAGCCATTTAACAAGAAAAGTGAACGGGAGAACTGAGGGCATTCTGCCCGTTCTGGAAGAAACAATCGAGGACCAGAGCCGTATTTCCTGCAAATTTTCGGGCAGTAGCGAGACCGTTTCTTACCGTAACGTATAGGCGATGCCGTACGAACGGCTTTCCCCAAAAAGTATTATTACCCGGCTGCTTACTTCCGAACGGTTTGACCCGTTTCATTTGGCCGCTTACGGGACCATGAAAAGCGAAAAAGGCCAGGTCCTGCTGGACCCGGCCCGGTAAAATTTGTGTGTTCCAGATTAATCTTCCGGATAGGGAATATAGACAAAACCGGCAAAATCACCGTGTACGACGAACAGACAGCAGTATTCGTCCGGCTTTTTATAGTTCTCTTTCCAAAGATCAACAGAATCCGGTCCAATCAGCTCCCGCTGCACAAACTCATCCACAAAAGACGCTTTGTAATTCCACTGGTTTTCCAGCTCGTTGGCACCAATCAGCAGCTGCCCAACGGGCACGTCACGCCGGGAGGCCACAAACACCGGAAATTCTGAGAAGCCACGGGTACGAATCTGGTACGAAGCTTCTTTTAACTGGTCGGCTACCCGAACAAAATCTGACGAAATGACGCCCATCAGGTCTCTGTTGACATCGTAGGAGTTGGCGTCGTCGAGTAAGGTATTTTCGTTACTGTGATTAATCATCTGATGATCGGTGATGTAGATAAGCCCGCCGGGAAAGCCTGATCTTAGAACCGGGCTGCCAGCAGCAGATCAAGATCCTTATAACGCATGTTGAACTTCCGGGCGATGTAGGAGTTGGTCAGCATCCCCTTATGCGCATAAACACCTTTCATGAACCATCGGTTCGCATACATCATCTGTTCAATGCCGCCCGTCGTACCCGTTTCCAGCAGGAACGGTAAAAAGATGTTACTCAGGGCCATACTGGCCGTGTGCGACACGCGGGAGGCAATGTTCGGTACGCAGTAGTGAATCACCCCTGCGTGCTTGTACGTCGGCTGCTTGTGGCTGGTCATACGCGACGTTTCGAAGTTGCCGCCCTGGTCGATCGATACGTCGATAATGACCGAATCGGGTTTCATGTGGCTGATCATCTCTTCGGTAACGACAACGGGGCTGATGCCATCGTCGGCCCGGATGGCCCCAATCACTACGTCGGCCCGCTGAATGGCTTCGGTAAGTGTATCGGAATCAATAATGGAAGTGTAGATATGTTGTCCGAGCGAATATTTGAGCCGCTGAAGTTTGTACAGATGTCGGTCGAAGACTTTTACGTCGGCCCCCATTCCCAACGCAGCCCGCAGCGCGTATTCCGTTACGGTACCCGCGCCCAGCATAACCACTTTGGTCGGTGGCACGCCCGTAATACCACCCAGAATAATACCCCGGCCGTTGTCGGCGTTGCTGAGGTACTCGCCCGCAATGAACATGACGGCGCTGCCCGCAATCTCGCTCATGGACCGGATGATCGGCAATCCGCCGGCCTGATCTTCAATATATTCGTAGCCGAACGCCGTTATGTTCTTCCCGTTAATTTTCTCGAAATACTCCCGTTCGCGGGCGGGCAGCGTCAGGGCCGAGATGACTGTACTGCCCGATTTGATATGCTCGAACTCCTCATCAACGAGGGGCTCGATTTTCAGGATCAGATTGGCATCGTAAACTTCGTTGGACGAGTAGGCAATCTGCGCGCCTGCTTCGCTGTATTCGTTGTTAGCAAATTTTGCTTTCTCTCCCGCACCCTGCTCCACAATAACATTATGGCCATTACGGACCAGAATAGCGACTGCTTCTGGCGTCAGCGCGATTCGGTTTTCCTGATGAGAAACTTCTTTTGGTAAACCGATAAGCAGGCTGTTCCGATTGGTTTTCACCGCCAGCGGGGCTTCCTTCGGGTACAGTGCCGTTTGTTTGGCTAATTCCTCAAATCCAGTCATGCGCTCCGGCAAAAAACAAATATGATGGGGATGAAATTTATGGATTACGTAACGTCTGGTTTGTTGGTAGCAGCGACGTCAGATCAAATCAGGCTTGTGTCAACGGTTCGGCTACCATCCGGATGGACGGTGAGCTGTACCCGGTAATAATTGCTGGGCCACAAAGCTTCAATCCGTTCCGGCCACTCGATAAAGCAATAGTCGCCCGAGTCGAAGTATTCCTCGATACCGATGTCCAACGCTTCGGCTTCGTTTCGCAGGCGGTAACAATCGAAGTGATAGACCGAGTGTCCTTCGTGGGTGCTATACTCATTAACGATCGAAAACGTTGGGCTCTGCACCATGCTGATAACACCCAGCGCCCGGCACAGGGCTTTGATCAGCGTCGTTTTTCCCGCGCCCATGTCGCCGTCGAATAGCCATACGGACCGAACGCGTCCTTCGGCCAGGAGCTGATGAGCAACACTGTCGAGTTCGTCAAGCTGTTGAAAGCGGGTTGTCATGGGTACTAAATGATTGACCGGCAAAGATACGTATTTTTAAGCGGTCTGTTCTTGCTAGCTGCTGGCAGAAGCGAGCCAAGGACGCAACTGTTATCAGCAAATCGATCGTGCCGGCATAAAAAAGGCCAGTCTCTGTACGAGACTGGC
>Ga0265780_10008206_pt1 | contig 12707 bp, 14 predicted proteins | sample P1T30metagenome_FD_192432 | JGI IMG/M metagenome (GOLD analysis project Ga0265780, IMG submission 192432) | Plant litter microbial communities from East Loma Ridge, Irvine, California - P1 T30 | ecosystem: Environmental > Terrestrial > Plant litter > Unclassified | place: USA: California...
GGCGACGTCGGAGCGGCGGTCGGCGCCGAGCACCTTGGCCTTGAATTCGCGGCGGTCGGAGAGGGTCACCGTGACCTCGTCGGCGCCCTCGACCACGTGGGCATTGGTCAGCACGAAGCCGTCGGCGGAGATAATGAAGCCGGAGCCGACACCGCGCTGCACTTCACGCTCTTCTTCCTGCTGCGGGCCGCGGCGGCCGCCACCGCGCGGTACCTGGCCGCCGAAGAAGCGGCGCAGGAATTCCTGCATCTCTTCCTCGCCCGGCGCGCCGCCGCGGGCGCGCACGCGTTCGGTGGTGCGGATATTGACGACGGCCGGCCCCACCTTGTCGATGACGTCGGTGAAGTCGGGCAAGCCGCTGACGGTGGGGATCGGAACAGGAGCGGCCGCGTGGGCGGGCTGGATGAAGCCCGTGGCGCCGGACACGAGCAGCGCCGACAGGAACAGGCTGGCAGTTTTACTGGTCATGGAATCGCTATGGAATGGCTAAGATTGACTGAATGGTAAGCCAAATTGCGCGCTTTGTCGCGCCGCGCCCGGGCCGCTTGGGCCCTAAAACCCGCCTCCCTGCGAAAGAGAGAGGATTTTTAAGCGTGGAATAAGGATCTCGCCAGTGCCAGGATCTCAAGAAGATGCTGACTTGGCAAGCACGGCCGCCAGGCCGGTTGGTTCGACGCTGACTGCCGTCCGGCGCAGCGGAGGCGGCTCGGCCGCCAGGCGTTCGGCCAGGCGCGCGCGAAAGTCGGGCGATAGCGCCGGCGCAGCGCCGGACGCAGGCCCATCGCGCAGGCTGTCGCCGATCAGGTGATACAGATCCCAGGCCTGGCGGCCGTCACTGCCCTGGAGCGCGGCCAGGGCCAGCTCCAGTTCGGCGTCGGGCAAGGCGCCGTCTTTGAGGGCAGATATCTGCTCGCGTAATTTCTTGTTCGTGTCCATCGGTGTGTCGCCGTAGGGGTGTTCAATATATATTCGTACGATCCTGCTAGCTACCGACGTTTGTCAACCGGGAAATCGAGTAAAGGGCGCAATTTCTCGGCAATGACTTCGCGTGCACGGAAAATCCGGCTGCGCACTGTCCCTATTGGACAGGCCATCACTTCAGAGATTTCTTCATAGCTGAGTCCTTCGATTTCCCGCAAGACGATCGCCGTGCGCAGTTCGAGCGGCAATGCTTCCATGGCTGCGTTCACTTTATGGGCAATCTGTTTGCTGGCAAGCATTGATTCTGGTGTGTTAATGTCACGCAGGCTGTCTGCGTCATCGAACCCTTCGGCGCGTTCGGCATCCGTCTCGGTCGAGGTCGGTGCGCGCCTTCCCTGGGTTACCAGAAAATTCTTGGCTGTGTTGATTCCTATTCGATAAAGCCATGTATAAAAAGCTGAATCCCCGCGAAAATGGCGCAGGGCCCGGTAAGCCTTGATGAAGGTCTCTTGCACGACATCTTCGGCTTCGGCCGGATCGTGGACGAGACGCGACACCAGGCGCATTAAACGGCGCTGGTACTTGGAGACGAGCAGATCGAAAGCCCTCTGGTCCCCAGCCTGGACGCGCTCTACCAACACCTGATCACACTCGCGTTCTGTCGTCACGGACCATGCCCCATTGGCGGCCCACCCATTCTAAGAGTTGACCCCCTGCAATAAGTTCACACTGTTTTGTATCGGTATTGTTGCTGAGCCGCTTGCGAGCACACGCACGGCCACCGCCAGCGCGCGATACTGTCCCGGCGCCACTGAATCGGGCAGCAGCACCAGTGGCCACGTCGTGCCGTCGTCGGCGCGCATGCGCAGCAGGATGCAGCAAGGCCAGACCGTGGCGCCAGGCAGCAGCGTCATGGGTGAGCCCAGCGCCGGAATCGCGCTCGCCGCCCCACCCATCCCCAACACCTGTTGTACCGTCAGGCGTAGCTGCCCAAGTCCAGAAATATCAATCCGGCGCACCGTTGCAATCGAGTGCAAAAGCGCGCTGGAATGACTTCCATCACGCCCCATGAGGCGGCGTGGCCGGGCAGCCAGGAAAGGGAAAAACAGGCGCAGCAGGGATAGCGCGGCAAGCAGGGGCACAGACGCGACAGCACCGCCGAACGCAAAACGTTCAGGCAGCAGCAGGCCTACGGCCACGCAGGCCGCGCACAGCGACGCGCAGAAGGCGGCGAGCAGACAGCGCAGGCGACGCGACGGCGCGATGACGGCAGACACGGCGAGCGACATGAAGCAGGCCAGTGGTGACGAAAGCAACGGGTACAGCGAACGGGAAACGAAGGATGAAGCAGGAGGGAACCTGCCCGCCGGGCAGGTATCTGGAAGCGCCCATCCCGTTGGACCGGGATGGGGCGATCAGGTTCAGACTTTGGCGAAGATCAGGGTACCGTTGGTACCGCCGAAGCCGAAGGAGTTTTTCACCGCGTAGTCGATCTGCATCTCACGCGCCGTATTGGCGCAGAAGTCCAGGTCGCATTCAGGGTCCTGGTTGAAGATGTTGATCGTCGGTGGCGACACCTGGTTCTTGATGGCCAGCACGGTAAACACCGATTCCAGGCCGCCGGCGCCGCCCAGCAGGTGGCCGGTCATCGACTTGGTCGAGTTCACGACCAGGCTCTTGGCATGGTCGCCGAACACGCGCTTGATGCCGCGCACTTCGGCCTTGTCGCCCAGCGGGGTCGAGGTGCCGTGCGCATTGACGTACTGCACCTGGTCGACATTGATGCCGGCGTTGTTGAAGGCATTGACCATGCAACGCGCCGCGCCACTGCCATCCTCGACCGGCGAGGTGATGTGGTTGGCGTCCGCGCTCATGCCGAAGCCGATGACTTCAGCATAGATCTTGGCGCCACGCGCAACGGCGTGTTCGTATTCTTCGAGCACCATGACACCGGCGCCCTCGCCCAGCACGAAGCCGTCGCGGTCGCGGTCCCATGGACGCGAGGCGGTAGCCGGATCGTCATTGCGGGTCGACAGCGCGCGTGCCGAGGCGAAACCGCCCAGGCCCAGCGGCGACACGGTCGATTCGGCGCCGCCCGCGATCATCACGTCGGCGTCGCCATACTCGATCAGGCGCGCTGCCGCGCCGATACTGTGCAGGCCGGTGGTGCAGGCGGTGACGATGGCCAGGTTCGGGCCACGCAGGCCGAACTTGATCGAGAGATCGCCCGAGATCATGTTGATGATCGAGGCCGGCACGAAGAATGGCGAGATGCGGCGTGCGCCACGGCTCGCGTATTCTTCTTTGGTCGCTTCGATCATCGGCAGGCCGCCGATACCCGAACCGATCACCACGCCGATGCGGTCCGCGTTTTCTTCGGTGACTTCAAGGCCCGAATCCTGCAGGGCCTGGATGCCGGCTGCCATGCCGAAATGGATAAAGCTATCCATGTGGCGGCCTTCCTTGCCCGGCAGGTAATCTTCGACGACGAAGTTCTTGACCTCACCAGCGAAGTGGGTCGTGAATGGCGCTGCATCAAACTTGGTGATGGCGGCAATGCCCGACTTGCCGGCCAGTGCCGCGTCCCACGTTTCAGCAACGGTGTTGCCGATCGGTGAGATGCAGCCCAGGCCGGTGACGACGACACGGCGGTTGCGTGAACGACTCAAGCGATTCTCCCAAAAACTGTAAAGCGACTACTTAGGCCTTGACGTGCGCGGTTGCGTAGTCGATGGCTTGCTTGACGGTGGTGATTTTCTCAGCCTGCTCGTCAGGGATTTCCATTTCGAACTCGTCTTCCAGTGCCATCACCAGTTCAACGGTGTCCAGCGAATCAGCGCCGAGGTCGTCAACGAACGAGGAATCGATTTTGATGTCTGCTTCAGCAACGCCCAGTTGTTCAGCGACGATTTTTTTAACGCGTTGTTCGATATCCGACATGTTGTAGCTCCATTAAGGTATGTGTTGCGGAAAGTGCGCGCATTTTATCAGGTTTGAGACCCGAAAAACTATTTTCGGCGACTGCGGCTAATTCGCCGAAAAGTGCTGCTAAAAATCGAGATTGCGCCTGTAACGTATTATCACAAGAGGACAAAAACAGGCGTTCGATTAATTCATGTACATGCCGCCATTCACGTGCAACTCGGTGCCCGTGATGTAGGCGGCCGTTGGCCCGGCCAGGAAAGCCACCGCGTGGGCAATGTCTTCCGGCTGGCCCAGGCGGCCCAGCGGGATCTGCGTCAGCAGCGCCTCGTGCTGGCCTTCGCCCAGCGCCTTGGTCATGTCGGTGTCAATAAAGCCCGGGGCCACGCAGTTGACGGTGATATTGCGGCTGCCGATCTCGCGCGCCAGCGCGCGGGTCATGCCGGCCACGCCGGCCTTGGCGGCGGCGTAGTTCATCTGACCCGGGTTGCCGGCCGCGCCGACCACCGAGGTGATGCTGATGATGCGGCCGGCCTTGGCCTTCATCATGCCTCGCAGCACCAGGCGCGACAGGCGGCCGACGGCGGTGAGGTTGGTCGCGATCACGCTGTCGAACTCGTCGTCCTTCATGCGCATCGCCAGGTTATCCTGGGTGATGCCGGCATTGTTGACCAGGATCGACAGGCTGCCGAAGCCCTTTTGCACTTCGTCCACGACTTCGGCGCAGCGTGCGCTGTCGAGCACGTTCAGGACGACGCCCTTGCCGCCGAATTCAGACAGGTAATCCGAGATCGCCTGGGCGCCCGATTCGCTGGTGGCGGTGCCGACCACTTTGGCGCCCTGACGGGCCAGTTCCAGGGCGATGGCCTTGCCGATGCCGCGCGATGCGCCGGTAACGAGGGCGACTTGGTTTTGCAGATTCATGGATTCTTCCTTATTTATCATCACGCCAAGCATTACGCCGATTGCATCGAGGCCAGCACGCGCTCCAGCGCGGCCTGGTCGACCAGCGCTTCGCCGACCAGGTTGGCGTCGATCCGCTTGGCCATGCCAATCAGGGTCTTGCTCGGTGCGCATTCGATGACCTGGGTCACACCATCAAGAGCCATCTTCTGCATGGTCTCGACCCAGCGCACCGGACCGGCGGCCTGGCGTACCAGCGCATCCTTGATCTGCTCTGGATCGTTCAGCACGGCGACGTCGACGTTGTTGATGACATCGATCTGGGGCGCAGCGAAAGTGAGCGTGCTCATGTATTCGCGCAGGCGGTCCGATGCGGGTTTCAGCAGCGACGAGTGGAACGGCGCCGACACCGACAGTTTCATGGCGCGCTTGGCGCCCTTGGCCTTGGCGATCTCGCAGGCACGCTCGACCGCGGCGGTATGGCCGGCGATCACGATCTGGGTCGGCTCGTTGAAGTTGACGGCTTCGACCACCTCACCCTGCGCGGCATCAAGGCAGACAGCGCGCACGTCGTCGGCTGGCAAGCCGAGGATGACGGCCATGCCGCCCTGCCCGACCGGCACCGCGTCCTGCATCGACTGGGCGCGGAAGCGCACCAGCGGCACCGCATCGGCAAACGGGATCACGCCGGCCGCGACCAGGGCCGAGTATTCGCCCAGGCTATGGCCTGCGACCACATTCGGCACCGGGCCGCCGGCCGCGATCCAGGCGCGGTATACGGCCACCGCCGCGGTCAGCATGACCGGCTGGGTGTTGGTGGTCAGGTCCAGGTCTTCTTTCGGGCCGTCGGCGATCATGCGCTTGAGGTCGAAACCCAGGGCGTCGGACGCTTCTTGCACGGTCTGGTCGACGACCGGATTGCCGGCGAAACCGTTCAGCATGCCCACTGCCTGGGCGCCTTGTCCGGTGAACAGGAATGCGAATTTGCTCATCGTTGTTTTCCGTAGTGTTGTTATTTTATGAAGCGCGGTGGCGCGCCGCTTACATGCGCGCCAGCACCGCGCCCCAGGTAAAGCCGCCGCCTACGCCTTCCATCAGCACGTTCTGGCCCGGCTTGATGCGGCCATCGCGCACCGCCTGGTCGAGCGCCAGCGGGATCGAGGCGGCCGAGGTATTGCCGTGTTCGTTGACGGTGACGACCATCTTCTCCTGCGGCAGGCCGAGCTTCTTGGCGGTACCGTTCATGATGCGGATATTCGCCTGGTGCGGCACCAGCCAGTCGACCTGGTCAGCAGTCATCCCGGCATGGTCCAGCACTTCGTGCGCGACCTTCTCAAGCACCGACACCGCCAGCTTGAACACCGCCGGGCCGTCCATGTGCAGGAAGCCGCTGCCGGCCACCGCGCCATTGGCGAGGTTGCCCGGGATCGACAGGATGTCGGCATGGCTACCGTCGGCGTGCAATTTGGCGCCCAGGATGCCCGGCTCGTTCGAGGCTTCGAGCAGCACCGCGCCGGCGCCGTCGCCGAACAGCACGCAGGTGGTGCGATCCTTGAAATCGACGATGCGCGAAAAGACTTCAGAGCCGATCACCAGCACACGCTTGTGGTTGCCGGCGCGAATGAACGCGTCGGCAGTCGACAGCGCGTACACGAAGCCGCTGCACACCGCCGCCACGTCAAAGGCGGCGCTGCCGTTGGCCATGCCCAGCTTCTGCTGCACGATGCAGGCGGTGCTGGGGAAGCTGCCGTGAAAATCGGGAGTGGAACTGGCGACGATCACCAGGTCGATATCGGCTGCGGTCTTGCCGGCCATCTCGAGCGCACGGCGCGCGGCGTGCGCCGCCAGGTCGGACGACAACTCGTCGGCCGCGGCGAAATGGCGCGCCTCGATGCCGCTGCGGGTGACGATCCATTCGTGCGAGGTCTCGACGCCCTGCTCCGCCAGTTGCGCGGCGAGCTGTTCGTTGCTGACGCGGTTGGCCGGCAGGTAGCTGCCGGTGCCGGTGATTTTGCTATACAAGGTCATTGCTTCACCATCCTGCTGGGTTATTGTGCCTGGCGCTGGCTGTCCTGCACGGGTGCGGGAGCGGCAGCGGTAGCGCTTGGCATCAGTTCGGTGATCAGGGCCGACAGATGCTCTTGCACATTATTGTGCGCGGCATCGTAGGCGCGCTTGATCGCCCACTCGAAGGCATAGGCATTGGCGCCGCCGTGGCTCTTGAAGACCAGGCCTTTCAGGCCCAGCAGGCCGGCGCCGTTGTAGCGTTCGGGATTGAGCTTCTTGAGGGCCTTGCGTGCGAACACCGCGCCCAGCATCGACATGATGCTTTCCTTGAACGTGGTCTTCATGAAGCGCGACAGGCCTTCGATCGCCTTGAGCATCACGTTGCCGACGAAACCGTCGCACACGACGACGTCGACCGTGCCCTTGAAGATGTCATTGCCTTCGACATTGCCGAAAAAGTTCAGTTTGCCACGTTCGGCGTCGGCGCGCAGCAGCACGCCGGTGGCTTTCACTACCTCATTGCCCTTGATTTCCTCGGTACCCACATTGAGCAGGCCGATGGTCGGACGCGGAATGCCTTCGATCGCCGAACACAGCACCGAGCCCATGATGGCGAATTGATGCAGGTGGTCCGGCTCGCAGTCGACGTTCGCGCCGAGGTCGAGGATATAGGTCGGGCCGCCCTTCTGGTTCGGCATGATCGAGCAGATCGCCGGGCGGTCGACGCCGGCCATGGTCTTGAGCACATAGCGCGACACGGCCATCAGGGCGCCGGTATTGCCGGCCGAGACGCAGGCATTGGCACTGCCGTCTTTCACAGCCTCGATCGCCACGCGCATCGACGAATCCTTCTTGCGGCGCAGGGCGACTTCGACCGGATCGTCCATGGCGACAATTTCAGAGGCGTGCTTGACGCTCAAGCGCGGGTTATTGTCAGCGTGGTGCTTCTTGAGTTCTGCGCGCAGCACATCTTCGACGCCAACGAGCACGAGCTCGGCGTCCGCTTGCTTTTTGAGAAAGGAGATGGCTGCCGGAATGGTAACTGAGGGGCCGTGATCGCCGCCCATGCAGTCAATGGATATTTTAATTGTCATTTGTTGGAGATGCCGCGGCTCACACAGGACGGGCGGCCAGAGGGGATCGGGTCGTGGCGGATACGCGCACGGGATCCGGGCTGTTCAACATGACGGCGATGCCAGGGATGCAGCCGGTTACTGAGCAGATGCCAAAGAAAAAGCGGCGCCACGCAGATAACATACGTTGCGCCGCTTTCATGGTGCTAAAAGCCAGAACGTCGATTACTCGTCGTTCTTGGTTTTCAGGACTTTGCGACCACGGTAGAAGCCGTTAGGCGAGATGTGGTGACGCAGGTGGGTTTCGCCGGTGGTCGGCTCGACTGCCAGGTTTGGTGCGGTCAGGAAGTCGTGCGAACGGTGCATACCGCGCTTCGAAGGGGATTTTTTATTCTGCTGAACAGCCATGATAACTCCAATACTAAGTTCTAAAATTTTAACACATTCGATCTACATACTATGCAAATCGAGTATCTCGACGGCAACCAAAAAGGCGCCGACATGTTGAACGCTGCTACAACTACCGCGAATGCCATACTCGATTGCACGCGTTTGACACGTTACTTTGCAGATTTTGGACGACATTGTTTCTACGCTGCCGCCACCGTACTGCGAATCCTGTGCTGCTGATTGTTACTGCTATTTTTTCTTAGTCCGCCTTCAGGTTCTTGAGGGCAGCAAAGGGCGACACTTTATCCGTTTTCAGGCGATCGAGCAAGCCCGTATCGGGACAAACATCGTGTTTCGGCGACTGCGGCAACGCCAGCAGCGCTTCATCCTCGAGCAGGTCGCGGATATCGCAGGTGCGGCTACCGACGATCACATCGATGCTTTCGTCGTCGAGGACTTCCTCGATGCCATCGGCATCGGCGTCGTCCTGACCCAGCACCAGCATGGTCTCCGAATCGATCTCGTAGTCCATTGGCTGCAGGCAGCGCTGGCACACCAGCTTGACATGCCCGGCGACCGCGAGGGTCAGCGACGGATAGCCCTGGCGGGTCTGACCGCCCTGGATCGACCAGCTGATATCGCCACTCTTTTCCACACTTTCAGCGGCCAGGCGAGGCATCTCGACCAGCGGCGTAACGCCTTCACGATGGCCGTCGTTCTTGCAAAACTCGAAGGCGTCGATGACAAAAGCGCTCATTTAGAAAGGTATCCCGGAAAACCTGCGATAATAGCAGGCTTTTCGCAGCAACGTCAAAAAACTGTCGTATTCCTCTCACGCACCCTATGTCAGCCACTGCCCCCGTGCGACTCATTCTCGCTTCCAGCTCTGCCTACCGCCGTGAGCTGCTGGGACGGCTCGGCCTGCCGTTCGAGGCGATCGCACCCGAGCTCGACGAAACGCCGCTGGACGGCGAGACCCCGCAAGCGACCGCCCTGCGCCTGGCGCGCGCCAAGGCGCAAGCCGTTGCACGACTGCACCCCGGGGCGCTGGTGATCGGCTCCGACCAGGTCGCCACACTTGACGGGCTGCAGATCGGCAAGCCGGGCGACCATCCGCGCGCCCTGGCCCAACTGCAACTGATGCGCGGACGCGAAGTCGTGTTTCATACGGCCTTGTGCCTGTGGGATGGCCGCATTGCCGATCCTGAGCAGGCGGCGCAGGTCGAGAATGTGCAGGTGCGCGTCGCTTTCCGCGACCTGCCCGACCATGAGCTCGACGCCTACCTGCGCATCGAGCAGCCGTATGACTGCGCCGGCAGTGCCAAGAACGAGGGGCTCGGTATCGCCCTGCTCGAGAGCATCAATTCGAACGACCCGACCGCCCTCACCGGCCTGCCGCTGATTGCCTTGACCGGCATGCTGCGCAAGGCCGGCGTGCGTTTTTTTGGCACTTGATTTCACCGATTCCACCATGCCCGGCACCCTGTACCTGATCCCGAACACCCTCGGCCCCACCGACGCCGCCCCAGGCGCCCTGAACAATCTGCTACCGACCCAGGTGCAGGCGCTCACCAGCACGCTCGATTATTTCGTGGCCGAAAACGCCAAGACCGCGCGCGCCTTCCTGAAGCTGATTTCGATCGACCACCCGCTGGCCAAGCCGCTGCAGGAAATCGAGATCGCTGAGCTGAACGTGAACACGCCGCCGGCGGCGCTGGCGCAATTGCTGGCGCCTCTACTGGCGGGCCGCGATGCCGGACTGGTGTCCGAGGCTGGCGTGCCGGCAGTGGCAGATCCCGGCGCCGACCTGGTGCGCCTGGCCCACCAGCACGGCATCGCAGTGCGGCCACTGGTCGGTCCATCCTCGTTGCTGCTGGCCGTCATGGCCAGTGGCCTGAACGGACAAAGCTTCGCCTTCAACGGCTACCTGCCGACCGACGCGGCCCAGCGCACCAAGCGCATCCAGGACCTGGAAAAGCGTTCGCGCGCCGAGCGCCAGACCCAGTTGCTGATCGAAACACCGTACCGCAACGGCGCCATGCTCGACGCACTTGCCGGGGCCTGCCAGCCGGGGACGCTGATCTGCGTGGCGACCGACCTGTCGCTGGCGAGCGAGTCGGTGCGCACTCTGACGGCGGCCAAGTGGAAAGCGGCGCTGGCGGCCAATAAAGGGCCGGACTTCCACAAGAAGCCGACCGTGTTCCTGCTGCTGGGACAGTAAGAACCTTAGAACAGCGGCTCGGGCTCGATCGACTGCCTGCACATCTCGATGGTGGGCGGTCGCGGTATGCGTCGCCACGAGGTGTTGAAGGTGGGGTCTTGCGCCATGCGGATTTCCATCCACCGAAACACCGCCTGACAGTCGCCCAATCCCGAACCGTGGCGGAGCATCGCGGCTGCCAGCTCGGTATCGCCGCGCGCTTCCAGCGCGACGCCATAATGATAGAAGACCGCCGGATCGCGCGCGCGCAGCGCCGTGTCGTACAGCGCGAGCGCCTGGTCCGGCGCCTCGGCGTGGGTGCGACCGGCCTCGATCAGGGCGCCCAGTGCCGTTTCGGCCCGCCCGCCACTGCGGCCCAGCGCCTTGCGGTACAGGCTTGCCGCCTGCGCATCGTCTTGCGCGTTACCCAATCCGCGCTCGTAGCTGCGCCCCAGGTAATACAGGCCGGCCGGATCGTTCGCCTGAGCGGCGCGCGCCAGCCAGGCCGTGGCTAGCACCCGCTCTTCATCGGATGCTGCACGAGCCAGCAACAGCAGGCCAAGCCGCACCTGGGCAGCGGCTAGGCCACCCTCGGCAGAGGCCGTCAGCCAGCGCAGTGCAATGTCACGGTCCCACTTGCCGCCACTGCCGCTTTCGTAAGCCCGCGCCAGATTGGCCTGGGCCCAGCCGTGACCCTGCTCGGCCGCTTTCTCATACCAGTAGGCCGCCTTCACACTGCTGCGCGGCACGCCGACGCCACGGCTGTACAGCACGCCAAGATTGTTCTGGGCGATGGCATTGCCATTGTCGGCGGCCAGCCGATACCAGGCCGCGGCCTGTGCCATATCGTGCTCGACATAGCTACCATGCTCATGCCAGGCGCCGAGCCTGTTCTGGGCGAGAGGATCGCCCTCTTCCGCCGCTTGCCGCGTGCTGGAAAGCAGCGCCGGATCCTGCACCCGGCGCGCCATGCCGGGCTGCCAGACGAATTGGGTCTGGAACCAATGGTCCGCCGGCTTGCCCAGGGTAGCCACCACATGGAAAGCGCACTTGCGCACGCCCGCCAGCGCTGACTGGTCGAGATCGGTCCTGCCGCTGGACACGGCGACCCGGGCGTCGGATACCTTTCCCTCGGCATCGACCTGGATTTCCAGGGTCGACCTGCCGCCGACCCTTTCTGCCAGCGCAGGGGGTGGATAGACAGGACGGACACAGGCATAAAGGTCGAGCCGGATCGCCTCAGGCACTTCCAGGGACTGGGTGGCGCGGACAGGCAAAGGGACGATGGCCACGGCAGCGACCAGGAACAGCAGGACGGTTTTCATCCCATGAATGTACGCTCAGAACGCGCGCCACACGTTCACGCAATGTCACAGATCAGACAGATTGCACGTCGTTGGTCAGCTCGCGCACCCAGTCGAAGGCCGCCATTTCGATCTCGCGCACTTCGGCCGCCGTCAGGCCGATCTTTTTCAGGGCGCCGGCCAGCTTGCGCCCGCCTTCGGCCGCCTCGAGCAGCTCGGCGATGTGCAGCATGGTGCCGAAGTCGCCTGCGCGCTCGAGCAGGGCTTCGCGCACATCATGCGCGATGTCGACATGGGCCAGGATATCGGCCATCTTGACCGAGAACAGGGCCTCGGCCATCGACATGATGCCCACCGTGAAGGCGCGGTCGGCGCTGGCGGTGTCGCCCGGCCGTACGCGCAGGGTCATCAGTTCGAGCAGCTTGCCGCGCGTGGTGGCCAGCTGCAGCAGCGGCGACGTGAGTTCGACCCGCGCCCCAGCCGCCGTGTACAGCAGGATCTGCAGCCAGCGCCCCAGCTGGCGCCGGCCGAGCTGGACCAGGGCCTGCGACAGCGACTCGATGCGCGGCCCCGGCACGGCGCGGCTGTTCACCAGGCGCAGCAGATTCAGGCTGATCAGCGCGTCGCGCTTGACGGCGGACTCGATCGCCTGGCTGTCGGCATTCGAGTTGACCAGCTCCAGCAGGCGCAGGATCGTGATTTCGGATGGCGTGATCTTGCGTCCGCTCAGGATGACGGGGCGCGCAAAATAATAACCCTGGAAGTATTCGAAGCCGAGCTCCATGCACAGCTTGAATTCGTCGATAGTCTCGACTTTTTCGGCCAGCAGGCGCTTGCCGGTGCTGCGCAGCGATTCGACCAGTTGCGCCAGCGCGTTCGGGGCCACGCCCTTGACGTCGACCTTGATGATGTCGATCAGTTCCACCAGCTGATCGAGTTCGCTCGAATGCTCGATCACATCGTCGACCGCGAACTTGAAGCCGAGCC
>Ga0265780_10008207_pt1 | contig 12706 bp, 16 predicted proteins | sample P1T30metagenome_FD_192432 | JGI IMG/M metagenome (GOLD analysis project Ga0265780, IMG submission 192432) | Plant litter microbial communities from East Loma Ridge, Irvine, California - P1 T30 | ecosystem: Environmental > Terrestrial > Plant litter > Unclassified | place: USA: California...
CTTTAGCCCCTTGTTCAGTGTTGTTGGTCAGCCCTTGTCGGTGATTGACGGCCGTGGCCCATGATTGCATGTGCTCAAGAGAGAATAGACACCTTTGTCCCATGTTACATAGCTTGCAGGTCGGCTTTGAGTAACCGATTGCCGCCGACAAAATCAATGACGTGGCAATATTTGCGTCGAGTTCTAGACCCGGCTTCTCACGGCGATATTCGGCTTTCATTCATTAACCAACCAGCGTTCAACAATATAACACCCTGCCTTTAGACCGGTTACGAACTTCTTCTCTTTACGTGTCACTACTCAACAACACCTCGGGGGCCAACTCGATAAAATCCTAAATCACAATGGTCTCTACCACTCTAATGAGGGGATCAACACCCCTTCGTTCCCTCATGGCTAAACGAACAATGGCAACCGTCCAATCAAGGATTGGAGACAAGAAAGTTGAAATGTCCAACCTTGAGAAAGGGAGGTTTATCAATTATCAGAGGATTGAGGATACTTTGCAGGTCGTTAGGTCCAGGTTAGTCTTCCTCCATCTTCTTTAATTAGTGGCGACGTGGGTGTGGGGGTTACGTAGGGATAGATGGTAGTCACCTCCATTGTCCTAGTGGCCAGCCACGTCGCTCTCGCCTGATTCATTGTATTGTAGCCGACGCTGACTCCAGGCTAAACCGACCACTCACTCTCGCCGAGAAGATCGTTTACGGTCATCTCGATAATCCCCATGACCAGGATATCGAGCGAGGTGTTTCTTACCTCAAGCTCCGACCTGATGTAAGTCTCTTCTTGCTCCTCATAAAGCCTTGTTCTCTCTTGGTCATACGAAAAGAGAACAAGGCTTTGGTCATACGAAAAGAGAACAAGGCTTTACATAGAGCACAAATCACCTCTCGCTTCGCTCGAGCTGATTTGTAGCGAGTCGCATGCCAGGACGCTACCGCCCAAATGGCAATTCTCCAATTCATGTCTGCCGGTCTACCCCAGACTGCCGTCCCAACTTCCGTCCACTGTGATCATTTGATCCAGGCTCAGGTTGGTGGTGTCAAGGATTTGGCCCGAGCTATCGACATGAACAAGGAAGTCTACGATTTCTTGGCTACTGCTTGTGCTAAATACGGTATTGGTTTCTGGAAGCCAGGATCCGGTATCATGTAGGTTCCTTTTTAAGGAGATCCAGGAGGTCGCTGACAAGTAGCCATCAGATCATTCTTGAAAACTACGCTATCCCCGGTCTTATGATGATCGGTACCGATTCCCACACCCCCAACGCTGGTGGTCTCGGTATGGTCGCCTGTGGTGTCGGAGGAGCCGACGCTGTTGATGTCATGGCCAACATCCCCTGGGAGCTTAAGGCCCCCAAGGTTATCGGTGTTTACCTTGATGGAAAGATGAACGGATGGACTACTCCCAAGGATATCATCCTCAAGGTCGCTGGTATCTTGACTGTCAAGGGTGGAACTGGTGCTATTATCGAGTACCACGGTCCCGGAGTCGAGTCCCTTTCATGTACCGGTATGGCTACCATCTGTAACATGGGTGCCGAGATTGGTGCCACCACCTCTCTTTTCCCATTCAACAGTAAAATGTCTAAATACCTCGAAGCTACCAACCGATCTCACATCGCTCGATACGCCGAGGAATTCAACCACAACCTCCAACCCGATGCCAAGTGCGAGTACGACCAGATGATCCACATCAACTTGTCTGAACTTGAACCTCACGTCAACGGTCCATTCACCCCTGATCTCGCTACTCCCCTATCCCAATTCGCTGCTGAAGTCAAGAAGAACTCTTGGCCTTCCGAGCTCAAAGTCGGACTTATCGGATCATGTACCAACTCTTCATACGAAGACATGTCTCGATCTGCATTCATTGCCAAGGAAGCTGCTACCCACGGTTTGAAGGCTAAATCCGCATTCACCATCACCCCCGGATCCGAGCAGGTTCGAGCTACCATTGAGCGAGATGGTATGATTGCCGCTTTCGAGGATATTGGAGGTGTCGTTCTCGCCAACGCTTGTGGTCCATGTATCGGTCAATGGGACCGACAGGATGTCAAGAAGGGAGAGGCCAACTCTATCATTACTTCTTACAACCGAAATTTCACTGGTCGAAACGATGCCAACCCCGCCACACACGCTTTCGTCGCTTCCCCCGATCTCGTTACCGCCATGATCTTTGCCGGTGATCTCACTTTCAACCCCATCACTGATTCCCTCAAGGGATCCGATGGAAAGGACTTCAAGTTCTCTGAGCCCCGAGGATACGAGCTCCCCGCCAAGGGATATGACCCAGGAGAGAACACTTTCCAGGCTCCCCCTGCTGATGGATCTTCCGTCTCTGTCGCTGTTTCCCCCGAGTCTGATCGACTACAGCTCCTATCACCTTTCAAGGCTTGGGATGGAAAGGATATCGTTGATGCTCCTGTCCTTATCAAGGCCAAGGGAAAGTGTACTACCGATCACATCTCTGCTGGTGGACCTTGGTTGAAGTACCGAGGACATTTGGAGAACATCTCTCGTGAGTCCGGGCCAGCGTCCTTTCCACGCATTGATGCTAACCTGCAGAAAACTGTTTGATCGGAGCCATCAACGCCGACTCTGGAGAGGCCAACAAGGTCCTTAACCAGGTCACTGGTGATTTCGGACCCGTCCCAACTGTCGGAGCGTACGTCCCTTTATTTATGTCCACTGATCTGAGCTTATATCCAGCTACTACCGAGACAACAACATCCCCTGGGTCGTTGTCGGAGACGAGAACTACGGAGAAGGATCATCTCGAGAACACGCCGCTCTAGAACCTCGATTCCTCGGAGGTCGAGCTGTTATCTGTCGATCATTCGCCCGAATCCACGAGACCAACTTGAAGAAGCAGGGTATGCTCCCATTATGGTTCAAGAACTCTGCCGATTACGACAAGATTTCCGGAACTGATAAACTCTCCATCCTCAACCTTAACGAATTCAAGCCTGGACAGGATATTACCGTCGAGATCAAGCATGAAGATGGAAAGACTGAGCAGTTCTTGACTACTACTTCTATCAACGAGGGACAGTGGGAATGGTTCAAGCACGGAAGTGCTTTGAACTTGATGGCAAAGAAGGCTGCTGAGAGGGCTGCTTCTGCTTAAGTGAGGGCCGTAGGTCCGAGCTGTGCTTGGAGTCATCAGAGCAGAGGAGAGGAGGAGGTACTGTTGTCGGAGTGTAGCCGTACCCTAAACTAGTTTCATTTTCTCTACATATTTATTCGGATAGTTATGCGAATCAAGACATCGCTAGCTTATGCAACGCATCATGATTATACTTTGCATCTTCACAACTTGACTGGGTTGTTTGATGATATGACATTATCTTTGAAAGTTCTTGTCATCTATCGCGAATGATTGGACATCTTTCAGCGTCATTAGGAAAGGAGAGTCTTGGCTGACGTGCCGGTAAATTGTATCCGGGGAATGGAAGAATCGTACTTCCGGCGATCCATTCTTAATTAAATTTCCTGCTATAGAGGATATAGGAATGCTACAACAGAGTGATAATAGTAGTAATGTTATGCATGTATATACAAACAGTCCAGTACAAATCCCGTTTTCAAAGCCTTGTGATGTAACATATCCAAATCAAGTGATTATGACGCGTACTATGATATCAGCTTCTCTCTACTAACGATTACGGGAATTCGTTGACGCCTTCTGCAGGATGAAGGAATGAAGGAATGTGAATCTATCTTGCTCTCGAGGGCAAAAGGATGAGGAGAAACAATGACTTACCTGTTTAGTGTACTCTGCTGCTTTCTTGTTGAATGCAGGTCTATCTTGGCGGTATTGGTCGGCCTGATCGTTAGTTCCTTGTCACTCGCTGATGACAGTTCTAGGTCCGAGGGTGAGACGAATCTTCGGACCTGGGGGTCTCAGGACGTAGAGGTGAGGTACAATCGAGAAGTAGAAGATGTAATCAAGCTGGTAGAGAAGGAAGAGTGAGGTTAATCGTAGATGGGACATACGATAGATGAAACGAGTGGATCGTCGGGGTTTGGGTTCTCGATCAGGTCGTATATAGCCATGATCACTGATTGTCAGCCTTATGCACTTGAAATCTCTTGCTACCCCTCTCCCTTTGCTCTCGCTCCTGTGACTAGAATTGAAGATGGAGAGGAGGAAATGGACATACCCTGGTTCATCTTTGAATTGGGTTTCCACTGATCAGTCTTCAAGATACCCAGGCAGATTCTGGTTGTCAGCTCCTTGCCGCGATGCATTCCTAGCCCCTTCCCCATCCTCATCTCTGCCCCTTGCCCCTTGCTTGTCCTCTCCGCTCCCTCATCTCCCCTTCCTTCCCGCAGCAGTAGTCGTCTGACTCCTCTCCCTACATGAATCTGATAGAAAGAAGACTCACGATCCATCAGAATCGATATTGGGGTGATACATCTTTGTCTTGAATTTGATCTGTCATCAGTACTCGCATTGAAGGTAGCATTACTAGACATACCTGGGGAGCACGGAATGGGTAATCCAAAGCGAAATCTACAGACATGGTGAATCGTCCTCCGACATATGGTGATCCTGCCTGTTCATTAGCTTCTCACTACTTTGGAAGAGAAGAGCAAGGATAGTCCCAAACCTCCGGCCTGATGCTGGACTTACAGGACCTCGAATCTCGACAGTCCATTTCTGAGTGTTGGTCTCGTCGGGGATTACAGTAACGTTTTCAAGGGGTTCATTCATCAACTCCTTGAGTTCCTGGTTGTTAGCTCCTTCCTTGATCTAGCATAAGATGGACTGACCCTTGTGATACGCCGAGAAGAGGTTGAAGCCATTGCTATGTATATATATGTATAGTATGACGAGTGAGTTGAGAGTGAAGAGGAGACTAGACAAAGAGTTGTATGAATTGATTCCGTTAACTCGTTCCAACTCAGGAACAGCGAGAACAGCATCCATTCAACGCGTCAACTAACTTAACTGCATATTTCAATTAAGACAGTACTTATATTGTATATAATGTTATTATCCTCACTCATACTAGCTCTCTTACCGATAACACTCGCCAAGAACTCTAGATGTTTACATTCTGGATCTGAAAGGCAGATAAATGAGGCGTTTGCTAAAGGTGGAAAGGGAGCTGTTGTAACATTATGTCCTGGATCTGTACATCGCTTGAATGCGAGTATCGCTTTTACAGCTGGACGGCAGACTTTGACTACGGAAGGAGATCCAACCGGTAGGGAGAGAGCGATGTTGATTGTTGAAGGCGAGAATCTAGCTACTGCTATCGAGTACGTACCGCTTCACCAGTATGTGTCGGGGTCATTGACATCCAGGGCTGATTGCGATACATGTTCACATGCAACGATACAGTCACTCATCATCGATGGAAACAGACCGCAATTATTGCGTATACCGAAAGGCGGAGCTCTGATAGAGACGGGGAATGGAGAGGGACAGACGGTGAGGAATTGTAGATTATATGAGCCCAGGTAAGTGATTTCAGACTTCCTCGGGCACACTACGGGTACAAGGAAAGCCTGAGTGCATCTCATACTTCTTCAGCATCCCGCATCGACTACAATCGACACTTGGCTGGGCCGAACCTTTCTCAGACAGAGCTGACTGATAGAGGATGGTCGGCACTTCATTTCCGAGAAGGAAACAGGAAACAGTGTAAAACAGGTCTAGTCCAGGATAATGAGATCGTAAGCTGCCTCGCTCATTCGTCTTGCCAGCTGATGCAGTGAAGGGCCCATGTGGAGAAGAATGGGACGACGAGTATGATGGAGATATGACTTCGAAACCATTATGGGGGTTCCCTAATGCAGATGGTATTAGTGTTGCCTGTGCGGATACCATTGTTGAGCGTAATGTATGTTGACCTCTTTTCTGACTTCCATCTTGATATAGGATAAAGACTGATGCCAGACTATATTCGATACTACCGACGGAGCTATTGTAATTTTCGGTTCGAGAGGTTGTGAGATTCGACATAATCATATCTTTTCCCGAACGAGGGTTATTCTCGGAGGTATGTCCTCTTCCTCTACTGACACCTCATCCTTGAGTCATCGACCTCATCTGCCTTTGATGGCGCTGATACCAAGGAATCAATCTAGTAGATTACGACCCCTTTAACGGAGATTTCACAAACGTCCAAGTCCACCATAACACCCTCCACGCCCTATCATCTTTCCTCAAAGTAGGGATCGTAGCAGGCCCATCTTCCTGGTCAGACGATACGGAAACAACAGTCCACGGCGGGTCTATCACCGATAATACCTTGACAGGCCAACATTTCGGATATGGAATCGTAGTCTCTTCAGCGAAAGATTTTGCAGTGTTGCGGAATACGGTGGATGATGATGCTGTTTTCTCGGGAGTTGATGGACCTAGATGTCCTAGGGCACCTGCTAATTCTCCACCGAGAGCGTTGTTGATCAATAAGGGGAGTGCTAGTGGGGTCTTCCAAGATGATTTCAAGAATGGGGAAGTTCAACATAGTAAGTCTTGCCGTTGCTGTCAGGCGACTTGTCCCCTGTTTGCCGTCAAGCGGAGTCTTGACTATCATGGGGATGACGGGCTATGCCAATCACCTATATTATCATCAAGAGACGACCTGGTGCCGCTTGACCCGCCTGTACGATGCTGATCATAGTCATCTGTATAAACCCACCGCCCGTCGATGGAAAAGTATACAAACCCTGGCGACTCCGTGACTCGCCCGAATCGATCGCAGCGGGCGAAGCTGCTCACCCGGAACTCACCAAGACCACTTTCGTAAGTACACCATATCGGGGTCCCAGCCCTTCGCGATGAGCATGCTGACATTCAGGACTCCAAATTAGCAGACGCAGTAGTAGCTTACCAAATGACTCTACTGGGCGTAGTGGACAAGTTGACTCACCGGATCGAATCACACCAAAATGCAGAACTTCCGGCAGAAGCAGTCCTTGAAGACAGAACCGGAAATCACGAATTGGATGAATTGAGTGACGATTTTGCGGAATTGGAGAATGTGGATGAGACGCTGAAAAAGGGATTGAATGGTGTGGAGAATGACATAAAGACCATGGTAGATCGATGGACGAGTGTGATGGTTTGTCATTTAGTTCTTCCTCACTTTTATTCTCATTGCCACAATTTCGTATTCCTGAATGAGGTGAGCAGTGAGGCTGATAGATAGGATGCCAATAAACCAAGTTTGGTATACTTTTACAACACACTTGAAGAACTCGTTCGATCCAAATCCGACTCCGAATCCGAATCAGAGTCTGAATCCGAAATCCCCGCCCCACCAACACAAGAGAGAAAAGATAGTATTCCTTTAGAGAATGGTTTAGGTAGGGTGGGCGTTATTAGTATAGGTGGCTTACTGGGGCTTGTTTGGTGGGCTGGGGCTAGGCGGTGGAGGGCTGGAAGAGTTGGGAAGAATTCGAAACTTGTTTAACACCTCTCTGATAGGGGTTAGAGTAATGATGTACGAGTATCCATCTTGACCATCTTTCAGGAATGAACTACCCCCTGGCAATCAATCCCCTGACATCCAAGGACTTGAATGGTTTAGTCAGATGATTCGTGTAAGGATCGTTGCCACTAAGTCTTTCTCGCTCAATCGCAAGATCCTGCCGATATCCTTTGTTCCAGTCTGGCCAGAGATGTTGCACAGCCTCGGCCAAAAATAAGCGTGATCCTTTGTGTCGAATACGATGTCAAGGAGTAACAACCTTTCAAGCTGCTCCACAAAGATAAGCATCAACGATACAGGGCCAAGGGTACCACCAGAGTACCGCAATATCCATTATTATACACCCAAGGCGTCAAGCCCGGGGCTGTATGTACTTTGTGAGCTACCGTAGGGCGCCACATGCGGCCAATACCTGTTTATCAAGCTGAAAGTTTCAGAGGGATCAGTGAAGGGAACTATAGGTGAGGACAAGAAGAGAGGGGCTTGTAAACCTTTGTGTTGTATGGTCTTCTATTGCTCACCAGCGGCCTCTGGTATCACCTATATGAAGAGGGCAAACTTCATGGTTTGTTTTCGAAATTATCCATCGATTTCCTCACTTCACAAGCTCCAATAATCAATCGAGTCAGTGCATCGCTTGATTGTCACCAAACTATCCCATCAGTATACCCTCACCACCGCAACTGCCTGGATTACCATCTCACCCTTTCGCCACAATACCGCATCACCACTCAAGCACCATGGATCCACCTTTTCATTTCCCCACCGAGTACTCGAGCTACGACAACCAGCCAGGGGCGCCGTCGGCTGCCGACGGTTCTTTGACTTATTCAAATCAAGACTACCGCTTCTCCGCCCAGAATACCGATGCGCGAAACACCCAATTATCGACTCCATCACATTTGATTCAAAGACCAAGGATAGTCGGGGGACAGGACTGCATTTCTTCTCCCGGCGAATATTGGAAAGATGTCAAAGTTCGTCGCTCTATGGTAGGAGGAACTCAAATCACCCAAATGATCTTCCCGACAGAGCAGTTTACCGAAGGACATGTGTTGCTCATTCCACTGCGAGAAGAGTCAGAATTCGAGTGGAACGTTTCCGGCATTGTTTTGGAAGTCGAAAGTGGTCAGAAACGATTTTCTCTGCAATCGTTGGTACCAGCTATATTTCAAAAATGGCCTCCTGTCAACAACCATAAGCCAAAAGGATATCTCGCCCGCGGTGAACCGAGTTTAGGAGACTGGGATCCCAAGGGCGTGATGACTTGGGGAGATCATACTTTTGTCGACAACGGCGATGGTACAAGATCAATTTGGCTTCACCGGCCATAGTTTCAGGTATTGTGCATACTGTAGCAAGGCTTTGGCGCCTCTTTGCTCAAAATGATGTATACTTGCATCCATGATACTTGCCTATCAGGCAGCTGCTCAGTATGGCGAGGATCTGCCTCGCTAGATGTCAGAGGCTCCACTCATTCCCGATTCAAGAGCTCCAGGTTGCCACCCTCTGATATGACAAGCGTCACCTGGTAGTACGGCCTCTCAATAGACCGTGCTTCACTTTGATCGCAGAAACGCTACATAGCTTGGTATCGAAAGAAGCCATCGTTTATTGTATCACTTCTCTCTGCAAGCGGGCAAATCCTTTCGATTCGCGACGTTGGCACGAAAGGTTTGCCACAGTGAAAATGTTAGACGCTGTGCATCCTGGTCTGCTTGTCCTACGGGAGCGAGCGAGACCCTGCAAGCGCACTGTCCACCCACTGACTTCTAGGTACGGGCTCACGGATCAAGTAAGAGGCAGGCGATGTCGAGGTGTGACTCTGAATGTATTGTATATACCGGATGATTCAATGACATGTCGATGTATTGGAGAAATGTCTTGAAGTGAAAAGCACCGGTATACATCAGTGCACACGGGTTCCCACTGCACCATGCAATATTATTGATTACCTTCAAAGTCCGGTCGTCAATATCCCTCCACGTAAGGCAATATGTTCAGCGGTCAGATGATGCCGACGTCACTCATTCAGTCCAAGACAATATCATGAGCAGTACCTTGCATAGATATGAAACTATCGTACATACTGACAATAAAGTGACATAACTCACAAAACATGCAAAATCATCTATATTCGTCCCCTCCATCATATACCCCCCTCGTCCTCTTCGTAGTAGATATTTACATTTTTCTTTTTTCGTTGATGAATTTGTTATTGATATGGTTGTTTTACATTATGTATTTGAGTTGATGGATGATCGTATATTAATCCAGTTGGGATTATTGATCGACCGTCTTTTCGGACTAGGGTAATGGCACATGGGCGTGGGGTCGAGGGTTCTGGTTCGGAGACTGCCATACATTCCTCGCTGTTTGTTAGCTTGCCCCTCGAGTCGAAATGGGACTAGAATAAACCAAGAAATGGGCGATGGTCTCATGAAAGGGAAAAGATGAGGCTAAGAGGGTGGAACTGATACAGTAAAGGAGACTCACCACCTAGCTTCCACATGCCTCGCTTTCGTATTCCCATAATAGACATCATACTTAGGTCCATCCGCCAATTTACTGAATCCTTTTCCATACCTGATATCAGCGTCGCCCGTGAACTTGTCTCTCTTTGAATTGCAGCGAAGGGTAGAAAGAGCTGAGACTCACAGATGAACAAGAGGTAAATCGGTCTGTGGTGTGAAGCCAACTTCCGTCCTTGCGTCTTTCGTCTCTGATCCGGGAGGTAGGTATTTCGTAACCACTGGATAAGGGGCTATTGGATTGTCTTGAACGGAAATAGTGGGTGGGACGTAGAATGTATATGTCGATTGTTCTGTTCCCACTATCGTCCTACTCATCAGCTCCTTGTTCCACATTCACGTAGACGGAGGGGAACATACCAAACGGCTACATCACCAATACTCAGTGCCCATGATTGTCTCTGTTCGATAATTCCAAGAGCATTTGGCAAGTGGTCATAAGAGCTTGAACCGCTCGTTAATCCATGGCTCAAGCCATTGCCATGACTATCTGTCGACTGTCGCTTCCTATGCGGCGGTCTGCCCAGCGGACCCATTCGTCCAGTCGATCCAGTCCTTGGTCTCCTAAATACCCCACCATCGTTGGTGTGGACCACAGGTAGTGCATCACCATTACTTGATATAGGCGATATTAAATGGGTTGAAGATGATTTCCTGGAATTAGGGCCAAAGTAGTCGGATGAGGAAGAAGAGAATGTTATGGAAGTAGGCGAAGATGGGGTCGAGGGCAAGTTGGTAGATGAAGTATGAGGTGTCATGGGGAGTATATGGAATCCTCGAGCTGGTGTCGTCGGTGTTGAATGCGATTTCCCACCTCGGTACGGTATTGGTATTGGTGCCCATCGTCTCTCGCTCTGAACATGTCGAGCAATGATATTCTCATGATCACATGCTAACCAGCTTGAATCTCCTGAGTATCGATTGACAGCCAGTTGATTCGATAAGACAGGATTGTATATCTCCATCCCGATCTTTTGGACTTGAGCGACCATATCGCCCAGCATCTCTCCTTCGGGTGTGTAACCGAGGGTTTGATCTGATACACTTCCATCGTATCCTACAGCATCTGTATCCTGGTCGATCCGGCGGATAGTCATTACTGGCGTACACTGTCCCGAGATTGTTGATTGAAGGATGACAAGAGCGTTATATCGAATAGGAGGGGGGACAGGTCCAGTGATCAAAGCGTTATTGGGTTGAGAAGGCCAGTCGGGTTGAACAGGGAGAAGATCCGTCGGGCCGGGTGATTTGAATGGATCTGCTAGCCAGATGATGAATGATTCCCATACGCTTGCACTACTGATAAGACCCGGGAAGTCTTTTCTCGAAGTTGGTTTAGAAGTGGATGCGCCATGTATATGTTGTCCATCTGATCCCCTGATATTGGTAAGGTCCGGTTCGATACTGAGGTACCTGGTCGAGGCGGTTTGTGATTTCGTACGACTATACAGCGCGATCGTGGATCCATGAGTGATGACCACTACATATCAGTATTCAGTTCAACGAGAAAGGAAAAGGGGACATACACTCTGTTGACTTTGTATTTGTCTTTTTCTTACTAGGTTTGGAAATAATCTTGATTTCCTTACTTTCAAAAGTCCCAATAATCTCACTAGCCTCCGTTCCCAGATATCCAGTCTTGCCATACCCACTAGATGTAGAGGGGAGAGCAGAAGGTGCTCGAACCCTTACTAAAGTAGTAAAACTAGACCTCTTGCCTTCATTATCCGAAATGTGGAGGTGTCGACCCGCAACATTCCCCAATACTGGTTGTTCTTCTTTTCTAATCGCTTCGACGTTTATCCTCTCGCTCAGTTCTTTTCCGGCGACAGTAGTCCAATTTACAGGGGAGTCCTTGATGACTTCCTCGCCTGATAGGGAGATATTGACGGATGGAGGAACGATAGGGCAGGTGGGGGAGTTATCGCCTTGGGGAGTCCACCATGATGTACCAAACAAGATTGCAAGGGGATGCGGACACAGGAATCGTTTTTCGGTACCGTATGATTTCTGACCGACCTTTGGCGTATAGATCACGAGTTTTCGTTCGCCATAAGCTAGTCGATTGGGTGTTGTAAAGTATCCTTGGATTGCTTGATTCGTTTCGAGAGAGAACCCATTATTCCCATTCGAAGTAAGGATCCGATCCTGATTAGGATTAGGATTGGGTTGGGTTTGAAAGTGCGACATGTTCTGAAATGCGAGATTTGATCCGGTTTGAACATCATCACTAAGTTGTGGTGTTGTATTTGCCGTCCACGCCCTCCCACCTTCTGTTGAGCTTGCTGAAGAGGATGATCCGCGGGACATTGCAAGACCACTGAATGCTTTGTTGACATATCCTAATTGAGCGGGAGATATCGTTCCCTGCGCCGAGTTCTCTTGAAGAGGTGGTATTGGGTAATTCGGGTAGATTGGTTGATTTCCGAAGAACTGGGTACCGAGCTCATGATTTTGCGTATCGGGTATCACGTCGGGATTGAGATTGGGACCTTGATTCCGGTATTCGTACATCAGATGCTCAATGTACTGAGTAGGATCCAGACTTGAAGTAGATGAGCGAGGTGGTGGGACCGAATGATTGGGGTATTGGAAATCCATCATTTCCTGTCCTATCTGTTGATGACCATTCTGGATCTGGTATGAAGTATCAAAAGTACTCATATCCGCCTGAAGTGGTGATGGGCGATATCCTCCCTGAAGAGCTGTTGGATCTATCGCG
>Ga0265780_10008209_pt1 | contig 12703 bp, 11 predicted proteins | sample P1T30metagenome_FD_192432 | JGI IMG/M metagenome (GOLD analysis project Ga0265780, IMG submission 192432) | Plant litter microbial communities from East Loma Ridge, Irvine, California - P1 T30 | ecosystem: Environmental > Terrestrial > Plant litter > Unclassified | place: USA: California...
GTACCAGAACTGCGTCAAGCTCGGCATCGACTTCTACAACGAGTTCTACGTGCTCGACCTCATCATGGGCGAGGTCGACGGCGTGGCCCGGCCCGCCGGCGTCGTGGCCCTCGAGCTCTCGACCGGCGAGCTGCACGTGTTCCAGGGCAAGTCGGTCGTGTTCGCGACCGGGGGCTTCGGCAAGATCTACAAGACGACGTCGAACGCGCACACCCTCACGGGCGACGGCGTGGGCATCATCTGGCGCAAGGGCCTCCCCCTCGAGGACATGGAGTTCTTCCAGTTCCACCCGACCGGCCTGGCCGGACTCGGCATCCTCCTCTCGGAGGCGGCCCGCGGCGAGGGAGCGATCCTCCGCAACAGCGAGGGTGAGCGCTTCATGGAGCGCTACGCGCCCACCATCAAGGACCTGGCTCCCCGCGACATCGTCGCGCGGTGCATGGCGACCGAGATCCGCGAGGGGCGAGGAGGCGGACCGCACAAGGAGTACGTCTACCTCGACATCACCCACCTCGACCCGGCCGTCATCGACGCGAAGCTGCCCGACATCACCGAGTTCGCGCGCACCTACCTCGGAGTCGAGCCCTACACCGAGCCGGTGCCGGTCCTCCCGACCGCGCACTACGCGATGGGCGGGATCCCCACGAACGTGCACGCCGAGGTGCTCAGCGACAACACGACCGTCGTGCCCGGCCTCTACGCCGCCGGCGAGTGCGCGTGCGTCAGCGTGCACGGGTCGAACCGGCTCGGCACCAACTCGCTGCTCGACATCAACGTCTTCGGCAAGCGCGCCGGGAACAACGCCGTCGAGTTCGCGCGGACCGCCGAGTTCGTGCCGCTGCCCGACGACCCGGCCGCCTTCGTGCGCGGCCTCGTCGCCGACGTGCGGAACGCCACCGGCACCGAGCGCATCGCCACGCTCCGCAAGGAGCTGCAGGACAGCATGGACCGCAACGCGCAGGTCTTCCGCACCGAGGAGACCCTCGACGAGGTGACCCACGTGATCGCCGACCTGCGCGACCGCTTCAAGAACATCTCGGTGCAGGACAAGGGCAAGCGCTTCAACACCGACCTGCTCGAGGCGATCGAGCTGGGCTTCCTCCTCGACCTCGCCGAGGTCGTCGTCTACTCGGCGCGCTCGCGCCAGGAGAGCCGCGGCGGCCACTTCCGCGAGGACTACCCGACCCGGGACGACGAGAACTGGCTGGTCCACACGATGGCCTACCTCACCGGGGACCCCCACTCGTCGCTCGCGGGCGACCACATCCGACTCGACACCAAGCCCGTCGTGATCACGAACTACCAGCCGATGGAACGGAAGTACTGAGCATGAGCTCCGCAGTCCTCGAGAACGCCCCGACGGCCACCGACGCCGTCCCCACCTTCACCGCGACGCTGATCATCCGCCGCTTCGACCCCGAGGTGGACGACGAGCCGCGCTGGCAGGACTTCGACGTCCAGGTGCTGCCGACCGACCGTGTGCTCGACGCCCTGCACCAGATCAAGTGGGAGCAGGACGGCTCGCTCACGTTCCGCCGCTCGTGCGCCCACGGGGTCTGCGGCTCGGACGCCATGCGCATCAACGGCCGCAACCGCCTGGCCTGCAAGACGCTGATCAAGGACCTCGACCTCGCGCAGCCGATCTACGTCGAGGCGATCAAGGGCCTGCCGCTCGAGAAGGACCTCGTCGTCGACATGGAGCCGTTCTTCCAGTCGTACCGCGAGATCCAGCCGTTCCTCATGGCGTCGTCCAAGCCCGAGAAGGAGCGCATCCAGAGCGCCACCCAGCGCGAGCGCTTCGACGACACCACCAAGTGCATCCTCTGCGCCGCCTGCACGTCGAGCTGCCCGGTCTTCTGGACCGACGGCCAGTACTTCGGCCCGGCCGCCATCGTCAACGCGCACCGCTTCATCTTCGACTCGCGCGACGAGGGCGCCCAGGTGCGCCTCGACATCCTCAACGACAAGGAGGGCGTGTGGCGCTGCCGCACGACCTTCAACTGCACCGAGGCCTGCCCCCGCGGCATCCAGGTGACCAAGGCGATCGCCGAGGTCAAGAACGCCGTGCTCCGCGGCAGCGCCTGAGCACGAGCCGCTCGTGACGACGGGCCCGGCACCACGGGGTGGTGCCGGGCCCGTCCGCGCTCGCGCCCGCGAGGCGGGTCGCGTCCGTGTGACGGATCGCGCCGGCTAGTCGTCCTCGACGATGCAGACGGCCTCGAGGCCGAGCGCCAGACGGAGGGCCACGGAGACGCCCTGCTCCCCCTCGTCGCCGTGCGGAGCCACGGCGTCGACCCACCAGACGGGCAGCCGGACGGCCGGCGGCTCGGGCAGGAGCCGCTCGATCTCGCCAGGCACGGTCACCTCGTCGGAGCTGAAGAGCGTCAGCACGGCGTCGCCGGACTCGCCGAAGACCTGGAGGGCGGCCCCGCCGTCGATCTCTCGGACCCCGAGCGCCTCGTCCACCGTCCTGGCGGCGGTGGCGAGGTCGAGGACGTCGACGACGTGCGGGCTCAGGATGGTGATGTCACGGGGCACCGGGGTGCGCCTCCTCAGGGCTGTCGGGGTCGTCGGGGCTGTGCGGATCATCGAGGTGGTGCCGGCGGCTCTCGTGCAGCAGGTCGTGGTCGTCGAGGTCGTCCTCCCACGCCTCCAGCAGGGGCGGCGAGACCATCTCGGCGAGACGGTCGGGGCCGACCGCGTCGAGGGTGTCGTGCAGCGCGTCCCACCCCGACGTGGAGGCATCGCCCAGGGGGACGACGTAGGCCGGGAGGCGGGGCCTGCCGACGACGGTCACCGCCCGGGAGACGGGGATGGACGAGAGCTCGAGCCCGAGGCTCGCGACCGAGGGGGCGCCGATCAACAGCACGACCGGGTTGGGCGGCGGGTACGTCACGGCCCGGACGCTGCGGTCGGGCTCGCCCTCCCGGGCCACGACCAGCGCGAAGGTCGGCAGCGAGGTGCGCGCGATCTCCGACAACGCCCCGGTGAGCCGCTCGACGGCCGCGTCGACGGCGTCGGTGTCGGTCGGGGAGGGGACGGAGACCGTCAGGGCCGTCGTCTCCTCGATGCCGTTCTCGGTGACGCGCGCGGTCACGGTGCCCGACAGGTGGGGCCCCTCGACGACGATCCGCACGAGCTCGGGGGCGGCGTGGCGAGCGTGCTGCGTGAGCACCCACCGGTCCCACGGCCGTCGGAGCGGCTCGGTCTCGCCCCAGCGGTCGGGCTGCGATCCCGCCACGGCCAGGGCCAGGGCCTCGACCGCCCCACCGAGGCTCGTGTCGTGGCCGTCCCGATGCAGGACGGTCAGGTCGACGGTCAACTGGGCCGTCGTGTCGACGGCGTCGCGGAGCACGGGCTGACGTGGCGGCTCGGCGGGAGCGTCGCCGGCCTCGAGCGGGTGGCCGGCAGCGTCGAGGTCGGGCCAGGGCGACCCCGTGAGCCCGTCGCGGAGGCCACCGTGCTCGTCGTGCACGGCCCACGCCGCGCCGGCGTGCACGAGCGCAGCCCTGGTGCCGACGGTCAGTCGGGAGGACTCCCCGGTCACGAGCACGATGCGGCGCCGGCTCCGACGACGAGCCAGCAGGTCGGCGAGCGGCGCGCTCAGCCTGACCACCCGGGCCGCGCTGTCGACCCGGACGACGCGCGGCGTCACGGCGTCGATCAACGGGTGTCGGATAGGAGTGCCCACGCCGCCCAGTCTGCTCCCGGGCCCTGGACGGTGACCGGATCGCGGGCTCGTGCGACCGAACAGGGCAGGAGGCGGTCCCGGCGAATAGTCTGTCCGTGCCGTCCGCGACGCCCGCGACCTCGGCACCGCTCCCGATCCCCGATCACGACCGAGAGGCACCGACGTGGACGTCGCCCGACAGCAGGACCTGCAGAACCGGATCGCGGCACGCGTCGCCGAGTCGCTGGCCGATCTCGACTGGGCGGAGGCGACGCTGTTCCTGATCCAGGTCGGCGACGTGCGCCGCACCTGGGTCGACGCCCTCGACGCGGCCGGGAGCGCGAAGCAGGACCTCCCCACGCCCGACGTCGCCGACCTCGGCGCCCAGCTGCGGGAGGTGATGGCCGACCCCGAGCGCGGCACCTGGTTCTCCCTCGTGCTGACGCTCACGGCGGGCGGCTCGTTCACGGCGCGCTTCAACACCGACCGCCGCGTGTTCGACGACCCTGCCTCGCCGTTCGAGGCGTCGGGAGTCGTCGTCCCGAGCGACTCCGACTACGCGGCCGACCTCGCCCGGTTCCCGCGCAGCGGGAAGTACCGGCCCGAGTGGCTGCCCTCCGGCGTCGCGCCCGCCGCCGCCCCGGGGTCGACGCAGGCGGCTGACGACGCTCCCGAGCGGGGCCCGGCGCCCACCACGGTCGTTCCCGCCTCGCTCTCCGGTCTCGCGGGCCGCTGGGGATGGCCGGGGGTCCTCGCGAGCGTGGCGCAGCAGACGGCGGCGTCCCCCGTCGCGTCTTCGCCCGAGGCCGCGACAGCCGACGAGCCCGACGCCCCCGAGCTGACCCTCGCCCACGTGGCGCGACGCGTCCGCGACGCCGTCGTGCTCGACGCCATCGCCCCGCACCGTGTCGCGACCCTCCTGCGTCTGCACGCCGAGGCGGTGGCCGTCGGGGCGCTGCCCGCCGTCGACGCCGTCGAGTCCGTCGACCCCGAGCTGGGCCTCGAGGAGGCGCGGGTCGCCTCCCCCGAGGTCGTCCCGGTCGTCGAGGCGGCCGTCACGAGCGTCGTGGACGCCGTCGTCGCCGAGCACCTGCGGGCCGTCGTCGCCTGAGGCGGCCGAGGACGCGGCCGGGCCGCGCGGCCGTCGATCGACGCCGCCGGCTCAGGCCGGGCGCAGGAGGACGGGCCGGTCGGCCGGTGGTCGCCGCGCCGCGGGGCCCCTGCGACGTGCGCTCAGCCGGCGGCGACGGCCTCGGCGGCCTCACGGGCGCCGGAGGCGGTGGTCGCCGCGATCGCCGCGGTCGCCAGGGCGCGTGCCTGCTCCAGGGTGTGGTTCCCGAGCTCGAGGCGGACGTCGGCGAGCGCCGCGGGCGTCATCGACAACGTGGTCGCGCCGAGTCCGACGAGCACGACGGCGAGCAGCGGGTCGGCGGCGGCCTCGCCGCAGATGCCGACGGGCTTGCCCGCCGCCGCGCCGGCGTCGCCGAGCGCCTTGACCAGGCGCAGCACGGCGGGGTGCCACGGGTCCTGGTAGCTGGCGACGGAGCCGAGCATGCGGTCGGCGGCCAGCGTGTACTGCGTCAGGTCGTTGGTGCCGACGCTGACGAAGTCGGCCGACGAGAAGATCTGGTCGGCCAGGACGGCGAGCGACGGCACCTCGGCCATCACGCCGACGGTCTTCAGGCCGAGCTCGCGGCCCAGGGCGACGAAGTACTCGGTCTCCTCCGCGTCGCTGACCATGGGAGCCATCACCCAGAGGTCGGCCGTCGTCGCGGCCTGGGCGGCAGCCAGCGCGGTCAGCTGGTCGCGGAGGATCTGCTCCTTCACGCGCAGGGCGCGCAGGCCGCGCAGACCGAGCGCCGGGTTCTCCTCGTGGGCGTCGTTGAGGAAGCTCAGCGGCTTGTCGGCCCCGGCGTCGAGGGCGCGCACGACGACCTTGCGACCGGGGAACGCCTCGAGCAGGGCCGTGTAGCTCGCGGTCTGGCTCTCGACGGTGGGGGCGGTGCTGTTGCCGAGGAAGAGGAACTCGGTGCGGAACAGGCCGACGCCCTCGGCGCCGAGCGCGACGGCACCGGCGGCCTCGTCGGGCGAGCCGAGGTTCGCGAGCAGGGGCACCGCGTGGCCGTCGGCGAGCGCACCGTCGGTGAGCGGGGCGGCGGCGGCCGCGGCGCGGTCGGCGATGCGCTTCTCCGCGTCGGCGACCTGGTCTGCCGACGGGTCGACGGTGACGACGCCGGTCGCGGCGTCGGCGACGACGACCGTGCCGTCGGCGAGGTCGAGCGCCCCGGTGACGCCGACGATGGCCGGGATCGACTTCGAGCGGGCGAGGATCGCGGTGTGCGACGTCGGGCCGCCGTCACGCGTGACGAGCGCGAGGACCTTCTCGAGGTCGAGCAGGGCCGTGTCGGCCGGCGCAAGGTCGGGTGCGACGAGCACGAACGGCGCGTCGCTCTCGGGCACGCCGGGGGCCGGGACCCCGCGGAGCGACGCGATGACGCGCTGGGCGACGTCGCCCAGGTCGGTCGCGCGCTCGGCCATGTAGCCGCCCATGCCGACGAGCATCTCCTGGAACGCGGCGAAGGCGTCGAAGACGGCCCGCTCGCCGGTCGCGCCGTCGGCGATGCGCTGGTCGACGTCGTCGACGAGGGTCGGGTCCTGCGCCATGAGGGCCTGGGCGTCGAGGACGTCCTTCGCCTCGCCTCCGGCCTTCTCGCCCCGCGCGGCGAGGTCCGCCGCGACGGCGGCGAGCGCCTCGGCGACGGCGGCCGACTCGGCTGCCGCGTCGGCGGTGCGCCCCTCGGTGCCGGGCTCGGGGAGCGGCTCGGGCATCCTCAGGACCGGGCCGACGGCCACTCCACGTCCGACGCCAACGCCCTGTAGTGCCACTGTGTACCTCTTCGTGCTCGCGGTGTCTGCGGCGGGCACGCTGATCGGCGGCGCCGCGGGGTCAGCGTCATCGTACGCGAGCGGCGGCGGACGGCCCCTGCACGCGCCCGTACCCTGGGTCCATGCGCCGCCGACCCGACGACACCGAGACGGACGACGTCGCTCCCCCGGAGCCGTCGGGCGACCGCACCTCCGCCCCGCGACGAGCCCGCAGCGGCGCCGCGGCCGCCGGATCGCGGCTCGCGTCCTGGCGCGTCAGCCGCGTGCTGGGCCGGCACGTGGTGCAGAAGGGCCCGCTGCTGGCCGCCGGCCTCACCTACCAGGCCCTGTTCGCCCTCTTCTCCGCCCTGTGGGTGGGCTTCAGCGTCGCCGGCTTCGTCGTGGCCGGCAACGAGGTCGTGCGCGACGAGCTCATCACCTTCATCCAGTCGGCGGTCCCCGGCGTCATCAAGGACGACACGGGCGCCGGCGTCGTCGAGCCCGGCGCGCTGATGAACGCCTCGGTGTTCGGCTGGACGGGCACCGTCGCCCTCGTCGGCCTGCTCTTCTCCTCGATCCGGCTCTTCGGCAGCATGCGCGACTCCGTCCGCACGGTGTTCCGCGCCCCTCAGCCGACGACGCCCCTCCTCCGCCTCGTCGCGCGCGACCTCGTGCTGGCGCTCGCGTTCGGGGCGACGGTCCTCGTCTCGGCGTCCCTCTCGCTGCTGAGCACGACGGCCGTGACCTGGGGGCTGCGCCTGGTGGGACTCTCGACGGACTCCGACGCCTCCGCGGCGCTCCTCCGCCTCGTGGGCCTCGTGCTCGTGTTCCTGTTCGACACCGCGGTGCTCGTGGCGCTGTTCCGGGTGCTGGCGGGCCTGCACATCCCGACCCGGCGCCTCCTCGCGGGCTCCGCCCTCGGCGGCGCGGGCTTCGTGCTCATCACCTTCGTCGGAGGGACCCTGCTCCGGGCCGCCGGGTCGAACCCGCTGCTCGCGTCGTTCGCCGCCATCGTCGGCCTGCTGCTCGTCATCAACCTGCTCTGCCAGGTGCTGCTGCTCGCCGCCGGCTGGATCGCCGTCGGCATGGACGACATCGGGGTGCTGGCCGACCCCCACGCCGAGGCGGAGCGGCTGCGGCTGCTCGAGGAGGCGGTGCGGGCCGAGGAGGCGCGGGTCGGCCCCCGCAGGACGCGAGCGGCCCAGCGCCTGCGCGACCTCGCCTCCCGGCTGCCACGGCTGCTCCGACGCGGCGGCGGCGACGTCCCGGACGACGGGGCGGACGGCTCGGGGGGCGGCCCCGGGAGCGGCTCGGGCGTCGGCGGCCGCCGCTAGTCTCTCTGGCATGGGTTCTCGTCTGCGTCTCGCCTCGGTCAACGTCAACGGCATCCGTGCCGCGTACCGCAAGGGCATGGGCGAGTGGCTCGCCGACCGCGACGTCGACGTCCTCACCCTGCAAGAGGTCCGGGCATCGACCGACGACCTCGAGGGCCTGCTCGGCCCCGAGTGGAACGTGCTGCACCACCCGGCCACGGCCAAGGGGCGCGCCGGGGTCGCCATCGCGTCCCGCGGCGCCGCCGAGATCCACCGCGTCGAGCTCGGCCCCGACGAGTTCGACAGCGCCGGCCGCTGGATCGAGGCGGACTACGACGTCGACGGCACGATCGTCACGGTCGTGAGCACCTACGTGCACTCCGGCGAGGTCGGCACCGAGAAGCAAGACGAGAAGTGGAAGTTCCTCGACGCGATGAGCGAGCGGCTGCCGCAGATCGCCGCGCACTCCGAGCTGGCCGTCGTCACGGGCGACCTCAACGTCGGGCACCGCGAGCTCGACATCAAGAACTGGAAGGGCAACGTGAAGCGGGCCGGCTTCCTGCCCCGCGAACGCGCCTACTTCGACCGCTTCTTCGGCCCCGAGGGCGAGCAGGTCGAGACCGCCGACGGCGAGGGCGGCACCGGCCTGGGCTGGGTCGACGTCGGTCGGCGGCTGGCCGGCGAGGTCGAGGGCCCGTACTCGTGGTGGTCGTGGCGCGGCCAGGCCTTCGACAACGACACGGGCTGGCGCATCGACTACCACGTCGCCACCCCCGCCCTGGCCGAGCGCGCCTCCGGCCTCGTCGTCGACCGCGCCGCCTCCTACGACAAGCGCTGGTCCGACCACGCCCCCGTCGTCGTCGACTACGACATCTGACCTGCCCCTTCCCCACCCGAGGACACCATGACCAGCACCGCCGCCCCCGCGGTCGCCGCCCCCGGCGCCGCCCGCCCCCGTCTCTTCTCCGGCATGCAGCCGACGTCCGACTCGCTGCACGTCGGCAACTACGTCGGCGCCCTGCTCCAGTGGCGCGAGCTGCAGTCGACGCACGACGCCCTGTTCTGCGTCGTCGACATGCACGCCATCACCGTGCCGCAAGACCCGGCGACGCTGCGCGAGCAGACGCGGCGCACCGCCGCGCAGTACATCGCCGCGGGCATCGACCCCGAGCTGTCGACGCTGTTCATCCAGTCGCACGTGCCCGCGCACGCCCAGCTGGCCTGGGTGCTCAACACGCTCACGGGCTTCGGCGAGGCGAGCCGGATGACCCAGTTCAAGGACAAGTCCGCCAAGCAGGGCGCCGACGCCGCGACCCTGGGGCTCTTCGCGTACCCGACCCTCATGGCGGCCGACATCCTGCTCTACCAGGCCGAGTCGGTGCCGGTGGGCGACGACCAGCGCCAGCACGTCGAGCTCACCCGCGACCTCGCGGGCCGCTTCAACTCGCGCTACGGCGCGACGTTCGTCGTGCCCGAGGCGGCGATCCTCAAGGAGACCGCCCGCATCTACGACCTGCAGACGCCCGAGTCGAAGATGAGCAAGTCGGCCGCGACCGACTCCGGCATCGTGTGGATGCTCGACGAGCCGTCGCGCACCGCGAAGAAGATCAAGTCGGCTGTGACGGACACCGAGCGCGAGATCCGCTTCGACCGAGGCGCCAAGGCCGGCGTCTCGAACCTGCTCACCATCCTCTCGGCCTTCTCCGGCACCGCGGTCGCCGACCTCGAGTCGCAGTACGCCGGCCGCGGCTACGGCGACCTCAAGAAGGACGTCGCCGAGGTCGTCGTCGAGACCTTCACGCCGATCCGCACCCGCACGCTCGAGTTGCTCGACGACCCGGCCGAGCTCGACAGGGTGCTCGCGGGCAACGCCGAGCGCGCCGACGCGATCGCCCAGGCCACGCTCGACACCGTGTACGACCGCATCGGGTTCGTCCGCAGGGCCTGACCGTGCAGCCCTTCGTGCTCGAGTCGCCGGCCCTGCGCCTCGAGGTGCCGGGACCGGCCGACGTCGAGGCCATCGTCGAGGCCTGCCAGGACCCGGTCCTGCAGCGGTTCACCACGGTGCCCGCGCCCTACTCGCGCGACGACGCCCTGACGTTCCTCGACCGGATCGTCGGGCGCGGCTGGGCCACCGGCCGCGAGGCGACCTGGGGGCTGCGCGGCCCCGGCTCGTCGCTGCTGCTCGGGGTCGTGAGCGTACGGCTCGGCATGCGCGACGTCGGCTTCTGGACCACCAGGGTCGCTCGCGGGCGCGGTCTCATGACGGAGGCCGTGCGGCTCGTCGCCGACTGGGCGCTCGGCGAGGCCGACCTCGGCCAGCTGCACTGGGAGGGCTACGTCGGCAACGACGCCTCCGCCGCCGTCGCCCGCCGCGCCGGCTTCACCTACACGGGCGTCGGTCCCGGGATGCACCCGGGTCGCGACGGCGGTCGGCCCCTCTGCTGGAAGGCACGGCTGCGCGCCGGCGACGACCGCCTCCCGAAGCAGGGCTGGCCCGATCTCTCGGGCACCCCGCGGGAATTCCCCTCGACCGACGACGTTGACGACAGAGCCCCGCGCCCCCGCGACGGGCGCCCACGCCCGGAGGACTCGTGACCGACCTGAGCACCGCAGACGACGCCGTCGTCGAGACGGCCATGCGTCGAGCGCTCGAGCTGGCTGCCCGAGGGCCGTCCCGCGGCGCCAACCCGCAGGTGGGCTGCGTGCTGCTGCGACCGGACGGCAGCACCGCCGCCGAGGGCTGGCACCGCGGCGCCGGCACCCCCCACGCCGAGGTCGACGCTCTCGCCCGTCTCGGGGACGAGGCCGCCTCGGGCCTCACGGCCGTCGTCACCCTCGAGCCGTGCGACCACACCGGCCGCACCGGGCCGTGCAGCGCCGCCCTGATCGCGGCCGGGGTCGCGCGCGTCATGTACGCGGTGGACGACCCGGGCGACGAGTCGTCGGGAGGCGGCGCGCGCCTCCTCGAGGCCGGGATCGCCGTCGAGAGCGGCGTCCTCGTCGACGAGGCGTCCGAGCTGGTGCGTCGCTGGCTGGTGCCGGCGCGCCACGGAAGGCCGTTCGTCACCGTGAAGTGGGCGTCGAGCCTCGACGGCCGTGCCGCCGCCGCCGACGGCAGCAGCCGGTGGATCACGGGAACCGCCGCCCGGCAGCACGTGCACGAGGTGCGCGCCGCCCACGACGCGATCCTCGTCGGCACGGGCACGGTCCTCGCCGACGACCCGAGCCTCACGGCCCGGGGCGACGGCGGCGAGCTGCTCGGCGACCAGCCGTCGCCGGTCGTCCTCGGCGACCGCGCCGTGCCCGCCGACGCCAGGGTCCTGAGTCACCCGCGCGACGTGGTCCGGATCGCGGGGCACGACCCTGCCGCGGCGCTCGACGAGCTGTGGCGCCGCGGCGTCCGCAGCGTGCTCGTCGAGGGCGGCCCGACCGTGGCGAGCGCGTTCGTGCGCGCCGGCCTCGCCGACGACTACCTGATCTACCTCGCCCCCACCCTGATCGGCGGCGCGCGCACGGCCCTCGACGACCTCGGGGTCGGCACCATCGACGAGCAGCGTCGCCTCCGCGTCGCCCACGTCACCCCGCTCGGCACCGACCTCCTCATCGTGGCCCGCGACGACACCAGGAGCACCCCATGACCGACTCCCCCTCCCCCGTCTCCCACGTCACCTTCGAGGTCGAGACCACCGTGCCGACCACCCACGGCACGTTCCGCATGCGCGCCTACACCGACGTCGAGACCGGTGCCGACCACCTCGCGATCGTCGCCTCCGGGCCCGACGGCACGCCCCCCTCCGACGGCGCCCTGGTGCGCGTCCACTCCGAGTGCCTCACCGGCGAGGCCTTCGGGTCGCTGAAGTGCGAGTGCGGCCCGCAGCTCGACGCCGCGCTCGACACGATCCGCGACCACGGCGGGGTCGTCGTCTACCTGCGCGGCCACGAGGGCCGCGGCATCGGCCTGATCAACAAGCTGCGCGCGTACCGGCTGCAGGAGGGCGGCCTCGACACCCTCGACGCCAACCTCGCGCTCGGGCTGCCCGCCGACTCCCGTCAGTACGGGGCCGCCGCCGACATGCTGCGCGACCTCGGCATCTCGTCGGTCCGCCTGCTCAGCAACAACCCCGAGAAGCGACGCCAGCTCGTGGAGCACGGCATCGAGGTGCTCGAGTCGGTCCCCCTCGTCGTGGGCGTCGGCGCCTTCAACGAGGGCTACCTCGACACCAAGCGCGACCGCATGGGGCACGACCTGCCCGCAGAGCTGCACGGCGGGGCCTGAGCCGGCGGATCCCCCGCCGATCGTCGGCCGTCCTCCCGCCCGTCGGGACGGAGGTACGATGGGCGACGGCCGTCACGAGCGGCCCTCCTGCACCACGGCACCGCGTGCCCCGTCGATCCGGGCCGGCACGCCCCGCCTCCGACTCCGACGTGCCCATCTGGCACCGGCGTCGTCGAGGCCGCCGCCCCTCGTCCGCTCCCCGCCGTCCCGGAGTCCCCTGATGTCCAGCAGCACCGTCGCCTCGTCGACGCCCTCAGCACCGCCCGCCAACAAGCGCTCGCGCGTCGTCGTCGCGAGCCTCGTGGGCACCTCCATCGAGTTCTACGACTTCTACGTCTACGCGACGGCGGCCGTGCTCGTGTTCCCCACCATCTTCTTCGCGAACGACGACCCGGCCGTCGCGCGCCTCGCCTCCTTCGCGGTCTTCGGCGTCGCGTTCATCGCGCGCCCCGTCGGCTCGATCGTCTTCGGCCACTTCGGCGACCGCATCGGCCGCAAGGGCACCCTCGTCGCCTCGCTGCTCACCATGGGCGTCGCGACGGTGCTGATCGGCTGCATCCCCGCCGGCACGACGCC